>Ga0335073_10016100_pt1 | contig 10448 bp, 6 predicted proteins | sample Lox_Sample_22_FD_207093 | JGI IMG/M metagenome (GOLD analysis project Ga0335073, IMG submission 207093) | Soil microbial communities from Loxahatchee National Wildlife Refuge, Florida, United States - Lox_Sample_2.2 | ecosystem: Environmental > Terrestrial > Soil > Wetlands | place: USA: Florida...
AAGTTCAAAGGACACCTCAAGGACGGCGGCACCCTGTCAGACGTAGCGCCCACGCTTCTCGCGATGTTGGGTGTTAAGAAGCCATCCGAAATGACCGGCCACGATCTGCGGATTACCGAATAACCCGCGGAGCCTCTGCCACTGTGCGGCGAAGCCGTGAATAACCTCGCCCGCGGCTGAGGCCGCAGGCGGAAGCCGCACACGGGATAGGCTGCGGGTCTCCGTCAATCGAGGGTCCGTCGACCGCCGCATCAGGAAAGAGGCAGCGCTGCGCGCCTTCCTTTTTTCTGATCCCCTTGCTAACGCGCGAGCGTTCGTGCCGAAGGACCTGCTACCAGCGGACGACTTGCTCGTAGACCTTCGGCAATTGGCGCGGCAGCGAGGCGATATCGTCGATCACCAGGTACCGCGACGACTGGCACATCTGGCGCAGGTAGTCGTGGCCGGTCTTGTCGACCGTGATACAGAACGGCATTACGCCCGCCAGCTCGAGCTCCTTCAGCGCGACCATCGTGTCCTGGATGCCGTAGGCGTTCGAGCGTCGATCGTGGCCGTAGTCGAAGTCCTGCGGGAAGCCGTCGCTCAGCAGGATCACGTGCTTGGCCCGCGATGAAACGTCCTTGAATTTCTCGCGCACGTGGCGAATCGCCGCGCCCATCCGCGTCGAGCGCTTCGGCTCGACAGCGCCGACTCGGGCCTTCACTTCGTCGGACAGCTCCTGGTCGAATTCCTTAATTACGTAGAACTCGACATTGTCGCGGCCGTGGCCTGAGAAGCCCATGATCGCGTACGAATCGCCGAGCTCCTCGAGCGATTGCGCCATGATCACGAGCGCTTCCTTGTTCACGTCGATGATGCGGCGCGGGCGCTGTGAATTCTGCGGCCGGCGCTGCCACGCTTTCATCCAATCATCGGCGGTGTCGTCATCCTCGGCGTAGCTGCGGGGCTCGCGATGGATCGGCTCATCGGTCGAGGCCGACATATCGAGCAGGAACAGCGTCGCGACGTCGCGCGCTTCTTTCTTGCGCGCCTTATATACGCGCCCGTCGGGAACTTCGCCCATCCGCCGCGCCACGCGCGACTCGATGGTACGATCGATATCGATTTCCTCGCCGTCTTCGAGTCCGCGTACCATGCGGTACGACGCCGGCCGAATACGCTGGAAGTTGCGGCGGATCACCGGCAGCAGGTCGGAGTACTTGAGCAGCGTGTTGGCGTAAAAATCGCCGTCGTCGCCCGAGAGTTGCATCTCGCGCAGCCGGCACCAGCTGCGGCGATAGTCGCCGAGCACGTAATCCCATTCGTCGTAGGCGTAGTAGGAGTCCTGTTTGCCGCGCGCGATCATCAGGCGGCCTTGCGCCGTCATCGGACCGATCTCGCCGAGCTGCTCGCGCATCTGCTCAAGCTCGCTCATCTGCTTGTTGGTGAGCTGCGTGAGATACATGCCCTCGCCTTCGGCATTGCCGTCGCTTTGCGAGGGTTTCAGTTCCGCACCTGACTCGATCAGCTTGCGCAATTCCTCGGGCGAGAGCGCGCGGCTCTTGCCGCCCTTGGACTGCTTGCCCGAGGCTTCCATGTTGACATTCTGATCGGGCTCGCCGCCGTCTTCACCGCCATCGCCGTCCGAATCGGCCTGACCCTCGGCGGATTCCGCGCCCTTCATGCCCTTGATCAGATCATTGCGCATGCGCGCGGCTTCTTCGCTGAGGCCTTCGCCGTCGCCCGCTTCCTGCGCCTGGCGAATCAGCTCCTGGAGCCATTCGTACATCGCGCCGACCTGGTGAACGCTGGTCATCACGCCTGCGCCGGTCTCGCGCACGGGAGCGAAGTACGACGACGCCATCATCACGAACGGATGCGGTATCTCGTCCTCGCGCGCGAGATCGAGCGACGCCCGCACGAGCATCGTGGAGAGCGAATCCGGATGCATCCTGCCGAGCAGCGCGCGATTGAAGCTGGTGATGCGCGGCGCGAGCCCGCGATACCGCCGCGAGAGCTCCGCGTCGATTCGCGCCGATTCCGCCAGGCGCATCAGCGCGCCCGCGAGACCGGGATCGTCGAACGACGCGACGAAGCTGTCGATCGCCTCGACTCCTGTCTCGCCGCGATCTTCGAAGCCCTTGATATCCGCGAGCTTGAGCTTGAAGGTGCCGAAATCGTGCCGCGCCGCCAGATGGGCGCTGGTGACGAGGTAGTAGTCGAAAGCCTTCGCCTCGGGAGAGAACGATTCCAGCCGCTCGGGCAGATAGATCATCTCGCCGGGCATCAGCGGATAATGAAACGGCAACGAGGGCGCCGCGTTCTGCACCGAATCGATGCGAAACTCAAGCGGGAACAACATCCGCATGAACTTCGTCAGCATCCCTTTGATCGCGTAAAGTTCCTGTGGCTTCTCGGCAATCTGGTCCATGGGTAAAATTACGTTACAAAGACCAGCGTCCCGATGCAATTTAACTTGCAATTTAACTAACGTGGCGCGCGATCGAACGCTCTAAACTTTCTTGACTTGCTTAGCGCCTCCGGCCTTCAATTAAGGAAAATCATGTACATCCTTTTATCTGGCAATCACCGCCGGTTCCTGCTGATCGCGGTTATGGCGGCGCTCGCGATACTTGCGCCCTTGGCCAACGCTTTCGCCGGAATTTCCGACGCCGTTCAAACCGAGACGCTGCCCAACGGCACGCGAGTGCTGGTGCTCGAAAATCACAAGGCGCCCGTCGCAACGCTCAACATTTTTTATCGCGTCGGCTCACGCAACGAGCAGTTCGGCAAGACTGGCCTCTCCCATCTGCTCGAGCATCTGATGTTCAAGGGCACCAAGAAGCTTCAGCCCGAGCAGTTCTCGCAGATCATCCAGGACAACGGCGGGATGGATAACGCGTTCACCGAATACGACCTGACCGACTACTTCGAGATGATCAACAAGAATCACTTCGACGTGCCGATCTCGCTCGAGGCTGATCGGATGGCGAATTTCGCGCCCAAGCAGTTCGAGCAGGAAAAGGCCGTCGTGCTCGAAGAGCGCAGGATGCGCACCGAGGACAATCCCGAGGATGCCCTCGATGAAATGGTGCGCTCGCAGGCCTACGTCGCCCATCCGTACCATTGGCCGGTAATCGGATGGTTCCACGATGTTTCCGGGCTGACGCTGCAGGACGCCTACAACTATCACAGCATCTACTATTCGCCGCAGAACGCGATCATCGTCGCAGTCGGCGATTTCGACGCGCACCAGGTGCTCAAGCAGATCAGCGAGGCCTTCGGCAGTATCAAGAATGGCGCGAAGCCGCCGCCCGTCACCGAGGTCGAGCCGCCGCAGGACGGCGAGCGGCATATCGACGTTCGTCACGCGGCCAACCTGCCCGCTTTCGAGTGGGCCTATCATGTCCCCAACTACAAGAGCGCGGATTCGTTCCCGCTCGAAATCGCGTCGGAGATTTTGTCCGACGGCAAGAGCTCGCGGCTCTACAAGGACCTCGTGATCAACAAGCGGATGGTCGTCGATATCGGCGCCGGCTATGACATGACGTCACTCGACCCGGGGCTCTTCGTTGTCAGCGCGCAGATTCGGCCCGGCGTGAAACTCGATGACGTGATGGCCGAGACTGAAAACCAGCTCAGCGCATTGGCGGCGGCAATGCCCGCGGCCGACGAGCTGCAGAAGGCCAAGAACCTCGAGCAGGCGGAATTCGTCTTCGGACAGGACTCCGTGCTCAACGAGGCGATGCTGCTCGGACGGTACGAGTTGATGGGCGACTATCATCTCATCGATCAGTATCTGCCGAGCATCGACAAGGTCACTGCCGCCGATGTTCAACGCGTGGTGAAGCAGTACCTCGTCGCGACTAATCGGACCAACGGTCAACTCGTGCCAACCGGCATCTTGCCGCACGGTGGCGGAGGAATGAGCGGAGGTCAGCTGCGTCATGCGCCGGGCTTCCCGGTGGCGGCGGGCGAGGTGGTGCAATGAGCGGCGTGCGATCGATTACGATGAAGACCACGTTCGCGGCTCTCGCCGCGCTGACACTGCTGATGCTATCGGCACGCGCCGATGCGATCGAAATCAAGCGGATGACGCTGAGCAACGGCGCCGTGCTGCTCGTATCGGAATCGCATCAGCTTCCGATGGTGACGATTTCGATTGCGTTCGACGCCGGCGCACGGCGCGATCCTGAAGGCAAGGCCGGGCTTGCGGCTTTGACCGCGCATTCGCTTTCGCAGGGCACTAAGGATCTTACCGTCGAGCAGTTCGACCAGAAGGTCGATTTCATGGGCAGCTCGATCGGTATCAGCGCCGACCGCGACTATGCGATCGCGGGCATGACGACGCTCAAAAAGTACCTCGACCAAACCCTCGCACTGCTCGCGGGAGCCATCGCGACTCCCGGCCTGCGTGAAACCGATATCGAGCGGCGGCGCGGCGAAACTGTCGCGCAGATTCGCGCCGCCGAGGAGCAGCCTAACTACGTTGCGAGCGTCGCTTTCGAAAAAGCGGTCTTCGGTAACACTCCCTACGGCCATCCGATCAACGGCACCGAGGAATCGGCCTCCAAGCTCACGCCCGACGACGTTCGCAGCTTCTATCGCGATCACTACAAGCTCGGCAGCGCGGTGATTGCAGTGACGGGCGATGTGACTGCCGATGATATCAAGGCAATGCTCGAGAAGGATCTCACGGGACCAACCGGCGCCGTCACGCCGCAGCCCGAGCCAACCGTCCCGCCGATCGCAGCCGGATTGCATCCGAGCCTGATCGACCGCAACGTCGCGCAGGCCACAATCATTCTCGGCTTCGACGGCGTCGCGCGCTCCAATCCCGACTACTACAAGCTCAAGGTGATGAACTACATCCTGGGCGGCGGCGAATTCTCATCGCGCCTGATGAAGATCGTCCGCAGCAAAAACGGCCTCGCGTATGGGATCGACAGCGACCTCGATGCCGGCAAATTCCCGGGCTCATACCGAATCTCCGTGCAGACCAAGAACAAGACCGCGACCGAAACAATCAGCATCATCCTGCAGCAGTTGCGCGAGATCCAGGAAAAGCCCGTCAGCGACTCCGAGCTCGAGGACGCCAAGAAATTTCTTATCGGCAGCTTCCCGCTCTCGATCGATCGCCAGAGCGAGATCACAGGCTTCATGCTCGGCATCGAGCTGAACGGCCTTGGCCTCGACTATGCCGACCAGTATCCGAAGTTGATCGGCGGTGTGACGAAGGAAGACGTGCAGAATGTCGCGCGCAAGTATCTGCATCCCGATGCGGCCGATCTGATCGTCGTCGCGAATCAGAGTGAGGCGGATATCAAAGCCGCGAAGCTGGAGAACGTCGACGCGCCGGCAACCCAAAAATGAGTTAGCGGCCGGCACGATTTTCACCGTCGGTCACTCGACGCATCCGATTGAGCGCTTGCTCGAACTGCTTGGCGAGCATCGCATCGCGTGCGTCGCAGACGTGCGCTCGTATCCAAGCTCGCGCCGCTGGCCGCAGTTCAATCAGGCGGAGCTCGCCGCCTCGCTCGCGCGCGCGCAGATCGAATACGTCTGGATGAAGCAGCTCGGCGGTCGCCGGCACAGCAAGCGCGACGATTCACCGCACATCGCATGGGAACTTGAGGCGTTCAGATCGTACGCCGACTACGCCGACACACCCGACTTCGAAGGCGGCCTGAGCGAGCTGCGTGAGAAAGCCGCGCAGGTTCGCCTCGCATACATGTGCTCGGAAGGCCTGTGGTGGCGATGCCACCGCAGAATCATCTCGGACTACATGTCAATCCGCGGATGGACCGTCGAACACATCCTGCCCGACGGCAAGCTGAAGCCTCACGTGCTGGCAACCTTCGCACGCGTCGTAGGCGAGAAAATTATCTACGATCAGACGAGTCAGCGGATACTCACCACAAAGACACAAAGTCACGAAGGTTCTTCTTAGTGCCTTCGTGGTGATCTTTTTCTTATGCCGCAGCTCTGTGATTGAGTACCTGGCGCAGGAATTCGCCCGTATGCGAGGCCTTCACTGTGGCGATTTCTTCCGGCGTGCCCTTCGCCACGATCGTGCCGCCCCGGTCGCCGCCTTCGGGGCCCAAGTCGATCACATAATCGGCGGTCTTGATGACATCGAGGTTGTGCTCGATCACCACGATCGTGTTGCCGGTGTCGGCGAGGCGGCCAAGCACCGAGAGCAGGCGCTTGATGTCGTCGAAATGGAGACCCGTCGTCGGCTCGTCGAGGATGTAGAGTGTGCGGCCCGTGGCGCGGCGCGACAACTCTTTGGCGAGCTTGATGCGCTGGGCCTCGCCGCCTGAGAGCGTCGTCGCCGATTGGCCGAGGTGGATGTAGTCGAGGCCGACGTCGCGCAGCGTCTCCAGCTTCTGCCGAATCGGCGGCACCGAGCCCAGGAACTCAACCGCGTCGAGTACGGTCATATTGAGCAGCTCGGCGATGTTCTTGCCCTTGTACTGGATCTCGAGCGTGTCGCGATTGTAGCGCTTGCCGCCGCATACCTCGCACGTCACGTAAACGTCGGGCAGAAAGTGCATCTCGATTCGAATGATGCCGTCGCCCTCGCACGCCTCGCATCGCCCGCCCTTGACGTTGAACGAAAAACGCCCGGGACCGTAGCCGCGCATGCGCGCCTCGGGCAGTTGCGCAAACAGCTCGCGGATATGGGTGAAAAGGCCGGTATACGTCGCAGGATTGGAGCGCGGCGTGCGGCCGATCGGGCTCTGATCGACGTGAATCACCTTGTCGAGATGCTCGATACCCTCGAGCGTCTTGAACGCGCCCGAGCGCTCGCGGCTGTGATTCAGCTTCTGCGAGAGCGCGCGATAGATAGTGTCGAGGACGAGCGTCGATTTGCCCGAGCCCGAAACTCCGGTGACGCAGGTGAAAACGCCGAGCGGAACCGAGACCGTGAGATCGCGCAGATTGTTTTCGCGCGCGCCCTTAACTGTCAGCCATCGCGACGATAACTGGCGGCGGCGCGACGGCGTGGGAATCTCAACTGTGCCCGCTAGATATTTTCCCGTGAGCGAATCGGCGTTGCGCATCACTTCTTTGGGCGTGCCCTCCGCGACGACGTAGCCGCCGTGGATTCCCGCGCCGGGACCCATGTCGATGAGGTGATCCGCCTCGAGCATCGTGTCGCGATCGTGTTCGACCACCAGCACCGTATTGCCGAGCTGCTTGAGCCGCTTCAGCGTCGAGAGCAGGCGCTGATTGTCGCGCTGATGAAGTCCGATCGACGGCTCGTCGAGAATGTAGAGCACGCCCACCAGGGACGAGCCGATCTGCGTTGCCAGCCGGATGCGCTGGCCCTCGCCGCCCGAGAGACTGCCTGAAGTGCGATCGAGTGTCAGGTAATCGAGGCCAACGTCAGCCAAAAAATTGAGCCGCTCGCGAATCTCCTTCAGGATTAGCCGGCCGATTTCCGCTTCCTGCGCGCTCAGCTTGGGCTCCAAGAAAAACTGCAGCGCCAGCTTTATCGACATCGCAGTCACTTCGGAAATTGACTTGTTATTGAACCTGACGAACAGGCTTTCCTTCTTGAGGCGCGCGCCGCCGCAGCTCGGGCAGGGCCGCATGTTCATGTAGCCCTCGAGCACCTCGCGGATACCTTCGGACTCCGTCTCCTTGTAGCGGCGGTCGAGCCATTGCAGCACGCCCTCGAACGGGCGCGAGTATTCGGCGCGATGATGTCCGCGCTGGTACGCGAACTCGATCTCCTCGCTGCCCGAGCCATTCATCAGCGCCTTGCGGACCTTGGGCGCAATCGTTTTCCACGGCTGGTCGAGGCTGAACTTGTAGTGCGCGGCGAGCGCCTCAAGCACCGGCTGCATGTAGTTCATCGTCGCCCACGGCGCGATCGCGCCGTCCGACACGCTGAGTTCTTCGTTCTGCACGACGAGCTCGGGATCGAAGTACATGATCGATCCGATGCCGGAGCATTCGGTGCATGCGCCGTGCGGACTGTTGAACGAGAACATTCGCGGCGTGATTTCAGGATACGAGATGCCGCATTCGACGCAGGCGAAGCGCTGGCTGAAATAGATCTCGCTCTCGTTCTTGGGACCGTCGAGCCGTTCGACCTTGAGCAGGTCCTGTCCGTACTTGAATGCCACTTCGAGTGAATCGGCGAGCCGCTTCTGGATGCCGGATCGGATCGCGAGCCGGTCAACGACGACTTCAATCGTGTGACGAAGATTCTTGTTGAGCGCCGGCTCTTCGCCGAGCTCAGTGAGCTTGCCGTCGATCTTTACCCGCACGAAACCCGCGCGGCGCAGCTCGCTCAGCTCTTTTTTGTACTCGCCCTTGCGATCGCGCACGATCGGCGCGAGCACGTGCAGGCGCGCGCCGTCGGGCCACGACATGATTCGATCGACGATCTGCTGAACGCTCTGCTGCGTGATCTCGCGCCCGCAGTTGTAGCAGAAGGCGTGACCGACGCGGGCGAACAGGAGCCGCAGGTAGTCGTATATTTCGGTGATCGTGCCGACCGTGGAGCGCGGGTTGCGCGAGGTCGTCTTCTGCTCAATCGAAATCGCGGGCGACAGTCCCTCGATCGAATCGACGTCGGGCTTCTCCATCTGCTCGAGGAACTGACGCGCATAGGCCGACAGCGATTCGACGTAGCGCCGCTGGCCCTCGGCGTAGATGGTGTCGAAGGCGAGCGAAGACTTGCCCGAGCCGGAGAGCCCGGTAATGACAACGAGTTTATCGCGTGGGATCTCGAGGTCGATGTTCTTGAGATTGTGCTCGCGCGCGCCCTTGATGATGATCCGGTCCGCCATCACGCCCTCTGAATCGCGCGCCGCGCCTCGCCGCTGGTGGCAGCCCGCGCGGCGTATTCGATCGCCGCGAGCATGCTCGAGGGATCGGCCTGCCCGTTTCCAGCGATATCGAACGCCGTGCCATGATCGGGCGAAGTGCGAATGAATGGCAACCCGATCGTCACGTTGACCGCCCGATCAAACTCCAAGGTCTTGAGCGCGATCAAGCCCTGGTCGTGATACATGGCCACAGCCGCGTCAAACCTGAATTTTCCTTGATGCCGGATAAATGCCGTGTCAGGCGCAAGCGGACCGAAGGCGTCGATTCCTTCGCGCCGAACGCGGTGAATTGCGGGTGCGATGATGCGCGTTTCCTCGTCGCCGAAGAGCCCGTTCTCGCCCGCATGCGGATTGAAGCCGAGCACCCCGATGCGCGGGCGCATGAGCCCGAGCGGATGCTGCAAATGCGCCGCGAGCAGGCGAATCGTGTCGGCCACGCCCTTCTGCGTCAGCGCCCCCGAAACCTTGGCGAGTCCCATATGCACCGTCACCAGCGCGACCCGAAGTTGACCGCCGCCAAACATCATGCGCCAGCGCTTCGACCGCGAGAGATCGGCCAGCAGCTCAGAGTGACCGGGATAATGATGCCCCGCGCGATCCCACCATTCCTTGCTGATCGGCGCGGTCACGAGCGCATCGACCTCGCCGCGCAGCGCCATCTTCACTCCCGCCGTGACGTAGTCGAACGAAGCCGCCCCGCCTTCAACAGTCGGCATGCCTGGCGTCATCGCACGCGAAGAAAGCTCGCTCATCGGGATAACGCTCAGACCATGCTTTTGGTTATGCGTGCCGTTCTGATTTTCCACCGGCTCGGGAACGCCGCGCAGTTTTTCCGCCGCGGATTGCATAGCCGCGAGATCGCCGATTACAGCGAGGCGCGGCGCACCCGGTTTCGATTCGAGCGCGGCGGCGGCCTTGAGAATTACCTCGGCGCCGATCCCCGCCGGATCGCCCATGCTGATCGCGATAAGCGGAGAAGCATTTCGAGCGCGGCTCACTTGGTGGTTGCGAAGAGTTTGGGGTCGACGGTTTCGACGTAATGCTTCTTGATCAGCTCGGTCTCGGTCCAGTTCTGCAGTTGCGCCTGCATGCGCTCATTCTGCAGCTCTTCGCGGATACTGTCTTTAACCTCGGAGAGCGGCCGCGGACCGGGGATCTCGTGTGCCTCGAGCTTCATGATGTGGTAGCCGAACTTGGTGCGGACCACGGGCGACACGTCGCCGGGCTTGAGGTTCTTGATGGCGGCAAAGATCGCGTCGTTGATATCGCCCGGCTCGAACCATCCGAGCTCGCCGCCCTTGGTCTTGGAATCATCGTCGGAGTACTTGAGCGCGAGGTCGTTGAAGTCCATCCCCTTCATGATCTGCGCGCGAATTGCGTCGGCTTTGCGCTTGGCGGCCGCGTCCTGCTGAGCGGTCGCGTTGGCCGGCACGCTAACGAGAATTTGCGCAATCCGCAGGCGCTCGGTCTTAACGGTGACATCTTCCTTGTGCTCATTGTAGAAAGCCACGATGTCCGCGTCGCTCACCTTGATCTTCTCGCGGACTTCACCTTCGATCATCTCCTGTTTGACGAGGTTGTCGCGCGCGCGCTTGCGAAAATCCTCGTAGCTGATGCCCTGCT
>Ga0335073_10016101_pt1 | contig 10448 bp, 6 predicted proteins | sample Lox_Sample_22_FD_207093 | JGI IMG/M metagenome (GOLD analysis project Ga0335073, IMG submission 207093) | Soil microbial communities from Loxahatchee National Wildlife Refuge, Florida, United States - Lox_Sample_2.2 | ecosystem: Environmental > Terrestrial > Soil > Wetlands | place: USA: Florida...
CGTCGTGGTTATGATGAAATCAACGATATCTCGGTTGAAACCAAAATTGAATCCAGCTGGAATTTGCTGATAGTCCTGGATCCTGTGTCAAGGTTACTTTTCTTTGAGGGAAGGGAGTGCTGCGTTAAGAAGCCACTGACCGCGCTTGCGTCAAAGCGCCAGAGTACGGTACCGTACCGTACGACGACTCCACTCAAGCGCCCACGGCAGTCAGGGGAGTTCGACATGAAAGCTTCAGAACAGAGTTACCCACCCCATCTCATGGCTTTCTCACCACCGCATACAGCGCTTGAGTCGTACATTGATATCCCATTCAACTTATGGCTCAGTATCATTCTCATCCTCACCTACGGCTGTGCTATTCGAAATCGGAGCCTGCTTTTGCTCGTAGTCCTTGGTGCCAGCGCGACCATCATCGTATTCGATAAAACGTCTACCGCTGGCGAAATGACCAAAATCATGTGTGAACTTCCCCTCGGTCTCGGCTCTGTCTTGGCATTCCTCGTTGCGAATCGATCCTTTCAGACCAGATTTCTACCTGCCTTTACGACCTACGTTAATTTCGCGGTGTATGGCAACATTGGCATGATGGTAGGGACTCCCGCGGAAGGCACCCTTCGGGGAATGTGTAGCAAGGTCACCTGCGTTGCACTCTTCATTTGGATCGTCCAACAAGGGTATCGTGCTGAATGGAAGACAATCGTTCTCCACGACGATTTATTCGTTTTCACTGCCGTCAGCAAATCTTGGATATTTGCACACGCCATCTATAGATTCGTTCTTTTGACATTGCCGTGCTTTGGGTCTGGACGCCGGTATCGTCTTCTAGAGTTATACTCTCTCACTCTGACGTTCGCCCTATCGTCGTTTTCAAACCTTCCATTCGAGCATTGCTTTGGAATGGCCGATACATTGGTTGTTCCGGCGGTTACAGGATGGTCGGCGATTGCAACAACATTCAATCTAATACCACGCAATACGATAAACAACGACTTACTCTCAAATCGCCTCGGGACTGATGCAGACGTATGTCTGAGCGCCTTGTCACTAGCTGTTGCCATTTTCGCTTGTTTCAACATAGCTAACCCACCAAGCCGAGGGTCGTGAGGGGGATTTAGGTAGCTTCTTTCGTAGGGTGGACTCATCTATGATCAATTTGTAGCCCGCTTTGTTCTGGTTGTGCAGCGGTGCTACCGGGGGTAAAGATCAGTTGTACACGAGAGGTGATTCTCGTTTTGCTACAGAGATTAGCCTTCGACACAATATAGAACAATCGATTTCCTGCAAGATCAACCCCGATAAGGAACGTAACGAAGAAGAAACTGACTGCTTATGAGTTCGGCAAGACTGAGCACCCGATGTTCAGTGGTAGTATAACCTCCAAAGTCGACTAATTACCACGACAAAATATTCCCAATCTCACTGTGCACTGGACGCATTGTAATAATGAACGTAACGCAGAAGCGTCGTAACTAATGCTTGATTATTGGACTATCTCTTCGCGACGATAATACTCTACGGCCTCTAACCAAGCCTGCTCTGCCCCACGAAGCGAAGATTGCTGCTTTGTATGTCCGAGGTAAAACAAACGAATAGAAGAGCAAAAAGAGAAGCAAACACGCCTGTTGCGAGGGACATGGGGCCTAATCCAGTTATGAGCAATTGCAACGTTATATTTTTTCGGGGCACGCTTACTCGAACCCACAACCTTTGGTGTATGGCAATTGGAGAATTGCATCGAAGCACTTCCCACAACCGAAAACCAACGCGCTACCATTGCGCCAATCCCCCATAATTTCGAACAGAGTTAGAATTTTGACTTTTATATTCCAGCATAAAAAGACTCAAACATAGTCATTTTCGAGTTGCCGCGGAGTACTCTCGCCGCAGCGGTCCGTTGACGGCGACTTTGGCCTCAAGAGGTGGTTACCAATTACAGGTATTAATTAAATATCTATACCCAATGCGCTGACGGCCGGCTCCCACAAGAATCACTGTTCTAAATAGTAATTGTTAACTTATAAGTTACGTTATGTTGGACTTTGCTCTTGGTCAAATAAAGAAATTGATGCGGCTACGACGGCTCACACTTGCCCCCTATTTTAGCTAACCTGTGGCGAACGTACTCTTCGACCTCATCCAAGCTCCAAACCTCCATAAGAAAAACATACCCAGTACCCCGAGACATGACAGTCCTGCGAGAAGACTAACACCACCGCCGATGCCCAGATTTATGAACATAGGTCTTGAAAACAGCACGCAAGCAGCCGCGAAAAGGCTCCTCGACAGATCATTTGCGGCAAAGAGCGATGCTGCGTACCTCGGATAAGACAGCGGTAGGTAGACGAAGACACACTGAAATATCAGAAAGTTTGATATGACGAGGATGCACACCCCAATCAAGCTGACGATCCAATGTACACCGTGTCGAGCTGTCCATCCGAACATAAAATATCCTGCCGGTAGTGTGCAGACGCCAATCAATGCTGGAACGAGGCGGTGTTCGGGAGCACGCAGACCGTTCTTCTTGATGTCTGGGATGAGATAGTAGATCTGGTATATAAGGAAACCCGTGACGGCGAGAACGCAACCGATGCCAATTGTCAAGAAGCAGAGGCCTACTTCGCCCAAGTTGAAGTGGTAAATAGGAGGATATACGAGCGGGAAAACCTCGAAGAACGAGTAGTAGATACCATAAGTGAGTGAAGTCTATGGACATTTGTTAGCCTTCTAATCGCGTTGAAGAAGAAACAAGATTACTCACATAGATATTCGTGAAAGCAACAGCTGGATCTTTGATGAAAATCTCTATCGGCTTTATAAGAGCATCCCACGCAATCTCAGTCATGTTCAAATTCTGTTGCGCAATCTCGCTGCTTGACTTGATGTTGGACACTCCAGTCAGCTTACGCAGACGTTGAGCTCTTCGGCGAAGAATGTTGTCGGCAGATGTCTCCGGATATGCGAATAGGAATACCACCAGGATTGGGCCAGTCAGCCAGACAATCTCCCAAAGTCCCCAGCGCCATCCTTTGGCTTGAACCGCGAAACCGGTGACTAACGGTCCTATGGCTGGACCCCAGAAACAAGCTGCAGTCCAGGAAGAGAGATATATCGGTAGCTCCAGAAGGGAGAACTGTGTAGTATCAGCGTTAGTACCGTGAGGAAATCGTCAGCGCGACTTACCATATCGCCAACAGAGGCACCTCCATTCGCCAGACACGGGCTACCGAAGAACCCAGTCAAAAATCTCAGGACCAACAAGCCAGCGTAGTTGTTGACAACCGCAGTAGGGATTGACAGGATGACAAATAAGAAGAACGTTGGAGCATATACTAAATTTCGCCCGATCGCAGGTATCTCGCTGAGCGGGGCCCAAATCAGAGGGCCGACACCGTATCCAACAACGTAGATGGCAAGACCAAGAGCAGCTGGCGCAGTACCTACATGGAATCTTTCCATTACGCCCTGCTCACCAGGAACGTACATGCTCGACGCGCCATATACTGCCATTGAATATGCACAAAGTTGAAGAAGGACGCCTGCTTTCTTCGAAGCGGTCCAGTTTTGGGGATTTTCCGGGTCATCGGTCGTATACCAATCAACCAGAATCGTTCCATCAGATGTCTTCGTCGGAGCCATCACAATGGTCTTCGTCTTCTCAGCCGCGAGCTGCTGTTCGACTTCAAAGCGTTCTTGAGTGTATGGCCTAGTCGACGTCCTGGAGAGTACATGTGATATCTGCGAATGTTGAGTATGCGCCACCGCTACCTGAGGAGGATGAGGATGAGTATGATGGTCGTGGTCAGGAGCTGTGGCTACGGAAGCCAGCCAGTATCGAGCTTCGTCCTCACCATCGGGTGTTCCTTTCTCAAGGTCACCATCAAGCGGCTTCTCCTCACGTGCTGCATCCTGATCAGTGACTTCCTCTGCTTCCTCTGCTTCTTCGACTTCCTCCGCGGCTTCTTGAACGTCGTCAAGTGGAGCATCAGGTATGTCGTCCTGGGAGCCGACAGTCTTTTGCTCCTTCGCTAGAAGAGCATCCTGTTTTGTGTAAGTAGCTTCATAAAAAACGTGACACTTGGTGGAAAGACTAACCAAAGGCGCCCAACTAAAACCTTTTTTCTCTTCAGGATACAGGAGAACCATGTTCCCAGTTATCAATCGAAGCACCTGGCCTACAGCAGACTCTCTGAGTACATCCATTGTGTCTTAACGACCGATGAGAGGATTTTGCTATGAAAGAGAAAACTGTACAGGTGTGTGAGCCATGATGCTATGGGCAGAACAGCTCATATTTCAACTGTCTAAACCATTGAGAGGCCTCGAGTTCGATATTAGTAATAATTTAGGTACTTCTTGATTAGGCAATTAGCTCAAGCGAAATTTGGATGGTTTATTCAAAGTCATACCAACAGTATATCCACGTTCCCTTGGCTTGGGTTCTGGGCCAAGCTCGCGGCAGAGTTGAAGGGTTGCTGAGTGGCGCTGACCCGCATTAAGTGGATTACAGCTGTGTAGCTGGCTAGTCTATCCATCAGCGCTGTTCAATGTTCACTTATTTCCGAGTGTATTACAAACCTAGAACTTGATCAAGTATTGGAATTCGAACATCCTCTCTTAAGTTTATCACTGATAGACCCATATAATAATATCCGCGTGCTTCCGCCGGAAGGACTAGACACGGGCATGCTGTAGTGATAAGGTCTCAAAACTTCACATGGAACGTAATTTGACTTTGCAAATGACCAACTAAAAGGTCCAAGGATTCATAAACGCCTTGGCTGTGGTGCGTCATCAAACTACCTTCCACTGACCGTTGTCCCAATCAGGCAAAAAAGTGAAGTCGTATTAAGTAATCCACTGTTTCATTCCCAACGTTACTGCAACGTGGGACCAGAATTTCACAAGATCGTCCTTTGATTTTGAAAGCGTTAAGAGTAAATCGACTGGATGTCAGCTATACACACTTACAGACTTCACCATAGCATTTGTACAGATTATGGGGAACCAAACGCTAGTTTGAGTCGGAGAGAGCATTTAGGTATAGATGCGTAATCTGATAGACATATAACTGCCCTCTAAAGCAATTCACCATCATCCATTCTGGCCTCCTCAAAGGTATTCGGGGCTGAAACATTCTACATCCGAGCGGCAACTTCGTCTTCCAGCTCCGACATGAAGCACCGCCCTTTCATTGACACCACCACCATCGTCCCTCTCGATCCTTCCTCTCAATTTCTTCACTTGTACTCTTCTCCTGTCAGCAAGCTGAGCCTAGGCTATTAAGCCAGCGGCAGGAAACTCGCCTTGTCTTGTTTGTCGGCAGACGTATCCTCCGTCGTAGCTGGTGCGGTGGCGCTTCTCGTTAAGGTTCGTTTGGGGACGTCGGCAGAGTCGATGCCATGATTTCCGCGGGTAGGATTGAAATTTAGCCCGTCATCTGCGTCTAAATCGTCGTCGTCCCCCAATGTTACGACATTCGACGACCACGAATCCATTCGTTCGTGGTGATCAGTACCGGCAGCTGGTCTAGCTTGGACGCAAGCACACCGGTCGCCCCATGCACAGGAGCTACAATTGCAGTTGTGCTCTTCAGTACGTTCCATAGAACAGAGACACTCGCCGCCGCAGCAACAAGCAGACCGGCTCTCAGAATGTGTAGGACCTTGCGACGTGTTGTCATTGTGGTGGCCATAGTGGTCAGATGCAGTAACGCCGGTGTCAGTATCTTCTCGCGGGGTCTGATAACCACTCGGCGTTGTTACGGACGGTGGAGTAGGTATCTGAGGCGTATTTGCTGGAACAACATGAATAGGAGGTATGTTTAGTTCTGCTGGTGTTGGACTCATGGTGTCTGGTTCGGCTTCGCTATTATCGGTTTGCTCCAAAGTGAGAGCATTAGCAGCTCCGTCCATCTGAGAAAGGTCTCCGCCATCTGCGTTTACATCTTCTCCGAGATCAGGTCCCATGACTGTAGCGGCGACACCGCTAATGATGGCAACCAGGCTCTCTGCTTCAGAGCACATCGGATCGTGGCCAGCTATCTCCAGAAATTCTTCGTTGATGGTAGCACCCATCTCTTTCGCAAGCGAAATCATGTACCTCTGTCCATCCTCTGAGATTAACTGATCTTCGCCACAGATGATGTACGTGGACGGGCAGACCAAGTATGCCGGAGTGTCGGCGTGACACACAATATCTTGCGCTCGAGCAGTCCAAGGAACAAGATGTTCACACCAGTGCACCATTTCCATGGCGCCGAGATCGTTGAAAAGATAGCGATCGGGCTCAAGGATGAGAAGGGTACCATCCTTCTGTACAAGATGCATCGTCAGCCTCGGTCACAATCAAAGATATAAAGGTGGAGAGATTATTGGAGTGTCATACCTGAAGAGGCGTATAATCTGGGAATTCTCCACCCATAGCCATTTGCATGCTCACACCCTTTCCAGGCATAACTGCACTGATCCAAACCATGTGAACGACGCCACCAGGTCGACAGATCTTAGCACGTTGGCCGGTACAAAGTTCACCCAGGATCTCCGTGCCGATGTAGCCACCATACCCGTGCATGACGCATATGACACTCTTTCCCTCGCTCACGAGGTCGAACACAAGCTGATACATCAAGCTCACATCGTCGTTGAAAGAGTAAGTGCTGTCCGCTTCTGATGAGCAACTGGGAAGCGATGGACACGCGACTTCAAGCCCCTCCGCGCATAGTAGATCGATCAGTTTGGAATAGTGGGTAGGAGTATGCCAGGCATCATGAATGATAACGATCGTGGGAAGATTAAGTGTCGTCGGTGAGAATGACATATTGGACTGAAATGGAGCCAGCGTGATCGAGTGTCGACTTTGTTGTTGAGTCCTTAGGGGCGAGATAGGTTTGGTATATCCGGCAGAGTATTGATATCGAAGGGAAATGTGTTAGTGGAGTTCAAGGAGAGACAAGTGATTCAGAGGTTCCGATGTCTGGCTTACGAGGCTTTCAGCACTTGAACAAACGATGGAGCCAGCGCCTCTCCTTTGAAGAAAGAACTGTCCTTCGCATGGTCTAGAAGCTCGCGTGGATACCACGAACGGAGAAAAGCTTGACAAATGGCAGTCACGAATATGTCCAAATTTGCAGGAAGGTCGTATAACTGATTCTTCAACGCAAGTGAATGACACTCTTAGCTAAGGCTGATAATGCCACAATGAATATGAATACCGCCGAAGCGGTTTGAAAAGACGATTGGATTGATTGTAAAACGTTCAATGATGCCTAGCGCCGTGAGTCTTATCCCAGGGTGGGTATCGCTTGCATGGTCCCATTAAATCCCCCATCCCATCGTTACGATAACACTCTTTTGAACCTAAACGCCAGAGAGTGCAAATCCCGTGTCACCTAATTCTAGTCACTTGACTTGGCTCGGTCCTCACTCAACATCCTCACATGCCCATACCCTGCCCAGGACCTGGCATGCCTTGTTGAGGCATGCCCATATGCTGGCCCATCTGCTGCTGCATCTGCTGAAGACGAATCTGGTTAAAAAGTGCCGGATTCTGTTGCATGGCTTGCTGCATCATCTGAGCGTTCACGTTTCCCATATTCATGCCTTGCATGTTTTGCATGTTTTGCATATTTTGCATGTTTTGCATGTTTTGCATATTCTGCATTCCCTGTCCCGGACCCATCATATTCTGTACTCGATGCTGCTGTTCCAGTCGCTGCCTCTGCTCGTTCGCAAGCGCAGTGTATTGCGCCATGGTTGGGTTTCCTCCACCACCCATCATGTTGTTGCCTCCCATTTGGGCCATGTTCTGCATCATACCCGCACCGGCACCCGGAGCTGGTGCGTTGCCTTGATTCATGGTGGATTGTTGCCGCATCATGTTTTGCGCTTGTTGGATTTGCATCATCTGATTGCGGGTGAAGTTTTGGAGCTATTCAACGTCAGCTTAAGATCTTTCTCCGTTCAAATCTCTATGTACCTGTTGCTGGAATTCCATTTCTTTCTGACGTTCTGCGAGCTGGAATTGCTGTCGAAGAGCAGCGGGAACGGCATCAAGATTGCCGTTACCATTCTGCATAACGAAACTGGTCTCTCGTTGTCGCTTCTGCTGTCTAAACTGATTGACAAGTTGTTGGTGGTGAGCCTGGAGTTTGGCAAGCATAGGATTGTTCTGCTGCTGGACGGCATTTTGACTCATCATCTGGTTCTGCATAGCCATCATATTGTTGTTCGGTGAACCTTGTTGCATACCGTTCTGTTGTTGTTGTTGCAAGTGGAGCTGTAGCATGGCTTGGCGGTTGGCCATCATTTGAGGATTTTGTTGACCCGAAGCAGCCAAGCCCATCTGTGCTTGACGTTGTTGCATAGCCATCATTTGTTGGATGTTCTGAGGCGAATGTTGCATGTTAGGTTGGTTCCGCATGGCTTGCTTGCTCTGCATTTGCTGTTGGCGTAATTGACTAGCCTGCAACATCGCTGCTTGCTGCTGCTGTTGTTGTTCGGGTGTTAACTGCGAAGGATGAGAAGGCGTATTCATCATCGGTGTGCCTTGAACACCAGCTATTGGGCTACCATGTTGAGTGACGCTGCGCGGCTGTGGTGTCATATTTCGGGTTACGGGAACCGCTGGGCCCATACTGGGAGTGCTGAGCATTTGAGGTGTACCATGTCCACTTCCAACCTGTTGACTGACTTGGCGCGTCATATTTGTGCCGTTAGGATGAGCAGACATAGCAGTTGGCGGTCGAACAGGACTTCCAGCTCCTTGACTTGAAGCCGTAGCAGCCATAGGAACCCCGGTCATTCCCATTGACATAGTGGGACCGCCTACCATAGGAGAAGAGTTCATTGGGGTCTGGCTTGCTTGTCGCATCACAGGTGACATACGAGTGGCGCTCTGAACATGTTGAAGCTGAGGGTGCGTCGTTGTAGGCATCATGGTCTTCATGTGCGGTGCATGAGATGCAATAGGTGTGGCTGAAGCTGCGGCCGCCTGTTGCTGAGCAGCCAAGGCACGCTGTTGAATTGCTGCTTGTTGCTTCATCAAGTCGTTGCGGGCTTGCTCTGCCTTCTGTTCCTGAGCTCGTTTCTCGAGATCTTGCTTCTTCAACGCGTCTGCTTCCGATTGTTGCCGTTTCATTTGAGCTTCACGCGCCACCGCATCCTTCTTCTCACGCTCAGCCTCTGCATGCTTGATCTTGATGTTCTCCAATGTTTTGAATCGCTTAAAGCTTGGCTCGAAGGACGCTGCACCTGCTGGTGCATCAGACGCCGCACCAGCACCACCAGCAACGCTTTGCTGATGCCGTTCATCGAGGCTGAGTGCAAACAACTCCTCGTTTGCTGCCTGTGCTTCATCTGCTGCAAGTTCGGCAATTGTTCTCTTGCGTGTCTTGGCACCGGCCGTCTTTTCGGAATGAAGTGGATGTGCCAATGCTCGAAGAACCGCAAACATCTCCTCAGGATCCTTGGCTGGTTCGAGATAGAGCTTTGGATTCGAGATTCGTATAACCTCCGCTTCGAACTCATGGACATTTGTTTCATCAAGTGCCATCTTTGGCTTGCGCGGGGCGCTCTTGCTTGCGAGTGGTGTCGACGGGACAGACGCCAACGGAGTAGGAGGCTGACCTACTGTCGGTGTGGCTCCATCCCTGCTGCTAACTTGGAGGATTCGTTTGATGCCTCTTGCATCGGATGCTAAGGTTCTAGCAAGGATGTTCTTTTCTTCTTCAAAGGAAAGTGGGGTTGGGAACAGCACCGTCGTAAAAATGCGTGGTCCTTTGGCTTGCTTCTTCTGAGATGCAGATGCAGGCTGATCTGGAGCTGGCATGTTGTCTTTGTCTGCCTCCTTAAGGCCATTAACGCCGTTGACAACATCACCAGTACTTGCCGTCTGTTTTGATGCACCGGGTCTGAGAGGGAGTTTGTCTGTTGGGAATGGCGCAAATGGAGAGGGCGTAATGTGCTCATTGTAATTGTTAATGGAGAATGGAGTGTTACTTGTTCCACCAACTTGATTTGTGGCATTGGCAGGAGTAGACTTCGCTCCAGTCTTGTGATCATGGATTTCGACAATGAGACAACCGTCGTACCACGGAACATCAGCAGCGAGGAGCTCCTCAACAATCATATGAGGAACGGTTCCTTCTTTGAGATGCTCCAGGATAAGCCTCATGGGAGAATTGTATGTGAAGCTGCCATCTTGTTGGTCGAAGCGAAAGTGAGTAGGGTGAAGGTGGAGTATGAGGGACGGTCGCTTCCCGGAAAACTTCTTGAGGATATACTCCGGCGTTTTGACTATAATTCTATTAGCGAAAACGCACACATGACGTTTGGGTGAGGGTTGATTCATACCTAAGGGGACAGGCAAGGATGGGACATTGTCAGCGGCCTCCACGGTAGTCGCTCTGGTATTGACACGAGCGACACCTGGACGCTGAGACTCCC
>Ga0335073_10016102_pt1 | contig 10447 bp, 11 predicted proteins | sample Lox_Sample_22_FD_207093 | JGI IMG/M metagenome (GOLD analysis project Ga0335073, IMG submission 207093) | Soil microbial communities from Loxahatchee National Wildlife Refuge, Florida, United States - Lox_Sample_2.2 | ecosystem: Environmental > Terrestrial > Soil > Wetlands | place: USA...
ATGGCCAAACTTGGATGTGTATCCACCGAGCAGGAGCAATTAGTTTAAATTTCATCAAGGAAAAATACCTTCCCGCGCGTTAACGGGTCCAAACCCGCGTTTGCGAATAGTCCGATTTGCTGCAATTCTTTGTCCTCCGTTAAACATGGAACGCCGGGGTTTGCTTGCGCTAGGCGCGAGCAATTCATCACGAGGGCATGATGAGAAAAGGTGCGCGCTCCAAGCTGATCTCGCCGCTGCTCGCGGCAGTGCTGCTTTGGTGTTATGCGGGTTCGCCGACGCGCAGACGCCTGCGAATGTTCCGGGTCAAACTGATCCGGTCGGACCGCCCGCCAGTTACATTATTCTGCGTATTGACAACCTGGCGCTTTCGTACGTGAGCGGCAGCGACATCAGTCAACGTCGTCAACATCTTGTTTCGATTGGGTTCACAACGCTCTGCGCCCGTGCTGCCGCTTATTTCACCGCACCCTTCAGCCAGGCCTGGAAAGTACGTCTGCGCTCCTTGTCGAATGACTCGCTGGCGGCCGTCCTGATGATATCTGCGACAGAAACCGAAGCCAGGGCTTTGCGCCATTGCGTCTCGGCATCCAGAAAGGCCTTCGCAATCGCACACTGGTGCTTGCATGCGGCGGGCGCTGCGGCGCACGGCCCTTGCTGACGAATCTCGGTACATCGAAAAGCCGACTCGGATCCTTCAATGGCCAAGGTGATGTCCAGCAAAGTGATCTTGGAGACCGGTTTGGCCAGGCGGTAGCCGCCGCTGACGCCGCGATTTGCCGTTACAATTCCCGCTCGCGATAGCGCCTGCAGGTGCTTGGCCAAATAGGCGGGTGGCAACTCGTGAAACTCGGCGAGCCGGCCGGCCGGCAGATCGAATCCAGCCGGAACCACGCCGAGGATGCCGCACAGATGGATCGCCCATTCGACACCTTCCCCGATTCGCATTGCGGACAATTATCATCCATGTTAATTAGGATGCAAAATGTCCGAATTAGAAGAGGCGGATTGCGTGGAAAATTTTGATGTCGTCGTGATTGGAGGAGGGCTTGCGGGGTTGTGCACCGCGTCATTTGCAGCGAGCGCCGGAGCCCGGGTCGCGCTCTACGAGTCTTCACCGGAGCTTGGAGGACGCGCACGGACGCGCATAAAGGAAGGCTATTATTTCAATTACGGTGCGCACGCCTTGTATCGCGGCGGGGCATTGGACACTGCCCTTCGCGACCAGGGAGTGGTTCCGAGAGGCAACGTGCCCAAATTGGCGGCCGGCTATTTTGTTCGAGATCGAACGCTACACCGAGCCCCGTTCAGTGCGTCTGGGCTTAAAGAGACGACCTTGTATCCGTCGGCAGTGAAGGCAGAGGTCGGCGCCGCACTTGCCCGGTTCGGCAAGTCGGCGCCGGAGGTGGGCCCAGGCGTGAACGCTCGCCAGGCCGTGGAAGAGTTCTCGCCGTCGCCGCATGTCCGGGAGCTAATCTCCGCCATGCTGCGCTTGACGAGTTTAATTCACGACCCCGATGCCGCCGACGGTGCGACGCTTTTCGGTCAGCTTCATCGGGGCTTGTCGAACAACGCCGTCTACGTGGACGATGGCTGGAACCAATTGGTCTCGGCACTGACGGCCCGTGCCGATGCCGGTCGATGCCAGCTCGGCGTTGGTCGGCGTGTGACAGCGATTAAGCCAGGGCAAACGTGGCGCGTCGAGACCAGTGGTGGGCACTCAGTTTCCGCGCCCGCCGTCGTGATTGCTCTGCCGCCGCGAGATGCCTTGGAACTGCTCCCTAACGTGGAGGCGTTGCGGGTCGCAGCCGACCGATCCGTTGCAGTATACGCTGCGTGCCTGGACCTTGGACTATCGCAATTGCCTGAGCCGCGGCACCAATTTGCTCTCGGCATCGATGAACCGCTCTATCTTTCTGTTCATAGTTCAGCTGCCCGGTTGGCGCCTGAGGGCGGCGCGCTGGTGCACATTCTGCGATACCTGGAGCCCGACCGGCAGCTCGACAAAGCGGTGCTGCTTGCGGAACTCGAGGGCTTCGCCGACCTGCTCCAACCCGGCTGGCGCTCATATGTTCGCGCCCGTCAATTTTTCTGGAGGATGCCGGTTATGTGCGCGGAGCCGCTGGCCCGATTTGGGGGTCTTGCCGGACGGCCGAGTGTAGCAGTGCCCGGCTCTCCGGGCCTGTACCTCGCCGGTGACTGGGTAGGCTCGCATTCTTTGCTCTCGGATGCTGCCGCGGCCAGTGGCCGGCTTGCGGGCGAGATGGCCGCAGCATTCGCGCAAAAGAATCGATCGTCGGCGCAGCCAAAACGATTCGATGCGAGATGAGAAGCCGCCGCGCTTGCGTGTAACCTCAACTGATCGCGCTCGACCGCTCGCAGATGCCGGCCGGCGCTGCGCGTAGCAGAGGGCCGGCCGGCGGCGCGAGCCATCGCTGGCCATCGTCAGCGAACTTTCGTGACGACGGCAAACAGTTTGCGGATTTGTTGCGCGGGATCGAAGAAAGCGATTGCCCTGTCGCGCGCGGATCGTCCGAGCCGGTTTCTCAGGTCCGACGATTCGATCAGGCTTCGCAATGCGGACGCGAGTGACAGAATGTCATCAGACGGCGCGAGGATGCCGCTCGATTCGTCCACCAGCTCCCAGAATCCGCCGATCCTGCTGCTGACGATGGGAAGCCCTGCGTACATCGCTTCGCCAAAGACGATCGGCAAGCCTTCGAGGCCCGTGTTGGGCTGGCAGTAGATGTCGGCCGCGGACATGAGGCGCGGAACGTCGTTGCGCAGTCCAAGGAATCGGACGCGCTCGGCGATGCCGAGCTCCGCGGCCGCTTTTGTCAGCGCTTCGAAGTAGTCCCGCTCGAAGGGGCGTTGCGGTCCGCCCGCCTGCACGCAAATCCATGAATCGAGATCGCGCAGCTGCGCAAGCCCTCGCAGGCATTGCATCTGGCCCTTCCACGGTTCCATCCGCGACGCCTGAATAATGACGACCGCGTCGTCTGCGATACCAAGTTCGGCACGCACCTGCCGACGCGTTGCATCGCGATCGGCGATCGCAGGCGGCGCGATCGGATAGTGAATTATCTCGGGCGCCAGGCCCGGGTACATGTTTTTGAGCCGCTCCCCAACGAACTGACTTGGGCAAATTGCCACGGCCGGCCGCGTCAGCCCGGCCCATCGCTCCAGCCAATGGCGCCCATCCGTCGCCAGATGAAGCCAGAAGATGAGCGGCACGTTGCCGGCTTTTATCGTCGCGCCGAAAAGCGCCTGCGGCCACGCCATGTGACAGATCGCGGCACCATAGTGACTCTTGGTCAGCAGCGCAGCGAGTCGCCGCCGGGCGCGCAAGACGCTGACCGGATTGCGCACTCGCGCCGCTCCCAGCCGATGAACCTTGACCCCCGAGGCTTCGAGCTCGCGCGCCAGGCGGCCCTCAAAGCACACAGCGAACTCGGGTTCCATCGGCGCAGTCTCGCGATACTTCGCCAGCGTGACGAGCAGGGTCTCGACGCCGCCGTAAAGATTGCCGGGCGCAACGTGCAGCACCCGCATCGGGCGCCGATGTTCTTCGAGATCGATGGAAGCAGGTTCCATCAGCCGCGCAGAGCGCTCTTCCTGCCGCACAGCATCACGTTGTCGGAGAAGGCCCGCGGCAGCATCCGCGACAGTGGGGCGGGAAATTTCAGATCGCTTCGCGGGATCCGGCCGTCGCCGCTATATGCGAGCCGAACCTGCGTCAGGCCGGCTTCCTGCGCTATCCGCAGCAGATCGACTTCGAGCAACGCCGTCACGTGCGCAGGATAGTCCACGTCCTGAAACGCCGCGAAGCGTTTGCGGAAGATCAAAGTCAGGATGCTCAACAGGCTGAGTTGATTTGGCGTCGTGATCGCAATCAGCGCTTGCGGCCTGGCCACGCGCACCAACTCGCGCATCAGCGCGCGCGGATTTTCGAGATGCTCGATCACTTCGGCGGCAATCACGATATCGGCGAAGTCCTCGGGCAAGGGCAGGGTGCCGTTCAGATCGGCGCGCACGAAATCCCAGGCCGCGGGAAACGAGTCGTAGCGAATGAGATCAGTCCCCACGTAGCGATCGCAAAAGGGCGCGACGAATTGCCGCAGCGCTCCCGCACCGCATCCGACGTCGAGCAGCGTCGCGCCGTGCTCATGCTCGGCGGCTAGGCACGACGCGATCATCGCATAGACGGCGCCAAGGCTAGCGCCGCCGCTCAGCCGTGCCCGCTCTTCGCGCTGGCGCGCTAAATCAAGCTCCGAATTCAAAGCGGGCACGGCAATGGAGCGGCGGCCGCGCAGCTACTCTTTCTTTTTCGCCGCGACGCGCGGACGCCATTGGTAGAACGATCGCATATCGACCTGGAACGACCATGCGCCCTTGGGCTGGTTGATCAGATGAACGATTTCATCGCAGATCGACGAGGGCGGCACGAAGTGCGACGGATCCTCGTTGGGCGCCGCCTCGCGCACGCGCGGACTATCGACCGCGCCATCGACGTCGAGCGCCGCGGCATGAACCCCGAGATGCATGAACTCGTAGGCCACCGACTCGGCGATCGCGCGCTGGGCGACCTTTGACGCGGTGTAGGCGGAGTATTGCGCCGGCCCGCCGCGGGTTTCCGATCCCAGCACGAAGATAATCGTGCCGTGCCCACGCTCAGCCATCTTGCCTACTACTGCCTGTGTGCAGAAGAACGGGCCGTAAGTGTTGACCTTGAGCTGGAAGTCGAAGTCATCTTCGGTGATCTCGGTGAAGCGCTTGCGCAGGTAGGCGCCCGCGTTGTTGATCAGCACCGCGATCGGTCCGAGCTCGCGCTCGACGGTCTCGACCGCGGCCAGCACCTGGTCGCGTTTGGAGACGTCGGTCGGCGTGACGACGGCCTTGCCGCCCTGCTGGCGGATCAGGTCTGCGGTTTCATCGAGTTGGGATTTGGTGCGCGCGATGAGCCCGCAGGCGTAACCTTCGCGCGACAGGCGAAGCGCGATGTCGCGGCCGATGCCGCGTCCCGCGCCGGTAACCAATGCAACTTTGGCGTCTGACATAGCGCGAGAATCTTAACCGCTTGAACCAGGCATGCAAACCCGCCGCGGCCTCAAATTGCTTGGCGCTTCCGAGCCATGGTGCTAGCGTCAGGACAGGCAAGCATGATTCGCCGGGTCCGCGAAATCAGGGTCGGCTCGCCGCGAGTATCGAAGTGAAGGCCGCATCGATATCGGCATTAATGGCAGCGCTCGCGCTTTCGCTGGCGCTGGCCGGTGGTGCCGCGGCTGACGACGATTCACCGCCGGCCGATCTGAGCAAGGCCGACCGCGCGATTATCGAACTCAACAAGGTCCTCGTCATTCCACAGAAATGCACCGAAACCGATGGCATGATGGCGTGCGATCCGAATGCCAACCTGCCCGAGGATGCCGATACTCCGGAACCTGGCAGCGCGCCGCCCTCCGCTGATGCGGATACCAGCGGCGAACCCGCTCCAGGTACGCCGCGAGCAATCGATGCCGACTCGAACGGAGCTGCAACTGCCGATCGCGATTCGACTTCACTGCCGAGTCTGACCGGCCCCGAACCCCCTGAGCCCGAGGCCGCGGGCGCACCCGCGGACATCTCGAATCCCGATGTCCCGATTCCCGACGATCAGCCCAACGATCCGACCACTACCGCATCGAACGACGGCCAGGCGATCGATCCCGAGTACGGCACGCTCGAGGACTACAAGCAGCAGCAGGACATGGTGATGGTTCCCGGACCCGAGGGCGTTGGAACGCTCTATGGCGGAACGGCCGCGACCTACTATCCATCATATCCCGTCTATCCAATGCCGGTCGGCGGTGCGTACGCGGCTGCCCGTATAACGACCAACACGTATCGGCCCCCGTTTGGACCGCCGGGACCGTGGCTCTCGTCGCCCACGCCATTTGGTCCCGCGCCGCATCTTGCGCCCGCTCCGCACACCTTCGGCTTTCCCCATCATTGAAAGGCGTTTCCGATCCGCGTCGCACTCGGGATATTATTCATCTTCCACCGCGCGCCGGTTTGCCGTATCTAGGCGACAAGGAATGCGATGCTGTTCACAATCGACGTCGGCAACAGTCACACGGTCATAGGCATCTACGAGGGCGACCGCCTGCTTCATCACTGGCGGCTGTCGACCGTCCGCGACCGCACGACTGACGAGCATGGTGCGACGCTCCACACGCTGTTATCAGCCCAGGGGCTCGAGCGCGCGATGCGCCCTGACGGCGTCGTGATCGCGTGCGTGGTTCCTCCCCTCAATGGGGTGATGGAACAGCTCGCCGAGCGCTATCTGCACTGCGAAGCGCTGATGGTTGGTCCGGGCATCAAAACCGGGATGCCGATTCTTTATGAGAATCCCAAGGAGGTTGGCGCCGATCGAATCGTCAATGCCGTCGCGGCATACGATCGTTACGGCTCGGCCTGCATCGTGGTGGATTTCGGAACGGCGACCACCTTTGACTACGTGACGGCCAAGGGCGAGTACGCCGGCGGCGCGATCTCGCCAGGGCTCGGCGTTTCGATGAACGCGCTAATCGAGCATGCGGCCAAGCTCTACCGCGTCGAGCTCGCGCGCCCGCGCGAGGCGGTCGGGCGCACAACGGTCGCCTCGATTCAGTCCGGATTGATCTTCGGTTATACGGCGCTCGTCGACGGACTCGTGAATCGAATTCGCCGCGAGCGCAATGAGAACGCGCGCGTGGTCGCGACCGGCGGCCTCGCGGAGTTGATCGCGCCCGAGAGCGAGACTATCGAGGAAGTCGATGAGTTCCTGACTCTGAAGGGCCTGAGACTGATATTCGATCGTAACCATCGCTAAGCGGAGACCATCTTGGAAAAGCAGGCCAACCGCGTCGTCACAGATTCGATGATCGGGCTCAAAATGCCCGAGTACGCGCGCCATTCTGATCGTGTCGCGACTGTTCTGGGAATGAATCCGAGCCCCTTCACGGGACCGGGGACCAATACCTGGATTGTCGGCACGAGCCGCAGTCCGATTCTGCTCGACACCGGGCAGGGCGTCGCCATCTATGTGGACCTGCTCGAAACCGCACTCAAGGAACTTTGCGATACACGCGAGATCGATCGTATCGTATTGACGCACGCGCATCCTGATCACCTGGGTGGCGTGCCGCAGGTTTGCGAGCGTTTCGGCGAGATGGAAGTCCTGAAGATGCCGTGGGAGGGACACGACCAGGCAGCGCGCGCGCCGATCTCCGCGATCGGCGATCAGTCGGTCGTCGAGACCGAAGGAGCGACATTGCGCGCTATATTTACCCCAGGACACGCACCTGATCATTTGTGCTATTATTTGGAGCAGGAACGGGCGTTGTTTACGGGTGACGTTGTGTTGGGCGCCGGAACCACGGTGATCCCGGATGGAACGGGCGACCTCGGCCAGTACATGGATTCGCTGCGGCGGCTTCTGGAACTCGATCTCGAAACGATTTATCCGGCACACGGTCCCGTGATAAAGAAGCCCAAAGAGAAGATTAGGGAATACATCGCGCACCGTGAGCTGCGCGAGCGTCAGGTTCTGGAGGCGCTTGGGAGTGAGCCGCTCGAAGTGATGGGCATCGTCAAGAAAATCTATGTCGATGTGCCCGAGTACCTGCATCCGGCGGCGGCCAGTTCGGTCCGATCGCATCTGAAGAAACTCGCGAAGGAGGGGCGCGTCGCGGAAAATGATCAGCGCTGGTGCCTCATTTAGGCGATCGCCCGCGCTTGCCTTCTCGATACTTGCTGGCGCATGCGCGCTAAGTATCGCCGTAGCTCCCTGGGCGCTCGCCCAGTCCGCGTCGCCATCTGACGCCGGTTTGCCCGCTGCTTCCGAGGCTTGGGCGACCGCCGCGGCGGCTGCATCTCCGGCGGCATCGCCCCCGGCTCGATCGATTTCCGCCAGTCCTTCCGCAGACAAGCTGACCTCCGCCGGGGCCTCGAACATGGTCGACACTCCTGCGGATTTGAATCCGAGCACCACCGAGATTCCTTCCGCTTCATCATCTGCGCCAAATCTGCCGTCCTCCTCGGGAGTGGCAGGGTTCGATAGTTCCAATTCGGGATCTCTCGCCACAACTCAGACTCAGGACAACGCGAATCAAGCCGAGATTGCCCGTTATGAAGCCGAGCAAAGCGGGATGCCTCAGCAGCCGCCACCCGGCTCGCTGCCGCAGTACCTGAGCGAGGAATCAGTCAGCTCGCCGATCGGCTTCGAGTTGCGCGAGGCGCGGCGCAAACTCTCCAGCGGCGAAGAGGCCGACGGCCTTCTCATCATCGATGTGAAGCAGGGAAGTCCAGCGGCGCAGGTCGGCTTGAAGCCTTACAAACACGGCGCCCACGACGTGCTGACGGGAGCGGCGATCGCTGGCGCGCTGTTTTTCCCGCCCGCGATCGCTCTCGTTCCGGTGCTCGACTTTACGCAGTTCGGCGAGAGCTACGACATGATCATCGGGGTCGATGGCTCGCGCGTATCGAACTTCCTTGACTTCGAAGATCGCACGCATGATCTGCAGCCCGGCGAGATCGTGTACCTGAGCGTCGTCCGCAACGGCAAGCGACTGCAGGTATCGGTGCCGGTGCCGCCAAATATCAGTTCGCTTACGTACTAGAATGGTTTGCCGATATCGGGATTTGCGATGCGTACCCTCGTAGACCGAATCCCGATTGCGGCGCGAATAGCGGTGACCGGACTCGCGATGCTGCTGGTCGCGGCGCTCGTCGTGCGTGCGATCGCGCGGGCCACCGAACAAGCCAAGGTCTCGCGTGCGGAGGCTGAGATCGCGATCCTGAAGCGCGCGCTTGATCGTTACTACTTCGACAACGGCGCCTACCCCACCGTGCTCGACGCGCTTTACAATCCAACCGCGCACAAATCTGCAAGTGGGCAGATCAAGTATGTCGGGCGCTACGTCTCCGACTTGCCCGAGCACGATCCATGGGGCAATCCCTTCTATTACGAAAGCGATGGCCAGATGTACGTGCTGAAATCGTTTGGCGCCGACGGCGTTCCAGGAGGCACCGGCAACAACTCCGATATCGTCGCTGACGCCAACATGACCTCCAGCGAATAGCAGAGCTTTACGAGCGCACCGGAATTTCCGTATATTCAGACCTTCGTCCGTCGATGAGAATTTCTCACGGCGAGTCGAGTTGGTTCAGTGAGTGCCTTCGTGGATCGAAGGCGAAGTAAATAGGGCTCGCGCCTGGATCCGTGGGTTTTCCGGACCGGGACTCCCGATGCTCGGGCACTCGAATCTATTTCGAGTCTGCTCCTCAGCGGGGTTGCCAGCGCGCGTCTGCCCCGCGTTTTTTGAGGGAGCAGATCAATGAATCACGACAAAATTCGTGTCCCGCACCTTGCGCGGATGAAGGCGGCGCGTGAGCCGATCACGATGCTCACGGCGTACGACTTTCCCTTCGCGCGAATCTTCGACGCCGCCGGCGTCGACCTCATGCTCGTCGGCGACAGCCTCGGCATGGCCGTGCGCGGCGAGGAAACCACGCTCGGCGTGACGATCGACGAGATCATCTATCACACGCGGATGGTGGTCCGGGCTCGCACGCGCGCGCTAGTCGTCGCCGACATGCCGTTTCTCTCCTACCAGGTGAGCGCCGAAGACGCACTGCGCAACGCCGGCCGCCTCATCAAGGAAGGCTCGGCCGAAGCCGTAAAACTCGAAGGCGGCGTCGCAGTTGCCGATACTGTCAGGCGCATCGCGGCGGTCGATATTCCCGTGATGGGACACATCGGTCTGACTCCACAATCTGTTCATCGCATGGGTGGGCATCGCGTGCAGGGCCGCAAGTCCGGTCGTGGCGCCGGATGCCGTGAGCGGCTGCTCGAAGACGCGCGCGCGCTCGAAGCCGCGGGCGCCTTTGCGATCGTAATCGAAGGCGTGCCGCCGTCGCTCGCGCGCGAAATCACCGGCGAACTCGCGGTTCCAACTATCGGCATCGGCGCCGGTCCCGGATGCGACGGGCAGGTGCTCGTGATGCACGACATGCTGGGCCTCAGCGAGTCGTTCATCCCGCGCTTTGCCAAGCCGTTCGCGAAACTCTGGCAGGACGCGTCCGCCGCCGCGGCGAGCTATGTGCGCGAGGTGCGCGAAGGCGCGTTTCCCGCGCCAGAACATTGCTATCGCGAAGGGAGGGCCGAGTGATGGACATTCTGAGAACTCCCGACGAGATGACGCGATACGCCGAAGCTGCGCGCATGTCCGGCGAGCGAATCGCCTTCGTACCGACGATGGGATTTCTGCACGACGGGCATGTCACGCTGATGCGCGAAGGACGGCGCAGGGCATCGGTGCTGGTCGCGTCGATTTTCGTCAATCCTACCCAGTTCGGACCGAGCGAAGATTTCGGCCGCTATCCGCGCGCGCTTGAGCGTGACTGCGAGTTGATGCAGACCGTGCCG
>Ga0335073_10016104_pt1 | contig 10444 bp, 5 predicted proteins | sample Lox_Sample_22_FD_207093 | JGI IMG/M metagenome (GOLD analysis project Ga0335073, IMG submission 207093) | Soil microbial communities from Loxahatchee National Wildlife Refuge, Florida, United States - Lox_Sample_2.2 | ecosystem: Environmental > Terrestrial > Soil > Wetlands | place: USA: Florida...
AAGTGGCTTACCCACAGCTAGAACGGCCCCGACCTTGCCGTTTTATTGGCTGCCGTTCCGTGGCTTCTTCGCTTCACACGCACCGCCGTGATAATGAATCAACGATGGCACATTAACTCGACCCAGGTTCTCGGGAAGGAGGAGTCGCTTCTTGCAAGCCATGGTTGCCACTCGGCCCTGCAATCACCTTACATCCAAACACGGAGTGTGTACTGAATATCATGATCTCCTGCCATTCTGGGGGACACGACGTGCAGCTAAGGCATAAGAATCACTTATGTCAACGATTGAGGGCCACGGATGAAACCGCAACGAGAACGCTATCGACTCGAACGATGCCCTACCAAGCACACGTCTTGATAGATGGCTTTTGGTGCCCCGCACAAAGTAAAGCAAGTAAGTACGCCACAGTGAAGGGAACGGGCTTGCTCGAATGCTTGTATTCCATAACGCCTCGTTGGAAAGAGGTCACAATCACGGGTTCACGGTACAAGAGCCATGCGGTGATCACCAAATCTTAACTGACTCGCAGCGGGAAGAGCGGTTCGTTTCGATTAATTTTGTCCATTTTTTGCGGTATTTCTAAAAATTCCCTGCCTACAATTGGCCGCATTAAGGGCCTTGGATTGCGACCATTTTCGATATCACTCACGGGGTGTGCCGCGAACGCCTCTTTCGCTGAAGTGGCTTGCCGGGCACAACCCATCGCTCCATCGTCGCCTGTTCCCGCCTGCAAAAACGACCAAGTGGAAGCGACCGACGCAAAAATCCGCGAAGGCGAATCCGCGAAAGTATTCAACACTCCCGCCCGTCCCGCCCACCCATTCCTTCAGGCGTCGTTGCATTCAATTTCCGTCGGTCCGACCCATCGCCTCTGCCAGCGGTGAGCAGCGCGGCGCGGCGCAGCGCAGACCGCCTGGCCGGGCGATCCCCCATCCAAAAAACGCAGGGGCGCCACACCGCGGCCGGGGCCCACAGGCCGCGGCGCGGGCCCCGCCTAAACATCGGCGCGCAATCAATTGCGTGTGTGTGCGTGTGTGTGTGTCTGTGTGCGCCGGCCAGAGCCGGGACAATCGGTGCGCAGACTCGTGGCAGCGCAGCAGGCCGCCAGCGCAGCGCCCATATTTGTCACTTGCTCTCGCTCTTTCCCTTGCGCGAGTGTCCGTGTAGGGCTGGGTGCGATCGTGGACTGCGGCGCGAGGGGGGCCTGAGCGCGGCCCGGCAGGTCCCTTTGATTTTTCACGGGCCGTTAGGTGCGCGCGGAGACATGGCGGTGACATTCGCTGTTTCGCGGTGCTTTGCCGCGTTTGGTGTCGCTGCGGGTGGTGTTCCCGGGTATTATTTGATCAAAGAATCTGTCGTCACACGTTAGCATCTTTCTCTGCGGAAAATGTCATCGTCAAACTTACTTGACATTTGAAATCTCGCGTTCATCTCCACATTTCGCTCACTCTGGCACCGTCTCAGGTGACTCGGAGATGGGCGTCATTGGCTTGGAGGGATGTCGCTGCTTGCGCGAGTTTCGTCGTCGCTGCTGGTCCGGTTGCGCGTAATGTTGCTTCTTCTTTGGCTTCTCGGACGCGTACAGCGGAAGCAGAGGCATAGCGACGGGCAGTGGAGCGGGCCGCGGTGGCGCCGGCGCCTCGTATAGGTAGTACTGCTCGTCGTCGAGGAACAAATCCTCGTCGCTGATAAACGAACTCGGTGCAGTGCTGCCGAACGAGGAAAGAGAATCGCCGGTGGGCCAGCTGGGATATGCGCAGTTCAGGCTGCGCGAAGATGTGAATTCCTGGCGCGAAGACGCGACCATGGAGCCCGTGGGCGAGGGCCAGCCTATCGATACGGGTGACGACGAGGCTGACGAAGAGATAGACGAGGAAGGGGACGTGCTGTGACGGAAATCCATCGTGTCGGATAGTGTTTCGAGGATGCTGGGAGCGCGAATATTAAATATCGCGAAACTGGAATTCGAGTCGGTGAGCGTGGAGGCGCGCGACTGGAGAGTGTTTATATGTTTCGGTGTTGGGATGGGTTGGGGGCTCCGGCGTGGGTGGGTTGGTTGGTTGGTTGGTTGGTGAGTTGCTGTGCTGGATTGGTGTGCGTTGCGCCGACCGTCCACACAGGAGGCAACAAGCAATGTGATGAGCTTCGTTGGCAGGCAGCGTTGGCAGTTCAGCAGACCTATCCGCGTGGGACTGTGATATATATCCCTTTTGCTTTTCTAGTTTTCCTAGCCTCCGAAAAAGGTGCGATGTGTCGGGCAGCATGGGCTCGCAAAACGAGAGCCAGGCCCGACAGCCGTGTGTTGCTCGGTTTAGTTAATTCTGACTATGCCGGCTCCTCGGTTTTGCTTCCGTTGCTGTTTCTCTACCGCCATTTTGCAACCCCACCCGCCATTTCCCACGTCTGGCACTCCTGCATTCCGACCATCCCACCACCATTCTCCGTAGGCCGCCGCTAGAACTGCCTAGTCTTGACTCATGCTGCAATTGCCTTTCCACCGCAAGATGGGCGCCGGGGGCCGTCAGTCGCGCAAATGGCTCTCTCGCATCTGACTCTCTGACCGCAACGTTGCGACCAGCTGTTCCATTTGCCGCTCGTGCGGACAGATCATCGCGTGCGCACGTAATGCCACGCTCACACCGTATGTGAAATGCCTAGGAAACATCCTGTTTTTGCTCTTTCGGACGAGAACAGGTCTCTCACAAGGATCCGAACGCCAGCGCATTCACTTGACAGCCGTGATATTCCCCATCCAGCAAAAACCACTGCGGTTCGACCGAGGTGAGCAAGCGTTACGACAGCTAAGGGTGTCCCACGCCGCAAAAAGCCCGCCGCACTTGCGAACTCTACCGTACCCCACACGCTCTCCCGGCCGAAGTTCGCCGCCGAATGTCCCACGAGCTTGCCGGATGAAATCTTCTGGCTAAAACTTTTGAAGGAGCATCTGGCAACAGCGCCCACCCATCCCGCGCCCGACTTGTCCCCGTGGTTGACCGCCGGCTGATATTGTTTGTCGCCTTACTGTCTTGTGAATGCCCATCGTTGGGCATCGTGGTTTCGCATCTGACCCTGTTCGTGTAACTGTTCGATGCCTTTCAGCTTTGCCAGACCGGCCCTTCCCGCCCGACGCGTGGGACCGTCCAGCTGGACTTTGGGTTGGTTCCTTTCTCCGCTGCATTTGCAGGGCGCTCACCGCGATGCGGGACGATCTACCGAGCACCAGCTGGAGAGGCTGTGGAACAACGCTGACGATCGGAGCGCGGTTCCGACTGGCCGACCTCCACTTCATCCGTCCGCCAGACAGGTCGCAGATGCAGGGTTTAAGCTTAAAGGCAGACTGCGTCGAGACCTTTGTACCTTCGTACCAGACCCTCTAGTTTGCTGCGAGAGCTACAATCACCTGCCACCGTACAAAGGCCCAGATTGCACCCTCTGCCGTCTAGTGGTGCAGACACACACTGTCCAGATCGCAACCCAATCCTCCGTTCAGCTCTAGATTGTCAGTCGTCGCTCTTGATCGGCGATTTGTTATTTGTGGAAAAGTAGAAGCGACCCGGAAGCACATTTCACCAAAAAAACTCAAACTCCGACGGTTTCCACGTAGGCCGTGGCAGTTGATGTGATTCCTTCCGCGGGGCCGACGGTAAAATGCAACAGCCATTTGGGCTTCTGTGAGTCGTCCCTTTCTCCGCGAGCACAAACCCCATTCAGCAGCCCGAGGCGCGGACGGATTTTGGGCGCACGCCACAGGAAAGAATCGGAAACCTGGGGTGCATCGCTGGCAGGTAGGGTGGGTAGCCCGCACAACCCGCTGCAGCTGCATTGAATCACGCAAAAGATGCGAGTAAAGCCCGTCGCCAATCTGACGGTTGCTGACTCCACTGCCGCGCTAATTGGCCGCGGCAGAAGATATCCCGCGGTAGAGCCCTTATCACACCTCCGAATCTCTCCCGCCAAGCGCAACACTCTCGACTTACTCCAATTGGACGGGAAAATGTTCCAAAACGTATCCTCGCGCCTTCTTCGGATATTCCTTTTCGGTTAAGTTGTGCTACTCGGCGCGTAGCATACCTATTTTGAAGGGTCGAAACCTTATTCTACATCGACTGCCGTGGCTTAAACCGTCCTTTCGACCATTCCGTTGAGTACTTGGAGACTATACGCAGAAGACAGATGGCGTGGTCTGCTTAGCGATTTCTTCCGACCCTCCATAACACGCTCCAACAAAACCCGAGCCGATGTCGCAAATGTCGCGAATGTCGCGCGCAATTGCCAGTATGAGAGGATTGCGACAGTGTTTGACAAGATGATACGCCGCCATATGACATTGAACCGACATGGCATGCAACAGGATGACGTGCAACGAGATGATTTCCGACAGGGTGGTGTGCTCGCACAGTAATATATACGACACGATGATGTGCTGCACGATGATACCACACGCGCACGACGATACTACATGCGATACTGGCGGTTACCCGTCCCGGAGGCTGACCGTAAGACCACAGCCTTGAAAACGAGGCCTATATCGCGGTTTCATCGTATCCTTTTGCGACGTACGCGTGAGAATACCATGCCATGCAATGCCAACGTGCCATCATCCTCGTGTAATCGTATCGTACCCGTTGACCAAAGCTTACTGATGACCCTCAGCCGACGCCGAAGCCTGCCCCGCTCCTTACCACGTGTACCCAAATTTGGCATCACGACCACTGCCATGCTTGTTTGGTGGTTCGCAGATCCGATCAGTATTGCGCTTCCCGATCATTCTCCTCATTGCTGATTTGGCCCTGCGGAGATGGCGGTTAGACGGCTGACACCCCGACCGTCGATTGCCGACTGACGGATAAGGCCTGATATCTGGCGGTTCGGCGGGACGGCGGTTGGCTTTCGCGGCGGAGAGCTGCCCGCCTGCAGAATCACCATGAGATGAACTCTAATGGTCTTTCGACTTCATCGCAAAATAGTCCTCCCAGCGATACAATGTCTGGCTCGCTATGTGGATCGCTTTTACCAGTTGCTCTTTCATGAGTCTCGAAGGTCCACGCCTTATCTCTCCCAGGACCGCGTCCGACTCAGTTGCGTCTCCGCTTTTTCAATGACTTCTGGAACCATTTTTTACATCGTCCTTCTTTGGGATGGAATACCATCCATTGCTACCTTGGCATTCTTCCGGGTTTCCGGCGGATTTCCCCCGCAGATATGTCGAGCGGCTTTCGAGCCGTAAACACCGATCGCAGCCAAGCACCAGATCAAGCCATCGGGATGAGGAAGAACTTACTAAGCCCAACGCTTCGACTGCCCAAAAAGGAATCATTGCCCATTCCGCGGTGGGATAACGCTGACCTGCAGTTACATAAACGCGAAGGATCGAAGGCAGGTCTTGTTCTTAGGCATCGATGTATATGACGTATGTCGTTGCTTATGTCGGGCAAAGTAGAATGCTAACGGGTACCAATACAGGCGCATCTGGTGTAGAAGTGGAAGGTTAGGCCTCGACAAGATTCTGCTCTAATGATCTGGCATAGTTGAACACCACAGAAGCGATCTTCGCTAGAGTGCTCCGAACGCAGAGGCACCTTAACTGCGTCTCTGTACCGACTTCATACATTGATTGATCAGTCCAGAACTTCTAGAGCTCAATGCTGTTCAGAATGTTGCCAACATGTCTCTAAGCCACAGACGATCACAGAGGACATTTACAATCCAATGAATGTTCAAAGGATCACTGCGTATCGCTCTTGCGAGGCTTAATGATGCGACAGAGGCTAATTGGGGTGATTCCGACTTACTAGCTGAAGCTTCTACTAATTCCCTAGTCGCGAAACGGAAGAAAGACCACTTACAGACACAATAAAGAAGACAGGCATCGATACTGAGGTCATTCTATTAAAGCATTTGAGACCTACCGCGCTTCTATTTTCAGGACCAAGGCTATAATTTTGACATTACTCACGTAATAAATATCCAAACTAGAGTACCTAGTTATGGCATGCTCCTGATTGGGCTAGAGTGCAATCTTGGGCAGAAGCTGCCGTGCAAGCAGATGTATTTTGTAAATGCTTCACTAACACATATCTTGGAAAGTTTTCATGTAGTCGAATTCCGTTTGATACGCGAAGTCTAATCTGAATCCCCCAATATTTGAGGCGGTTGTCAAGATACCTGATGTTCCGCGCTCGATGGCCACTCAGGCTGTTTTCAGCTCTACTGTGAAGGTGTTGTCGTATAGCAGCCACGCGTGTTGAGCACTGCCTCACTTCTGCACCAAACAACGCAGCCTTTAAATATGTAATACCTCATTCTTCTTTTGTGGCCAGCAATGCGCCTTTTACAATCAAGTTCAAAATGCTCCCAATGGCGTCCAGTTGACGCACCAGCCTTCCACGATGCGCGGAAACCGTTTTCGACTTCGAATCTCGACGCTCACGACTCAGCCTGATGACAAGAGACCTACTTGAGCTTCCACCAAAATAGCAGCATTTGGATGGTCTGTCGGAGACATCGTTGCAGGCATAAATCTCATCGTCACCTCGATCGAAGCCGTCAAGGACAGCACCGGCTCCACGGCAGAGTATCGCGCCGTATCAACCACCTTATCCCAAGGTCGCTTCGACGCTTGGAAGCCTGAACAAACTCAAGATTGAAGATGCCGCTGAACGACAGGCTATTCAGGTCGCAGCTGGCACATGTGGCGAGACTGTATACCAATTTGTCAACAAAATCGCGAAGTTCAAGCCGGGCTTGGGCACACGCAACTCCTTCTGGAAGTTGACTGCCACTCTACACAAAATCGAATGGGCACTGTATACAGGCAAAGACCTTCAGCGGTTCCATACTCAGTTACTTGCAAACCTAGCTACTTTGAACCTTGTCTTGCTCAGAGTGGTAGAGTCTTTGTCGGAGGCTCGGGCTGCGGAAACTCAAACAGCGCTCATTCGCGTGGAGCGGAAAATCGATTACAATAGCGCGATGCAGCTGCTTCTGATTCAGGCCCTCCAGCATTGCTTCTCTGGGTTCCAAAACTTTCTCATCCTTATATTCATGGGACACATGCAAATCATCAGCAACCTCTACTCCGGTTCACGTATCAGTCAGACGCCAGAAGAGACTCCGATTTACATCGATGACCCAAACCACCGTATACTCAGGTTTCTCCGGTCGTCAATTCGCGATTGGGAAGACTTTGAGACGCTACTCAAGTTACGGTTTAAGCGGGAAGCCGGATTCCGGAAAGTCTCGGCCGGAGAATATGCTCTTCACGATACTCAACGAAGCATTGATATTGTTAAATCAATGCCTGTCGAGCGGGGGTTTTTTTTTCCAGGTAAAAAGTTCACGATGAGCATGACCTTCGAGCTCGCACGACACGTCGATAAATGTCCTAGGTGTCCAGACTCCACAGCACAATGCGGCGATTTGGAGATGAAATGTAACACCTATGGGCTTATCTTCAGCAAGAGAAGGGCCACCGAAGCGAAGGACAAAATCCGGTCCTGTAGACCGGATTCTTCCGCTTCCAGCTACAAAACGACGCACACTTCGAATCCACCCACCGAAAGAAAGTACTCGTCACAACACGTCACTTTCGGCCCTGTTCCACCACCCGATAGCATTGGTGACTTTAATAGAGTCCGCATCATCGAAACCTTGTCGGTTTTGAAACACAAGGTGACTGTTGGAGAAGCTTCCACACAGAAGACCTTGATCCCTCTTTCAGACCCTGTATGATCTAGCCCCTTACCTACCTTATGCAAATGTCGACCTTGGATAGCATATTAATGTATTTAATAGGAGAATACACCATTTCCCAAAATTGGTATACTCATAGGACCTGATGATGGATTTTGTTTCGTCACCGCTTGCGTTTGCAAAGGCAGCCGAAGCTACGTTTCTAAGGGAGTAGCATAACGACTTATGCGTGCGCGAGGTCTACAGACGACCAGCGTTCAATTTACTTCCCTTGGATCTTCCCACACAGGAAGCCGGAGCGTTACTCAAGATTTTGGATCGTCTATGACTGGGACATACCGACCGATGTAGCGGTTGGGGCTTCTGAGCTGGGTGCTGTGACAGAGAGAGAATATGATAGTAGCGATGACGAGCCTGCTGCAGGGTTTGACTTTTCACACCTCGCGGAGAATATCGATGGTGGGAGATCGGCACCGTCACCTTCTAGACAGAGCTCTCCCACAAGATAATCTTCTCCCCCCCTGGCGCGCTCCCCCTTTCCTGGGTCGCGTAGGCCGAGAGCGTAGGTGAGACCACAAGTCTGATGATATGAGCAGTGAATCCGAGTCTGTATATCATCAAATTGGCGATGGGGTTTCTCATCCGAGCTTTGGTTCAACTAATACCCTTTCGAGCGGGTCAGCAGCTGGTTGGACGATCAGCGCTAAGACGGGATGTTATGACAAGGGAAATCTCATGAAATTCCAGCCCAACAAATTTTGTAGCTGATTTATTCTTATCAATTGCTAGCCAACTCGATTCCTAGCCAGATGACGAGAGACGCGGACACCAAGTGCAATGTCACGCCTAGCTACTCAGGATCGTAGGTTCTCTAGAGATGACCGACCTCTTGGACGTAATACTTGAATCTACAACTAAATAAGGAAAGGCTTTTAGTAATATAACGGCTTTTTGGAATCAGAATTATTTGGTAGATTTTTACTTTGAATCTTCATACTCTGGATCGGCAACATTCAACTTCAACAATAAACTCTCCGTCAATTTCCACAATTAGAACATTCAGCAGCAGAAATGAGTCCATAGAGGCACCGCTACTCTCTGTAATCTCATGAATACTGCGTCTGGGCGCATCGGGCTGAAAGCTATTAGAGTAGCACTCGAGGAGCAAGGACATTGCCTACCATAGAGTACCTCACAGGAGCCCAAATCTGCATTTTCGTAACCCAGCTTCACAATCCGCTTTAGTCTCTTTCGGAATTAGTTCTAGTTCTAATAACACACTGCACACCACTCTCTCCGTCGTCTCAAAAGTCTCTAATAAAAGTGTTTAGCTGTGCGGTGTAGCCGAACGAGGCTTGGCTAGATCACGGTCGGAAAGCGAACGCTCTGCTTCGATGCAGCTCATTTGAAGAATATATTGTAGAACTGTCGTCTGGAAGGAGCTGATGGAACCCGATATCCTACAGACGACATCTCTAATTCCTACGCTGCTAAGGTGATCGCTTGTTTTGATTAGTCGACATTGCTTTCCTCCACGTAGTGCAATTTACGCAAACCGGAAGAGGTTGGGCAATAACGGTTGAGCACAGGGTCATACTCAGAACCCACATTAACAAAGTAAATGAAAAACCAAGACGTTTCGTGTGACGACAAGCTCAATTAAAGATCCAATAGTTATATCGCATCCAAATTGTAAAATGCTTTGATTCCCACTCAGAATTGAGGAATTCCACTCCGGGCGCCACCTTCATGCTTTCATGAGCTGAAGGACCAAGCCACACGAGTTAAAACACTTTCTTATCATCTCATCTGATAATCTCCTTTCCATTGGTGGCGGCTTCTTCATCACCACTGCTCTCCGCCGGCGTTAGAGGAACTGGAGGCTTGAACGTGGGCGCAAACTGCGATCGCTCTCTGATTTTGGCACCGCGGTAGTAAAAGTACACGGGAACGGGGACCAGGACGGCGGCCAAACAGCCGAGCAGCGTGCAAGCCCATTCGATGCCCATGCCCTTGAACATGTACAAACCGAAAAGCGGGAATCCTGCGCCGCAGAGCGAGCGGAGGAAGGTGTTGGCAGCGATGGCCGACGCGGCGAACTGCACGGGATTTTTGTTAGTACTGCTCTATATGCGCGCATGGACAACGCAGCGAAAGCCTCAAAGATAGCAAAAGGAGTTTTGTACTTACCATGAGATACGCGTCAACCAAATAGTTCAGGGACTGCATGAAGATTGCCATGATGCCGAAGCCAAGGAAAAGACCCGCGATAGTGGGAACAATCCACGGAATACTCTCCTTGTAACCGGTCCATCCGAAAAAGAAAAGACCAATTGCAAAGGAGATGCCACCGGCAATGATCTCAGGGCATCGCCATTCTGGAACCGGAAATCCGCCGTTTGCGGCAAGCTTTTTCTGGTAGCCTGGCGTTCTGATGACAACGACAATACCGGTGATAAGTTCACCGATGATGATACCAAAATAAGGCAAACCACCGATACCAGGACTCATGTGGTGAACTTCCTGGAAAACCAATTGATATGCGGTGAGGAAGAGGTATAGTAGGCCATAGATGAAGGCCATGTATATTGAAAGTAGCAGGACAATCGGCTCAAATAGGAGCATTCGAATCGGACGGCTGAAATTCTTCTCAATGAGCTCGCTAAAGTTGACCTCAATTTCCTCTTGTTTGGCGTGGATACCCCAGTTCTTGGTTCGTCGACGCAGCTCCGACGCTTTTTCGACCAGG
>Ga0335073_10016105_pt1 | contig 10444 bp, 6 predicted proteins | sample Lox_Sample_22_FD_207093 | JGI IMG/M metagenome (GOLD analysis project Ga0335073, IMG submission 207093) | Soil microbial communities from Loxahatchee National Wildlife Refuge, Florida, United States - Lox_Sample_2.2 | ecosystem: Environmental > Terrestrial > Soil > Wetlands | place: USA: Florida...
CCTGGGCGGCGGAGGCGCGGAACGGGTAACTGCCCTGCTGGCGCAGGAGCTCTCGCGGGAAAGGTATGGCCTGCACCTGGCGGTGGTGACGCAAACGCAGGCAGAGCTCGCTCCGCCGCCCCCGGGCCTGGAAGTCCATGCGCTGGGCGCGCTGCGGGTGCGAACCGGAGCGTGGGAGTTATTGCGGCTCGTGCGCAAACTCAAGCCCGACCTGATTCTTTCCGGCATGGCGCACTTGAACTTTCTGGTGCTGATGCTGCGCCCGTTGTTCCCGAGAAAAACTCGAGTCCTTGTCCGGCAGAACAGTACAGCTTCGGCGGCGCTCGAGTTTGGCGGGCTGCCCTCTTGCACGCGCGCATTTTACCGGTTGCTCTATCGGCGAGCCGATCGCGTAATCTGCCAGACGGCGGCGATGAGCGCGGATCTGGCTACGCAGTTGCGAGTTCCGCGGGCGCGGATTGTCGTTTTGCCAAATCCGGTCGACCTGGACGCGATCCGCGCGTGCGTGCAAGAACCGTGCGCAAGGCGCCGATGGCCGGCGCCGGATTCACCGGGACCGCATCTGCTCGCCGTGGGCAGGCTGTCGAAGGAGAAAGGCTTCGACCTGCTGCTCGAAGCGCTGGCGGTTGTGCGCAGAAGCTTTGCCGGCGCCGATCTGATCCTGTGCGGTGCTGGACCCGAAGAAGCATCGCTGAAATCCCTGGGCGCCCGGCTCGGCTTGGCGAACTGCATTCAGTTCGCCGGCCACGTTGCCGATCCTGCCGTTTTCTTTCAACGTGCGTCAGCCTTTGTGCTTTCCTCCCGCCATGAAGGGATGCCGAATGCCTTGTTGGAAGCGGCAGCCGCAGGGATTCCGATTGTAGCGCTGCCTTCTTCGCAAGGCGTGATCGACCTGCTGCGCGATCGGCAAGGCGCCTGGCTGGCGCGCGAGATTTCAGCCACTGCACTGGCCGACTCGATGGGCACGGCTCTTCGCGCCTTCCGGCACGGAGAGCGTTTTGCGCATCCCTGGGTCGAACAGTTCGGCCTGCGTCGTGCGCTGGCCGCCTACGAGGAACTGATCGATGCCGTTCTGAGGCAGAAGCGCCAATGACTCACGTCGCCATGATGATTCCCACGCTCGACCGCATCGGCGGCGCCGAGCGGCAAGTCATGCAGCTTGCGAGTGGGCTCTGTTCGCGCGGCTGGCGCGTGACTGTCATTGCCCTTTCAGGAAGTGGAGGCTCCGCGAAGAAACATCTGCGCGGCGATGGAGTGGAGTTCCTCAGCCTGGAAATGCGCAAGGGGCTCGCTGATCCCCGCGGATGGCTTCGGCTGCATCGCTGGCTGCGCCGCGAGCGGCCGGAGATCGTCCACGCCCATCTGTCCCATGCGGTATGGATCGCGCGCTGGTCGCGGCTTGCCGCACCTCTGCGTACCGTGATCGGCACCGTGCACACTTCGGCGACCGGCACACTGGGCCGGCGCCTCGGCTACCGCTGCAGCCGATGGCTTCCCGATTGCGTGACGACCGTAGGCGAGGCCGTGCGCGAGGCGTACGTTGGTTCCGGCATGGTGGCCTCTGCGCAATGCCGCGTCATTCCCAACGGAGTCGACACGGATGTGTGGAAGCCTGACCGGGGCGGGCGCGAGGCGTTGCGCCAGGAGTTGGCGCCTGGCTCCGGGTTCCTCTGGCTTGCTGCAGGACGTCTGGAAGCGGTGAAGGACTATCCAACGCTTTTGCACGCGTTTGCACAAACGCGCGAGCCGTCCTGGCTCGCGATTGCCGGGGCGGGGCCGCTCGAACATGACTTGCGCGAACTGGCGCACAATCTCGGCGTTTCAGGCCGCGTGCGCTTTCTGGGATTCGTGCGCGATGTCCGGCCGTCGATGCAGGCAGCCGACGCATTCCTGCTCTCGTCGCGCTGGGAGGGCCTGCCCATGGGGCTGATCGAAGCGGCAGCTTGCGGATTGCCGGCCGTGGCCACCGATGTTCCGGGCTCGCGCGAGGTGGTTATCAACGGCGAAACCGGCTGGCTGGCGCCTGCCGGCGATGCCGCGCGGCTCGCCGGCAAAATGACCTGCGTAATGAGAGCGTCGGCTGACGAGCGGCGCGCGATGGGCCAACGGGCTCGTCAGATTGCGGTCGAGAAGTTCAGCCTGGCCGCGGTGCTTGATCGCTGGGAAAAGCTCTACGTGGAGCTGCTCGCCCGCAATCCCGCGCCCAGACGCTGGGCGGGACGAAAAGGCGGGCCGATCAGCCGGGATTAAGGATTTTCTTCGCCGCTCTTCTTGCCCGAGTGCGCAGCAATCGTCCAGCAGCAGCAAGCCGCTCGGCTGCGGAAAGCACCGTGGCAGGATTCTCTTCGACAACGCGCTGCAAGCAGGTGAACTGTGCGGCATACCGATCCAGAAAATCACGCAGTTGGACAATCTGTGCATCGGCGGCCGTGTTCGCGTGGAGGCAGATCGTCCATAGGCCATCCCGCTTTTCTGCCGGCGCCCAGAGCTGCTGCGGAATCCACAACACCCTTTCATCCAGGTACGGTCTTCGCGCGAACCCGTCCGAAAGCACGGCCATGCCCTCGTCGCGCAGTGCTCGCAGCGTTGCTCGGTCGAACCCGTGGCGTGGTGCGACCCAGATCGTCGGGTCGAGCCCGTGGGAACGCAGCGACACAATGCCTTCGCGAATCCACTGCCGCTGCATCGGCTCTGGAATTCCGGCGAACTCTGACTCGCGATGGAGCGGTACCAGGCTTCGCCCGCGGTTCGTGCATGCGTGCCGGTAGCCGTGAAGGCCGATGGTCGCGCCGGCTGCTTCAAGCGTGCGCATCGCAGGCCAGAAGTCAGGATCGGGCGCGGCGAATTCGAGCGCCGGGTCGCGATTCTCCGGCACGACGGCCAGGATCGGCCGGATGCCGAATTCGCCGATCAGCGCGGCATACTGCTGCCAGCGATCCCGCGCGTAGGTGGGGCAAAGGTCGTCGAAGCGCAGCAGATATTGCGCCGGGCGGGGAATCACGCGGCTTGCCTCCGCGCCGGGGTTGGCAACAGCTTCCACGTCCAATACCAGAGGAAGAAGAACGTCGAGGCAGCCCACAGCGAAGTCGCTAGCGCGATGCCGGCCACTCCGAACCGTCGCATGAGAAGCAGATTGAGCCCCACATCGAGCACAAGGTTGAGGATGCCGCAGTAAAGGATGAGGTCGTTGCGGCGCATCGCGACAAGGAATCGGTAGAAGATGCGGCTGGTGACGATGAAGGGAATCTGAAGCGCATACATGGCCAGCACCGGCGCCACCACGGCGGTATCGCGCGGCCCGAAGGCGCCGTGCTGGTAGGTGACGCGTATCAACCAATGCGCGCCCGCGATGAGTGTCAGGGCAAGCGGTATCGAGACCAGCGCCGTCAAGCGTAGCCAGGTGCGCAGCGTGTGCCGGCAGCCGATCCAGTCTTGCTGCGCGACCATGCGCGACAGGTACGGAACAATCGCGGTCGAGATCGCGCCTGCCAGCAGTGTGAGCACCACGCTGACGAAGCGGCTGGCGTATACCAGCGCGGAAACGCTGCCCGCGGCAAGCATGGCCGCCATCGACTGATCGACGAGAAGCCCGCCCGACGCCACGGCCGAGCTGAGCAGTACCGGCCAGTACTGCCGCGCCACTTCGCGCGTGGCATCGTTCATCCCGTGCCATCGCAGGCGCAATGCGTAGCCGTGAACGCGCATATTCCACGCCACCAGAATTGCGTGGGTTGCCGCGCCGGCTACGCTGCCCGCAACCATGGCCCAGACGCCCATGCGGCTGTTGAGGAACAATGCGCAGGCCATAATACCGATCGGTGCCGCGACCGGCGCCAGCGCCGGCAGCATGAAGCGGTCGAACGTGTTCAGCACCGCGGTGCAATTGGTGGCAATTCCGGTGATCAGCACGACCGGCGCCAGCGCATAGAAGAGACGTACAGCGAGATCGAGCTTCGCCGGCGCGAAATGCGAGGCAATCAACGGAAAGAATGCCCGTGCGGTGAACACCATCAGCAGAGAAACGCCCGTCAGCAGAACGCAAAGTGAGACCGTGGAGTTCGAAAACAGCTCCTGCGCTTGGGCGTGGCCCTCCCGCTCCCGCACGCGGATCAGCGTCGGCACGAGCGCCTGGTTCATCGATTCCGAGATGAGGTTGATGAGCAGGCCGGGAATCAGGCTGGCCGCCAGAAAGGCGTCCATGGCGTCGCTGCGGCCGTAAACACCGGCGACCGCGAACTCTTTGAACGTGGCGACCATTTTGACGAAGATGCCGGCCGCTGTCACCGCTGCCACGGCGCGCAGGATACGGCGATTGACGCTGGAACCGGAAAAGATGCTCGCGCACCGCGTGATGGCGGACATGGCTGGCGAAAGAGTTCCCACCCTCTGCCTTTCTAGGAGAGTTGGCCCGCGGCGAGCGGGAAGCCTGCGCTGCCGCCGGCAGGAAAGACCCCTGCCAGCATTTCCGGTTCTTCTTCGGCAATCCGTCCCGCCATCGCGACGACGGCCAGGAGCAGCCACGTCGAGCGATTCTCTTCGGTCGAAGCGGTGAGCGACGAGATCATCCACACCAGCAGGGCAGTGGCCAGTGCCACCGCGAGCGGGCCGCGCAGCCGCATCGCAGTCCGGATGGCCAGCGCCAGGATTGCCGTTGCCAGAAACAGCGCGCAGAGCCCTCCTCCCACCGCGATCGAAAGCGCCGTATTGTGCGCGGTGTCGATGGGACCTAATCCCGCCGCGTCCACGAATGTGCCTGCGCCTGTCCCAACCACTGGAGCCCGTACAAAAGCCTGCCAACCTTGCTGCCAGATATTCACACGTTCGTTGAGGTCTCCTCCCTGAATCTCTTGAACAATTGTGTTGAGCCGCCCCTGGGTTTCATTCGGAACAATGGAAACAATGGCGGCGCCGAGCAGGGGAACTACGATGGCTCCGGCAATCGCACGGCGGGGATGATGCGGCAGAAGCAGTATCGCGGCGCCGGCCATGGCCGGCACGGCCGCAATAAACCCTCCGCGCGAGGCTGTAAGAAGCACTGCGAGCACGCCCAGCGGAAGGTATCCCCAGGCCAGAATCCGGCCGCGCCACGTCGTCTCTCCGTCGATCAACAATGCTGCAATGGGGATTCCGAGATCGAGGAACCGCGCCGTGTCGTTGGGGTCCAGACCCTCGGCGAAAAATCGAATCTGTCCGCTGGCCACAGCTTCCGGCGTGGCAAAGTTGGCGATCGTGATGATGGCCAGCTCCCAGGAACCGGCGACATAGGCGCGGAGCAACATGCGCAGATCGCGCGGCGTGTCAGCGAACTCCCACACCAGCCACACAATCATCATTTCTTGAAAATAGGCGCGCAGTTTTAAGAGACTCGCTTCCGCATCGATGGTCCAGAAGCAGGAAATGCAGAACCAGACGAACAGCGCCAGGACAGCCCACTGCATCGCACCCGGCCGGCGCACTCGGCCCGCTTGCAGCACTGCCGGCACCGCAGCGATCAAAAGAAGAATCCCCAGGATGCGTGCCACCGGGCCAAGCGGCTCTTCCAGCTCAATGGAAAACTCCCATGGGATGGCGAAGGCAAGTCCGAGAAGGATCGCTTTGGCAACTGGGCGCATACGTCAGAATCTCTGCGAATAAACCAGTCCCGCGTAAATCGAGACCCCGATGGCTGACTGGATAGCCGCGTCGACGGTCTTGTTGATCAGCGTTTTCGCGGTCGAGTCGGGCACAAAGAGAATGTCGCGGTCGCGGATGGGCTGGTCGGGCTCCTCGCCGTGCAGCATGCGGCGAAGGTTGAGCGTGGTGAGCGTGCGCCCGCCTTTCTGCTCGCGGATGAGCAGCGCCTTGCCCGCGTTGGCGTTGAGCGACGGCCCCCACGCCAGCGAGAGCGCCTGCACCACCGTCAGCCCCTGCGCTGGATCCACGGGAAACCCTCCGGGCCGCACCACGTCACCGATCACGTACACCAGCCCCGCGCGGCTCACCTGCACAATGTCGCCGGGGGCAAGCTCGGGGTTGTGGTCCGCGGTCGTGTCGGAAGCGCCGGGGTCCAGTACAACGGCGTGCGGCGTTCTAGGATCGTCGCGATGAGAGATGTTGACCAGCCGCCCGGCTGCCGGCGAAAGCCCCTGTGCTGCGGAAATAAGGTCGAGCAGCCGATGGTGCAGCGTGTAGGCATACACTCCCGGCCGCGTAACTTCCCCGAGCACGCTCACGTCCCGGCCTGCGTAGATCGTCACGAGCACCGACACTTGCGGATGCAGCAGCATTCCCTGCGCTACCAGCGCGGCGGCGATGGCTTCTGCCGCGCCGGTTTCGTCCATGCCGGAAACCTTGATCTCCTTGATCAGGGGCAACGTCACCGTTCCCGCGGCGGAGACGCGCGCGACAGTGTGAAACTCCGGCATGTGGAACTCGGTGATCTCCAACGAATCGCCGGGGCCGATCGGTCCCGGCATCGGGGGCAACGTCAGTCCCGGCTGCGCCGCGGCTGCCGGTGCTTCCGGCAGGTTCCAGATCTCCGGTGCGTTTTTCGGATTGGCCGGATTCCTGGCCTCGCCCGGCGGCGAGGCATGGATGACGCCGCTCGGCAACCCCGAGGTGCTGGGCGTGGGCGGCTGCGCCTTGGCCGGCATCGGGATGAAAAGTGCGGCAACGAGAAGAATGGCCGCCTTGGGGGCGGTGGAACGAATGGTTTCCATCGCCAGCACACCTCCCAGCGCCAGCCATAGTCCGGCAAAAAGGACAATGCCGAAATCGAGGAGCGGGTCGGGCGAAACCGGCTTTGCCGGCTTCAGCGCGGGGTCCACCACGCGGATCGACGCGGCCTGAATCCCCGCGACCATTCCCGCTTCCTGCACCTTGCCTAGGACGTTCAAATAGACATCGTGTCTCGAGTTCGCGTCCTGGCGCATGACCTCGTATTCGATGGCGGCCTGGTTGCGGCTCAGCGCCGCAGCGGTCAGTTCGTCGCGTTTTTTCTCGAGCATTTGCTCCAGCGCCTGCGCCGCGGTGGCTGCTTCCCGGAACCGTTCGACGAGCTTCGCATCTTCCGTCGCGATCTGCCGGTCAACTTCTTCCTTTTGGCGGCGGATTTCGACAACCCGCGGAAAATTCGGCCCATGCTCGATGCCAAGTTGCGCCATCTCTTCCTCAAGATCGCTCCTTCGCCTATGCAGATCGTTGAGCAGCGGTGCGGTTGCCGCGCCTTCAGCCTGCATGTGCTCGCTCGACGCGAAAGCAACCTCGGGATCGCCCCCCAATGCGGCCTTGAATTCAGCCTCGCGTAAAATCCGATCGGCCGTCGTCGGAACCAGCTGCCGGTCGAGTTCGTCGATCTCGGCCAGCGTCGAGTCGTGCTGCGTTTCCGCCGTCTGGCCGGCGGGAAGGTTCTCGGGACTGCTGAGGATTCCGTGTTCCCGCTGGAAAGCCGCAAGCCGCTGCTGGTCCGCATCCATGCCGGCCTTCAGGTCGCGCAGCTGGCTTTCGATCGAGCCTGTCGCGTCCGCCGTCGCCTGCTGCCGCGTCTCCATCTCCTGCGCGCCATAGAGGCGGATCAGCTCGTTGACCACAGCCGCCGAAAGCGCCGCATCCCGCGAGCGGAAGCGAATCTCGATGAGCAGCGTGCGCGGAAGGGTTTGGACGTACAGCTTCCCATGGAAGCGGTCGAGCAGCCAGTCCTGCGCTTCGGCCGAGGGTGCATCGGCGCGAAAACCGGCGAATTTGCCTTCGAATCCGCCTTTGAATCCGGGCTGTTCATAGAGCTTGAGGCTGGCAATCGCCTTCCATGCGAGCTGATTGCTGCGAAACACGTTCGCCAGTGTCTCAAGCTGCAGCGGCGCCGAGAGAATGGAGACTGAGGCCGCGGTTTCCTCGGCACCGATGCCGAGCGGCGCCGCCGGGCCGGTGCGCAGCGCTACCCGGGCCCGCGCTTCGTATTGCTTGGGCGCGAACAGGCAATAGAACAGGCAACCGCTCAGCAGGAGACCCAGAATTGTCAGAAACACCCGGCGCCGGCGGACGATCGACTTCCAAAGCTCGTGCAGAGAGAGGAAATCACGGCGGAGGTTTTCGGGTGATTCGGATTGAGGTGCAGATAGGACCGGCAAAGCCAACCAACCTGAAGACAAAATTCCCAGCGGGGTCGCAAAAACCCTACGCACAACACATTTCCAGGAAAAATGCAGCAGGTCCGATTGATTTTCCGACAATTGTACGCGCGGCCAATCCAGTCTGACAACAACGCCGGAATGAATTCCGCCGGCGACTCAGGCTGCTGGCATGCGCTCGCGGTACCAGGCCACCGTGCGCCGCAGCCCTTCGCGGAAGTCGACCCGGGGACGATAGCCCAGCAGATTGCCGGCCAGCGCAATGTCGGCCTGCGAGTCGCGGATGTCGCCGCTGCGCGCCTCCGCGAAGGCGGGATCGCCCGTGTAGCCAGTGAGTTCGCGCAAAATGTTGAACGTTTCGTTCAGCGTGATGCGCGAGCCAGTCGCGACGTTCATGGCCATCCCGCTGACCCGCGCCGTCGGCGCTTCGGATGCCAGCAGGTTGGCATGGACCACGTTTGCGATGTAGGTAAAATCGCGGCTCTGCTCGCCGTCGCCGTAAATCGTCGGCGGTTCGCCGGCGAGCAGCTTGCGGCAGAAGATGGCCAGCACGCCGGAATAGTGCGAAGTCGGGTCCTGGTATGGCCCGAAGACATTGAAATAGCGCAGCGTGACCGTTTCCAGGCCGTAGACGCGCGAAAAACTGCGCATGTAGTGTTCGCCGGCCAGCTTGGCGACGGCATACGGCGAGATCGGGCTGGGAATCATCTGCTCGTGCTTGGGCAGCGTGAGCGAATCGCCGTAGATCGACGAAGAGCCTGCGTAGATCACCCGCCGCACGCCAGACGCTCGCGCGGCCACCAGCAGATTCAGCGTGGCGTCGACGCAGTTCGCGTTCGTCGCCACCGGGTCGGCCACCGAGCGCGGCACTGAAGCCAGCGCCGCCTCGTGAAAGACGATCTCGATGCCGGCGCAGACTGCCTCACTGTCTGCTGGATCGGCCAGATCGCCTTCGACGAATTCCATGGCCTCGAGGCCAATCAGGTTCTCGCGCTTGCCGGTGATGAAACTGTCGATGCCGCGAACCGATTCGCCGCGCGCCAGCAGTGCTGCGGCAATTGAGCGGCCGATGAACCCGGCTACGCCGGTGACTAGATACTTCGCCAAGTGCTCTCTCCGCCGCCTCCTGAAGCGCTGCCGGGACGTACCCGAGGCGGCAACGGACAGGATACTAGAAGAGCGTCGCGGACTCGGTGATACGCCAGACAATAGCTTAAAATCAGCCTATGACGACCGTTGTTGGTAGCCCGTTCTCTGCGCTCAGCTTGCCCGCCCTCAAAGAGAAGATGGAGTCCCGCGAGGCGCGCATCGGCATTGTAGGCATGGGCTACGTGGGGCTGCCGCTGGCGCTGCTGTTCAGCGGCGAGCGGTTTCGCGTCACTGGCTTCGACATCGCCGCGGACAAGGTCGCTACGCTCAATGCCGGCGGCTCCTACATCGTCCGCATCCTCCCAGAGATGATCCGCCATGCGCAGAAATCCGGCTTCCGCGCCACCGCTGACTACTCCGAGATCGCCGCGATGGATGCCGTGATTATCTGCGTTCCCACGCCGCTTGACGAGTACCACGAGCCCGACCTGAGCTTTGTCGTCGGCACCGTGAAGTCCATCGCGCCCCATCTCCATGAAGGCCAGTTGATCGTGCTCGAGAGCACAACCTATCCGGGAACGACGGAAGAGGTCGTGCTGCCGCTGCTTGAAGCCGGCAATACGCACGGGCTCAAGGTCGCGCGGCACACAGGCGGCTCCGGAATCCATGTCGCGTTTTCGCCCGAGCGCGAAGATCCCGGCAACGAGACGGTGGCGCGCCACGATATTCCCAAGGTCGTGGGCGGGTGCAGCCCCGATGCGTCCGCGCTGGCCGCGGCCATGTACGGCAGCATCTTCCGACGCGTCGTTCCCGTGAGCAGCCCTGCTGTCGCCGAGATGACCAAGCTGCTCGAGAACATTTACCGCTGCGTGAATATTGCCTTGGTGAACGAGCTCAAGCAGCTCTGCATGCGCATGGGCATCGACATCCACGAAGTGATCGACGCCGCCAAAACCAAGCCCTTCGGCTTCCAGGCGTTCTATCCCGGTCCCGGCATGGGCGGCCACTGCATTCCCATCGACCCCTTCTATCTTTCTTGGAAGGCCAAGCAGTTTGACTTCCGCACGCGCTTCATCGAGCTGGCCGGCGAGGTCAACACCGCCATGCCCTATTTCGTCATCGACCAGGTGGCCGCGGGACTGAACGAGCACTCCAAGTCGATCAAGGGCTCGAGGGTGCTGGTGTTGGGCCTGGCTTACAAGCGCGATATCGACGATCTGCGCGAGTCGCCCTCGCTCACGATTATCGAG
>Ga0335073_10016106_pt1 | contig 10442 bp, 10 predicted proteins | sample Lox_Sample_22_FD_207093 | JGI IMG/M metagenome (GOLD analysis project Ga0335073, IMG submission 207093) | Soil microbial communities from Loxahatchee National Wildlife Refuge, Florida, United States - Lox_Sample_2.2 | ecosystem: Environmental > Terrestrial > Soil > Wetlands | place: USA...
CATCGCCGGCTTCATCTCTTGGTTCAGCTTTTCTGCTCGACGTCGGCGCCGTCCTTCACGCCATCGATGCATTAGCCAGACCGCGCCCACAGTCACCGCTGCCACCACTGGAACGGCGACAAACGTATGCGTGATGCCGCGATGATGCTTCAGCTCCTCCACCGGCCCCGCGAATCCCCACAGCACGTCGAGGTCAGCGGCTTCCGCAGCAAGTACCGCAGCCAAAGTTGCGTACGCAGTCTTGCGATTCAACCCGGCACGGCCGATGCACGCGCCGGTAAGAAAGTGAGTGATGGGCTCCATAGCTCGCTGGCAACCATACTAGCCGACGCAGCGCAACCTCCATGCCTGCCGGCTCCGCAAAGAAAAACTGCGCGTTACGGCGCCCTCGGTCATGCGGGTAGTCGGCTTCCCTATAATCCTCCCCATGAGCGACAACGCGAAGTCGGAAAAATCCCGGAAACGCATCGAAAAGCTGCGCGAAGAACTGCGGCGACACGAGCACCTCTATTACGTCATGGACGCACCCGCAATCTCCGACGCCGAATACGACGCGTTGATGAATGAGTTAAAGCGCCTCGAGGCTGAATATCCCGAGTTGCTGACTCCCGACTCCCCTACGCAGCGTGTCGGCGGCAAGCCGGCCGAGGGATTCAAGAAAGCAGCGCACTCGCGCCCCATGCTCAGCCTCGACAACGCCTACAACGCTGAAGAGCTGGCTGAGTGGGACCGCCGCGTACGCGACCTTGCCGGCAATCTGCCGGTCGAATACACGTCCGAGCTGAAACTCGATGGTCTCAGTGTGGCGTTGCGCTACGGGCCTGCAGGCGACGGCGCACGCCTCGTCGACGGTCTCACCCGCGGCGACGGGCAGATCGGCGAAGACGTCACCTCGAACCTGCGCACCATTCGCAGTGTGCCCATCTCTATCCCTGCTTCCGCATTGAAAAAGGCGCGCCTTCCCCAGGCGTTTGAAGTACGCGGCGAAGTGGTCATGCCCGAGAAGGCCTTCCACAAGATGAACGAGGAGCGCGAGAAGCAGGGCCTCGCGCCTGCCGTGAATCCGCGCAACGCGGCAGCAGGAACCCTGCGCACCCTCGAGCCGAGCATCGTCGCAGGCCGCGGCCTCGTTTTCTTTGCTTACTTCCTTCTCGTCGATGGCGAATACCTTGCCGCCGGGCAAAGCGCCACACTCGACGCGCTCACCGCGCTCGGCTTCCGCGTCAACCCGCATCGCGGCCACGCCCGCTCTGTCGACGACATGATGAAGTTCATCGAGAAGGCCGAGGAACAGCGGGCCACTCTCGGCTATGAAATCGATGGTGTCGTCATCAAGGTTGACAGCCACGCCGCACAGCAACGCCTGGGCTACACCGGTCGCGCTCCACGCTGGGCCATCGCCTACAAATTCACCGCCAAGGCGGGCATTACCCAGGTCCGCGGCATCCTCATCACCGTGGGTCGGACCGGCAAACTCACACCGACTGCCGACCTCACTCCCGTCTTCATCGGCGGTACCACCGTGAGCCGCGCCACGCTGCACAACGCTGACTTTATCGAGCGGCTCGGGCTGAAGATCGGCGACTGGGTCAAGGTTGAACGCGGCGGCGACGTCATTCCCAAAGTCGCAGAGGTCATCGACGACAAGGATCATCCGCGCGGCACGAAAATCTTCCACTTCCCCAAACAGTGCCCGGAGTGCGGGAGCGACGCCGTCCGCGCCGAGGGCGAGGCCGACCACCGCTGCGTCAACGCCGACTGCCCCGCCAAGCTGCGCGAAAGCCTTCTGCACTTCGGCGGCCGCGGCGTCATGAACATCGAAGGCCTGGGCGACGCTGCCGTGCAGCAACTGCTCGAACGCGGGATGGTTCGCAGCGTTGCCGACCTCTACAAGCTCACAGTTGAGCAGCTGTCGGGTCTGGAACGGTTCGCTGAAAAGTCCGCGACCACGTTGAAAGAAGAGATCGACCGCTCCAAAAAAGCTGGCCTGGCTCGCGTCTTAATGGGTCTCGGCATCCGCTTCGTCGGCGAGCGCACGGCTGAGCTTCTGGCAGAAGAATTCGGATCCATTGACGCCGTCATGGCCGCGAGCAAGGAGGAACTTGAGCATGTCGAAGAGGTAGGCCCGCGCATCTCCGAGGCCATCCTCGAGTTTTTCTCGCAGGAGAAGAATCGCGAACTCGTGACGCACCTGCGCGCAGCTGGTGTCGATATGACAGCCGAGAAGAAGCAGCGGTCCACGCAACTCGCCGGCTTGATATTCGTTCTGACCGGCACTTTGCCGAACCTCACGCGTGACGAGGCTAAAGCAAAGATCGAAGCCGCCGGAGGCAAAGTCTCCGGCTCAGTAAGCAAGAAGACCAGCTACGTAGTTGCCGGCGAAGAAGCAGGTTCGAAGCTCGACAAGGCTCGCGAGCTGAAAATCACTGTGCTCGACGAAGCAGGCCTCCTGAAGCTATTCGATAAATAGGCCGCGTCCCGTGCGAGGCCTCTGTCGGGCGGGTCATGCGATCGACTGCCTCCGTACCCCGGCCGTAGTCCGCGCTTTTGCATTTGCTTCACGCTCCCGCTCGCGCTTCCACGCCTCTGAACGCCACGCCGTTGCGGATACAGAAGCCGAAGGCGCTGCAGGCCCAGCGTCTGCCGCCGGCAGCAACCGCGCCGAAGACTCATACTCATCGATGTATGGTTCGAACGCGCGGCCCACGGACCGGGGAGCCAGCCGAGGCGCTGCGTTCTGCGGCCTGTCCACGGCCGGCAATGCTGATCGCACCGTCGCCTGCCCGACCTTATCCTCAGTCGCTTTCGCGTGAGAACCAGGCCGAGGCGCCGCCGTCCGCACAAGGAACTCATCCACCAGCTTGTGCAGGCACGTCTGCCCGCACAGATGCTTCGCGCCCGAGCGCAGCCGCGCCCGTGTGTTCCAGGCGGCAACACGGATCTCGCCACCCTGATCGTAGGCGACAAACCAGTGGTTGGTCTGCTGCATGTCGGTGCCACAGACATCGCACGAAATGGCCTGACGAATCAACCGGGCTTCCCTCTCACACGCCTGTACTTCATTTCAGCGTGAAATCACTCAGAGAGGCGATCTCCCGAAAAGAAAGAATTGGGCTGGGTTGCAAAACGGGAACAGAGCCGGTATATCGGGTCAAAATGGGAAACCGGTGTACCAAGCCTTCGACTGTCCCGATTCTCCCTTCGCGGCCCGGTCAGGACGTTCGGAGACTCCCCTCAATCGCGCGGCGCGAAGTAGCCCTTCTTGGCTCTCACCTGATAGTGCCGATCATTACAGTAAAGATAAATGGATCGGAATGCCCCATCGGCTTTGAAGTCCGCCGGGATATACGTCAGCGCGTACTGGCTGCGCAGCTCATCTTCGATCTTCTTGAAGCTGGACGACATCTCTTCGACGGACGGCGGAAAGAAAATCTCCCCGCCCGTATCTTCCGCCATCTCGGTCAACACCTGGTCACCTTTGCCACGGCTCGGTGTCCAGTTCGTGCTGATTGCATAGATGATCGTCTCGGCGCGCTGGCATTCTTTAATTGCCTCATCGGGATGCACGCGGCTCTGGTTATCGTCGCCGTCCGAGATCAGAATCATCGCCTTGCGCACCGGCTCGGTGCCGCGTGACGTCAGCAGCTTGTCGCGGCACGCCGTGTACACCGCATCGAACAGCGCGGTGCCCCCACCCGGCCGCAGTTGATTGATGCCGCTCTCCAGCGCATCGAGATTATCCGTCCAGTCCTGCGTCACATTGGGTGTCACATCGAAGCCCATTACAAAGGCCCGATCGCTGCGCGACTTCAAAATATCGAGGAGAAACTCCGTCGCAGATTGCTGCTCAAACTGGAAGCGCGAGCGGATTGAGGTGCTGGCGTCGATAACAATTCCCACCCGCAGAGGCAGGTTGATCTGCTGACGGAACGAGGTCACGCGCTCAGGCGCACGCTGATCGTCCAGCAGCGCGAAGTCGCTCAGCTTGAGATTGGGAATGTAATGGCCATGCTTGTCTGTCACGGTGAAGATCAAATCGACTTCGTTCGCGCCCAGATGAAAGATCGGCGCGTTTTGATCATCTGACTGGCCGGCTTCCTGCCCCGCCTGCGGGGCTGTTTGCTGAGTTTGCTCCAGCGCAGCTTGCTGTGCGGCCGGTTGTTGAGCTGCCTGCGGGGTGGCGGCCGGCTGAGACTGCTGTGCATACACGGCAGGTGTAGAGAAAAGCGCTGCCAGCGCCAGGATCGACAACTTTTGATTCATATCTCCCTTATTCTATCAATCGTATTCTCTTGGCAAGTTACGGATGGCATTGCCGCCCGAGGTTCGTCCAACCGCCTCAATCCGTTGCAGAAAGCCCTCTAATTCTTCAGGCAAAGGCGACTCCAGCTCCAGAACTTCTCCCGTCACCGGATGCTGAAACTCCAGCCTCGCCGCATGTAGAAAATTCCGGCCCAGTCGTAGCCTTTCAGGCTCCGATTTGCTCCGCCCCGCGCGCGCACCTGCCTGTTCCGTCAGTTGCCCGGCCGCGCCGTACAGCGTATCCCCCACCACCGGGTGCCCAATGGAGGACATATGCACGCGAATCTGATGGGTACGGCCCGTTTCGATGCGAACGCGCATGAGCGTGAATGGACCGAAGCGCGTTGAGAGCCTGCGAACCACCTCGTAGTGAGAGACGGCAGATCGTGCGTTTTCGGTAGCACGCGTGGTCATGCGCGTCCGCCGCACGGGGTCCCGGCCGATCGCCGCAGTGATGGTGCCCTTGTCCCGCTCAAGGTTGCCCTGCACCAGAGCAATGTACGTCTTGCGCACGCGGCGCGATGAGAACAGTTCGGCCAGTACAGCATGCGCTGCGTCATTCTTGGCCACGATGATCAGGCCGCTTGTCTCCTTGTCGAGACGATGCACAATCCCCGGCCGCAAGTCTCCCCCCGTCGACGATAGCGCTTTAAAGCGATGTAGCAGGGCGTTCACCAGCGTGCCGCGATTGCGCGCATCCTCCGTCGCACCCGAGCCCGCGTGTACCATCATGCCGGCGGGCTTATTGATCACCGCAAGATGCGCGTCTTCATAAATCACATCGAGCTCGATCGCCTCGGGCATGGCTTTTAAGGGCGCCGGATGCGGCTCGCCCGTAATCACAATTTCTTCGCCGCCATGCAGTTTCAGCGATGCTTTTGCCGGCGCGCCATCCACCAGGACATCGCCCTGCTCCAGTAGCAACTGCACCCGCGAGCGGCTCACACCCTCAAGTTGAGTGGCGATAAATTGATCCAACCGCTGGCCCGCCGCCTCAGGCGGAGCTACCAGCCGACGTATCTCAGACATGCGGCTCACCTGGCGCCTGCTTCCTCCCGGGGTCCAGGCGGTCTGCTGGTTGGACACCGCGCTGCCACAGCAGCAGCGCCCCCGCGAAGACAAAAACAATCGCAACCATCTGCGGACCGTCGACCCTGCCGCCCAGCAATGATCCGCGTCCCTCGCGGTCGCGCCAGAACTCGGTGAAGTACACCGCGACCGCCACCAGCAGCAGCCAGAGTCCGGCAACATCTCCACGCTGGCATCGACGCTTTGTCGCCGGATACAGAACGACGGCGACAGACAGGAACGCCAGCGCCATGTAGGCCTGCACTGGATGCACGGCTAGGTACAGCGGAGCACCGCTCCAGCGGGCAGCCAACGGGTTCGTGTAGGTTACGGCCCACGGCGCAGAAGACGGCGTGCCGAAACCTGACCCCTCCATCAGCGACCCGATCTGCTCGAAGCACAAGCCCAGCGCCAGCGGCGCGGCCAAAGCGTCAGCCGTGTCGCGCAAGGGCATGCGCTGGTACAGCGCAAACGGCGCCGCCACTGCAAGAGCAATGCACGAGCCGATCGCCGCCAGTAGCGGATGATGAATCATCGCCAGGCTCAACAGCCACGCAGGGTGACTGCGCACGATCGTCCAGTTCAGTACGACCAGCACAAGGCGCGAACCCGCGATGGCCGCAAACAAAGCCACGATGCAGAGATTCCAAAGCTGATTGGGGTTCACGCCCGTTGTCCGCGCCGTGCGCAGCGCCAGTCCCAGCGCCAGCAACACGCCCAGCGCAGCCATCACGCCGTAGGCGGGAATGAGGATAGGACCGATGTGGAAAAGAACAGGATGCACTACGAAGAAGAATATCTTCTCGCATCGCGCAGGCAAAAGAAATCCGACCCACTGGGCCGTGAGTGATGCGCTGGTGAACCCGTCCTAAGACGGTGGAGCTCCCCGCGGTTCCTTAGGCATTCCGGACTGGCGGACACGGCACACAGAACCGTAATAGACGAGTCGAGCTCCTGTTCAATGAATGTTGGTTCATCCAGCGTTGACCACTTCACCTGCTTTGCAGGCCGGTTTCTATTGCGGATAGTAGGAGGACCCGCCAAGAATTGCAAGTCTTGTGCGGTTACGACGGAGTGTGGTAGGGTCTTGCGCTTCGCCGCTGCTGAATGCTAGCGAAGAACAGAAACCTGTGAAAAGACCCAGCCGCCTGCGGGTTTGACAGGTCGGAGCCTCGACAGACCGGCGCAGGTCAGCCCGCTTTGCGCCCATCTTCGAGCACCTCGTCGAGAATGCTGTGCAGAGTCAATGCTCGGGTATGTCCTTCCCGTGCATCCGCCCCCGTGGACTGCAGCAGTTCATCGGCAAGGTTCAAGGCAGCCAGCACGGCAACCCGCAGCGAGTCTACGGTGCGTCCCTGGGCTGAGACGGCCCGCATCTTCGCATCCACTAGCGCGGCAGAGCGCTGAATGTGCGCTGAGTCTTGCCCCATCAGGTGATAGGTCTGGTCGTAGATGGTGACCGTTGTGTAACCAGGCGGCGCTGTCGGCGGCGTTTGCATCTTCGCCATGGGGACCTCACAGTTCGAGTGCGTCAAGTTGCTTGAGCAGCCGCTCCACCCGCTGGCGCACTTGGTCGCGCTCGGCGCGGAGCGAGCGGATCTCCTGGTTCATCTGCTCCACCAGGGGCGACTGCTCACCAAGCTGCGCCTCGGCCTTCGCGGCACGCTCTTCGGCAGCCGCACGCGCCTGGCGCTCGCTCTTCACCAGCTCCACGGCGCGCACAATGCGCTCCTCGAGTGCGGCAAAGTCCGTAATGCTCAAAGCCAGCGCAGCGGGCTCCGCTTGCGTTTCAGCAGGGGTTTGCTGTTCGGCAACCTCGGGTTCCCAGAATGTCTGCGCCATTTATCGGACCTCCACAGCGGTGTGCCTCGTGCAAGTATAGCGCCGAGCCACCTTACGTTTTAGACGGTCGCATGTTGAAATCGCAGCCCAATCATGAGCGCAGCCGCGCACCCACTTTGGCAACTGCCGCAACCACCTGCGACTGAAAGCGCTGCAGCTCCTCTTCGCGCAATGTGCGGTCCGGCGCCTGGAATGTCACTCCCAGCAGCAATGAGTATTCGCCCGCTCCGCGTTTCGCATCGCGAAACACTTCGCGCGCCCGCCAGTCGATCATCTCGGGGATCTGCATCGCGGCAAGTGCCCCATCAATCCTTTCCCATGCGACGCTCTGATCCAGAACAAGCGAAAAATCGCGCCGCACCGGCTGGAACCGCGAGATCTCGCGCGCCGCCGGTTTACGCAGCGGGAGTCTGTAGAGCCGATCAAGATAGATCTCGCCCAGCAGCACTGCATCCCTGAGTTTGCGCGCGCCTGCTTCGCCCGGATGCAGCTGTCCGAACCACCCCACCGTCACCCCATCAGCCACAATCCGCGCGGAGCGATACGGATGCAACCACGCCGGAGAGAGTCCCGCCTCCGGCGCAAAACGGTCGAAGTACACGGTGCGTAGATTGAAGCGGCCCAGCACCTGCTCTACTACACCCTTCAGGTCGTGGAACTCGATCGGTCGCGCTGGATGCAATGCCGACTGCTCTGGCAGCGCACCCGCAGCCGCAAACCCCAATGCCGCGCGCTCATCCACTTTCTCCGTCGCGCCACTGAAGACAGTTCCCAGCTCAAACAGCTGAACGTCGCTCACGTCGCGATGCAGATTCCCTGCAACTGACGCCAACAGCCCCGGAATCAGCGACGGCCGCAGCACGCCTGCTTCTTCGCTCAGCGGGTTCCCCAGGGGAACCACGACGCCCGGTTGCGGCGCAGTCAGGGCAGCCTCGGCCGCAGAACAGAAGGTGCTCGCAATCGCTTCGTGGAATCCCGCCGCCAGCAGCGTGCGCCGGATTGCGGTTTCAGCCTCGGCCCACGGCAACGCTTGCACACCTTCTCCAAATGCGGGCAGCGTGTTGGCGAAGCCGTTGTAGCCGTAGACACGCGCGACTTCCTCAATCAGATCAATCTCGCGCTCCAGATCCAGGCGCCAGCTCGGCAATGTGACGCTCCACGCGGCATCACTCGAGCGCGATCCTGCAACGCCACTCAGCCCGCATCCCAGCGCGGTTAACACGCTCTCTACGGTCGTCGCGGTAATGCCTTCCTTCTCCACCGTGGTCCCAAGAATGCGATGTACTTCGCTCAGCGCAATCGTGATCGGCCTTCGCGCGGCCGTCCGCGCTTCGAGTTCTGCCACGCGCACATCCACCAGGTCGCCTTCAATCGAACCACCTCCGGCCAGCAGTATGCGGCTCACCAGCGCCGATGCTGCCGGCGCCGCATTGAAGTCTGCGCCGCGCTCAAAACGATGGCTCGCGTCCGTGTGCAGCCCATGCCGCCGCGCCGTGCGCCGAACCGCCATCGGCTCAAACCACGCTGCTTCCACCAGCACGTTCTTCGTCTCCGGCGTGATCATCGAGTCCCAGCCGCCCATCACCCCGGCCAGCGCCAGCGCCTTGGCGTGATCGGCCACCACCAGGTCTTCCGGATCGAGCGTGCGCTCCACGCCGTCCAGTGTCTTCAGCTTCTCGCCTTTCCGCGCCCGCCGCACAACGATTCCGCCCTCGATCTTGTCGAGATCGAAGGCATGGGTCGGCTGCCCCATCGCCAGCCACACAAAGTTCGTCGCGTCGACGGCATTCGAAATCTGCTTCTGCTCCAGCAGCCCGAAATACGTGGAAACCTCCGCGCCCGCAAACCAGTCGCGCGAACCGGTAACTGAGATGCCGCGCAGCACACGAGCCGTGAACCGTCCGCAGGCATCAGCGGCTTCAATCTGCACGGTAAACGGCCTCGCCGCCGGCTGTGCGGCGGGCAGCGTAATGTCTATCGGCTTCAGCGCCACGCCGTAAATAGCCGCGGCCTCGCGCGCGATGCCATAGTGGTTCATCGCATCCACGCGGTTGGTCGTGATGTCCATCTCGTAGAGCGAGCCGTTGCCCGCGCCCAGATCGTAGATGCCCTCGACGGCGATGCCGCGCAGGGTCAGGTCCTCGGCGAGTTGGGCGTCGGAGACGGGCAGCGGGGGCAGATAGCTGCGGAGCCATTGGGTGAGGATTTTCATGATTGCGCTCCAAGCAAGCGTGCGCTACGCGCACTTTTGCGAGTTAGCAGGTTCGCGGTCCAGCGAGTCTCCATTCAGGTCTCCAAAACTCCGAGCAGCCCGTTAATCAGCTTTGCGACGTCGACTGAAAGATCCATCAGCTTGCCAGCGGATTCCTGATCGACAAATTTGAAATCCATTGCCAGTTGAACCTGGGTCTGGACTTCGTAAAGTGAGCCGCGTGCCATCCCTAGTGCGTTTCTTAGTTGAGGGTCGGTCAACCGCCCATGACCTTCCGCGATGTTGCTTGCAACGGAAACAGCTGCGCGCCGCAATTGCAGACGCAATCCGAAAATCTCAGACTTCGGAAATCGCTCTGTCTCGGTGTAAACGGCGCGTGCGAGTTGCATTGCTTTCTGCCATGCGATCAAATCACGGTAATGCCGGGTACGTGCCAGAACTCTTTGAGTCTCCAAGAATTTACGCAAACTTGCGATCGTACGCGAAGTGCGCTAACTTGCCGCTCTCATGCAAACTGCCCCAGAAACCGCATGTCGCCCGCGTAGAACTGTCCAATCTCGCTGATGCCGTACTTCATCATGGCAATGCGCTCCACACCCATGCCGAACGCGAACCCCGAGATCTTCTTCGGATCGTAGGCCGGCTGCTTCTCTGCGGCGAACGCAAACACCGCGGGATCGACCATGCCGCAGCCCAGCAGTTCAATCCACCCTGACTGCTTGCACTTGCGGCAGCCCTTGCCTCCGCAGAAGATGCAGCTGATCTGCACATCGGCGCTCGGCTCGGTGAACGGAAAGAACGACGGAAAGAAGCGCGTCTTCACCGACGAACCAAATAGAGCCTTCATCGCGTGATCCAGCGTGCCCTTCAAATCCGAAAAAGTAATGTTGGTGTCCACGCACAACCCCTCCACCTGGTGAAAGATCGGCGAGTGGGTCGCGTCCTGCGCGTCGTTGCGATGCACCTTGCCGGGGATCACGATCCGCACCGGCGGCGGCTGCTGCTCCATCGTGCGCAT
>Ga0335073_10016109_pt1 | contig 10441 bp, 8 predicted proteins | sample Lox_Sample_22_FD_207093 | JGI IMG/M metagenome (GOLD analysis project Ga0335073, IMG submission 207093) | Soil microbial communities from Loxahatchee National Wildlife Refuge, Florida, United States - Lox_Sample_2.2 | ecosystem: Environmental > Terrestrial > Soil > Wetlands | place: USA: Florida...
CCAAAAGATAGGCAACCTCCAGCGCGACACACTGGAGCGCCTGTGCTCTCAGGCGCGCTTGCAGGTCGCCAAGCGGAGCGATGGGCAGAACCGATGCGAGGTACTTCCACGACAGCCGAGCAAGGGCTTCGACCGGTTGCCGCGGCCGAGCGAGGGCGATCTCTTCTTCGACATGGAGGGCGATCCACTGTGGGAAGATGGCGGGCTCGAATACCTTTTCGGGTTCGATCATAAGGAGCCGGGACGAGACCTCGCCTTCACGCCGTTCTGGGCGCACAGCCGTGAGGAGGAGAAGCAGGCATTCGAGCGCGCGATTGACTTCATTATGGAGCGGCTGCGGCGCTATCCCGACGCTTACGTGTATCACTATGCCGCCTATGAAGAGACCGCATTGAAGCGGCTCGCCATGTATCACGGCACCCGAGAGACCGAAGTCGATGACCTCCTTCGGCGTCGAAAGCTCGTCGATCTTTATCGGGTAGTCTGCGAGGCGATCCGCGTCTCGGAGCCGTCCTATTCGATTAAGAACCTGGAATGCTTCTATCTACCCGAAGGGCGCGGCGGCGACGTGACGACGGCGGGCGAGAGCATTGTGATGTACGAGCGGTGGCGGCGGCTCGGCATGCCTGAACTGCTGCGGGAGATCGAGGCATACAACGAGACCGACTGCCGTTCTACGCGCATGTGCCGGGATTGGCTCCTGACGTTGCGGCCCAGGGGTGCGACGTGGTTTGCTGGCCCTGTCGTCTCGCCTTCTGAGGCGATCAAGGAGGAAGAGCGCGAGGCGAAACGGCGCGACAGCGACGAGAAGATGCAAGCCCTGACCGCGCGCCTCCTGGCCGGAGTTTCTGAGGCGGAGCGACCTTGGCGCGAGCTTGTCGCGCACTTGCTCGAATTCCACCGCCGGGAAGCCAAGCCGGAGTGGTGGGCGATGTTCAACCGGCTCGAAATGTCTGAGGAGGAGCTTATCAACGACGCCGAGTGCCTGGGGGGCCTCCGGCGCGATCCTGCCCGACCGCCATTTCCCGTGAAGCGCTCGACGGTCCACTCGTTCAAGTTCCCACCGCAGGATTTCAAGATGGGCGTGGGAGATACACCACTTCGATCCGACACGGGCGCCCCTGTGGGCGAAATCGTCGCGCTCGATGATGACGCGAACACGATCTGCATCAAGGTTGGCCCTGGCAAGTCACTGCCGAACGAACTTTCGCTCATTCCTCAAGGGCCGATCGGGGATGCAGTCCTCCGAGCCGCTATTTACCGATATGCCGAGGCGGTAGCGGATGGGGAGCCTCACCGATATGCCGCGATCACCGCAATGTTGCGGCGCGAGCTACCAAGGCTGGCTGGCCGCGATCCTGGCGCGCCTCTGATCCCCGCAGGCGCCAATCCCCTCGATGGCGCCGTCGATGCTATCGCCCGGCTGAATAACAGCTATCTGCTCGTCCAAGGGCCGCCGGGCACCGGCAAGACCCATACCTCAGCGCATGCGATCGTCGAGCTACTGAGGCAAGGCTATCGGGTAGGCGTGTCCTCGCTCTCGCACAAGGCCATCAACAATCTGCTGGCGTCTGTCGAGCAGATGGCCGGTGAGCGTGGCGTCAGGTTCCGAGGCGTCAAGAAGTCGTCCGACGCGGAGCACTATCTCAACGGCACGGGGCTGATTGAGGACACAACCGACAACGACTATGCCTGCAACGGTGGCCATCAACTGATCGCGGGCACCGCTTGGCTCTTCGCTCGGGACGACCTCGATCGTGCTCTCGACTTTCTCTTCATCGATGAGGCGGGTCAGGTCAGCTTGGCGAATGTCGTCGCAATGGGCGTTTGCGCCAAGAACATTGTGCTGGTTGGCGACCAAATGCAGCTTGCGCAGCCGATCAAAGGCACGCACCCTGGCGACTCAGGTCTGTCGGCGTTGGAGTATCTCCTCGGCGACACCGCTACGGTCCCGCAGGAGCGCGGCATCTTTCTGGAGCGCACCCGGCGCATGTGCCCTGACGTGTGCACGTTCATATCAGATGCCGTGTATGACGGTCGCCTCCAGCCCGAACCGGAAAATGCAAATCAGCGGCTCATCTTGGGGGCTAGTGCCGATGAGGCGCTCGCGCCCACCGGGCTTCGCTTCGTCGAGGTGCGCCATGAAGGATGTGCGCAGAAGAGCCCGGAGGAAACTGAGCGAGTTCGACGGCTCTACGAGAGCCTGATGGGCCAGCAGTGGATCGATAAGGAGGGCGTGGCGCATCGCATCGGTGCGGAGGACGTGCTGGTCGTAACGCCGTACAACATGCAGGTCGCATTGCTGAAATCGGTGCTTCCTGCGGGCGCTCGCGTCGGCACCGTCGATAAGTTTCAGGGGCAGCAAGCGGCCATTGTGCTGATCTCGATGGCGACCTCATCGGGCGACGACATGCCGCGCAATATCGAGTTTCTTTTCAGCAGGAACCGGCTGAACGTGGCGATCTCGCGGGCACGCTGCTTGGCGGTAATCGTCGCGTCACCCCGGTTGCTCGAAGTGCCGTGCAACAGCGTCGAGCAGATGCGGCTCGTGAACACGCTGTGTTGGGCGAAGGTGTATGCGGATAGCTTCGACTATATAGGAGCCGAGCTACATGCGCGAGTTAGCCACGCAACTCCGGATGTTGCGCCCAGAGCGTCTCCCCGCCCATGACCTAGTGCATGTCCGCGAGGGCGATATCAATCTTGGACGAAATAGTCGTCTCCCCAAGCGACATGGCAATCTCGCGCGCCTTCTCCAAATGCGCGAGAGCGAGATCGAAGCGCTTGTTCAGCTTATGAAGCAAGCCAATGTCCATGTTTATACGGGCAGCGAAAATACCCGACGGGCTAAACTGTGCATTTGCACTCGCACGTTCCAGCAAGCGAAGCCCACGCTTAGCCGCAAACGGCAATGCTCTGAAGAGGAACATCACATTTCTCAGCAAGACCACAAAGGACGGCTTCTGCTTACCACTGAGCAGTTCTATGTAAACTTCCGCTAAATAGAGCCGCCCCCAATCTGCGGCTACTCGATACTCTTGCACATCTTTCGCTGCTATGTATCTCTCTATTTCCCTCACGCCTTTACCGAACTTGCCTTGTAGCACGGTGGCGAGAGTGAGGATCAGGTCGGTTCCCGTAAGATTATACACCCAATCATTCGCTACACATTCCTGGCGAATCTCCAGTAGAAGCTCAACACCTCGGGTTAGCTGGCCGAGCATGATGAGCGCAATTCCTTTTACCTGAGTGTTGACGACCCGATCCCATGTCGAGAGCGCCGCGCCGATTCCCTCGTCAGCGTGCTGCAATGCATCGCCATAGCGCTCTTCAATGATATCGAACCACCCTAGACACCAGAGCCCAAGGCCCAATGCGCGGGGATTATTCCTGCCACGTCCGAGGGATATGATTTGTTCCGCGAGCATCCGAGCATCTGAGGTAAGTCCGCGATGCATATAGTCCCACGAGATAATCATCCGCGCCCAATACTCGATGTACCCGTCTGGCTCTTGCGCAGCCTCCTTAAGCAAAGTCTCGGCCTCGCGAATCAGCGTGTCAATCGGCATAGGGGCAGTAAATATGGAACTCAGAATAACTGCCGAACGCGCGTAGGCCCGTGCGCGGATGTTATCAAGGCGATTGGCGATTTCGAGAGCGCGGCAGGCGATGTCATAGCCTTTCTTGAACATCGTCCTCGATGACAAGGTCCAGCTATAATGATGCAGTGTAGCTACCAGACTTGCTGAGTCTCCCACCGCTTCGATTCGAGCCAGATAGCGATCCATGAGGTCGCAAAGCGGCACCGATCGCGTCTCAAGAGTGAGGAGGTACGATAGCCGCTCGACGACTTCCGCAATATCTTGCTCGCTAACACAGCCTAATTGTGATTCTGCAATTTCAAGCGCTCTGCGCAGGTACTTCTCCGCTTCATCGACGGAGTAGGTGCCAAGGCTTTTATTGCCTGCCATTGCGTTGTAGCGAAACGCTTTGGCGGCCGCTCCGGCCCTGTCGTAATGCTGCGCTAGAGCCTCCGCTACTTCCGATAAACGATTGCCGCTTCGTCGCTCAATCTCTTCAGCCACCGTTAGGTGGAGGTTACAACGGACACTGCTTAGAAGACCGTTATAAAGCGCATCCTGCACGAGCGCGTGCTTGAATGAAAGCCCGTCCGAGCGGCTATCGCCATGGACAAGGTCGAGCATCTCCATAGCAGTCAGTCTCTCAGGCAGATTCGGCAACTCAGTAACGGTCGCTAACAAATCAGCGCTAAAGCGACGGCCGATCACTGCGGCTGCTTGCAATATACCGCGATCCTCTGTCGTCAATCGATCAATTCGCGCCGTCAATAGCGACTGTATGCTTTCAGGAAGTGCGGCTGCAACTGCACCGGCATCGTATTGGATGCCATCGGGCGTTTGACGGACGAGCCGCCGTTCCAACAAATAGCTCGCGACCTCCTCCGCAAAGAAAGGATTCCCTTCAACCCGGTCAACAATGAGACTGGCCAGTGTACCGGGAAGATTAGCAACCTTTAGCCGACATTGGACGATCTGGGAGGTCTCCGCCAGGGATAGGGGCTGCAATTCGAGCTTGGTAATCTTCGCGTCATCTCTCCAAGGCGGAGAGTATTCGGGGCGGCGCGTGCAAACAACTAGGAGCGCAGCGATTCCTTCAGTGACCACCCGAGCTAATAGCTCCTCTGAGACAGTGTCAATCCAGTGCAAATCCTCAACAAGCAAGACAACCGGTGTGACCCGGCAACGCTCCTTTAACAGCATGAGCAGCAAATCGCGGGTGCGCAGCCCGATCAAAATTCCATCTAATCCCTGAAGTGCTCTGTCCGGAACCGGGAGGCCCAATAGATTGAGCAGAAGTGCTAGGTTCTCAGTCGAGTCGAGCCCCAACAGTGACAAGCCCTTGTTCAGCTTTCGCACCATCTCGGACTGGTCTTCGCCCACGGCGAGTCGGAATGAGCCGCGTACGACCTCGATGAAGGGGAGAAAAGGGGTCTGCTGTCCGGTGGGTGAGCAGCTTCCTGAAAGGATCAGCGCTCGCTTGTCCGCGAGCCTATTCCGGAATTCATGCAGCAACCGCGATTTTCCAATCCCAGCTTCGCCAGCGATGTCGATGACACGTAACCCTGTGGACATCTCGCTAAAGCAACGCTCCAATGTCTCAAGCTCTCGATTTCGCCCTATATAGGTTGTCAGGCCACGGGTAATAGCGGCATCGAACCTTGTGGCGCCTTCGCGAATCCCGATAAGTCGATAAACGCGCTGGCGCTCCGCCTTTCCTTTCACCGAATGGTCTCCAGCGGGATGGCTCTCAACTAATCCAGCGACCAGATGGTATGCTGTTTCGCTCAGCAACGTTGCGCCGGGATCGGCTAACGCCTGCAAACGGGCTGCAAAATTCACGGCATCGCCAAGCGCGGTTATGCCGGTGCTTTCGCCGCTCTGCACTGTTCCGATAACAGCAGCACCAGTGTTGATGCCAATGCGCACTTCAGGGCGGCGACCATAGCTGCACTCGAACTCGGGGGCGGCTTCTGCGATCTTGTTGTGGATCGCCAATGCCGCTCGACAAGCTCGGAGAGGTGCGTCTTCCACTGCAAGCGGGACGCCAAAGAGGGCCATAACCCCGTCACCGGTAAAGTTCTTAATCGTGCCGCCTTGCTCGTGTACCGCTTCGGTCATGAAGGCCGACAAACGCTGCATCAGTCTATACGCAGCTTCCTCTCCGAATTGCTCGGAAAAGGCGGTAAAACCCGCTACGTCGGCGAAAAGCACTGTAGCCTGACGCCGCTCGCCATCTTCGCCGAGGTCTGGCGGCAAGGTTCGCTTTGGCGGTGCGGCAAGGTTTGGGCCGCCCGCGTGGTTACTGGCCATTTTTGCCCCCCAACTGCGCTAGTATAGCATGCGGAGGGACTGCGAATAAACGGTCAGAACTTCGTGTCTTTGGGTGTCTATAGCAACTCTCGAATACGGTCGTATTTGTCGCCTCAAAACCTATGCCGAAGAATACCGCGGCCCCGCTACGTTGCCAGATTCTCGAAATGGCATATCATAATGAAACCACCTAGCCCGACGACTTGCGAGAAGGCAGCGCATGCTCATTGGCTACGCTAGAATCTCGACAGCAGACCAGAACCTCGACCTCCAATCTGACGCGCTCAAGGCCGCAGGCTGCGAGCGGATTTTCACTGATCAGATGTCCGGTGCAAGAGGCGACCGGGTGGGGTTGGCCCAAGCGCTCTCCCACGCCCGTGAAGGCGATACCCTGGTCGTCTGGCGTCTGTGCAGATTGGGGCGCAGCGTGCGCGATCTGATCGAAGCGGTTTCGAATCTGGAGCGGCAAGGAGTTGGCTTCCGAAGCCTGACCGAAAGTATTGATACGACCACCGCGAGCGGCAGGCTCGTTTTCCACGTTTTCGCGTGTCTTGCGGAGGCGGAGCGCGCGACAATTCGTGAGCGGACCGTTGCTGGTTTACGTGCGGCGCGTGCCCGTGGCCGGGTCGGTGGGCGCCCGCGCAGCATGTCACCGGAGAAGGTCAGCGCGGCAGAGCGCCTGCTGCGGGATGGGACGCCGCCGAAGGACGTGGCGGCGATCATCGGCGTGAGTCTGCCGACGTTGTATCGCTGGGTACCTGCGGGGAAGAGAGTGGCGTAGACCTTCCGAGGGCGGTCCAACTAAGTGCGATGGGCAGAAATCCGCCCGTTCACGCGTAGAGGCTATTGCCCTCGCACGCTCATTTGATTCTAACGTATCTCCAAGCGACGCCTCTGGGCCTCAGGATCAGCCTAGTTGAGCAAGCTCAGATTGCCGTCGAAGCCAAGGAAGTAGAATCGGACACCTTGCACCAGCGAACCATATCGGCGCAGCCATTCCTCGGGCACTCGTCGGTCAGGCCCAAAGACTAGGAAACGCTGAACCGCCTGACACTGACTGAGTAGCCAAACATGCTCTGCAATGACTGAGAACTTTGCCCGTGGTATGCGTTCGTCCTGCACCATCGTAAAATATTTTGCGTCCCCGACGACGCTGTAATCGGCAGAAACCATGTCGAATAGTTTGGGCATTGCCGGTATGCGGCGTGGTTCGAGCGGGGCGGAGTACAGCGTACTCATGACCCTGCGGGCCAGTAGCACGAAGCTGAAGGGCGTCGGCCGTGGAAGATCGCGCTGCATTCTGACGCTGCGCTCACGTTCGCTAGGGATAGATTCGTGTCGAGCAACTCGATGGTCGGACCAAAACTCCCACTCACCGCCGATAATTCTGGCACTGATCAGGCCGTGCCGACGAAGGTCGCTTGTGATTGCAAATACCTGCTGGTGAGGTGAGACGCCAGTCCGACTGACGATTGTCGAGTTCGACACCCGCTGCGGCGAGATGGATCGGAGGAATGACAGCACTACATCTCGGTTCGTCATTCGGTCTCCCTGCGCGCGACTTTCAGTCTTATGTTCGTGATCAAGAGCGGTTGTCGAAGGTACGTCGAGCGGCTTACGCGGGGGTCATTGCGGGGCAGTTTCGCTGATCGTGATGGTGGCCTATTCCAGAGCACTCGGATGCTCGGCGAAGTACATATGAACTGCCAAGCACCGAAGGAACATCGCCGAAAACGGCTGCTGCGGAAGCGGTTGGAGCCGACGCCCGGCAGCAGGAGAAGCTGGGGCGGCGCTCTTGGGCAAAGGGAGCTTATCGGCATCGCGGCGCAGAAAGAACGGTATCGCCATTTCCATTGCCATAACCTCATAACCAATGCTGGCGGTTGGCAACCAGAGCATTTTCGAAGACCTTTAACCAAGCGCATTCGACTCGAATGCTGCGAAAACTTTATTGAAGTTTTAGGTAAACCGGCACGACGACATGCCCTGCTTTGTGGCTTCGCGAAACTTCTATGCGTGTCAATTTTGGACAAGGCAGCCGGAAGACTCGATATGATCGTCGGCGAGCCGAGGGTGCGGTAAAATGCACCGCATGGGGGTCTCAAAATCATCTCGCCTCGCACGTCTCTGGCTCGACCAGCACGGAGACAACGCCATCACGCTCGCGCGCGACATGGCGGCCGAGCTAGAGGCATCAGGAATTTCCTCTGGTGCCGCACTATGGCGGCGCGTCGTCATCAGCATTGAGAGTCTTCAGACGACGCAGCCGAAAAGCCCAATATCGGGCTATCGCCGCATTGTGACGTAAAAGCCGTCAGGCCCCTCACTGCCGTGCCGCTGCGCTTCGCGAGACGTGACGATCCGCCGGAATAGCTTGGTGAGACGCTCCGCGACCTCCTGCCACGTGCTGGCAGAGCCGATCGGGACATCATTCAAATAGAGCGTCTTGCGCCTCATGGCGACGCGCGCTCCTGCATCCGGTGAGGCAGGACCGACCCGCGTCCTTCGCCCCAATCGTCAAGCCAGATCGCCAAATACGGCGAGACGACACCCCTGACAGGATCAAGTGCCGTCGCCTTTGCCGATCCTTAACGGCACACGTTTTACTGTAATCCAATGGCAGGAAAACCAGATAAACACCGAAATATTGCAGAAGGCATTCGAGATTCCCGCCTATGCCGGTTGTACTATTATTGGCGCGCGAGGAAAGGAGATAGGCGCTTTCCAACGCGCAGCGACATCGACCCGCTCGATTTCGGTTACGTGCTTGGCAACGTCATACTGTTCGACGTGATGCGCAACCCATTGCGCTTCCGGGTCCGCGTCCATGGCACCGAGATGGTGAGGCGGGCCGGTTACGACCTGACCGGCAAGTTCCTCGACGATCTTCCAATCACCGATTATCGGCGCTATGTGCGCGAGCGGTGCGAAGGGCTGGTACGCGATGGCGACCCGCTGGTCGTTCACCACAGCCGAGCGCTGGACGGCCGCACTCGCCAGTACGAGGCGCTTTGGCTACCTCTCTCAGATGACGGCCAGAACGTTTCGATGCTGCTTGCGGCGCTGATTTACGATCTGGAGCGGGTGTAGCAGTACCTATGAGCGCCCACCCACCGCGCGCTACACCGGCGATTCACGGTCACCGCTTCTGAAAGTTCGTTGGAACAATGTTGATGCGCTGGACCATCGCGATCACTCAGCGCCCCCGATGAATGCGTGTCCAGTTTCCGTCCGCAATTTTCTCCAACTCGTTCCATAGCCGCCGCCATGCCTGTCGATCACCGAGGCTCGTGTAGTTCAACAGCATCGGCGGCGTATGGCGGGTCGGCGCGAGCGGCAAGGAAACGCGGTCGTAGGTCCAACTGTGCCCGAGAAATGCAAACGTCATCCGATGAAGCGTCGGCTGTCTCGACTCCATCGTCCTCTGGTATTGCCCAAATACCGTGGCTCCGTATGGAGAAGGCCACATCGTGCTCGCACGACTGCCATCGCGAATGGAACCGGTCATCTCACTGATCTGAGTGCCCCAGATGCGGCAGCGAAAATCGCCATCATCAAGTTGCTCCCAGAGATGAACCCGCCCAAGCCATGATTTCAGTTCAACTGGGTCAATATCCTGCCTCGTGGGAGCCCACCGGGAATCGCGGAGACGCTGCCAATAGTCGATGAGGCGGAGGCTAAGTGCGTCCGCTTCGTCGGGCACGATCGTGTGCCCAGAGACCATAGGCTCGCGAGTCATGCGAATTCCTGCTGAAGACGTGGGTAGCAAGAGACCGAAAAGTATATCGACGAGTAGTTGCGTGGGCGTTAACGAATACGATTGCGTGCAAATCGGGCGTCAGTGAAGCCTAGTAACGCCCCACCCGACTGCTGACGCGTTATCTCCAGGAATCTACCAACGTCGATCCGATCCGCAGCGTCGAACGATGATGGCGATTTTCGCTGGCGCAAGGTCTCGATACCCGCACCAAAGCTAAAGTCGATTAGGTGGCGCCACCGCGGAAATCTGAGCGCCGCTGACGCAAGCGCCTGGGCTATCACTTGCGTGTCACTGCCGCGGTGCGGCGAAAGCTGCGTTGTGCCCGATGGTGTGATAGCTTTCCCGCACAATGAACAGAATGGTTGAGATCGAGAACGTCGTCTGCTCCGCAGAGACGGTGTCTCGGCATCCGGAGCTATATCACTACACGAACTTAGGTGGCTTCGAAGGTATCGTTGGCTCGCAGACGCTTTGGTGCTCGCACTATCGCGAGATGTCGGATGCCAACGAAGTACTGTTGATGCGTGATCTGTTGCCGCCCGCTGTCGCCCCGCGCATGGACGCAATCGTGGCGAGCCTCAACCGGCATATGCGTCGGCTTTGGGAGAAATCTGGCGGTGGCGCCAAGACCGCGCGCGATCTTGTAAATGCGCTCTACGCCGCGACGTTCGACGGCAAGTCGGTTTACTCCGCGTTAGATGCTTATCTATTTTCATTTTCGACCCATGCCGCAGACAGTGAATTCGACCGAGAGAACGGCATCCGAAGTCAATGGGACTTATATGCCGGG
>Ga0335073_10016111_pt1 | contig 10440 bp, 12 predicted proteins | sample Lox_Sample_22_FD_207093 | JGI IMG/M metagenome (GOLD analysis project Ga0335073, IMG submission 207093) | Soil microbial communities from Loxahatchee National Wildlife Refuge, Florida, United States - Lox_Sample_2.2 | ecosystem: Environmental > Terrestrial > Soil > Wetlands | place: USA...
CCATGCAGCGCGCTCTCCTCGGGGACGTCGATGAGGAGATGTTCTCCGAGGGGCTGCGCGCGCTGCTCGCTCCCCAGTTCCAGCTCTCCCCGCAGGCGGTGGCCTAGCCCGTTTCGGCGCGGTCGGCGGCGATCGCTGTGAGGACGTCGGCGTCGAAGCAGGTCCGGTCGCCCGTGTGGCAGGCTCCCCCGGCCTGGTCGACCTTGACCAGCACCACGTCGCCGTCGCAGTCGAGCGCGACCGACTTCACCCACTGGGCATGGCCCGACGTCTCGCCCTTGACCCAGTACTCGCTCCGGCTGCGCGACCAGTACGTGCACCGGCCCGTGGTCAGGGTGCGATGCAGCGCCTCGTCGTCCATCCAGCCCAGCATCAGCACCTCGCCGGTGTCGTGCTGCTGGGCGATGGCCGCTATCAGCCCGTCGGGATTGCGCTTCAGCCGCGCGGCGATCTCCGGGTCGAGCTCGGACTCGCCGACCCCGACCCTGGTGGTCTTGTCGCTCGTGCTCATGCCCCTAGCCTGACATGCCGTCCAAGCTAGGTGCGCTCATCGCCCGGCGGCTTGACGTACGTTCCCCGGCCGCGCAGCCTTACGGCCTTGTCCTCGCTGACCAGCGTGTCAAGCGCCCGCCTCACCGTCATTCGCGCGACTCCGTATTGCACCGCCAGCTCATCCTCGCTCGGCAACCGGTGTCCGACTGCTAGCTGGCCAGAGTCGATGTCGGCCCGTAGGTCGTCGGCAACCTGGGCCCAGACGTGCTCAATCTTGGTGCGGTCTATTCTCCCGCTGCGGTCCTCAAGAGCCACAAGATCACGATAACCATCTACTGACGTGCGTAAACGTCTTAGTTACCTCTGTAGACGGCTATTAGACGTCTACAGAGGTATAATCAATCGAGTCAGTGCTGGGCGTTTCGGGGCAACCGTTGGCGCCTGGCGACAGCGACAACATGAGCTGGTCGTTCGTGACGCTGGACAGCATCCTCAAATACTGCTCGCCCCACAACGCGCGGCACTTCTGCGAATCGCTCGTGACTGTCAGCAAAGAGGTGATGGAAGCCAAGGACAGCACGCGGAACACACCGTCGGCGCCCACGACGTCGCCGGGGCCCTGATCGAAGCACGGTCAACGCGCCGCACCTTGCGCAACGGTCAGCGGACCGGGTGGCCAGCTGACCGCAGCGACTCCTTGACCTCGCCGATCTTGAGCTCGCCGAAGTGGAACACGCTGGCGGCGAGCACCGCGTCGGCGCCGGCGGCGACCGCCGGGGCGAAGTCCTCTGCCCGGCCTGCGCCGCCGCTCGCGATCACCGGGACGTCCACGGCTTCCCGCACCGCCCCGATCAGCTCCAGATCGAAGCCGTCCTGCGTCCCGTCGGCGTCCATCGAGTTCAGCAGGATTTCACCGGCACCGAGCTCGGCCGCCCGGCGCGCCCAGGCGACCGCGTCGAGGCCGGTGCCGCGCCGCCCGCCGTGCGTGGTCACCTCAAACCCGCACCCGCGGGGGGCTCCGCCCCCCGCGCTCCCCCCGAAGGCCGCGTCCTGCCCGGAAGGCACGATCCGGCGGGCGTCCACCGACACCACCACGCACTGCGCGCCGAACCGGCCAGCCACCTCGGTGAGCAGCTCCGGCCTGGCGACCGCCGCGGTGTTCAGCGACACCTTGTCGGCCCCGGCGCGCAGCAGCGCGTCAACGTCGTCCACGCTGCGCACTCCCCCGCCGACGGTCAGCGGGATGAACACCTGGTCGGCGGTGCGCGCCACCACGTCGACCATCGTGTCCCGGTGCTCGGCCGACGCGGTGATGTCGAGGAAAACCAGCTCGTCGGCGCCCTCGGCGTCGTACGCGGCGGCCAGCTGGACCGGGTCACCGGCGTCGCGCAGGTTGCGGAAGTTGACGCCCTTGACCACCCGGCCGCCGTCCACGTCCAGGCAGGGAATCACCCGGATGGCGACCGGCATCAGCCCGCCCTGCCAGCCGGTGGGACGACCCCCCGGTGCCGCTCGCTCGGGCCGACGCGCTGGCCCTCGCGGTCGGCACGGCTTCCGCCGGTGGCGGCGCGCGTCACGTTCAGGGCCTCCTGCAAGGTGAACGCTCCGGCATAGAGTGCCTTGCCGATGATCGCGCCCTCCACCCCGAGCGGCACGAGGCCAGCGATAGCCCGCAGGTCAGCGACGCTGGAGACCCCGCCGCTCGCAATGACCGGGCGCTCCGTGCGCGCGCAGACCCCGCGCAGCAGGTCCAGGTTCGGCCCGCGCAGCATGCCGTCCTTGGTGATGTCGGTGACCACGTAGCGCCGGCAGCCGTCGGCGTCGAGCCGGTCCAGCGCGTCCTCGAGTTCGCCGCCGTCGGTCGTCCAGCCGCGGGCGGCCAGACGGGTGCCGCGGACGTCGAGGCCGACCGCGATCCGCTCGCCGTGCGTGGCGATCGCGCCGCGCACCCAGTCCGGGTCCTCGAGCGCTGCGGTGCCGATGACCACGCGCGCGCACCCGGTGTCCAGGGCGGCGGCCAGTGAGGCGTCGTCGCGGATGCCGCCGGATACCTCGAACGCGACGTCGACGTGCCCGACGATCGACGCCAGCAGTTCCGCGTTGGAGCCTCTCCGGAAGGCCGCGTCGAGGTCGACCAGGTGGATCCACTCGGCCCCGGCCCGCTGCCAGTCACGCGCGGCGGCCAGCGGGTCGCCGTAGCTGGTCTCGGTCCCCGCGGCGCCCTGCACCAGCCGGACGGCCTGACCGCCGGCCACGTCCACGGCTGGCAGCAAAGTGAGCTCGCTCACTGCACCGACTCTAGCCAGTTGGCCAGCAGCGCGGCGCCGGCGTCCCCGGACTTCTCCGGGTGGAACTGCGTCGCGCTCAGCGGGCCATTCTCCACCGCGGCGATGAACGGCTCCCCGTGCGTGGCCCAGGTGAGCAGCGGCGCCTTCATCAGCGGGCTCCCCGGCAGCGGCAGCTCCGTGGCCGCGTAGGAGTGCACGAAATAGAACCTCGTGCCGTTGCCGATCCCGGCGAACAGCCCCGACTGCGCGGGCGCCTCAACGGTGTTCCAGCCCATGTGCGGCAGCACCGGGGCCTTGAGCCGGCGTACCTCACCCGGCCACTCGCCGCAGCCCTCGGTCCGCTCGCCGTGCTCGATCCCCTCCGCGAACAGGACCTGCATGCCGACACAGATGCCGAGGACGGGGCGGCCGCCCGCGAGGCGCCTGCCGATGATCATGTTGCCGCGCACCTTGCGCAGCCCGGCCATGCACGCGGCGAACGCGCCGACGCCGGGCACCACCAGCCCGTCGGCGTCCATCGCCGCGTCGAAGTCCGCGGTCACCTCGGCGTCGGCCCCGGCGCGCTGCAGCGCGCGCTGCGCCGAGCGGATGTTGCCGAAGCCATAGTCGAGTACGACGACCTTGTTCCCCACGCGCCCAGGCTAGCCGGGCGGCTTAACCCAGCGTGAATCCCAGAGCGGCCGCAGCCTCGGCCTGCGGCCGGCCAGCCCAGAACTTGGCGTAGTTTTCGGACGTCGACAGCGACCGGGGCTCGGCCCGGTCCAGGTACAGGCGGCCAGCGAGGTGATCGGCCTCGTGCTGGACGATCCGGGCCGGCCACCCGTGCAGCACCCGGTCGACGGGTTCGCCGCGCTCGTCGAGCGCCTCGACCCGAACGGCGCGGTGCCTCACTACCAGCGCGCCGAGACCGGGAACGCTCAGGCACCCCTCATAGAAGCCTGCCAGGCCGCTCCCGTCGACGGGCGTGACGACGGGATTGACCAGGACGGTGAACGGCAGCTCGGTTCGCTCGCGTGCTGCCCGTTCTTCCTCGCTCAGATTGCCCCACCGCTCCGGGATGTCCTGCAGGACGGCGAGCTGCAGCGGCACCCCGACCTGGGGAGCGGCGAGACCGACGCCGGGAGCGTCCTCCATGGTCGCGCGCATCTGCGCGATCAGCCGCTGCAGCTCGGCGGTGCGCAGGTCGGCCGGGTCGACGGGTTCCGCGGCGCGGCGAAGCACCGGGTCACCGCACTGCAGAATCGCAAGCACATCCGCATCGGTCATGGGGATCAGAATTCCAGGACCAGCGTCCCCTGGCGCCGCCCGCCTCCAGGATCCGGTGGGCCTCGGCGGCGCGCTCGGCCGGGCGGGCGCCTGCCACGCGGAGCGTGAGCTGGCGTGTCTCGGCCGAGCGCGCCGGTGCGTTACTCCTTCGCTAGAAGCAGATTCCGCCGGTCGTGGGCTCCGGCGCCGGTCCGGCGCCCCCCTGCGGGGCATAATCGGTGGCCATGAGGGCTGCCGTGCTGTCCGACATTCACGCGAACCTGCCGGCCCTGGAGGCCGTGCTCGATGAGCCGGACCTGGCCGCCGCCGACGCCGTGGTGCTGCTCGGCGACATCGCGCTCGGGCCGATGCCGGCCGAGACGCTGGACCGGCTGGCGGAGCTGGGCGACCGGGCGGTGTGGGTGCACGGCAACTGTGAGCGGGAGATGATCACCGCGTTCGACGGCGGCGAGGTTCCCGGGCCGTTCGGTGCCGACGCCGCGGCGAGCGCCGGCCTGATCGGGCGCGCCCACCGGGACCGGCTCGACGGGCTGCCGCTGACCGTCACCCTGGACATCGACGGGCTCGGGCCGACCCTGTTCTGCCACGCCTCGCCGCGGCGTGACGACGAGATGCTGCTCGTCGACAGCCCGCCGGAACGCTGGGCCGCGGCGCTGGACGGCGTCGAAGCGGGCGTCGTCGTCTGCGGGCACACCCACATGCCGTTCGATCGGCTGACCGCCCGGCGCCGGGTCGTGAACCCGAGCAGCGTCGGCATGCCCTACGGCCATCCCGGAGCGGGCTGGGCGCTGCTCGGCCCCGACGTGACGCTGCGGCGCACGACGTACGACGCACAGGCGGCCGCCGCGGTCATCGGCGCCAGCAGGCACCCAAACGCGGAGCAGTGGGCGGCCGAGTACGTGCTGAACCACTACTCCGACGCCGAGGCGCTCGAGGCGTTCACCGCGATCGCCCGCAAGCAGTCCTAGCACGGTTATCCACATGCTCAGCGGCGCCCGGCCGCTTATCCACAGGCCGCTTAATCACCGCGCGCCGATCCGGCAATGCAGGCGAGCCTGCTTGCATGACCGCCAACCTCCCAGAGAACTGCCGCCAGCTGATCGACCTGCAGCGCGGCGTACTAGCTCGCTGGCAAGCCCAAGAGATCGGCCTGGGCTGGAGCACCATCAAGTGGCAGCTGGACAGTGGCCGCTGGATTTCCCTGCAACGCGGCGTTTACGCGACCTTCACTGGGGAGCCGAGCTGGGAGGCAACGTGCTGGGCCGCCGTGCTGCGGGTCGGGCCGGAAGCGGTTCTCAGCCATCAGACCGCCGCCGAACTGGATGGGCTTACGAACGCGCGAAGCCAGGTCGTCCACGTGAGCATTCCGCTCAGTAAACACGTCAGCTCGATCCCGGGAATACGCCTGCACAGATCGGTGCGGCTAGCCAACGCGCGGCATCCCTCCAAGACCCCGCCCCGTACCAGGATCGAGGAGACGGCCCTGGATCTGACCCAGGCCGTGAAGACCATCGATGGCGCTTTCGGCTGGCTCTGCCAGGCGTGCGGGTCCCGGCTCACCACGCCAGGTCTGCTGCTGACCGCCTTACAACAGCGGCCCAAAGTCCGGTGGCGGGCGATCTTGCAAAGCGCCTTGGGCGACATCGACGATGGTGCGCACTCGGTGCTCGAAATTCGCTACGTACGCGACGTTGAGCGACCGCACAGGCTGCCCCGTGCCAGACGCCAGGCCAGCGTGACCAGGAGTTCGGGCCGCATCTACCTGGACAACCTGGTCGACCGCTATCGGACATGTATCGAGCTGGATGGCAAGGCCGCGCACCCGACCGCCGAGCGCTGGCGTGACATCGCACGGGACAACGCCTCGGCTGTCGACGGGCTCATCACGCTGCGATACGGCTGGGCAGACGTGACGGAACGTCCGTGCAAGACCGCCGCTCAGATCGCAGAGGTGCTGCGCAGTCGCGGCTGGCGCGGCCAGCCAGTGCCGTGTGGTCCCTCGTGTTCGCCGCGCCTTTCATGATCGTGGTTGGTTTTGGTTGCTATGCCGGAAAAAGTCACCACGATCATGGTTAGAGGGTGCCTTTGGTGCTGGGGATGCCGACTGCGCGGGGGTCGGGGGTGGCGGCGGCGCGGAGGGCGCGGGCGAAGGCCTTGAACTGGGCCTCGACGATGTGGTGGGGGTTGCGGCCGGTGAGGACGTTGACGTGGACGCACAGGCCCGCCGCGATCGCGAGGGACTCGAAGAAGTGACTGGTCAGCGTCGTGTCGTACGTGCCGATCGTGGGGGGCATGCGGTCTGGCTCGGTGTGCACGGCGTACGGGCGGCCGGACAGATCGACGGCGACCTGGACCAGCGTCTCGTCCATCGGGATGAGCGCGTCGCCGAAGCGGGCGATGCCTGCCTTGTCGCCGAGGGCTTCGCGCAGCGCCTGGCCGAGCGCCAGGGCGGTGTCCTCCACGGTGTGGTGGGCGTCTATTTCCACGTCACCGTCAGTACGGACCGTGAGGTCGATGCACCCGTGCTTGCCGAGCTGGGCGAGCATGTGGTCGAAGAACGGGACGCCCGTCTCCACCTCAGCTTCGCCCGCGCCGTCGAGGTCCAGCTCGACGAGCACCTGGGTCTCCTTGGTGACGCGCTCGACCCGCGCCGTGCGGTTACTCATTCCTCAGCACCTCATCGAGCGCGGTGCGGAACGAGGCGTTCTCGGCTGGCGTCCCGACGCTCACCCGCAGCCAGGCCGGCGGCCCGACCTCGCGGATCAGCACGCCCCGGTCCAGCAGCCCCTGCCACACCGCGTGCCGGTCGGGAAAAGTGCCGAACAGCACGAAGTTGGTGTCGGAATCCGCGACGGTCAGGCCACGGCCGCGCAGCCATTCGACCAGGGCGTCGCGTTCCTGGCGGATGTCGGAGACGGTTGCCAGCAGCTCGCCCGTGTGCTGCAGCGCCACCCGGGCCACAGCCTGCGTGACCGCGGACAGGTGGTACGGCATCCGCACGATGCGCAGCCCGCTGATCACGTCCGGCGAGGCAGCCAGGTAACCGAGGCGCGTTCCGGCCATCGCGAACGCCTTGGACATCGTCCTGGTGACGACCAGGCGCTCGCGGCCCCGCAGCAGGTCGAGCGCGGTGTGGTTTGGGTCGCGGGAGAACTCGGCGTAAGCCTCGTCGATCACCACCAGCCCAGGTGCCTCCGCGTAGATCTCTTCGATTACGGCCAGCGGCAGCACGGTCCCGGTCGGGTTGTTCGGCGAGGCCAGGAAGATCAGGTCCGGCTGCACCTCGCGAATCGCCGCGACGGCCTGTCCTGGGTCGATGGCAAACCCATCCTTCCCACCGCCACGGGCGGCCGACACCCAGCGAGTGCATGTATTCTGCACGATTTCCGGGTGCATCGAGTACGACGGCTCGAAGCCGAGCGCGGTGTGGCCCGGCCCGCCGAAGGCGAGCAGCAGGTGCAGCATGACCTCATTGGAGCCGTTGGCGGCCCAGATCTGGTCGCGCCCGAGCCCGTGGCCGAGGTAGCTGGCCAGGTCGTCGCGCAGTTCGGTGAAGTCGCGGTCCGGGTACCTGTTCAGCGCGCCGGCCACCCCGGCCACCGCGTCGGCGATCGCCTGGACCAGGGCTGGGGACAGGGGATAGGGGTTCTCGTTGGTGTTGAGTCGGACGGGGACGTCGATCTGCGGTGCGCCGTAGGGCTTGCGACCTGCGAGGTCGTCACGCAGCGGCAGGGCCTGGCCGGTTTTCACCCGGCCAGCCTAACGGGAGGCCGCACGGCGCCTGGCCTGGGCGTTCCGCGGCCCGTCACCACGGCAGCGGCTGGCCGTCGCGGAAGAAGCCGCCGGTGGGGCCGTCGTCGGACAGGTCCACGGCCCACAGCACGCTGGCCGCGCCGTCGGCGACCGGCCTGCCACCCGGGCCGCCCATGTCGGTCGCGACCCAGCCCGGGCACACGGCGTTGACGAGGATGCCGTCGGATCGCAGCTCGGCCGCCAGGATCCTGGTCAGCGCGTTCAGCGCCGCCTTGGTGACCGAGTAGGCCGGAGTGCCCGCGCCCATTCCGGCCAGAGACCCCGACTCGCTGGATACGTTGACGATCCGGCGGTGCTCGCCGCGGCGCAGCAGCGGGAGCAGGGCCAGGCACATCCGCCATGGGCCCATGAGGTTGGCGTCCCAGGCCTCGGCGACGATCGAGAGATCGGCTGTGGACGCCCGCTGCCAGGTGTCGTAGTGGATGGCCGCGTTGTTGACCAGCACGTCGAGCCGGCCGTACCGGTCCGCCAGCTCCCAGGCGAGCGCCTCCACGGTGCCGGTGTCGGTGACGTCGAGACGATGAGCCCGCACGGCCAGCCCCTCGCGGGCCAGCTGCGCCGCTGCGCGCTCGCCGGCCACCGGGTCGCGCGACCCGAGGATGACGCTGAAGCCGCGCTGCCCGAGCTGGCGCACGACCTCGCGGCCGATTCCCCTGTTGCCGCCGGTCACGACCGCGATCCGCTCTTCGGCGCTCACCGGTGCATCATCGCAGGCCGGCGGCCGCGGCACGGTGGCCACAGGCCGTAAGCCGGCTCTTGTGTTCCTGGCATTCCCGTGGGCCGCGCCCGTTTGTAGGCTTGTGCCGATGTCCGATTCGGCGCTCGCGGCCCCGCCCACCCGGCGACTGCGGGCCAGGCTGCCGCGGCCCTCCTCCCCGGGCGCGCCGAGCCAGCCCATATGGCGCGTGACGTGGTCGACTCCGGCAGCCATGCGGGCGGTGCGCGCCACGATCGTGATGCCGTCGCTGTTCGCGCTGACCTACGAGGTCATCGGCGACTTGCAGATGGCGACGTTTGCCGCTTTCGGGAGTTTCGCCACGCTCGTCCTGGCTTCGTTCGGCGGGACCAGGCGGGACAAGGCCATCGCGCACCTCGGCCTCGCCGTGGTCGGCAGCGTCGTACTGACGATCGGGACCGCGGTCCATGGCATCCCGTGGCTGGCCGTGATCGTGACCATCCCGGTGGCGTTCGTCATCTTCTTTGCCGGCGTGGCCGGGCCGAATGCCGCCTCCGGCGTCACGGCCGCGCTGCTCGCCTACGTGCTGCCGGTCGCCTCCCCCGGCACGATCGGCGACGTCCCGTCCCGGCTCGCTGGCTGGTGGCTGGCGTCCGTGGCGGGCACAGCCGCGGTGCTGCTGCTGTCGCCGCGATCGCAGGGAGACCGGCTCCGCGCCGCGGCAGCCACCCTGGCCAACGCGCTGGCCAGCCACCTCCAGGCCGCCGGGCGCGGCGAGGCCGGCCAGGCTAGCCGGGATGCCACGGTCGAGGCTAAGCACAAGCTCATGGAGCTGTTCGCGGCCACGCCGTACCGGCCGACCGGCCTGGCAACGGCGGACCAGGGCCTGGCAAACATCACCGAGCTGCTCGAGTGGGTGACCTCGCTGACCTCCGACGCGCTGGACGGCCACGTGGACCTGCAGCGAGCGACGGCGGCCGACCGTGAACTGCTCGGCGCGGCGGCGACGGTGCTCGCCGACGTGGCACTGCTGCTCGGCGAGCAGGACCTGTCCGCCGAGGACGTGGCGCGCGACATCGGCCGCCTGGAACGCGCCAGGGAAGCAAGCTCCGCGCGTCAGCACGAGCTCTCCGGGGACCCGGCCAGCGTCGCGGCGGCGGCGCAGCACGCGGTGCACGCCCAGGCGATCGCCGTCGCCGCGCGCAGCGCCGCGGCCGACGCCCTGATCGCCGCGCGGCGGGCCGACCCCGAGACCGTGGCCGCGGAGCGGAGCAGCTGGTACGGGATTGGCGAGGGCGGCTCGCAGTCCTCGGCACGGCTGGCCGCAGGGCGGCTGGCCGCGGGGCGGCTCGCCGGGCTCGCGGGCGCCGCGAGCGTCGCTTCGCGCCACGCCACCATGCGCTCGGTGTGGTTCCGCAGCAGCTTGCGCGGCGCGATAGCGCTCGCGGTCGCGGTGGCCGTCGCCGACGTGCTCGACGTCCAGCACGGTTTCTGGGTCGTGCTCGGGACGCTGTCGGTGCTGCGCACGAACGCGGCCGCCACCGGGGCGACGGTGCTGCGCGCGCTGGCCGGCACCGTCGTCGGCTTCGCGATCGGTGCCGCGCTCATGCTCGCCATTGGCAGCGGGCACACCGCGTTGTGGATCGCGCTGCCGATCGCCGTCCTCATCGCGGCGTACGCACCGGGTACGGCGCCGTTCGCGGTCGGCCAGGCGGCGTTCACGATCACGGTGATCGTGCTGTTCAACCTGCTGCTGCCGACGGGCTGGAGGGTCGGCTTGGTCCGGGTGCAGGACGTCGTGCTTGGCTGCGCGGTCAGCCTGGTGGTCGGGCTGCTGTTCTGGCCGCGTGGCGCCAGCGCCGTGGTCGGCGACGACCTCGCCGACGCCTTCCGGTCGGGCGCGGC
>Ga0335073_10016114_pt1 | contig 10440 bp, 10 predicted proteins | sample Lox_Sample_22_FD_207093 | JGI IMG/M metagenome (GOLD analysis project Ga0335073, IMG submission 207093) | Soil microbial communities from Loxahatchee National Wildlife Refuge, Florida, United States - Lox_Sample_2.2 | ecosystem: Environmental > Terrestrial > Soil > Wetlands | place: USA...
AAGGCACATCGTATAGGTTCTCAGCTTGATTACATTGGAATTGTTGTGGTAATATGGGGTTCTACAGTCCCCAGCGTTCATTTTGGCTTTTACTGTGAAGAGAATTTGCAACGTCTCTACTGGACATTGGTAAACGTCCTCAAGAGGTAGACTTTCGTGCTGAAGTACTCTAACAGAGTTCACAGGCAACATCAGCGGCAGTGGCGAGCGGGTTTGCTACTACTCAGTCCTACTTTCGCACACCAGCGGGCCGTAAAATCCGTGTCCTGCTTTATGCATTACTCGGCTTGACGGCTTTCATTGCGCCAGTACACGGTATTTGGAAGAACGGCTGGGAGTTGCAGAATCAACGTATGAGGGTAGACTTCTTCACTGGGCTGGGAGTTTTGAACTTTACAGGTGCTGTGATCTACGGGATTCGCATTCCAGAGCGCTTGTGGCCCAAGGTGTTCGATGTCTTTGGATCAAGTCATCAGATTATGCACGTTTTGGTCATGTGTGGAGCACTGAGCCACAGCATTGGCTTAATCAAGCCATGTAACTACTGGCAAGAGCAGCGCGTTCTGAAAGGGAGCCCTTGTTAGAGCCGGATCAAACTCAGATTAGACTTTAGTTCCTCAACGCTACTGCTGCAACATCCGCAATCGCCAACATCTTCTCTTCTTGCAGTCTCCTTCCGACGATCTGTAAGGAAACATGAGCTCCATCATAAATCTCTGGATCATAGACATCGTGGCACCGCTGTTCAACCTCATTGGTAGCCTTGAAATCTGAGTCCACCTTATCAATACTCTTGTCAACCCGCAAGACAGGTACGACGACGCTCGTGTAGTCTAGAAGATTGACCCAGGTTGTATATCCATAGTAATAGTACATGTTCGGTCTTGCGGCGGGAAATGGTGAGCAGGGACAAATTATGCCGTCAACAGGTCTTCCAGTCGTTGTAAAGGATGCACTGTTATTCCAAAACTCCATATACTCTTTCTGACACTCACGCTTCGCAATGTTGACTGCCATGATCTCGGATGCTTTGTTCTGTTCGATTGGCTTGTCTCCGTAAGAGAGGGCGATTTGTGGCGCGACTGGTTCACCTGAGAGGCCAAATGCATTGTGGACGTCCTCGCCACCGTCGAATCCCCAAGTCGCAAAGCAAATGTCGTTGATATTCTGGTGGGACGGATCGTGCCATTCGAAGACCTGTAAAAAATTTAGAAATTGGATCCACAAGACGAAATCACATGTTGTATCTTACCTCGTGTCCCGCTTTCTCTAGCTTTTCAACAAGAGTATCAATGGCTCTTCTTACCGGTGGATTGCATCTGACGACTCCGTCAGTCTTAATCACACCAAAAGCCAACTTCTTCGGAAGTTCTGCTTGTTCCTGCCGCCACGGAATTTCATGAACGAGAGGATCATGCAACCAAGGCTTCGTTTCCAGAAGGCTCTTAGTTACCAGCTTTAGTCCTCCAACAGTCGTAGCAAGTGGTCCTACAACACTCAACACCGTGTTCTGTCCGTCCATGCTGTTGGCCATTCCCTCGTACGGCAGTCTTCCGGAACTCGGGCGAATGCCAAACAGACCATTGAACGCAGCTGGAATCCTGATGCTCCCTCCAATGTCAGTTCCAAAACCCACCGGGCTTCCGTGGCATCCGATCAAAGTGCCTTCGCCTCCGCTACTGCCTCCGCTGGACAACAATCGATTCGTGGAATTCTGCGTGTAGCCGATGATGTTGTTGACCGTCTCGCCAGCCATGAGCGTGTGTGGAACGCTCGTCTTCACATAGAGAACAGCACCGAGTTCGCGTAGTTCTCGCACCATTTCGGACTCGAACGTGTAGGATCGAGGATCACCTTTCTTGCCTTGAAACGTGCCGATCCAACCGACGTATCCCATGGTCGTTTCTACCCCTTTGACATGGAATTGGTCCTTCAAGCTCACCGGGAGGCCGTGAAGTGGGCCTATGGGCTTCTTGTGCTCGGCGAAATATGCATCGAGAGCTTCGGCGTCTTTGATGGCGGTGTCGAAGAAGATTTCATGGAGACAGTGCACCTATGTTGAAGATATGTCAGCCTTGTCACAGCCTATCACTTATAATGTAGAGAGGAACCTAAGACAAATGGAGTACGTTCGCACCAATTGATGGGCTATTGCTGCTCTGTGACAGAATGCCTTGCAAACATCTACAGCCTTCCATTGACCGGTTGTAGTCTTTGCCGCAATCCCCACGGCATCTGTCTCCGTGATCTCTTTCTCGGTTGTCGTGAGAAACTGATCTATGTATGTTCCAGAGACATCACGCTGCTCTTCAGGAGTCGGGACCTTCTCGAGTAGCCATTCCTTTGGAATAAGAGCGGAAATAGCATCGCGCTTCTGAGTTGCGAGATATTCCCAATTTGTATCGGATGACATGGCCAAGTTAATGTTGAGCTCTAGAAAAGGGAGATTGCGATATCGGAAATGGAATCTAATAAACAGAGTTGTTGCCAGCAGTGACAGCTGGTTAATGTACAGTTTGTAATGCTACGAACGGATTGTAATCAACCCTTTCACGTTATTCCAGATAGCGGTGCCGAAGGCTTGTCGTATAAATGCTGCCGTGTCGCTATTATCACCGGTAGGCTGTAGCCGATGGAGAGTTATGGCGGGGCTAGGCTGATACTGGCCAAACTTGACATATCGGCACCACGAGTCATACTATCCGAATGGAGTTTCCTGTTAGGGCAAAGAGCTTTCTTGGAGCTTCAAAGGTCTCCACTGACACGTTGATGATAGCTTCGGCTATGCACGATACGTGCAAGGGAATGCGCTTATCCCGCGAAGGGCGCAAGTTGTGAGTAATCGTGAGTTTCAAACTCCAAGCATAAGGTAATCTGGGTAATGTGGATGAAACAGTGAACTGGTTATTCTTATTAGAGCGGCCCTGAACCTTCAGCGCAGGTCTTCGCCTGTCTTCGTATATACTGTCATCAAACTGTGCGTATTCTAAAATGATTTGTGATCCTGACACTAACATTCGTGGGACGATGCCACGTGAAGTAAGGTATTCAAGCTCTCAAAGCAACCCAAGAAGATCAAGATCTGGAATGTTGACAATGTAGTCCTCTGTTTCATTGCCATGATCCGTATCCCACTGCATCCAGGTGTCTCTCATGAACTTTGCCTGCTTTAGGATTTCCGCAACATTGCGATCCCATAATTGTGCGTGTGGGCGACAGTAGACTCGGAAGATGCTGAACCACAATTGGCTCCCTACAGCACTTGTTAGTAAGTTAACTTACTTAAAGAAGTATTGTTATTCTCACCTTTAAACTTCTCCAATCCTTCCATGAGTGCTCGCCGTTCCTCATCCGCCCATTCCTCGCCCTCAACCTGCATGAACTCTGGCATATGCGGTGCCACTCTGGTTCCAAACAAGGGCATACGCTCGAACTCCTCGCCATTGGAGTCGATCTCTCGGAGTTTCTTGTTGAGTTTCGGCATACGTAGGTGGCTCAGCCGCCGTCGGACGTCAGGCTCGACCTCCATGCGCGCAAGGTACAGTGCTCGTAGCCGGTCAATCTTCTTGTATCGAATCGTCACTTTGTGCTCTTCTACCACATCGTCGCGCAGCTTGCGGAGTTTGTTTGCTACGATTTCCTGAGTTGCTTTGATCTCCGCTTCTCGAATGCGAACCTTCTTTGTGCTCCTCTCAAGAGCTACAAATGTTGCTCTCAAAGGAGCGATGATGTTGTTTCGCACCGGCTGGACGACGCGGAGGCGAGAACTTGGCTTCGTCTTCCAACGCCGGCTGTTTTGGTCGAGTTTGTCTATCATTTTGTAAATCGTAACCAGAGAGTTCAAAGCGTCCAAAGACATCTGCTCGTCAGGGTCATCTTCAGCCAAAAGAGAAGTGTAATATCTGGTGGCTTGTCGGAGAACGTCGACCAGTGCGGGAAAGATGAAAAGATAGATTTGTGCCGCTTGTTCCTCGTTGTCTTCATTACTCTCCTGGTCAGGATCTAATCCCGAAACTGCGTTGAAAAGTCCAGGAAGAGTACTTTCAAGTTCATGTGCCTCTGCCGGAGAACTATCACCGTTTTCAGATAGCTCTCTAAGGGTTTTATAGTTGGATGCTGTCTGCTTGCAAATTTTTGAGACTATCTTAATCGAGCGAAACTTTCCTCTATTGATAGCTCTCTTCTTGTCTTTTCTGAAACTTCTGACGTACTTGAATACATCATCCAGAGCAGACTGTTGGCCATACAATCTCTCCACCGTGGCTGTTTGTTGCATGCTGGATTTCGCCGCTTCGGCCTCGCTGTCATCTTCCTCTTCGTCCTCACCACTCTCCTCATTTTCGGACTCGATGTACTCTTCCTCTTCGTCCTGGCCATTCTCCTCAGCTTCGAGCTCGGCGTAATCTTCCTCTTCGCCCTGATCACCCTCCTCAGTTTTAGACTCGGCACCATTCTCTTCCTCGTCCTCCTCAGCATAGTCAGGATCATCAGCTTGTTCATTGTCTACCATCGGCTGTTCAGGCTGCTTCGTTTCAACTCTTGGTGTTCCAACAATCCGACTTATAAGGCTGTCTATGAACGTCCTCCCTTGAGATTCCTCTTGTCGTACGGATGGTGCATTCTTGTGAGATCGTCCTTGTTTCCCCCGTCCATCAGCGTCTTGCGACGTGTGACTCGCTCCATTTGAGTGTGGTACAAATAGACGTTCATCGTTGTCGCCAGCTCGCTGAGCGGCTTGCCTCTTTGAACGCCTAGGCGAATGAGCCGTAGATGCGTAGTTCGATTCATCTTCCTCTCGGGCGCGCTTGCCAGTATAGCTTGCACTAACAGTAGGCGCTTCCTCGCCATGCCCGTTTCGTGTAGAATCGATATCTTTGTGTGACCTTAAGGAGCGGAGCGCAGCACTCCGACTGCGCGTTTGCATAGGTAAATCTTCAACATGCAAATTCGCGGTGACGCGACTCCTGGTCGTCGGTCCAGGTGCGGGCGTAGTCAACTCGTCACTCTCTCCGCTATGAGACGTAGGCGCTTGTGCGGTAGGACGTCTAAGTTTTCCTTTGGCCGGCTGAGGCTGAGACTTGGAGCTCCGGAGGCGATGCGACGATTCTTGTGCATGCTCTTCAACCACTCCCTGATCTTTTTCAACCTCGTCGACGAAATGAACACTTTTGGAGGGAGAGCTGGGTAGGACCGGGTATGCGGTTTCCGCGGATTCTACTGTAGCTTCTTCTTCGTGAGGTAAGTTACCGCTCGACCTTGATTCGCGTCGGAGCTGTCGAGAAGGAGTGATATTTGGCTCCGCATTTTGTTTGCCTGGGAAAGCTATCAGCAAACAAATTAGCAATTGATGCTCACTAGATCGCACTCACCGGTTTCTGTCAGTCCATCCTCAGACTCTGGCGTTGAGTCCTCACCGGGATTACCGTCCAGCAAGCTGGCGGCTACTTTGGGTGGGATTAAAGAAGCGCTCTTGCGGGCGATTCGGCTTGTGCGTTTGAATATACCCAAAGAGAAAAAGCTGCCTCGTCCATCGTGATTTTCCGTGCTCTCATTTTGTGCCATCGTTCGGTTCACGTCGATATAGTTTGAAGAAAGGAAGATGGTTGGGAAAGGGATACGGCATGCGGAGAGCTCTTTGAACCCTAAGGCGAGGGAAGGGTTAGGGTTATCGTATGCAGCCTTAATCAAAATATCCCCAAAACGCGGTGTCACGGGATGATCGAAGATTCCATCAACAAAAAGTGTGAGGTCACAACGTCCTTGAATGATTTATGATTTACTTTAACGACACCTGAATAGAGTTGGAAGTCTCTCAGCCACTCAATATGACGACTTCAGAGCCGAAAAAGGGCTTTGAAGTCCTCGAAATTCTTGACGGAAGGAAAAGCCATGAATTCAGTTCTCCGATCAAGAGAATCAACGATGGGGCAGATATGTCGTTCTGGCTCACTTCAAGAGGCTATACTGATATCATGAGATTTCTACTGCAGCTCAACGTCTCCATGTTTTCAACCAAGAAACCAGACGGTTCAGTCGAAGGTTGGCCTCTCGATTCGAAGTTGCAATTTTCGTCAACAGTGCTTAGCATTCAGCGTCTGCTCTCTGAACTGGAGAAGATCATTGACGAAGCACCACCGGATCTTGGACCTCGCCGATTTGGCAATATCAGTTTTCGCAAATGGTACGAACTTGTTGAAAGTAGAGTACAAGGCCTACTAAACGAGCATCTTCCGGAAGCAATACTGGGCTTCAGTCATCTGACGACCGTCACTGCGTTCGACGAATTGAAAACTTATTTTCTTGGTAGTTTTGGAAGTGCTCAGAGATTAGACTACGGCACTGGTCACGAACTGAGCTTTCTCGCTTTCGTAGGTTGTATTTGGAAGCTTGGTGGCTTCGAAAGAAAAGACCTTGGCGTCGAAGAGCGAGGCATCGTGATTGGGATCATCGAACCGTATTTGCGTCTCATACGCCGCTTGATTTCCACGTACACACTGGAACCAGCTGGATCTCATGGAGTTTGGGGACTCGACGACCACTCCTTCATACCTTACATCTTTGGCTCCGCACAGCTTTCTCCACCAATCAACTTGATAAACAAACCAGAAATCCCGGCAGAAGGCTCACTCGAGTACGCAACAAAGCCCAGCAATGTTACCAAGAAGAATATTGTCGACCGCGAGAGGAGCAGGAACATGTACTTCAGCGCCATAGGCTTTATTTACGACGTGAAGAAGGGTCCGTTCTGGGAGCATAGTCCGATTCTATTCGACGTATCGGGAGTCACAGCTGGATGGGCGAAGATCAACAAAGGCATGATCAAAATGTACAATGCTGAAGTTTTGTCAAAGTTTCCAGTCGTCCAGCATTTTCCGTTTGGTTCTCTATTTCGCTGGGAGAAGGATCCGGAAGCTGCAGTAGTCGAAGCTTCAATTCACACAAGAAGTCAACCTACCAAAGCGGAGACATCAACATCTGTACCCGCTCCAGCGACAAGAGCGGCTCTTTCGGGATTTGAAGGTACGAAAGCTCCTTGGGCGACCGGTGTAGGATCATCAACGTCCACATCTGCACAAAGCTTTCCAGCATCTGGTCCAGGTATGCCTCCAACGAGAGCTCCATGGGTATCGACGACACCTCGACCTCCACCACCTCCTTCAGTTACGGGGACTTCGGCACCGTGGGCAACAACTACACGTATGCCACCACTTCCACCCCCAACTCCAGGGACAATGGCTATGGTGGGGATGTCTGCATCTCGACCTCCACCTCCTGCAACACGAACTGTTCCAGAAAGACCAAAAGATTCGGGAAAGGAACAATAGAAGTAAAATTTGCGAACAGACAAGTTGAGACCGGTCAATTTTGTACGTAAATGAGCTGTGATCGTTCAAATTTTGTACACAAATGCTCAAACCCGATCGAGCGATAACCAGACCCAGCGCCGCCTACCATATCTATCTACACAATAGGCACGGTATCCATAGCCCTCGCGCCAATGTTGGGCCTCTTGAGAAGCTCCTTGGCCGAGACGCCTTGCTTCCGCTTCTCGATGAACTCGTCGGGATCGAAGTCGACGCCGAACGGGTTCTCCTGGAACTCGGGCGTGAACATGTACGCGGTGGCCTCTTCGGGGGTGTCGAAGCAATCGACCTGCGTCTCGAGGTTGTTGCCGTCGGGATCGCGGTAGTAGATGGAGAGTGTGGGGCCGTGGTTGACGGGCCACAGCGGCTGGATGTTGTGCGCCTTGCGCTGCGTGTACGACTCCAGCAGGTCGTCGATGGTCTTGTATGCGAAGCTGACGTGCTCTAGGCCGGAGGTGCCGGGGTCCTTCGGCTTGAGGCCTGGGATTGCCACAAGTGCGATGCGGTGGTGCTCTTCGTCGTAGGTTATAAATGCCAGCATTCCATTGTTTGCTATGACTCGTCCACCCAGGAATGTGGTGTAGAAGTCGACCATTTCCGAGAACTTCTCCGCCGTGGTACGTAGCACAACGTGTGCGAGGTAGCTCGGAGACTTAACGCTGTTGGTATCCTTTGAGATTGCCATGGCGGATGTGTAAATGGAATCAGAGGTTTTAGGCGTTTGATGTCCAAATAGAAAAGCCGTGAGAGGTAATATTTATACGAGGAGTGAACGCTAATTAGCCCCCATTTTTTGCATTCGGTTTCGTTTTCGTTCCCACGTCAGCTCTAATCGTAAACAGCTATATTTCGTCCAAAGAGCGCTGCATGTGCCTACAGTTAGGGTTGTCAGCACCTTCCAATTAAAATCCTAGCCAGCTCTCTATTTCTTGAAGCAACAGCCAAACGTCGACATCCAGCTTAGCTTGAGCTATGGCTTCGCCGCGTCGGCTGTATCACAACCCCGCTGAAAGCTGCTCAGTAATGGTGCGGAAAGCAACCGCTGATCATTATAAGGACGCAAGCGCACGCTTCATTAGCCGGAATTGTTAAGGCTTGGCTCGTAATGAGTGGACGAGGAAGGAAAGTCGTTCGGCTGACATCTTTCTGTTTCAGCCTTTGCCATGCTTGCTTGGTGTTGTACAGAATACCTTAAGCATAGATTAAAAATCCGGGAGTTCGCATTTCGCCGAGGAGCGAATTACTACCTGAGCTAAGGTACATACATCTCACGTAATTATGTGGAGTGGTATGCAAACAAAGAATGCAACAGGGTATCAAACGCGCCGTCGAGGCCGCGTACAAAAACACCGCCACCTACACATGGCCGAATCCAACCGTATTCTCCAAGGCTACCTTCAGCTTCGCTTCCAGCTTAGCCCCTCCATCACTGCAGTCATACTCGGGAATCATTAGTCGTCCATAGCACGTCATGCTAGTCGGCACACGCTCTGAATCCGTGCCGGCCCGAAGAATGACAAATGTCACGCTCCCGACACCACCCACAGGCACCCTGTCGCTGGCGGTCACGAACTCAAGCAATCTGCGACGCTGAGTTGTGTCGTAGCTTTCCACGATGGTCCAGAAGTGCTGGATGAGTGGGTGTGAAGCGTGGTATCCATCCTCGTAGCGCGTGATGCGTCTCAGGTCCTCAACCGCAAAGTCCGGATATCCTTCGGTGATGCTTCTAAGTAGCTCTGCGCTCAGCAAAGAGAGCGGAGATGGTGAATGAGGTGATACGCTAGGAAGAATGGTGTGGAAGCCCTTTGCGAATGCAGTGAATTCACGAGTGATGGAATAATCGGTACGCCATGCGATGAAGTCTTCGACGAAACGTGCGCGGTTGGCATTTGTTACCGCCGGCGGAGGCCCGTCGTCCTCGAACTCGGCGATAAACGATCGCATGTCGCCACCACTTTTAACCCAGGCCGCAGCCGTAGGATTATGCATGTCAATGGTGTACGTTTTGCCTGCCGACTCGAATGTGAAGGCATAGTCGAGACCGAAAATATCTTCGACGTCGTCATCTTTCCAAGCCAGCATAGCCTCAAAGCTCTTGGCAACACTTGACCATCCATCCCGAATGTGCGTGATACTTTTAACCGGCTTACCAAGGAGCTTGCGGTACAGTGCAAGTGGGAACGTGATGGGAAGTGTGACGCCATTGTAGATGGCTAAGCCGACTAGCAGGCCGAATAATTCGTATGTCTGACTTGGTTCAGTGGAACATGGCTGAAACCAACTCATCCGTGTAGTTTCGTCGGTATCAAAAAGACCTGTATCGGGATCGAACGCTTTGGCCCATATCAACCTGAAGAACTCTTGACTGACGCCACCGTGGTCAACACCTTCTTCACCTTCACCTTCCCGGCCTCCGATTTTGACCTTGAGTGGTCGCAAAAGTTCTCGATGTTCTCGACCCCATAGTTGGTCGAAGGCGTCTTCGAGCAGATGGTCCCGACGGACATCGAGAACAAGAAATCTTGAAAGTGCAGGTTTGAGTCTGGATTGGACGAATGTTTGGTTTGAGGGTTCTACCGCGAAAGAAAGTCGTTCGATCATCATTTGGTTGAAGTTGGACTCTCCATATGCGTTTATGAGGCGATCGAAGTTTACCATTCGGAAGACCAAGGTAACAAATCCTGGAGGAGTTATGAAAGTGAAGTTAAGGATGTTGAGCGTTCCAAATCTATCGATGTCTTCTTCATCGGGAGGACCTCCGAGGTATTGTGATGCCACTACCTTCGGGTCAAGCCTTCGGGTGACAAATGGCAAGTAGAATTGATCAGGGGGTAGACGCAGAGCTTCGCGGAACTCATATAAGTCGGACATGATCTCCAATGCCGTACCGCAGGATCCCCAACGGTCGATAACAGTCTCACCGTCCCAGTGATGCGTGACAATGGTCTGTAGCCATTCCAAGAACAGAGAGGCTGGATTTGATGAGATCGAATCGTTTGGCTGTTCGGAAGATCCTTCGAATCCAGCATTCAGAATGATGATTTGACGGATCAATGCCATCATAAGGGGGTCGCGA
>Ga0335073_10016115_pt1 | contig 10440 bp, 8 predicted proteins | sample Lox_Sample_22_FD_207093 | JGI IMG/M metagenome (GOLD analysis project Ga0335073, IMG submission 207093) | Soil microbial communities from Loxahatchee National Wildlife Refuge, Florida, United States - Lox_Sample_2.2 | ecosystem: Environmental > Terrestrial > Soil > Wetlands | place: USA: Florida...
ACGGCGCGCGCGGACATGTCGCTCCGATGCCCGTCGTCGTCGACCGGGAGCACGTCGCGGTGGCGGCTCGAAGCGAGCACTACGCCCGGTCGCCGGCGGTCGAGAAGTCGGAGCGGATCTCGCCCTTGTCCCTCTTCTGGCTGACCGCCGACGACACGTGGTTCCGCGTGCACGGGGAGTATCCCTGGCACTACGCCCGCGCGCTGGACGTGCTGGGTTGCGACGACCGTCACCGGAGCGTGAAGCAAGCCGTCGCGAAATGGCCGGCCGAGGAGCTCGAGGACGCACTCGCTGCCGCGGGCGCGCTCGGGTACGGGGTCCACACGGAGGAGCACTGGCGAGCGCACCCACAAGGCGTCGCCGTCGCCGGCTTGCCGCTGCTGCGGACGACGATCGGGGACGGACGGACGCGTGAGTTCGTACGGGGACGGGTCGCCTCGGGCGTTCGTGTCCTCGATCTGACCAGGGTCCTGGCCGGGCCCATCGCGACCCGGACCCTTGCCGCGTGGGGTGCTGAGGTCCTCCGGCTGGACAGTCCCCGGCTGCCCGAACTCGCGGTGCACGCCGTGGACACCATGTCGGGCAAGCGCAGCGCGGAACTCGACCTCGACGACCCGGCGGGTCGTGCCCTCTTCGACGAGCTCCTCGACTCGGCCGACGTGCTCGTCCAGGGTTATCGGCCGGGGGCCCTGACCCGCTTCGGCCTGGACGACCTCGCGGACCGCCATCCTCACCTGAGCGTGATCACCTTGTCGGCGTGGGGGCCCGGGGGTCCGTGGTCCGACCGCCGTGGTTTCGACTCCCTTGTCCAGTGCGCGACGGGCATCGCGGTCACCGAAGGCTCGGAGGATCGGCCGGGCTGGCTGCCCGCCCAGGTGCTCGACCACGCGACGGGCTACGTGGCCGCGGCGTCGGCGCTCCTCGCGTTGGCTTCCTCGGTCCGAGACCAGCGGCCGCGATCGGTCCAGCTCTCGCTAGCGCAAACCGCGCGGTGGCTCATCGACGCGGGGTCGGCGCAGCCCGCTGCGCCTCGTCCCGTCGACGCCGACCGGTACCTGGTGACCTTGCCCGGCGCGTCCGCCCCCGTCGAGGTGATCAGACCACCAGGGCGGCTCGCCGACCGCGATCCCTTCTGGGAGTTCACGACGGATGCCGGGTCCGATGCGCCCGCGTTCAGCACGGGCGAGCGGGTCTGACCTCGAGACGTGCAGCCTCAAGCCGACCTTGTGCGACACTGAGCGCGTGTCCGACATCTGGAAGCAGGCTGGTCGTCGCTCGAGAGAGTTCGACGAATCGGCTGTGGCATACGACACGTACCGCCCTCGCTACCCGGACGAAATCTTCGACGACATCGTCGAGGTAGGTGCTCTCCGGCCGGGCGCGCGGACGATCGAGATCGGCGCGGGGACCGGCATCGCGACGGCTGCGCTGGTGGAGCGGGGGCTGGAGGTGGTCGCCATCGAGCCGTCCGACGGGATGCGGGAACTGGCGCAGGACAAGCTCGAGGACCGCGCGCAGTTTCGCGGCGGCACATTCGAAGATCTGTCGCAGGACGAGTCGGCTGACGCGATCGTGGCGTTCAGCGCCTGGCACTGGGTCGAGCCACGAAACGGGCTGGACTTAGCCTCGGCCGTGCTCGCACCCGGCGGCGTGCTCGCCGTGTCATGGACCGAAGTCGTGTCGTGGGGCCAGGGAGACTTCGAGGAGCGGCTGGCCGAGATCACGCGCTCGCCGTGGCTCAAGAGTGTCGAGGAGATCCGCGCGTCCGTCGAACCAATCCGCGACGATGCACGTTTCGAGGAGGTCGCCGTCCGGTGTCATCGGTTCGAGCGGGAGCTCGACGCCGAAACGTTCGTTGGTTTGACCCGGACCTATCCCGGCTTCCACACACCCAAGCGCGATGCGCGCTATCGACAACTTATTGACAACGAATTCGACGGCTCGGTGACAAGGACAGAAGAGGCGCTTCTTTATTTGTTCGTTCACGTCGATACAACGAGCTGAGTGTAAAGTTGGCGCCACCTGAGAGCGACGCGGGGCCTCGGAGACGGTCGCAGGTGTTGTGTTTTAGAACACTTACGGGAGACACCGGAACAATCTGATGGCGATGGCAGGCCAAGAGAAGCCGCTCTTGGGGGTGGTCTACAGCCCCCGTTCGCGCCCGTGGATGGAGATTGCGGAAACAGCCGCGGACGTCTGCCGGCTCCTGTGGATCGTCGAAGGTTCGCAGTTCGGTCAGACGTTGCGGGCGCTACGGAAAGTCGGCAAGGTCGTCGACGTCGAAGGGCTGACACCTGAGCAGACGATCCACGTCGTCTCTGCCGAGCAGCCAGACGGCATCACGTGTTACTGGGATCCCGATCTCCACCGTCAGGCGTGGCTGGCCACGGCACTGGGGTTGGCGACCACGCCGATCCGGACCGTCGCCAGACTGAACGACAAACTCCTCCAGCGCGAAGCGCACCTCGCGGCCGGCGTCCCTGTGCCGCGCTTCAGCGCGGTGAACGACATGGTCGACCAGGCCGAGGTGGCGCGGCTTGCTGCGCAGGTGGGGTTTCCGGCGCTGCTCAAGCCGAGGGATGGCACGGCGTGCCAGGGCATCCGACTGGTCGAAGACGTGACGCAGCTGTCTCACCTCCTGACGGAAGAGGTGGAGCACCCTGGTCGGATGATCCTGGAAGAGCGGATGGCGGATCTCCCCCAGAACGGGCCGTACGCCGATCGCGTCAGCGTCGAAACGATCGCGTGCGACGGCCACTACGGACACTTGGGCGTCACGGGACTCTTCGAGATGATGCCGGTGTTCCGTTCCACCGGAGGGTTCTTCCCGGCTGACGTCCCGGCCGACGCAGCAGAAGTGCTGTTCGACCTCGCGACGAGGGCGATCCAGGCGTTGGGGTCGGACTTCGGCTTCTACAGGACAGAGATCAAGCTCACGCCCGAAGGCCCCAAGATCATCGAGATCAACGGCCGTCCGACTGGCTTGACGCCGACGGTGGTCAAGTTGGCGTCGGGAGTGCCGCTGCTCCAGCTCTCCATGCGCCTCGCGCTCGGTGAGCGGGTGATCGTCAACGGTCCCGTCCCGTGCGATCGCATCGCCTATCGCTACTACTACGAGCCGCCCATGTCGGCGACGAAGGTCCTCGGGATCACCGGGCTCTCCGCGCTCGGCGAACTCGAGGGAGTTCGTCAGATCGACGTGCACAAGGAAGTCGGCGACAGCCTCGACTGGCGCAAGGGTTCGCTCGACAAGATCTTTCAAGTGACGGGAACCGTCGACAGTTACGCCGAGCTCGCCGAGCACTACGCGGCGATCGTGAACGGCGCATACGTCACCTACGAACACGATCTGCCTGACGTCGAGGCGATGGCGTCGGAAACCGTCGCCTAGCTTTCGGAGCGGGCTGCTTCGGGTTCTCGGCCGTCGTCCACCGACAGGTTCGCGCCGTCGCTCCAGGCCACGGTCGGTGTCGCGGCCGCTGATATCGTTCGAGGGCTGTTCACCCATCCTTCCGGGGTAGCTCAATGGCAGAGCAAGCGGCTGTTAACCGCTAGGTTGTGAGTTCGAATCTCACCCCCGGAGCATTCTGTCTCGTTCTCCCTGGTCAGAGGGTCTAATTCGACGTATTCTCCCTCGGTTTCTCCCTTCACACCGTCGTCGTGCGCGCTACGTGCGCGATCTCCCGGTGACGGGTGCGCGGTCGGAACCACGTTCGAGCCATTCGCGTAGGGGTTGAGGGCTTGCGCGAGGAGCGCGTCGCGTTCCTCCGAGGCGTGTTCGTAACGGACCACCATGGCGACCGACTTCCAGCCACCGCGGCTCATGATCTCCTTGGTGCTCGCCCCGGTGGAGGCGAACATGGTGGCCGCGAAGTGGCGCAGATCGTGGAAGCGAACCCACGTCAGGCCGGCCCGACGGCGAGCGGTCTCCCAGATCACCCAGAAGTTGCTCGGCCGCAGCCGCAGGCCCGTAGCGCCGAGGAAAAGGGCAGCGTCGCTCTCGGGGCCCACGAAGCGGCGGAGGTGCTCCTCGAGAGCCGGCATGACCGAACTCGGCATGTAGATCTTGCGGGGGTCGCCGTTTTTGGTACGCCCGAGCTCGAGCCGGCCGTCGTAGAACTCGTGCAGGGAGCGCTCGACCCGGACGGTGCCGCCCCGAAGATCGATGTCCTCCCGGTTGAGCCCGAGGACTTCGCCGCGGCGCAGTGTGCCCCAGGCAGCCAGCGTTACGGCGACCCGGTACTGCTCGGGCATCGACTGGGTCAGCGCCGCCACCTGATCGACGTTAGGGATGCGGCGATCCGCCACCTTGTCCGTTCCGCCGCCCTTCACCCGGCACGGGTTCTTCGCAATGAGGTCGTCGAGGATGGCGGTGTTGAAGATCGCCTTGAGGAGCCGGTAGGCCGAGCGGGCAGCGCCCGGCGTCCTGGCGGCGATATCCGCGTACCAGGATCGGACGTGAACCGGCGTGATCTTGGCGAGCTCGAAGTCACCGAATACCGGTTTCAGCCTGTTCTTGATGAGAAGCTCGTACTGCTCACGAGTGCGCGGTCGAATGTCAGTGCGCTGGGCCAGCCACAGATCGGCGTAGCGGGCGAACGAGATCCTTCCGAGTTCAGGGTCGATCCAGTCGCCCCGACGGATGGCGGCAGAGGCGGCGTCCAAGAAGGCATTTGCATCGGCTCGCTGAGTGAAGGTCGTCGCAGCAATATGCCGCTGGCCATCGTGCCAGTAGCTTGCCTGGTAGAGGCCGCTCGGCAGACGCCGGACGTTGCCGAAGTGTCGACGTTGCGCAGTCACTGCTCATCCTCCCGCTGGCCAAGTGTTTCCATCTGGGAGGCGAACGCCGACGGATCACCGATCTGCATCGGAAGAGCTCCAGGCCACCTTGCAGTGCTCAACGCTATCGGCCGGTTGTGCGGCGTCCGACGGTGCACGAATGGATCTCCACACGTTGCTGTCCGAGCCAAATATCGAGGTCGGCAGGGTCGAACCTGACGAACCTCCCGACCTTGAAGAACGGGATTCGTCGCTCTGCTACCAGTCTTCGGACATGCCGCGGCGTCACGCACAGAGCCTCCGCAACGGCATTGATATCGAGCAGTGGGGCTCGAGCAGGTGTCCTCTCGGCGATCGGTCGGGCGACGGTCTCCATTCCTACTTTGCTCACGGCATGGTCCTTCCTGTCGATTGCGTCTCTACTTGTAAGAGCCGCCCGGGGAGGCCGAATCGAACAACATGCAGGTCAGTCGTTCGGTCCCGGCACACCCCTCGGGACACGTGAAGGCGGAGAGAGAGCCCCCCGGGTTTCGAGGACACCTCAGACCAGTAAAAGCCAGGAATGAACATCGACGGGCAACAGGGGGATGCAAAGAACAGCAGCGGGCAAATCCAACGCTAAGCCTTTCGACCAGGTCAGCGCCCTCATGTCCGCGTTTCTCTGTACTGTTTCAAGCCGTCCGAGCCTCGAGCGGCGGCTTCGCCGCCGCTCGGCCGGCAGGCGACCTCGACTTAGGCTCGTCGTGCAGTCGGGAATTCCCTGGGCGATCAGCCTCAGAGTCTCAAGAAGCAAGGGATACCGCCGTTAACGGTTTATTGACAGGAAACTCTGATTCCCATCCGTAGACAAATCTGTTAACATGGTGGAAACGACAGGTTGAGCCCGCCTGGGCGGCGGAAGGAGGTGGACCCGATGTTCACTCGTATCCTCTTGGCTATCGACCGGACCGAATCTGGCGAGATGGCCGTCAGCTTCACTGCAGCGCTGGCGCAGCAGTTCGGCGCTGAAGTACGGGTTGTCCACGTCAATGAGCTTCTGGTCGGAGGGCGAGGCTTTGCCGCCGAGACCGAACTCGAGGCGATGGACGTCGTCGACACCGCGGTCGGGCAGCTTCGGAGCTCGGGCGTGCGAGCGGACGGTGTCCACTACCTGGCCAATTGCTTCACTCTCGACGACCGGATCGCTGAGTCCGCCCTCGAATGGGGCGCCGACGTCATCGTCTTTGGCTCGAAGCGCCGCCGCTGGCTGCCGCGCATCGCCGGCCGGGGTTTGCGTGAGCGAGTCACGGCGCTGACTGGTCTGCCCACTCTGGTGGCACCTGCGCCGCTACGCCTCAGTCGTCGAATTGCCCGGCGTGAACTCGAACCAGCCCTCCAGCCAGTCGAAGAGGTGACCGTCGGCTGATCAGTCAGTGGTCAGTGAAGGGACGTCCATCGTCCCGGCCCAACCGATCCGTTCATCGAGGTATGCCTCTAGAAAAGGACTGCGGTAGCCGTCGTCGCTCCAGATGATCGGGAAGAACGACTCGTCCATCGTGTCGTCGTCGAATCGCTTGTAGCGGCTGTAGAGGTGGCCCGTCGACTCGGGGTGGAAACGCGTCTCTGAGGACATGCAGTGGGCGACGAGCGACCGGCGCGGCGCTTCGGAGGTGCTGCAAGGTGAGCCGTGCCAAGTCCAGCCGTCGTGGAAGGCACCACCGCCTGCCGGGACCTCGACCGGAATCAATTCGGGCTCAGTACCTTCAGCGGCTGCGGCCTGTCGCAGCTCTCGGTAGGGGTCTTGTGGCCCGTGGAACTCCTCGATCATTCCCCAGTGACGGGTCCAACGATGCGAGCCGCGCGCATATTGGACTGTCCCTTGGTTCAGCGTGGTGTCTTCGAGGGCGACCCAGCAGCTGACCCATTCCGACGGGATCGCCCATTGTTCATAGCTCGAGTCCTGGTGGAAGCCGAGCGCTTTGCCTCCTGGCGGCTTCCACAGCACGTTGTCCTGACTGAGACGTGCCCCGGGCCACCCACCGAGGCGCGCACACGCTCGCCCGATGTCCGAACGCAGCACGATTCGGGCGATGTCGCGATCGGACTTCCAGGCGTTGCAGATCTGACGTGTCAGATCGGGCGGGCTCACATCGGGCCGCCAATTCCATTCGTCGGGGTGCAGGCCCGTCTCGAAGTGGCCCGAGAAGAGCGCCTCGTACCGGTCGAGCGCCCGCCGGGCCACGACAGGGTCGATAATCCGCTCGATCACGACGAAGCCGTCGCGGCCGTAGCTCGCCACCTGTGCGTCAGTCAGCTCGAACTCGTCGTGGCTCCTGTCCGAACGGGATTTGTTCCGCACGCTTCTGCCCTGCCAAGTGTCGTTATGAGCCATGTCAGACCTGTGCCAGGTAGCGAGCGCGCTCTTCCGCGGATACGAAGCGGTGACAGGCGACGGCCTCGACGCGTCGCGCAGCGGCGAAATGGTCCACGAAGCGAGCACCGAAGAGGTCCCGTGCTGCGGCGCTATCGGCAAGATGATCCGCGGCCTCCACAAGGTCGCGGGGGAAAGGAACTGCACCCCGGTGTGTCCGCGCGTCGCTGGGTGAGACGACGGGAGGCGGAGGCTCGAGACGCTCCTCGATCCCCCAGAGGGCGGCGCCGAGGAACAGGGCGAGGACGTGGTGGGGGCTCACATCTGCTCCGGGTGCGCGCAGCTCCAGGCGCGCTGTCTGGGGGTCATCGGCGACAGCGCGCACGGCACAGCTGTAGTTGTCGAAGCCCCAGGTGGCAGTCGTCGGAGCCCAGTTGCCCGGACCGAAACGTCGGTACGAATTTGGATAGGGCGCAGCCAGGGCGAGCAGTTCGGGCACCAGAGCGACGACACCCGCAACTGCGGACGCCCCCAGCTTGGTCAGTACACCGGCCTTCTCGCACAGGACGGGCTCTCGGTCGACACAGGAATGGAGCGAGAGGCTCGGGTGACCGCCCAAGCCGGGAAACTGCGGCCCGACTTGGGCCATGAATGTGGCCTGTTGGCCTCGCCGGGCGAAATAGGCCTTGGTGTACAGCTTGGCCAGTGCCGCCGAATCCGCTGAGCGCAGCGCATCCTCTGGAGCAATGGCGACTTCGAGACAACCCGGACCCAGTTCCGCGCAGACGTGGTCGATCGGGATCGCGCCGTCGGCGAGGGTGTCGACGAGGCCGGCCACCATCTCGTCCTCGGTTGCCATGGTGAGAGAGGACCAGCACCGATTGTTCTCCAGAGAAGGAGTCGAGCCTCCCGTTCCCGGGTCGAGGACGACGAACTCGAACTCCCAGCCGACTTTGGCCTCTACGCCTGACGCGGCTGCCCGCTCGACGAGATCTTGGACCCGGGCACGCGCCGATAGGTCGCGTAGCGGCGCAATGAAGTCGGCCAGGAAAAAAGCCGCATCGTCGCCGAAGGGGTAGGGCCGACCCGAGTTGACGTCCACGAGAGCTTGGACGCTGCGCGACCCACCGCTCCTCCATACGGTGTCATCGGGACCCCACCAGTCGACGGCGTCGATAAAACTCCAACCGGCGCGGATCGCGTGAGTCGCAGCCGAGGGCCCGAGTCGCTTTTCGCGCAGAGTGCCCGAGGCATCGACGAGACCGAGATGAACAGTCCGGGCCTGGGCCAGGTCGTCCCCGCGATGGGTCATGGGGCGACTCCGGCGACTGTGACGTCCTCTAGCAAGGCGCGAGCGAGGCTCGCCGCGATCGCCGTCATGCGTTCGAGCTGTGCCGCTACCGCGCGTTTGAGGGTGTCTGCGCTCCCGAACTCCAGTGCCAGGGTGCGCGCATAGTCGGGCACGGCGGCCCACTTCGACACGGTGTCTGGCTCCACCTCGACGTGGAACTGCACCCCGAGAGCACAGTGCCCGACTCGGAAGGCCTGGACAGGCGAGGCAGCGCTCTGGGCGAGAACGGTGGAGTCCGGGGGAGCCTCGACGACTTCGGCCTCATGCCATTGCAGGCCAGGAAAGACTGTCGGGAGCAGACCAAAGAGGCGATCTTTCGCACCGTCCGGTGTTCGCCGGACGTCGAGTACCCCGATCTCTGCCCTCGGCATTCTCGCGACCCGACCACCCATGGCGTCGGCCAGGAGCTGGTGGCCCAGGCAGACGCCGAGGAACGGCCGGCGCAGTGCGCCGACCCACGTTCTGATAGCGGCCCTTTCATCTGCCAGCCAGGGGTGCTCATCATCCTCCCAGACCTGTTGTGGCCCACCCATCACCAGCAGCACGTCGAACGCGTCGAGCGCCGGGATCGGCTCACCGGCATCGAGCTCGACGGTGCTCAGGCAGAAACCCATTTCTTCGAGGAGCCGGCGCAGCGAGCCAGGGTGTTCGTCAGGATGATGCTGCAGCACGAGCGCGTGTCGACAACCACCGCGTCTTGGGGAGCTGTTCACGGCAGGATGTCGAGGTATTCCTTGACATCCCATTCGGTGACTGTGCCGATGAAGCGTTCCCATTCGTCTCGCTTGTACGCAACGAAGACGTCGTACATCTCGCCCGGCAGCGCGGCCCGGACGACCGGGTCCGCCTCCAATGCATCGAGGGCCTCGCCCAAGGTGGTTGGGATACGGTCCACTGCCTTGCCCGCCTGGATCGCGTCGTAGATGTTGCCCTCTTCGGGTGGACCGGGATTGATGCTTTGGTCCAACCCGTCGCGCATGGTTGCGAGGAGACCGGCCATGGAGAGGTAGGGATTCACCGAAGAGTCCACGGAGCGATACTCGAAGCGTCCGGGGGCGCTCACCCGCAAGGCGGTCGTGCGGTTCTGGAATCCCCAGTCGGCGAAGATCGGCGCCCAGAATCCCGCGTCGGCAAAGCGCCGATACGAATTGACGGTGGGAGCGGTGAGCGCCGTGAGCGCCCGGAGGTGGGTCAGGACCCCTCCGATGGCGTGGAGCCCGGTCTTGGACGGCAGGCGGGGGTCGTCGCCGTCGGGCAGGAACATGTTGACGTCGTCCTCCCACAGCGAGATGTTGTGATGACATCCGTTCGCCGACACCCCCATGAACGGCTTTGGCATGAAGCAGGGGAACAGGCCGAACTCGCGTCCCACCTGTCGGCACACCTGCCGGTATGTAGTGAGGCGATCTGCAGTGGCCTCGGCCCGGTCGAAACTGAAGTTGAGTTCCAGCTGACCAGGGGCATCCTCGTGGTCTCCCTGGATCATGTCGAGACCCATGCCTCCGGCGTACTCGATCACGCGGTGGATGACGGGCTGCAACTCAGAAAATTGATCGATGTGATAGCAGTACGGTTTCGTCATTCCCTCGACCGAGGGCGTCCCGTCCGAATTCGTCTTGAGCCACATCATTTCTGGTTCGCACCCAACGCGCAGGTGGAGTCCCGTGTCATCGGTGAATTCCTCGTGCAGCCGGTGCAGGTTGCCGCGGCAGTCCGAGCTCAGGAAGGCGCCGGGATCGACCGTCTCTTCTCGGCCCCGGAAGAGCGTGCAGAACACCCGCGCCACCTTTGGGTCCCATGGAAGCGGGCAGAAGGTGTCGACATCGGGCAGTCCGACGAGCTCGGCCGCCTCGGGCCCGTAACCGAGGTACTGGCCGTGACGATCGGTAAAGAGATTCGCCGTTGCGCCATAGACAAGTTGGAACCCTTTGGTGGCCACGGCGCGCCAATGCACTGCGGG
>Ga0335073_10016116_pt1 | contig 10439 bp, 6 predicted proteins | sample Lox_Sample_22_FD_207093 | JGI IMG/M metagenome (GOLD analysis project Ga0335073, IMG submission 207093) | Soil microbial communities from Loxahatchee National Wildlife Refuge, Florida, United States - Lox_Sample_2.2 | ecosystem: Environmental > Terrestrial > Soil > Wetlands | place: USA: Florida...
AACCCGCTGGTGACGGCAGCTACAAATCGCGGCAAATCACGGCCAACAAGGAGGATGACGGCCAAGATATCGGCGACCTCAGTTGGGCGCCAGATGCGGAAACGATTGTCTACACGCGCGGTGGCGATCTCGAATTCGTCAACGCCTCCTATCCCAATCCGGCAAGCTCGCCGGAAGGAGTCGAGCAGGATGTTTGGGCACTTTCATTGAACGGAGGCGCGCCGAGAAAACTTGGCGAGGGCTACGCTCCGGCAGTCTCGCCCAAGGGAGACACCGTCGCGTATCTCTTTAAGGCCCAGATTTGGCTCGCGAAGCTGGACGGCAGCGAGAAACCGGAACAGTGGATTCATGCGAATGGCAATGAAAGCCAGTTGCGGTGGTCGCCCGATGGCTCGAAGCTGGCGTTTGCGAGCAAGCGCAATGACCACGGCTTCATCGGCGTCTATGATGTCGCGGCGAAATCACTGGTTTATCTCGATCCGAGCGTGGACACGGACGTCGAGGCGGCGTGGTCGCCGGACAGCCGAAGAATCGCATTCCTTCGCATCCCGGTGGCGAAAGACCGGCTTCCCTTTAGCCCGCAGCGCGAAGGCCAGCCGTGGTCCATTCGCGTCGCCGACGCCACGACGGGCAAAGGCCAGGAAATTTGGCGCGCGGATACGGGCAGCGGCAGCGTCTTCCGCGAAATGGTCGCCGAGAATCAACTGATTTGGGCCGCCGGAGACCGCATCGTTTTTCCATGGGAGCGCGGTGGATGGCTTCATCTGTGGTCCGTTCCTGCGAGCGGCGGAGCCGCTAAGCTGCTCACGCCGGGAAATTTCGAGGTCGAGTACGTCGCTGCCTCCGAGAATGGGCAAGACATTGTCTACTCCTCGAATCAAGAAGACATTGACCGGCGCCACATCTGGAAAGTTTCCCCGGCGAGCGACCATCCAGAAGCCGTAACTTCTGGCACGGGAATCGAGACCTCGCCCGTGCTCGCCAGCGATGACAAAACGATTCTCATTCTGCGTTCCGACGCGCACACGACTATGCGTCCCGCGCTGGTTGCCGGCAAAGGAGAAATCCGCGATCTGGCTCCACAAGCTCTCCCGGCGGATTTTCCGGCGAGCGCCATGGTCACGCCGCAGCAAGTGATTCTCTCCGCCGCCGATGGAATGCTGATTCACGGCCAGCTTTTTCTCCCGCGCAATGCCGGCGATGGCGCTAGGCACCCCGCGCTCGTTTTCTTCCATGGAGGCTCGCGCCGCCAGATGCTTCTCGGCTGGCATTACATGCTGTACTACAGCAACGCTTATGGGCTGAATCAGTATTTGGCGAGCCGCGGCTACATCGTTCTCGCGGTAAACTATCGTAGCGGGATCGGCTATGGGCTCAATTTCCGCGAAGCGCTCAATTACGGCGCTTCGGGTGCAAGCGAGTTCAACGACGTCGAAGGCGCGGGACTGTATTTGCGCTCGCGCGCGGATGTCGACCCGGCCCGCATCGGCTTGTGGGGCGGCAGCTATGGCGGTTACTTGACGGCTCTCGGCCTCGCTCGCGCTTCCGATCTTTTCGCCGCGGGCGTCGATATGCACGGCGTCCACGATTGGAATACGGAAATTCCCACATTCGCTGCGTCCTACAAGCCTGGGGATCGCGGCGATTTCGCGAGGCTGGCGTGGGAATCCTCGCCGCTTGCTTCGATCAGCACGTGGCGCTCGCCGGTCCTCTTGATCCAAGGCGACGACGACCGCAACGTGCCGTTCGCGGAAACGGTCGATCTGGCCGAAGCACTGCGCAAGCAGGGCGTCTCTTTTGAACAACTGGTTTTTCCCGATGAGATTCATGATTTCCTCATGCATCGAACTTGGCTGGCCGCGTATCACGCGACGATCGCTTTCTTCGACAAGCATTTCGACATGCCGGAAAAATGACCCGCGGCGGCGCCTGCCGGGAATAGCCGGGGGTACCCGTGAATAGTTTGTTGCGATTCCTTGGCTGCTGCCTGCTCTTCGCGGCGGTTCCGGCTGCGGCACGCGATAACCTGGATCGCGTCATCCTTTTCCCCAAACTGCGCGTCGGGCAGATTATCCGCTATCAGATTGGCTACCGTGCGACGACCGACATGAACACGGAAAGCAGCGTTGCAGCGCCCATGGCGCCCACGGGCGGCCAAGCCAATGCCAATATTCTTTTGCAAGTCGAGGTCGAGGACTTGCGCAAGGATGCTGGAGAGACTTTGGCGCGCCTGCGCACGACTGTCGTCGAGCCGGCCTCCCTTGCGGCGAATGCGAGCCCACCATTGAACAATCCGCAGAGCCCGAGCAGCGCGGTGAAATCCAGCCAGCCGGATAAGACCGTCGAACTCACGCTCCGCGGCGATGGCCAGGTTACTGACGTGCAAGGGTTCGATAAGCTTTCGCCCGACGAGCGCGCCGCCTGGCAAGAATGGGTCGAGCGATTCGGCGGCGGCGCCGCGTTCCCTGAAAAAGGCGTCAGACCCGGAGAGAAGTGGAAGAGCAACGAACCGATTCGCGATTCTTTACTGGCCGGACTCTCGTGGGAAAAAGAATCGGAATACGTGAATGACGCGCCCTGCGCCGCCATGAAGCTTACGCCCCAAGGCGACCCCTCCGCGGGAAAGCAGTCGCAGGAAACCTGCGCGGTGATTCTGACCACCGCGATCCTGAGGCAGAAATCGTCTCCCAAGGACGCCACGCCCGAGGACTACAAGCTCCACAACTTGCGCAACATGGGCACGGCTCAAGGTAAAAATCAAATCATCAGCTATTTTTCCCTGGCCACCGGATTGGTTGTCCGCGCCACCGAGGATGCCAATCAGTCGATGAACGTGATCGTCGCTACCGCAAACAATTCCAATCGCGTTCATTACACCATCGAAGCGGAAAGCCACGCGCGCGTAATTCTGCTTGCAGACCTGTCCGCCAATCAGCATTGATCGTTCCACACCATCGCCTCAGCGCGCCGATTTGCGGCGAGGAGTATAATAAAGGTTTCGGCGGTGGCCGGAATTCGCGCCGGGAGACCCCTCTCATGAACTTCAAGCTCCGCAGCAATTATCAGCCGCGCGGTGACCAGCCCGTGGCCATCGAACAGCTTTCCCGCGGCATCGAAGCCGGCGACAAACACCAGGTGCTCCTCGGCGTCACCGGCTCTGGCAAAACCTTCACCATGGCGAAGCTGGTCGAAGCCTCGAACAGGCCCGCGCTGGTGCTTGCGCACAACAAAACGCTGGCCGCACAGCTCTATCACGAATTCAAATCTTTTTTCCCGGACAATGCCGTCGAATATTTCGTCAGCTACTACGACTTTTACCAGCCCGAAGCGTACGTTCCTTCCGCCGACATCTATATCGATAAGGAAGCGACCATCAACGACGAGTTGGACAAGCTGCGCATGAGCGCCACGCGCTCCCTTTTCGAGCGCCGCGACGTCATCATCGTCGCTTCGGTCTCTTGCATCTATGGCCTCGGCTCTCCCGAAGCCTATTACGGCATGTTAGTCATGCTCGAAAAGGGTCAGCAGACTTCTCGCGAAGCGCTGCTACGCCGGCTCGTGGACATTCAATTCGAGCGGAGCGAGGACCTGCGTCGCGGAACCTTCCGCGTGCGCGGAGACATGATTGAGATTTTTCCCACCTATGACGATTACGCGTATCGCATCGAGATGTGGGGCGAAACGATCGACAAGCTGCGCCAAGTCGATCCGCTCACGGGCGAAGTCCGAGCCGGAGCGGAAGATTTGATGCGCGTGCCTATTTACCCGCGGAATCATTACGTGATGCCCCAGGAGCAAAGAGACCGCGCCATCGTTACCATCCAGGAAGAGCTGTGGTGGTGGAAAAAGGAGCTTGAGAAACAAGGAAAGTTTGTCGAGGCCCAGCGAGTCGTGCAGCGCACCATGTTCGATATCGAAATGATGCGCACCATCGGCTATTGCCACGGAGTTGAAAACTATTCCCGCCACCTCAGCGGCCGTTTGCCCGGCGAAGCTCCGCCCACGCTGCTCGATTACGTGCCCCAGGATTTTTTGATGTTCATCGATGAATCGCATCAGACCGTGGGGCAAGTGCGCGGGATGTTCAATGGCGACCGCGCGCGAAAACAGACGCTGATCGATTACGGATTCCGCATGCCGTCGGCCTTGGATAACCGGCCGCTGACCTTCGAAGAGTTCGAGCACCGCATGAATCAAGTGATTTATGTTTCCGCGACGCCCGGGCCGTACGAGCTGACGAAATCCGGCGGAGTGGTCGTCGAACAAGTGATTCGTCCGACGGGATTGGTCGATCCCCAAGTTGAGATTCGTCCCGTGAAGGGACAAGTGGACGACTTGCTCGAGGAAATTGGCGTGCGTGCGGAAAAGAACGAGCGCGTCCTCGTAACCACCCTGACGAAGCGTATGGCCGAGGATTTGTCCGAATATTTCACGGAAGTCGGCGTGCGCTGCCGTTATTTGCATTCCGAGGTCGAGACACTCGACCGCATCAAAATCTTGCGCGATCTGCGCCGCGGAGAATTCGACGTCTTGATCGGCATCAACTTGCTGCGCGAAGGACTGGATTTGCCGGAAGTTTCGATGGTGGCCATCCTGGATGCGGATAAAGAAGGCTATCTCCGGAGCAGCACGGCGCTGATCCAAACCATGGGCCGCTGCGCCCGCCACATCGAAGGCCGCGCGATTTTATACGCCGATCGCCGCACCGGCTCGATGAATCAAGCCATTGACGAAACCAATCGCCGCCGCGCCAAGCAGCTTGCCTACAACAAGGAAAACAACATCACGCCGATGTCCATCATCAAGTCCGTGGACATGGATCTGGCGCGCATCGTCGAAGCCGATTATGTGACCGTCCCGACCGACGACACCGAGCTCGACGCCGCCACCGCCAAAATCAAGAACGAACAGCAGCTTGCGGAGATGCTGAAACAGCTCGAGACCCAAATGCGCGAAGCCGCAAAGAAGTTCGAATTCGAGCGCGCCGCGCAGTTGCGCGACCGCATCCGCTCTCTCAAACAAAAAGACGTCGCCGGATTGTTCGCCGTTGAATCCGCTCCAACCGCGGCGGAATCCGCTGGTTAGACGAGACCAAGAACGTCCTGCCACGCCACTGCGTTCGGCAAATGCGCGATTTAGATTCGCTAAACGATTCCGCGCTTCAATTCATCCAGCGGATAGAACGTGCCGCGCCACGTGATCCCGCCCTGCCGAAGCGTGACGACCGTCGAGCGCAGCAGCATGTACGCAAAGAGAAGCGCGCCTAGTGGAAACGTCAGCGCGTACAACGGCGACACTCGCATCACCACATCTACCCCACACTGGAAGCCGAGAGCGACAACCACGGAAATTGCGGCGAGGATGCGAATCCATCCGTGGCCGAATGCCAGCCCGAGAAACGGCGCGACATTTACGAACAGCAGGCCCGCGATCGAAATAGCTACGAGAACCAAGTTGTAGCCGGCGGCCGCGAAGAAATTCTTCGTAACTCCGCGGATAAGATTTCCAAGCCCCGCGTGCCAGCGAACGACGACCTCGTCCTGTGCGATGCCGACTCCGGAACGAAAGCCCGCTTGCTTGACGATTTTCCCCAGCTTCATGTCGTCCACGACTTCCATTGCCAGCCGGCGATGCATGCCGCTGGCTTCGTAGGCGGACCGCTTCAGCATTTGAAACGCGCCCACGCCCATATAAGCGCGTGAGCGGAAATTCCCGACGCGGTGCGGATCAGTGGCGAGATGAAACGCCAGTCCAAAATAAGTGATCAGCGATTTTTCCCAGAAACCATGCATTTCAACGTCGCCAAAGAGCGACAGATGATCGAGATTAAGTTGCTTTGCGAGCGTGATCGCGCGGCGAAGAACATCCGGCTTGAAGCGTACATCGGCGTCGGTGAACAAAAGCCACTCGCCGCTCGAAGCTTCGTATGCTCTTTGCAGCGCGTGCGTTTTTCCCAGCCAACCCGTCGGAAGCTCGGATACGTGCACGACGCGAAAACCCGGATGCGCCGCCGCAAATTCGTCGAGAATCCGGCCAGTCGCGTCTTGCGAGCGATCGTCGACGGCGATGACTTCCAGGAGTGGGTAATCAAGCTGGGCCAGCGTCGCGAGCGCCACTGGCAACTTTTCTTCTTCGTCGCGAGCGGCGAACAGGAGCGAAATGCTCGGACACTCCGCGTCTTCCGCAGGAGCGAAATTCTGGATCCAGGGAAGCTTTGTTGCGCCGTAGGCGACGCGGAGGCCGTGGACCACCCAGAAAGCAGCAATCAGCAAGAAAAAAACAAGTCCAAAAGTGTGCATCAAAATTGGTGTCGAGCGACGACCTCGGGTTATCCTAGCATGTAATGCCAGGGACCCTTGCGATCGTCGGTGCGGGACGCGTTGGCCGCGCAGTGGGCAGGCGCATGCGTGAGCTGGGTTGGGTGATCGGCGCCGTGGTCACCCACAGCGAGTCCAGCGCGCGGAAAGCCGTCCGCTCGATCGGAGCCGGTCACGCGCACGCTTTTTTGACTCGCAGAGTCCTTACCGCTCAAGTCATCCTCATTACGACGCCGGACCGTTGCGTCATGGAAACCGCCGAAGAATTGGCGCGTATCGGTGCGGAAGAATTGCGCGGCAAAATTGTGTTGCACACGAGCGGGGCGCTCAGCTCGGAAGTCCTCGAACCGGTGAGGCGATCCGGAGCCGCCGTGGGTTCGATGCATCCGCTCCAAACGTTCAGTGGCGTGGGAGTGCCGCCGCTCGACGGAAAAGTTTTTGCAATTGAAGGGGACGCCGCCGCGGTGCGGACTGCCCGGCAGATTGCGCGCGCTCTTGGCGCGATTCCCGTGCACATCGAAGGCTCGAAGAAGCCGCTCTATCATGCGGCAGGCGCACTGGCCGCGGGAAACATGCTGGCCCTAATGGAAGCGGCCACCCGGCTGATGACGGCCGCCGGGATGAAGCGGCGCGAAGCGGTGCGCGGGCTGCTCCCGTTGACGCGGCAGGTGCTCGAAAATTTCGAGCGGCTTGGCCCACGCGCGGCGTGGACTGGGCCGCTCTCTCGGGGAGATTATGGCGTGGTGGCCGCGCACGCGGAGGCTATGCAGGATTTGCCGGCGGAGTTCGCGGAGGCGTACCAGGCTGTAAACCGCCTGGCTGCGCTGGTTTTGGCGCAGGATTCCGCGGCGATGTTGGCGGAGCTAGAGAAAATTGCCGTGAATAAAAAGGTAAAAGTGAAATCGAAAGCTACGGGGGGATGCGCGTGAAGCCACTGCATATTGTGATCGAAAGTGCGACGCTGGCGAATGGATTAAAAGTGGTTATTGCGCCGGACACGACCGCGCCGGTGGTGACGGTCGGCGTGTATTACAAGATCGGATTCCGGCTCGAACCGCGCGGGCGCAGCGGATTCGCGCACCTCTTCGAGCACATGATGTTTCAAGGCTCGGCGAATGCGCCGAAGATGCAGCACATCAAACTGATCAATTCCAGCGGCGGAGTGTTGAACGGATCGACGCACTATGACGTGACGAATTATTACGAGGCGGTTCCCTCGAACGCGCTGGAAAGAGTGCTGTGGCTCGAAGCGGACCGCATGCGGGCGCTGAAAGTCGACGACGAAAATTTGCGCAACCAGCGCGACGTGGTGAAAGAAGAAGTGCGCGTGAATGTTCTGAATCAGCCGTATGGCGGCTTTCCATGGCTGGATTTGCCGCCGGTGGCATTTCGCAACTGGGCCAATTCGCACAACTTCTATGGCGATTTCACGGACTTGGACGCGGCAGATCTCGCCGACGTATTTGCATTTTTTAAAACGTACTACGTTCCGAACAATGCTGTGTTGCTGATGCTCGGCGACGTGAAGCCCGAAGAAGGATTTGCGCTGGCGAAGAAATTATTCGCGGATATTCCGGCGGGAGCGACCCCGCCGTTTGCGGATCCGGCCGAGCCAGAACAAAACGAGGAACGGCGAGGCCATGTGGAAGAAAAGTTCGGGACGCTGCCGGCGATGGCCATTGGATATGTCGTGCCGAAGCGGCGGACCGCCGATTGGTGCGCGATGGCGCTGCTCGATCAGGCGCTGCACGGCGGGCGCGCGGGAAAACTCTATCGCGAGCTTGTTCTCGAAAAGCAAATCGCGGTGGAACTCGACGGTGGAATCGAGGATATTTTTGGCTACAACGGGCCGACGCAGATGGTGACGCGCATTCTTCACAAGCCGGAGTACTCGAGCGAACAGGCTCTGGCAGCATTCGATGAAGTGATCGCCGAGATTCAGGAAAAGGGCATCTCCGAGGATGAGCTCGCGCAACTGAAAGTGAAATGGCAATCGGATTATTTCTCGCTTCTCGAGGGCGGCCACGGCGGCATGCCGCGTTACGGTTTGATGCATTTGTTAGCGTGCTTCACGCTCTTTGACGGCGAGCCGCAACTGGTAAATACCGTGCTCGATGGTTTTCTTGCCGTGAAGCGGGAAGAAATCCTCGCGGCGGCGAAGAAATATCTGCGCAAGGAAACACGGGCCATCGTATTTCGGAATCCAGCTACAGCCGGCGAGCAAGAACTCCTCGGCCCAGCCTCTTCTGAGAGTGAAAAGGAGGCCGCGTAATGGCGACACGCGCGGTGGAAGTGAACCATGCGGTGCCGGCGTTAGCGCCCGAAAGGCAAGTCACTTGGCCGAGGCGCCAGCGCGAAAAGCTCTCGAACGGGCTGGAAGTGATTCTCGTGGAATCCCATACGATTCCGAAATTTCATGGCGATCTGTATTTCCGCTCCGGCAATGCGGCGGCCATCGAGCGCGGAACCGGTCTCGCGGAGATCACGGCCAGCGTGGTGCGAACGGGCACCGCGAAGCGCGCCAGCAGGCAGATCGAAGAGGACCTGCGGCGCATTGGCGCGGACCTCGCAACGAGCGCGGGGTCGGACACGAGCTCGATTTCGTTTGCCGGTCTTTCCGAATTCGCCGATCCGCTTCTCGAGATGGTCGAGGAACTGGCGCGAGAAGCGGCGTTTCCGGAAACCGAATTCGAGCGCGAACGGCGGCAAAAACTGGAGGAAGTAAAACTGTCGCGTACCGAGCCGGGATTCCTGGCGGGCGAACGGCTGCGTAAAGTTATGTTCGGCGCGCATCCTTATTCGCAGGTTTCGCCGAGCGAAGAGCAAGTCGCGGCGTACAAGCGCGACGATTTGACCGGCGTCTACCGCGATTTCTACACGCCGGAAAACGGATTGTTGCTGCTCGTCGGCGATTTTGAGCCGGACGCGATGCTGAAGAGCGCCGAAAAAGTTTTTGGTGCGTGGCGCGGCAAAAAGCCTGAGCCGAGCGTGTATCCCGCACCGGCGAATCCACGTGGGCGGCGCGTTTACTTGGTACATTTGCCGGGCGCGGTGCAGACGCAAATCCTCGCCGGCTGCCACGCCATCACGCGGAAGCATCCGGACTGGGTGAAGCTCGGGCTGACCAATAGTTTGTATGGCGGAGCATTTAATTCGCGGCTGGTGATGAACATTCGCGAAGACAAAGGATATACGTACAGCCCGAGGAGCGGTGTCACGGCATTGCGCCAATACGGCTACTTTTCGGTTTCGGCGGCGGTGCGGAACGACGTGGTTGCCGCGTCGCTCACCGAAATGTTCTACGAAATGGACAAGCTGCGTTCCGTGCCAGTGCCGGAAGCCGAATTGGCCGACGCGCAGAATTATTTGAGCGGTGTTTTTTCCATGGGTCTCGCGACGCAAAATGGATTGCTCGGCCAGATCGCCGTGGTCGCGCTGAACGAATTGCCGGACGACTATCTCGAGACGTATCGCGCGAAAGTCCGCTCGTTGACGCCGACGGATTTGCTCGAAACCGCGCGCAAATATCTCGATTCCGCCAATATGCAAATCGTCGTAGTCGGCGACCGCGCGCAAATCGAATCGCAAGCCGCGCTCTTCGGCGACCTCGAAGTCTTCGACGCCCAAGGCAAGCGCCTCGACTAAGTGCCCGAACATTTATGCTTTACCCCTTCTGGATTTCAATGTAACTGCAGGTATCAATCCCGCGTGGCCACATGTGTACGACGAGTCTTCTCTTCTTATGGGAACGGGATCGGATCCTGATAATTTGGTTGGCAGGGCACAAGCCCGGGACTTGTCCGACCAGGCGGTATTTCCCGTCCGGTAATCCGCTCGTGTCCAGCGTGAACGCTCCATGTTCGTCGCTTTGAACGTCCAGCAATAGCTTGTGTTCTGATTCCGTGAAAATCCCAACACATATTGGCCCAAGTGGAGATCCCTCTTTATCGACAGCCTCGCCGCGAATCTGCCCCACCTCGATCGGTTTAGGATCGATCTGATTCTTGTGCTCGTAAGCCATCAGTTTGCATTGCTGGCCAGCAGCCGGGCTGGCGAAGTATCCAAGAATAAGGAAAATAATCGTCGTCTTCGGGATCCAATTAGGTGGGGAGGCGGGCCTAC
>Ga0335073_10016117_pt1 | contig 10439 bp, 9 predicted proteins | sample Lox_Sample_22_FD_207093 | JGI IMG/M metagenome (GOLD analysis project Ga0335073, IMG submission 207093) | Soil microbial communities from Loxahatchee National Wildlife Refuge, Florida, United States - Lox_Sample_2.2 | ecosystem: Environmental > Terrestrial > Soil > Wetlands | place: USA: Florida...
CGAAGGCCACGCCCGGATCTGCCGCCCGCGGGATATTCGACGGGCTCGAGCGCGACGAGGAAGACATCTTCCCCGACCCGACATCGCAGTCACTTGCGGACGGCTGGCGCAACGGTGCAGCAAAGGCGCTGGAGCGGCAGTTCGCAGCCTTCGTCCCGGGCGAAGCGGCCTGAAGCCCGCGACGGATTCCACCAGGAGTACCAACGATGAAAGCTGATAACTACACGCTGTCGTTCACCGTGGACCGGTCCCCCGAGGAAGTCTTCGCGGCCGTCAACAACGTGCGCGGATGGTGGTCGGGCAACATCGAGGGCAGCACTGATAAGCCAGGTGCCGTGTTCACCTACCGGTACAAGGACGTTCACGACACCACTCAGAAGATCACCGAGTGGGTGCCCGGAAGGAAAGTGGTGTGGCATGTGCTCAAGGCGCACATCAATTTCGTCAAAGACAAGACGGAGTGGGAAGGCACGGACATCGTTTTCGAGATCGCGAGGAAGGGCGACAGGACCGAGCTCACCTTCACGCATGTCGGTCTCGTTCCGACGATCGAGTGTTACGGCAAGTGCGCAGGCGCCTGGGGCTTCTTCATCAATGAGAGTCTCCGCAGCCTCATCACGACGGGCAAGGGAGACCCGATGACGGCAGTGGAAGAATGAGCGGCGCGGGCAAGGAAATGCGCGAAAATTCACTCCTCTGTGGGTTAGCATCCTGATATGACCGTACGGGAGCGCGCCCGGCAGCGACCGACCGCGTCGCCTGCCAGCCAGGACTTCACGAGGCTTGCCGAGCCGCTGCGCCGTGAGCTCAAAGTTCATTGTTACCGCATGCTGGGCTCCGTGCATGAGGCCGAGGACCTGGTACAGGACACCTATCTGCGCGCCTGGCGCAGCTACTCCGGTTTCGACGGCAGCGGATCGTTTCGCGCCTGGATGTACAAGATAGCCACCAATGCATGCTTGAACGCCATCGAGCGCCGCAAGAGCGCGCAGCGCCTGCTGCCGGATCAGCTCAGGCCCGCGGCCACGCAGATGCCCCCTGGCGCTCCGGTCACCGATGTCGCATGGCTCGAGCCGCTGCCGGATTCAGAGCTGTCCGGGATAGCCGACCAGGCGCCGACTCCGGAGGCGCGCTACAGCTCGCGCGAATCGGTGCAGCTGGCTTTCATCGCCACGATTCAGCAGCTGCCGCCACGGCAGCGCGCGGCGCTCCTCCTTTGCGATGTACTCGGCTGGGCAGCCGCCGAGGCCGCGGCCCTGCTGAGCAGCTCCACCGCGTCGATCAACAGTGCGCTGCAGCGCGCGCGCGAGTCGCTCGCGAAGCGTTATCCGGAGGGTCGGCCGCCGGCGACACCGAAGCCTGATTCCGTGCAGCTGCAGCTCGTTGATCGCTATCTGAAAGCCTGGGAAGGACATGATGTAGACGCCTTCGTGGCGCTCCTCAAGGAGGACGCCGCCGCGGTCATGCCGCCGTGGCTCGAGTGGTACGTCGGACGTGAGACGATCCGCGCGTTCTTCGCAATGGCTTGGAGGACCTGCGGCGGCCTGCACCTGGTGCCGACCGCGGCCAATGGGCAGCCCGCGTTCGCCGTCTACGAGGCATCGAGCGCCGATGGTCAGTGGCATGCGCATTCGATCCACGTGCTCACAGTCGACGGCGCAGCGATTTCCAGGTTGACTCTCTTTATAGAGCCGAGCCTCTTCGCGGACTTCGGGTTAGCGCTCATCCTTCCGCCCGGCCAGGCGCCCGCCGCTGCGCACCTTCCCTGAGCCAAGGGAGATGCGTGCGCCGGCCGAGGCGGCCGATCCGGGCTACGCGAGTGCGCTCACCATGACGTAGTAATCGTCCGGGTCCCGGAGCGCAAATTCTCTGGTACCTGTAGCAGGGTTCACGTGCGGCTCCTCGTCGAGCCGGGACACAAGAGCGCGAGCTCTCTCCAGTGCTATGTCGAAGTCGTCAACGCGGAAGAACAAGAGTAGCCCGTTGCCGGGTTGCGCCTTGTGCGGGCTCATCAAGGACGGATGGTCGTGCGAGCCCCACTCGTGGAGACACAGCAATACGGTTCCATCCGAGTCGCAGATCTGTCCCCAGTAGTCATGCGCCGGAGCCGTTTCAGGCTGCCCCAGGAGTGATTGATACCATCTGAAGCTGGACGCAACGTCTCTGACGCCGATGATTGTCCATATGCGCTTCATTTCTGCATCCGGCGCAGCCCCGACTGACTGCCTTGCGTTTGCGATCACTATCTTCCTGAGTTTTCAATTTTACCCGACCCCAAGACCGCGCGAACCCTCGTTCCGACGGCTGTAATACGCAGCGTTTGCGATGAGCACCGATAACAAGGCCGTCATGCAGCACATCTTTGCGGAGCTGGCACGATAGGTAAGTCGCGCGGACCAGGCTGGCCCGAGTGGGCCCGGATCGCTGCATGCAATCCGGACCCGCTTGGGTATCCTGCCGGGCGGCGGCAGTCGCGGTCACGGACCGCGACTAGCGACGCTGCGACAGAAGGTGGCTCGGCGTCGCGGGGTTCTGCGCGTTGTAGACAGTGAACAGGGCTGGTTCGTCGACGTTGCTCACCGCATCCGCGATCGCACGTTGGATGCAGGCGGCCTTGCGTCGCTGGGATGCGAGGTCACGCCCGTCGAGAGGCGAACACGCGGCCTGAGCAGCGTGGCGGATACGCCCATAGAGCTCGGACGCACCGTACGGGGTGCTTATGTTGAGATCCGCGTAATTGACGGTCGCCGTCGGGGCATTGGTGGGACCGGCAGCCGCGCACAGTGTGGCGAGGCTCGCGGCGACAGCGCTGAAAGCGGCCGTCGCGATCAGGATACGAGCGCGCGGGCGAGAGGTCGTGGTCTTCATGGTGATCTCCTGGATGGGTTTGTTGGCGGTTACTCGATCGGTGCTTGTTCGAGGGGCGGAGGGGCTGGCTCCGAAGGTCCAGGGAGCACCTCTTCCGCTACCTCACAACCTTTCAGACACTGTTCATCGCTCAAACCCGACATGGCGGAAATTGCTCTTGCGAAACAGTCTGTTAGCTGCATTGCCGCGGAGCCTGACCGCCACCGCCGGCCCCTCTCGCATGGCGCGCATGAGGCGGGCGGGTAAACTCAAATGCGATCGCATGTCAGGAGTGCGTCCGCCGTGACTGAACTGACCGTGCTCCTGGGGCGAATACAGGCGGGCGATGCGCAAGCGCGCGACGCGCTCTTTGCCGCCGCCTATCCCGAGCTGCTGCGCCTGGCACGGGCACGGCTGCGGGACGGCGGGCGCAACACGCTGCTGGAGACCACAGGCCTGGTGCACGAGTCGTACCTGCGCTTCCTGAGCGCCGGAAAACTAAATGCCCAGGACCGCCGCGCGTTCTTCGCCTACGCCTCGCAAGTGATGCGCTCGGTGATCGTCAACAGCGTGCGCGAGCGCATCGCGCAGAAGCGCGGTGGCGCTGCGCGCCCGGTGACCTTATCCACGGAGCTTGCGGCCGACCTCGCGGCGGACGAGGAAACGATCCTCAAGGTACATGAGGCGCTCGACGCGCTCGAGCAGGCCGATCGCCGTTTGGCCCAGGTGGCGCAGATGCGCTACTTTGGCGGCTACAGCGAACAAGAGATCGCCGAGACGCTGCAGGTCACCGAGCGCACGGTGCAACGCGACTGGGAGAAGGCACGGCTGATCCTGGCTGCGGCGCTGCGCTGAGCGAGCAGACCCGGTCGCCCGCAGGCCGTCGGCGCATCGCCCGAGAGACCGATGGGGCTGACGATTCCTCAGATGGCGTTGATGAGCCGGCTGCTCGATGAGGCGCTGCCGCTCGATGCGGCCGGCCGTCGCGCCTGGCTCGAGAGGCTGCCACCGGAACAGCACGACCTCGCCGCGGCGCTGCGCCACGCGCTACTGCCGGAGGAGATCCAGGCCACGGGATCCCACGCGCCACGGAACCCGCCGAAGCTGGACCTCCCCGCACTGACGCCGCTGCTCGCGGTCGCGGAGCTGCAAGCCGGCGCGCGCCTCGGACCCTACGAGCTGATTCGCCCACTCGGCGCGGGCGGTATGGCGCAGGTGTGGCTGGCGCGGCGCGCCGACGGCGCTTTCAAGCGCGACGTCGCGCTCAAGCTGCCGACGCTGACCCAGCAACGCGCGGACATCGAGCTGCGCTTTGCGCGCGAGCGCGACATCCTGGCGAGCCTCGAGCATCCCCACATTGCGCGCTTCTACGATGCCGGCGTCGATGCCATGGGCCTGCCGTACCTGGCACTCGAGTACGTCCAGGGGCAGATGCTCACCGAGTGGTGCGATGCGCAGCAGCTGCCGGTCGCAAGACGCCTGCAGCTCTTTCTGCAGGTGCTTGATGCGGTCCAGTATGCGCACGCTAAACACGTCGTGCACCGCGATCTGAAGCCCTCCAACATCCTGGTGAAGGAGTCGGGCGAAGTGCAGCTGCTGGACTTCGGCGTCTCCAAGCTCCTCGAGGCCGAAGAGACCGACCAGACTCAGCTCACCACGGTCTACGGCCGGGCCCTGACCCCGGACTACGCAAGCCCCGAGCTGCTGCAGGGTGATCCGAGCGATGTCCGCAGCGACGTGTATTCGCTCGGCGTGGTGCTCTACGAACTTCTCACCGGCATGCGCCCCTATCGATTGAGGCGTGCGGCCTCGCTCGGAGCGCTCGAGCAGGCCATGAGCGCGGTCGAGGTCAGAAAACCCAGCACGCAGATCGAGTCTGCAGCGGTCGCCGCTCGCGCGAGCACCCCGGAGCGACTGTCACGCGAGTTGCGCGGCGATCTGGATGCCATTGTGCTCAAGGCACTCTCGAGAGACCCCGCCGAGCGTTACCCGAGCGCGGCCGCCCTTGCACAGGAGCTGCGCCGTCATTTAGAGGGGAAACCCGTTGAGGCTCGACCGGCGCGGCTCACCTATCGGCTGCACAAGTTCGTACGGCGCAACCGCGCGCTGGTCGGGGTCAGCGCGGCGGCGGTCGCGGCAATACTGGCGACGGTGGGATACGCGCTGTACGGCGAGCCGCGGACTCGGCTGAAGATCGCGCACGAGGCAACGGCCGCTGCGCCGCGGACGGGCTCTGCGACGGCGGCCGGTCTCACGCTGCCGGTCACCGGTGGTGCACCGCCAGCGCGCTCGATCGCGGTCCTGCCGTTCACCGACCTGAGCGAGAAGCGCGATCAGGAGTACTTCGCCGATGGAATGGCTGAGGAGATCATCGGCCTGCTGACCAAGGTTCCTGAGTTGAGGGTAACCGGGCGCACGTCATCGTTCCGCTTCAAAGGAAAAGGGGACGATTGGCACAACATCGGCGCGATGCTCGGGGCAACCTATGTGGTCGAGGGAAGCGTGGCCAGGTTCGATAAGCATGTGCGCATCACGGCACAGCTGGTAGATACCCGAGATGGGACGTACCGTTGGTCGGAGATCTATGACCGCGATGTCAGCGATGTTCTAAGAGTCCAGGAGGAGGTCGCGCTGGGTATCGTGCGCGCCCTGCAGCTGGAGGTCGCAAGTGCGGTCTTCGGCGGACCGCCGGCAGCCAGTGCCGGCGCCTACGACGAGTACCTGCGTGGTTTACATGCACGCGACCGTTTCGACCGGCGCGGATTCGAAGAAGCGCTGGTTCATTTTCACCAGGCGCTGCAACTTGAGCCGTCCTTCTCGCCGGCACAAGAGGCCGCCGCCTCGACCTTGTATTACATGGCTGAGTCCGCTTTTCTTCCTCCGGAGTCCGGCTTCAACCAGGCCCGGGCCGCGGCCCAGGCCGCTCTGAGACTCGACCCCGGATCGGCAGCCGCGCACGCCGTCCTTTGTGTCGTGCACACGGTATTTGACTGGGATTGGTCGGCAGCGGCACGCGAGTGCGCAATCGCGACACGAATCTCACCCAACCAGCCATTCGTCTTGCAGGCTGCGGCGGTTCAACACATGGCGCTTGGCGAATGGAAGGACGCCACGGCCTCGATCGAGGCGGCAATCGCCAACGATCCGCTCGACCCAGCGCTCTACAATATCGCCGCCCGGATCTACGACCGTGCCGGCCGCATCCAGGAGGCAGAAGCGGCGGTCCGCCGGGCGCTGCAGATAGCGCCAACCTCCGCCTACAATCACCAGCTGTTGGGCATCATGCTCCTGTTGCAGGGGCGGCCGACCGAGGCGCTGGCGGAAATGCAGCGGGAGCGCTATCCCGGCGCACGGGCGCTCGGCTTGGCCCTCGCCTATCACGCGCTCCACCGCGATCGCGAGGCGGACTCGGCGTTGGCACGGCTCGTGACCGTGAGCGGAAAGGACTGGGCCTCAGCCGTTGCCGAGGCGTACGCCTTCCGGGCCGAGAAGGATCTGGCATTCGCATGGCTGAACCAGGCGTTCGCGCAGCGGGACGAAGATCTCTTTGCGGTGAAGGACGCGCCGCTCCTCAGGAATCTCGAAGGAGACCCGCGCTACAAGGCATTCCTGCGCAGGATGAATCTGCCGGAGTAGCCATATCGCCGTTGCGAAAATGCCCGACTCTCAAGGAACGATGAGCCGCGTGACGAGCTCGGTGGGGGGGCACGCCCTGTGCGCAAACCCGGCGCTCATGCGCGTGACCGCCCCTTCGGACTTCTCGTGACGCCGCCATTGCCCGGGGCCACAAATCGTCAAATTTGCGCTCTCCAAAGTGTGAGCGCCATCACTGGGCCAAGGACCTTCCTGTGAAGCGGCTGCCTTCTGACGCACGATGGTACGGCGACAATGGACAGTAGCTGCGCATGGAGTTGGAGTGAGGCGGATGTCCGAGGGCCGACGTCGGGAGCTGCAATTGGAGCGTGACGCGCAGGTGCTCGCCGGGGCGCTCATCAAGGAGTTCACGCGCGCCGAGCGGCAACGCATGGAAGAGCAGGCTGCGCGTGAGCGGTGGCTGGCGCTCTCGCCCGAGGAGCGCAACAAGTACGAACAGCTGGCGGCCGAGGCGCGGCATCAGCAGATGCAGAGACTCGCTGCTGAGAAGGAGCACGCGCGCCAGAGCTACGGCGGCTCGCTGGACTCCATGCAAGTCAGCTTGACCGAGATGGCCTACAAGTCTCTCCTGTACGGCGCACTCCTGCTCGCTTTCTTCTCCTACTGCGACCTCTATCGATCGATTCACCGAGATCAGGGAGATTTTCCGTCTTTGTGTCGCTGGGTGGGACCCTTCGTGTGCCTGTGCCTGTGGGTGGGATCCCGGATCGAAAGGCAACTGGAGCGGATGTACCAAGTCTTTGACAGAGGCTTCTCGACGGGGAAATTTTTGATGATTTTTCTCTTCTCTGCGCCGGCAACGGCACTCTCGGGCTTGCTGATCTTCGGCTGGCTTATCGACCGGCTCTAGCAACTCACGTGGTGAGACTTCCGGCCGACGGTATCTTCAGGAGTCGCCTCAGCATGTCGCTACTCGACGCGATCATTAACGATCTGAAACGGAGCTTCCTTTCTTTCAAGACCAGGTGGCTTGAATCGGAGCTTCAATACCTCGACCAGCAGATAAAGAAGCAAGAGAAAGTCATAGCCGAGTGTGAGGTGAAGATCGCCGCCAGCAAAAATTGCTCGCGGTGACGCTTTGGCATGCCCTCCTTGCGGACTTGCGTCGGCTCGCTCGGAGGTCCGTCGCTTAGAACCATTGCGGTGACCGAAGTGGACGTCCGCTGTACTTCCGCGCCTGACCCGTTCTTGCCGGTCGCCACTGTGAGCTTGCGGGTAACCAATCTGGCCGACTTTCGTCAGGCTCTCACGACGGAAACTTCAACTCCCGCTCAATCGCCTGGAAACGCGGCTCCTTGCGCAAGGGGTCCATGAAGGGATCGGACTTCAGCCCGCTCAAGGCCGGGTCATGGAGATGGAGAGCCGTGTCGAGCCAGTCGAGTGCCTCGGCCCGCTTTCCCCACTGGGCATAGATCGTGGCGTATTCATACGCGTAGGCGTCACCCTCTTTCGCTTTCAAGTTCGCAAGTATCTTCTGCGCTTCGACATGCCTGCCGAGCTTGTCGTACACCATAGCGAGGCACACGAGGTTCCCCGGGTCGTCGGGCTTCTTTTCGCACGAAGACTTCGCGCTCTCGAAGTCACCCAACATGTAGTAGGCGTTCGCCCGAGGCGTGTAGTCCTCCGGCAATTCGAGACTGATTGCCTCAGCAGAAGCCGCAATCGCCTCGTGATAGTGGCGGGCCCTGAGCAGCGCTACGCCGAGAGCATCGTGGGCGTATCGATTGAGGGGATCGAGAGTCACCGCACGACGGGCGGCGGAAATGGCCTCGTCAAACTGCCCCATGTTAGCCAGAAATTGACTGCTCATTACTTGTACGCGAGCACTGCCCGGAGCGAGCACTAGCGCTCGTTCGAAGTTCTCACGCGCCCGAGGGAAATCGAGGATCGCTTCAAAGAAGAGCGCCAGCGCGTCGTAGCCCTCGGCCAGCTCCGGAGCGAGCCTGATTGCCTCGCGCGCATCAGCCTCCTGCTTGTAAAGAAACTCCGGGCGGCCCAGGTTTGAATACATCAGCGATCTCCACGCGTACGCCTGCGCAAAAGCCGGGTCCAGGCGGATCGCCTCACTGAGCTCGGCTATCGCATTCTGAAAATATTCGTCCCCGAATGCCGACTGCGTCGCCTTCACGGCCCGCAGATACGCATCGAAGGCCGCCGGATTGTGCGTCCCACCAAGCTCGATCTTGGCGGCGGCGCCGGCGAGTAGGGTGACCTTCAAAGCCGCCGCCGCTGCGTTTGCGATGTTGGTCTGGACCGTGAGCACGTCGTCCAAGTTGCGGTCATAGGTCTGCGACCACATGTGAAACCCCGTTACCGCATTGATCAACTGGGCGGTGATGCGCACCGTGCTTCCCGAGCGCCTGACGCTCCCTTCGAGCACTGCGCCGACATTGAGCTTGCGGGCGATCGTGCTGATGCTGGTGTCTGTCCCTTTAAAAGAGAACGACGAGGTGCGGGCCGCGACCTGCAGTTCACTGACCCGGGAGAGAGAATTGAGCAGCTCCTCGGTGAGGCCGTCGGAAAAGTACTCCTGTTCCTGGTCGCCGCTCAGGTTCACGAACGGCAGTACCGCGATCGAACGAGGCGGCGGGTTGAAGGCGGCGGCTGAAGCGACCTGCGCGCCACGCTTCGATAGCACGAGTCGGTTCGCCACGAGATAACCGAGCGCGACGACGGCCACAGCAATCGTCGTGAGGAGCGCCGCCTTCGATCGCCAGAAAGGCAGGACGGGCTTTCGGGTCGTCGGCGCAGCAGACACCCGAGCAACTGATCCAGTCCTGGTCGACTCCTGTGCCAACTCCCCGGACAACAGTCGCCGTACACGCTCGACGAATGCCTCGGGGGTGACTCCGCCCGGCAGGCGCGTCCATTGAACCTCGCGGAGCCGCTCCGGCACGCGTTCATCGTCATCGCGCGTGTCGTCGAGCACGACCGGCAACAGGAAAGCTTGGTCGGCCGAGATCAGATGCGAGCGATCGACCGCGAGCTTCCACTCGAGACGGAAATACCCCTCAGCCCGCGCGTGAGTGTTCTGGGAGATGATTGGGATGAATAGCGCGCAGGTCTTGATTTGCTTGCGGATCGACTGGTCCCAGGCGTCTCCACCCCGCAGTTCGCTTTGGTCGAACCAAACCTCGATCCCGCCCGCACGCAGGGCCTCGCAAATCTTCTGCGCCGCCTCGCCATCCTCTGAGGCGTAGCTTAAGAATACCGCGCGTGAAGTGCCGCTCAAGGTGCGCAGCCGCTCTCGACCATGGCGAGCATCCCCCTATGCCCGAATGGTCACGGATGAAAAGGGGGTTGGCAACTGGGCACGGATGCGGGACCAGGACGACCGCTTTCGGGATGGCAAGCCGCGCGCTCGCGGGAGCGCTTCTGGCCGATCGCGGCCCTGATTGCAGGGGGCGATCCTATCCGCCTAGCTCTCGTGCAGCGCGTCGGCCACGTTTGCCCTGGCGGCACGAATCGCCGGGAAGGCACCGCCGAGTAGCCCAAGCGCGCAGGCGAGCAGGACTGCCGTCGCAGTCACGGAGCGAGTAATGGTCAATGAGTAAACGACTTGTGAGTCCCAGACTGCCCCGCCGAGAGTGCTGATCGTCGTACCATTAAAGGCGGCATATGCGACGGCGACCCCGACGACTGCGCCGAGGAGGGCGAGCAGGAGGGCTTCGATCAGGACGGAGACTGCGACTGCACTCGGACTGAACCCGATCGCACGTAGCGTCGCGATTTCCACGGTCCGTGCAACAACGGCTGAGCTCATCGAATTGAGTGCGGCGAATAGTGCACCGAGCGCCATGATCGAGCCGATCGCGTAAGCGACCAGCCGCAACATTCGATTGACTCCATCGGAGGCGGTCGCGAGGTACTCGGGCTCCGCGCGGACATCGACCTGCAGCGTCGGATCGCTCGCCAACGCTTCTGTGATGCTCGCGATC
>Ga0335073_10016118_pt1 | contig 10439 bp, 9 predicted proteins | sample Lox_Sample_22_FD_207093 | JGI IMG/M metagenome (GOLD analysis project Ga0335073, IMG submission 207093) | Soil microbial communities from Loxahatchee National Wildlife Refuge, Florida, United States - Lox_Sample_2.2 | ecosystem: Environmental > Terrestrial > Soil > Wetlands | place: USA: Florida...
GCAGCGACAAGCCCGCGGTCAAAGCGAAGTGCCGCAACTGGCGATCGTCACCAAGTCGGGTCGTCTGGACCGGGACATGGGCGTGTTCACCCGTACCGAGGTCCCGCCCCTGGTGCTCACCTGCACGGCCGCCGTCGATCCGACGCGCAGTCTGCTCACCGGTATTGCCGAGGTGGTCGACTGCTCGAGCGACGATCCGGCCAAGGTCGACGAGGCGGCTGTGCTGGCGACTCTGCACGCGCGCGGCTTTCGCCGCATTCTGACCGAGGGCGGCCCGATGCTGCTCGGGTCCTTCATCCAGCGCGGCATGCTCGACGAGCTGTGCCTGACAATCGCGCCCTGTCTGGTCGGCGGACTGGCCCGCCGCATCGCGACCGGCCCGGGCCAGCTGGTGACCGAGATGCGCTGTGCCCACGTTCTCACCGACGACGCCGGATACCTGTACACGCGCTACGTCAAGGCCTGACGGGGCCGATTCGGCCGGGATATCGCTACTGTGGTCGGCATGAGTCGGCGCGTCACGTTCACTGCGATCCTGATCGCGGTGAGCACCGTGCTGTCCGGCTGCGTCCCGGGCCTGGCCGCAGACCCGCGCTTCGCCACCAATTCCGGCGCCAAACCACAGGGCGTGGCCACCCCCAAGCCGCCGCCGGCCGGCCCGCCGCCGATCGCCGCGCCCAAGAACGACTTGTCCTGGCGTGACTGCACCAAGCGGGTGTTCGCCGACGCGGGCATCACCGCCGCGCCGGCCGGCGTCCAACTGGATTGCGCGGCTTACGACGCCGACCTCGACCCGGCTAACGGCGGGTCGGGCACGTTAAGCATCGGCGCGGTCCGTGCCCGCACGGCTCAGACGCCGCACGACGCGGGACCCCTGGTCTTGACCACCGGCGCGGACCTGCCGTCGTCCACGCAGTTGGCGGTCTGGCTGTCGCGGGCCGGCGCCGACGTACTCCGCGGCCGTCCCATCGTCGCCGTCGACCGTCGCGGCATGGGCATGTCGAGCCCCATCGATTGCCGCGACCACTACGACCGCCAGACGATGCGCGATCAGGCGCAATTCAAGACCGGCGACGACCCCGTTGCCAACCTCTCCGAAGTGTCGAACACCGCGACCACAAACTGCACCGACGCCCTGGCACCGGGTTCCTCGGCGTATGACAACAGCCTCGCGGGCTCGGATATCGAGCGTCTGCGCAACCTCTGGGACGTGCCCGCGCTGGCCCTGCTCGGAATCGGCAACGGGGCCCAGGTGGCGCTGGCCTACGCCGGATCGCGACCGGACAAAGTCGCCCGGCTGATCCTCGACTCCCCCGTTGCGCTGGGAATCAACGCCGAAGGCGCCGCCGAGCAACGCGTCAAGGGCCAGCAAGCCGCCCTCGACGCGTTCGCCGCGCAGTGTGTGGCGCTGAACTGTTCACTCGGACCCGACCCGAAGGGCGCCGTCACCGCTTTGCTGGCCAGCGCCCGCTCCGTTAGGGGGCCGCGCAGCATCTCGGTGGCGTCGGTGGCGAACGCCATCGTCACCGCCTTGGGCTACCCCACCGGCAGCGGGCCTAGCACCATCACGACCCTGTCCGACGCGCTGTCCGCCGCCCGCTCCGGCGACAACAACCTGCTGTCCAACTTGATCAGTCGCGCCGACGCCACCCAGGATTCAGACGGCCAGTTCGTCAACGGCTGCAGCGACGCGCTCAACCGCCCGACTCCGGACCGGGTCCGCGAGCTGGTGGTCGCGTGGGGGAAGCTCTATCCGCAGTTCGGTACGGTCGCGGCGCTCAACCTGGTCAGATGCGTGCACTGGCCGAGTAGTTCGCCGTCCCCGCCGCCGAAAGATCTCAAGATCGACGTGCTGTTGATGGGTGTGCAGAACGACCCGATCGTGGGCTCTGAAGGCGTTGCTGCGTCCGCGGCCACGATCATCAACGCCAACGCGGCCAGCAAGCGGGTGATGTGGCAGGGCATCGGCCACGGCGCCAGCATCTATTCGCCCTGCGCCGTCCCGCCGCTGACCGGCTACCTGGACAGCGGCAAGCTGCCCGGAACCGACACCTACTGCCCCGCCTGAGACTTGAGCTCTCAGGCGCTGACGCGCCCTGGTGTACGGTTCGCTCGTGACGGCAGCTGACTCGACTCGAACCGGTCTGCGGGGTTGGATACAGGCCGGATTCCGTCCCCGCACCGGTGCACCGAGCACGGCGACGGTGCTGCGCTCGGTGTTATGGCCGCTGGCCATCATGTCAGTGATACACCGCAGCGTCATCCTCACCGCCAACGGCAACATCACCGACGACTTCAAGCCGGTCCACCGCGCAGCGTGGAACTTCATCCACGGCCTGGACATCTACAACGAGCATTTCGACTACGTCGACCCGCACTACCTGTACCCGCCGGGCGGCACGCTGCTGATGGCCCCGTTCGGGTATCTGACCTTGTCGCCGTCGCGCTACCTGTTCATCGGCATCAACACGGTGGCAATCCTGGTCGCCGCCTACCTGCTGCTGCGGATGTTCGACTACACGCTGACCTCGGTGGCAGCCCCCGCCCTGCTGTTGGCGATGTTCTGCACGGAAAGCGTCACCAGCACGCTGGTGTTCACCAACATCAACGGTTGCGTGCTGCTGGCCGAGATGCTGTTCCTGCGCTGGCTGTTGGACGGCAGGGCCAGCCGTCAGTGGTGGGCCGGCGTGGCGATCGGGCTGACGCTGACGCTCAAACCCGTGCTCGGGCCGTTGCTGTTGCTGCCCTTCCTGAATCGCCAGTGGCGGGCGTGGGTGACCGCGATCGTGGTTCCGGTCATGATCAACCTGGTGGCGCTGCCGCTGGTCAGCCATCCGATGGATTTCTTCACCAAAACGCTGCCGTACATCGGGGGCACGCGTGACTACTTCAACAGCTCGATCGAGGGCAACGGCGTGTACTTCGGCCTGCCCACCTGGATGATCGTGTTCCTGCGGGTTCTGTTCACGCTGCTGGCGATCGGCGCGATGTGGCTGCTGTACCGCTATTACCGCACCCGGGACCCGCGGTTCTGGTTCACCAGCTCGTCGGGCGTGCTGCTGGTGTGTTCCTGGCTGGTGCTGCCGCTGGCCCAGGGCTACTACTCGATGATGCTTTTCCCGTTCCTGATGACGGTGGTGCTGCAGAACTCGCTGATCCGCAACTGGCCGGCGTGGCTGGGCGTCTATGGCTTCCTGACGCTGGACAACTGGCTGCTCTTCAAGTGGATGAGGTATGGCCGCGCGCTGCAATACCTGAAGATCACCTACGGCTGGTCGCTGCTGCTGATCGTGGTGTTCACCGTCCTCTACTTCCGGTATCTGGACGCCAAGGCCGACAACCGGCTGGACGACGGTATCGATCCGGCGTGGCTGACGGCGGACCGCGAGCGCGCTAGCGTGGACGCATGACTTCTGACTTGTCGCGTCCGAAGGTGCAACTTTCCGATGACGAGTGGCGTAAGAAACTGAATCCGCAGGAGTTCGACGTGCTGCGTCGCGCAGGCACTGAGCGGCCGTTCATTGGTGAGTACACCGACACCAAAACCCAAGGCATTTACGAGTGCCGGGCCTGCGGGGCCGAATTGTTCCGCAGCACAGAGAAGTTCGATTCGCATTGCGGCTGGCCATCGTTTTTCGACCCGTCGAGCTCGGATGCGGTGATCCTGCGTTCCGACAAGGCGCTGGGGATGACGCGCACCGAGGTGTTGTGCGCGAACTGCCACAGCCACCTGGGGCACGTGTTCGCCGGTGAGGGCTATCCGACGCCGACCGACCAGCGCTACTGCATCAACTCGATCTCGCTGCGCCTAGTCCCCGACGAGGCCTGAGCGCCAACCGCTTTCAGCGTCGGCGAGTGTGTGGTTGCGAGAATCCGGCCGGATTTCCGCAACCAGTTCACGTTCGGCGAGAGGCCGGCTTCCGCTGGCGACGGCTGAGACAGATGGGGCGCCGACGCCGAGGCATCAACGCCGGCTCAGTCCACCCGGGTGGCGTGCACCTCCCAGAACCCGGCGTGTGCCCTGCCGTTGACCAGCCACGGCTCCATCGCCCGGAACCGCTCCATCATCTTCTCCGCCTCCGCGGCCATGTCGGGATTCCGCGCCACTGATATCGCCAGCGACTCGACGCTCACGTTGACCTGGTAGGTCGTCGTGCCCAAGTAGGTGATCTCCCAGCCGCCCGCGGGCAGCACGTCGCGAAAAGAGTCGGCGGACAACGACCGCAGCATCTTGAAGCCGTTGACGTCATGGTCCCCGAACTCGAACATGTACAGCCGCGCCCCCGGCCGAGTCGCCCGGTGCAGCGCCTGCACATAAGACGCCTGCAGCTCGGGAGCGGTGCTGAAGGTGTGGTAGAACGCGCAGTCGACGACGGTGTCGAACCGGTTGTCCAGTCCCTCCAGCTTCGTCGCGTCGGCAAGCTCGAAGTTCACCGACACCCCGGCTTTGCGCGCATTCTCGCGGGCACGCTCGATGGCCGCGGCCGACCCGTCGATGCCGGTGGCCGAATAACCCTTCGAGGCGTAATAGATCGCGTGGTGCCCTGGGCCGGTGCCCGGGTCGAGCACCTCACCCTTGATCGCGCCCAGCGCGACCAGCTGCTGGACCACCGGCTGCGGACCCCCGATGTCCCACGGCGTGGCGGTGGGCAAGCCGTGCGACGTCCGGTCGTCGCGATAGCTCTCGTCGAAACGGGTGGGGTCGGTCGGATCGAAGGCGGTCATGGCAGCGAGTTCACCAACTGCTCGACCGCCACCCGTGGACCGGTGAAAAACGGTGTCTCCTCGCGGGTATGCCGTCGCGCATCGGTGGCCCGCAATTCCCGCATCAGGTCGACGATGCGATCCAACTCTGGGGCCTCGAAGGCCAGGATCCATTCGTAGTCGCCGAGCGCGAACGCCGGCACCGTGTTGGCCCGCACGTCCTTGTACTCACGGGCGGCCATGCCGTGCTCGGCGAGCATCCGGCGGCGTTCCTCGTCGGGCAACAGGTACCACTCGTAGGACCGCACAAACGGATAGACGCAGATGTAGTTGCCGGGATCCTCGCCGGCCAGAAACGCCGGGATGTGACTCTTGTTGAACTCCGCCGGCCGGTGCAGCGCCACACTGCTCCACACCGGCGCGCTGGCCCGCCCCAGCATGGTGGTGCGCCGGAAGTCTGCGTAGGTGGCTTGCAGTGCCTCGACGCGTTCGGCGTGGGTCCAGATCATGAAGTCGGCGTCGGCCCGCAGTCCGGCTATGTCGTAGAGGCCACGCACCACAACGCCGCGTTCCTCCTGCTGTTTGAAGAACGTGGCGGCGTCGTCGACGACAGCCTCACGCTCCTCACCGAGCTCGCCGGGTCGTACCGAGAACACCGAAAACATCAGGTAGCGAAGCGTCGAGTTCAACGCGTCATAGTCGAGGCGGGGCATGGCACCTATCGTGCCACTCGCGCATCCAGAGCCTCGATGACGCTGGTGGCCGCCTTGCCGGCCGCCCCGACGCAGGCCGGCACGCCGATGCCGTCCAGATAGCTTCCCGCGACGGCCAGCGTCGGCGGCAGCCCGGCGCGAACTTGCGCGACCAGATCGCTATGTCCCGGTCCGTACTGCGGCATCGCGTCGATCCAGCGCTGCACGCGGACATCGAACGGCTCGACATTCACGCCGAAAACGGCAGCCAGGTCGTCCTGTGTCCAGGCCAGCAACTCTTCGTCGGACGCCCGGACAGCCAGATCTTCGCCGAAGCGCCCGAACGACAACCGCAGCAGCTGGACGTCCCCGCCACCACCCCATTTGCGGCTGGACAAGGTAATCGCCTTGGCCCGCAACGGCTCACCGCTGGCGACCAGCACGCCGGAATTCTGCGGAAACGCGGTATCGGCGGGAACCGCCAGCGCCACCACCGCCGACGACGCGCTGGTGATCCGGCTGGCGGCGGCGATGCTGCGTGGCGCCAGGCCGTCAACCAGCTGCACTAATCGTGGGGCCGGGACGGCCAGGATCACCGCGTCGGCGTGCCAGCTGGCGCCGGTCTCATCCCGCAAGGTCCAGCCGGGCTCGAGGCTCTCAACCCCGGCGCGCACCCATTGCAGCCCACTGCGCCGAACCAGCTCGTCGAGCAGGATCCGGTACCCGCCCTGCAGCGAACCGAACACCGGGCCGTCGTTGGCCGGCGGCAGCCCCTGGCGAACCGCGTCGGTCAGGCTCCCCGCGCCCCGGTCCAATGCCGCCGCGACGCTGGGAGCCCCGGCACGCAGCCCGATCGTCGCCGCCGAGCCCGCGTACACCCCACCCAGCAGCGGGTCGACCGACCGGGCCACAGCCTGCTCGCCGAACCGGTCCGCCACCAGGGAGGCCACCGACGGATCGCTACCCGCCTGCCAGCTGAAAGGCCGGCCCGGTTCGGTCTCGATGTGCGCGATCGTGGCGTCGTCGACCAGCCCGGTCAGCGACGCCGCCGACGACGGAATCCCGGCCACCGTGCCGGATGGCAGCGGGTGCAGCTTGCCCTGGCTGTAGATCAGCGGTCGCGCGCCGGTGGTGGTCCGTTGCTGCCCCGACAGGCCCAGCTCGGCCAGCAGCGCCGGCATCTCGGGGCGGCGCAGCACGAACGCCTCGGCGCCCAGGTCCATGGGTTGGCCGCCGACCCGCTCGGTGCGCAAGACCCCGCCGAGCCGGTCACCCGGATCGAACAGCGTGATGTTCGCGTCGTCACCCAACGCCGACCGCAGCCGGTACGCCGCGGTCAACCCCGAAATACCGCCGCCCACAACACAATATGAGCGCGTCATAGCGAGTGGACCAGCGACACCAACTCGGTCAGCACGCCAGGATCGGTCTCCGGCAGCACTCCGTGGCCGAGGTTGAACACGTGGCCGGCCGCGCCGGCGTCCACGGCGCGACGTCCGTCGTCGACGACGGCGCGGGCCGCGCGTTCCACCACCGGCCAGCCCGCGAGGACGACCACCGGGTCGAGGTTGCCCTGCAGCGCCGTGCCGGGCTGCACGCGGGCGGCGGCGTCGGCGAGTGCGGTCCGCCAGTCCACGCCGACGACCGTCGCACCCGCTTCCGACATCGCACCCAGCAGTTCAGCGGTCCCGACCCCGAAGTGCGTCATCGGCACGCCGTATTCGGACAGCGTGGCGAAAACACGCGAGCTGTGCGGCAGCACGTACTGGCGGTAGTCGGCCAGCGACAGCGTCCCCGCCCATGAATCAAAGACCTGGATCGCGTCGACCCCGGCGTCGATCTGGCCGCGCAGGAACGCGATGGTGAGGTCGGCCAGCTTGGTCATCAGTGCATGCCAACTCGCCGGCTCGGCCAGCATCATCGCCTTGGTGCGGGCGTGGTTTCGGCTGGGCCCGCCCTCGACGAGGTAGGACGCCAGCGTGAACGGCGCACCGGCGAAACCGATCAGCGGGACATCGCCCAGCGCGTCAACCAGCAACCCCACCGTCTGCAGCACTGGCTGAATCGACTGCGGGTCAAGGGGTTTCATGGCGTCGATAGCGGCGGCGGTGCGAATCGGGTGCGCGATCACCGGCCCGACGTCGGCGACGATGTCCAGATCGATGCCGGCGGCGCGCAGCGGCACCACGATGTCTGAGAACAGGATCGCCGCGTCGACGTCGTAGCGGCGTATCGGCTGCAGGGTGATCTCGCAGGCGACTTCGGGTTCGAAACAGGCCGCCAGCATGCTGTGCCGTTCGCGCAGCACCCGGTATTCGGGCAGCGATCGGCCCGCCTGCCGCATGAACCACACCGGGATTCGACTGGGTTTGCGGCCGGCGACCGCGGCCAGATAGGGCGATTGCGTAAGGTCGCGACGGGTACGCGGAGAGCCATTCATATGGCCTTCATGCTGCCATGCTTCCCCCGTAACATCGGCCCGATGCCACTCACTTACGACGACTTCCCCAGCCTGCGCTGCGAACCCGGCGAGAACGGCGTGCTCACGCTGGTCCTCGACGCGCCCGGGCTGAACTCGGTCGGGCCGCAGATGCACCGCGACCTCGCCGACATCTGGCCGGTGATCGATCGCGACCCGAACGTCAAGGTCGTCCTGGTCCGCGGCGAGGGCAGGGCGTTCTCCTCCGGTGGCAGCTTCGACCTGATCGAGGAGACGATGGGCGACTACGAGGGCCGGGTCCGCATCATGCGGGAGGCCCGCGATCTGGTGCTCAACCTGGTCAACCTCGACAAGCCGGTGGTCTCCGCTATCCGGGGCCCGGCCGTCGGCGCGGGTCTGGTGGTCGCACTACTCGCCGACATCTCCGTGGCGGGCCGGACCGCGAAGATCATCGACGGGCACACCAAACTCGGGGTCGCCGCCGGCGACCACGCCGCGATCTGCTGGCCGCTGCTGGTCGGGATGGCCAAGGCCAAGTACTACCTGCTGACCTGCGAGACGCTGTCGGGTGAGGAAGCCGAGCGCATCGGCCTGGTCTCCACCTGCGTCGACGACGACGAGGTGCTGCCCACCGCGATACGCCTGGCCGAGAGCCTGGCGAACGGGGCACAACACGCGATCCGCTGGACCAAACACAGCCTGAACTACTGGTACCGCATGTTCGCGCCGGCCTTCGAGACCTCGCTCGGGCTGGAATTCATCGGGTTCGGCGGCCCTGACGTGCGGGAAGGGCTCGCCGCGCATCGCGAGAAGCGCCCGGCGCGGTTCGGCCCCCAGTAGCACGAAACGGCGCGCCTGTCGCGGCGTGTCGGCCGATGGGTCTACCGTCCAATCGTGACTTCAGCAGCCGAACCGGCCCCGTTCCGTGAAGCGGTAGCGGCCATGAACGCTGTCACCGTGCGGCCCGAAATCGAGCTCGGACCGATCCGGCCACCGCAGCGGCTGGCGCCCTTTAGCTACGCGCTGGGAGCCGAGGTCAAACATCCCGACCTCGACATCGTCCCCGAGCGCTCCGAGGGCGATGCGTTCGGGCGGCTGATCCTGCTGTACGACCCGGACGGCTCCGACGCCTGGGACGGCACCATCCGCCTGGTCGCCTACATTCAGGCAGACCTGGACTCCCACATGGCCGTAGACCCCTTGCTGCCGGAGGTGGCATGGAGCTGGCTGGTCGACGCGCTTCAGGCGCGCACCGAGCAGATGACCGCCTTGGGCGGCACGGTGACCGCCACCACGTCGGTGCGCTACGGCGACATCTCCGGGCCGCCGCGCGCCCACCAGCTGGAGTTGCGGGCGTCGTGGACGGCGACCACCCCCGAGGTCGGCGCTCACGTCGAGGCCTTCTGCGACGTACTGGAACACGCCGCGGGCATACCGCCGGCCGGGGTCACCGACCTGGGCTCGCGGTCACGCGCCTGACATGTGCCCCGACCCGTCTCCACCGGGGCGTGGCGATCGCGAGCGCGGCGCAGCCGGGCGAAGCGGGTCGCCACCATCGGAGACCCACCCGCCGGGCAGCACGGAACCCGAACCCACCCCACTACTGCATCCGGCCGGTGGGGTACCGGATCTCTCGGTAACCGTCAGCGAGATCGAGGCGGCCGCCGAACTTCTGGACAGCGGGACTGGCCCCTTTGCGGTGGACGCCGAGCGCGCGTCGGGTTTCCGCTATTCCAATCGGGCCTATTTGATTCAGATCCGGCGGGCCAAGGCCGGCACCGTACTCATCGACCCGGTCAGCCACGGCCGGGACCCGCTGACCGTGCTGCGGCCGGTTGCCGAGGTACTCGGCCAGGACGAGTGGATTCTGCACTCCGCCGACCAGGATCTGCCCTGTCTGGCCGAGGTCGGCTTGCGGCCGCCGGCGCTGTATGACACCGAGCTGGCCGGACGTCTGGCCGGGTTCGACCGGGTGAATCTGGCGACCATGGTGCAGCGGCTGCTGGGGCTCGGGCTGGCCAAGGGTCATGGCGCCGCCGACTGGTCCAAGCGCCCGCTGCCCATGGACTGGCTCAACTACGCGGCCCTGGACGTGGAACTGCTCATCGAGCTGCGCGCAGCGATCGCGGAAGTGCTGGCCGAGCAGGGCAAAACCACTTGGGCCACAGAGGAATTCGACTATCTGCGAACGTGGGACAGCCGGGAGCCGGCGCCGGCGGTCCGGCGGGAACGCTGGCGACGAACGTCGGGCATCCACAAGATTCGTGACCCGCGCGGCCTGGCCGCGGTGCGCGAATTGTGGGTGACGCGGGACCGGATGGCCCAGCGCCGCGACATCGCGCCCCGCCGCATCCTGCCGGATTCGGCCATCGTCGACGCCGCCATCGCCAACCCCACGACGGTCGATGACCTGGTCGCGCTGCCGGTGTTCGGTGGCCGCAACCAGCGGCGCAGCGCTTCGATGTGGTTGGCGGCGTTGGAAGCGGCCCGCGAAAGCCGTGATCAGCCGGAGGAGGGTGAACCCGCCAACGCGCCACCGCCGCCGTCGCGGTGGGGCCGCCGCAAACCGGAGGCCGCGGCACGACTGGAGGCGGCCCGGACGG
>Ga0335073_10016119_pt1 | contig 10438 bp, 15 predicted proteins | sample Lox_Sample_22_FD_207093 | JGI IMG/M metagenome (GOLD analysis project Ga0335073, IMG submission 207093) | Soil microbial communities from Loxahatchee National Wildlife Refuge, Florida, United States - Lox_Sample_2.2 | ecosystem: Environmental > Terrestrial > Soil > Wetlands | place: USA...
CACTCGATTCTTTCCTTGCACCATTGGCTCACACCCTCATCGTAAGCCGCTTTCAAAGCCTCCTCTACAATGTCTCCATATCGGCTGTGTATCCTTCTCAAGTCTTCTGCCTGAGGCCACTTAACTTCGCTCCGTTTTGGCTTGCATTCATTTCGTGGCTGATCTGGGGCTTTTGAAGATCTAGCTTTGAAGCACTTGAACGATTTCGGCAGTAGACTAGATGGGATGTCAATAAGGTGATAGTCTGAAGACATCATGTGCTTCACGACCTTGTCAGATTCAACCCATTCTTCATGAAGTGACTTGGCAATTGCGAGCGTAGAAAGTCAAAATTCAGATTACGGTATTTACGACTCCGCGTCACATGAAAATCGATGTAATTTTACTACGTTGGGGGAACTTCGGAGTCTGTCCTTTCCGAAACTCGTCAACACAATTTAGTTAAGGCTTACATCCCTGCAATTGAACGAGATTGTACAACATGTCGAAACTACGGATCCTAGTTCCCATTAAACGAGTGCTAGACTATGCGATCAAACCACGCATAAAGAAAGACAATTCGGGCATAGACCTCAGTACTACCTAATGCTCATCCGTTTCTGACGTCTTTAGCTGGCCTCAAAATGTCAATGAACCCATTTTGCGAGTTGGCAGTGGAACAATCACTTCGTCTTCGAGAGGGAAAAGTCCCTTCGCTGCCTGTTGAAAGTATCACAGCAGTATCGATTGGACCAGCAAAGACAACGGATACATTACGTACTGCTCTTGCCATGGGTGCGGATAAAGCGATTCATGTGGAAGTTGAAGAGGATCCGGAGCCTTTAGGTGTGGCTAAAGTATTGAAAGCTATTGCAGAGAAGGAGAATAGCAATTTAATATTATTGGGGAAACAGAGTATTGATACTGATTTCGGACAGACAGGACAAATGTTGGCTGGATTACTTGGATGGCCGCAGGTATGGTCTCAGTATCCCATACAAATCTAATTATTAGGCTACTTGTGCTGCAAAGATGGAAATTGCGCAAGATGAGAAGGTTACCGTTACTGAAGAAGTTGATGGTGGAGTACAAACTGTTTCTGCCAAGTTGCCTATGATAATAACCACCGATTTACGGTATTTATTCTCCTTGTCTCTTAACTAATTTAGGTTGAATGAACCTCGGTATGCGTCATTGCCTAATATTATGAAGGCAAAGAAGAAGCCGTTGGAAAAAGTGACACCTCAAGACTTGGGGGTCGATCTCAAGCCGAGATTGACAACGTTGAATGTTGCAGAACCACCTGCAAGACAGGGAGGTGTAAAAGTTGGAAGTGTAGATGAGATGATTGGCAAACTTAAAGAGCTTGGAGCTCTTTGATCTATAGCAACCGTTTGAATACACATTTAAAGTGAACGTTTTAAAGAACTTGCATCTGTTGTTTATATATGCGTTATCTTTCTTCCTCCTAAGTCTGCCGCACTCACCAGATAATGTTCATTAATGGAATGACAGCATGGATAGATGTCCGCCAACACTGGCTTTACCAAAAATTTCTTTTCGCTCTCTCATTTTAGTGGAAGATGGGGAATATCTCGCCGTTCATCTGGCCACATCGGATGTGGTTTGGGTTAGGGATTTACACGCATCTAGATTTCAAAATGTCGAAGCGGTTATCATCCCCTGAGCCTCTCCCCCGAGCAGACACCGCATAACATGACTTGTAAACAGCCTGCTTGTTAGTTCCTTCCTTTTATTTTCTGCGTTGTTTCGTTTTGCTTCATCTTGAGGACTCCCAAACGCAATGTCGGCGGAGGACTTCTTCTACTGTGCACCAGGTCGATTAAAAGTATTGGTTGTCCCTCTTGGGAAAGTTCGAACGTCCCTCTTCTCTGGGGTCTTACAATTCTTCCATGAAAATACTACAGTCCCATTCAAAGGATTGGATGTGGAACGTTGTGAGAACGCGATGTTTAATCCTGCCACATTTCCTCAAGGACAACTTATGTTTGAGTGTCTCACTAGTTGGGATCCTTCATATGCATATCTTGAGGATTTACAGCCTTGGAGGAAGCTCTATGCTGTATACTGTCTGGAATTTTTCGGTAACTAATGTCTCCAGGTGATTGGAATTATGGATGAACAGGTGAAAGACTCGATTGAGGATCATGATGAAGAATTGGAGAAATTAAGAACTAAGGTTGGAAACTTGTCAATTCATGCGAAAGCTGATGTTGTATAGTACAAAGCTGCACTAGTTCACAGGTTATTTGCATTGGGTGGAGACAACACACCTCTGTCGACGAGCATACAACCTTTACTCAATGATCTTTCCATACGGATAATACTTTCAATCTCAGATATGGTATTCCCTTACGAGAAATGTTACTAAGGACAGGGTCAAGCAATTCAAGGTCTACCAACTGTCCGATCCCCTACAGATCCAAGTCTGGGTACGTCAACAACAAACGGAAGTCCAGAGATGAAGCGACCTGAGAAACGACCTGCGTCAGTTGGACCAGGTGGACTCCAGCGAACTCCTTCGGGATCTAGTGTTATCAAGCCATCGAATCGCAATAGTATTATGACTTCCCAGAACGCCTCATCGGAAAGTCTTGGGGAAAAGAGAGGGACCAGTAAAGGTCGCGGAAGAGTATTGAAAGTATTGGGAGGTTTGAGTGCCCTGTGTGGGGTGTTGCCAAATGCGGTTACGTTGTATAGTCAGTGTGTTGAGATCTTAAGACTCACTACCGACTATGTCTGGCACGCATCTGCCTTGGAAGGTGTTGGAATGGCACTTGTTCTAATGAGGTACTTGAAAGTGGAGTATACTGTATATCATAAAGATGAAGCCGTTTACTAACTGCGACTAGATTCCGAGCATTTTGCAACCCAATGTCTCTGCAGCTGCCAACTATAGCGAGCCCGGAAAGATATCACGGACCGAAAGTCCGGCGCCACCAGATATTTCGACAGATCCGTTTCCCACCCAATCGTTATTAGATGTCTTGGCAGAAACCCATACTCAGATTTTACATCTTTACCAACGTTCTCAGACAATATTCTCTTCGGAACCTGTGCCTCCAATATGCTTCTCAGACAATATCGTCAGATTCGCCAGATTATTGTGCGACGTCTATGCAACTGGCAGTCTAGGCGAAGAAACACTTCAAGCCAACGTCCTCGGCACTCCCGTCACCCCTTCCCCTACATTACGCAACGCATACCCCCCAAGAGGAGAAATAGCACGCTGGGCAATGCGAGCATGGGGACCTCATCTCGAACACGATAGTGTGCCTTTGACATATCGAATTCGAGTGATAGCGGCACTAAGTCATATCATGGGCATCATAGGCTTTTACAGAAGACGAGCAGGTCTACTGAGTGAATTGTTAAGAATTGCTGTGCCGCAACTGGTCCACGCCAGAGTCCTGGGAGCTGCCGAATGGGGATTACATCCTAATGCTGCACAAAATCTAGTTCAGCCTGGGACAGACGATGATGGTCTCGTGGAACTCATGAAATCATTGATGCAAATTTACGGGGCGGTGGTACCGGACGATGACAGACCTATATCTGGCTGGGGCACTCTTAGAGCGGAAGTGTTAAAGAGCTGTATTGCATTTTGTGAAGCCCTTGCACATCCTGCCGGCGTTCTCTATTTCACGTCGTTACTGTTCAGTGTAGCGAGAGATACTGTGGAGAAAGACGAACAAATCCGACTTGCGGGCAATTTGCCTCGACTGGTGGTTGCAGCCAGGAAGAAGGGTGTCACGCTTGAAGCTGATTACTGGGACCCTTTCGTTGTGCAGAGCATTGAGGTTCTCAAGTACCGATCCGTTATGTGATGGAACTGACTTTGCTAGAGCCACCGAGATAGAGCTACGACAGTCATCAGTACCGAATCGCTCCAGTCAGGGCAGTGAAAGAAGCACACCTTTCTTGTTCGAGGCTCGTCGTGGACCCACGACATCGGAGAAACAGAATACATGGTTTGTTCAAGACGAGGAAGTATTGGTCAATGTGGTGCTCCGAAACGACCTGGATTTCAATCTGGAGGTCACATCTTTGGAGTTGTGGTAATAAGGTTTGTAAATCGCCCTAACGAAATAGGACCGAAGGCGTGGCAGTCGACATGTCTCCCTCGTCATTCGTTCTTCCAGCTCAATCTCTTCATACTCATACCACGTCTTTTAAACCTCTTGAACCAGGCAAGCTACACATCAAAGGCTGTGATATTAAATTTTCGGCATGCAAGGCCGGTCGATTTTCTGTGTTGGGATCCAGAAGCGGACGTGATAGAGAAAAGTGGTACGACTCTCGAGGAGGGGAAGGAAAAGTCAAAGCATTTGGAAAAGTTTCCAGAAAAGCCTATCACGAAGGAGGATTGCCGAATGGCTCGTCTGAGGAAGAAAGTTTCTGGCCCCCGATCGTCCTCTCTGCAACTGTGCTTCCACACCAGCCAGTTCTTGTGGTAGAGCGGAATTCGCTGCAGGATGGAAGTATCACCCTCCTTGAGGGAGAAATGTATTCTTCCTCCCAGAATGTTCTGATGTTGTAGAAAGTCGATCAATATACGATTGCGGAATGTGTCACCATCGAGAGTCAACCATCTTCAAGTGCGTTTTGCTGATTCGACTTCGCCAGTTCTCGGAGAGGCATTGAGTGGGACAGCCATTTCCGAAGAAGAGGGCAGCGAATTGGAATACTTTCTTCACGAACGTCCAGCATTCGTTTGGCTGGACCACAAAGATCCCATTGATATTGCGCCTGGAGGACCTGGAGATATCAATGTTCGAGTTCATGGAAATCGCGGTCTGACACGTGGAACTATAATTATCGAATACGGATACATTGACCCCTCGTCAAATGAAAACACATCACATTGCCGCAATATCGATATTGATGTCGCAGTCACAGTCAATGCTTCTTTAGAACTTCTTTCCTTTGACTTTGCTCCTTCCCTCAATGATGTCTTCAGCATTGAGGAAAGTACAGAGGCGAAATCTCATGAATTCGACAAGTTTCTTCTCATTCTCGAAATACGCAATTCATGGATAAATCCTTTGACTTTATTTCTGCAATCCTCGCCATCCGAGGAAGCTCCATACGCTATATCCGAAGTTTTACAGAGTAGTCAGACCCGTCGGTTAGTCGTTCTTTTTCCTCGAATATTTATACCACCAGAAAAAGCGCAACTACCATTGCCTCGAAAGACGAAGGATACACAATATATTGTGCCATCCGAGATAAATCGACAAAGTATCTTGACTGTGAGAGAAGCGTGGTGGTACCGCCAGGCCATTCTTGATTGCTTGCAGGTAACGTGGTCGGAGCAAGGTTTCGGAGCTAGGGCGGGCAGTGTTGAGATGAGAGGGATCAAATTGAATGAACGGCACCTGAGAATTGTGCGGCGAGATCCGGTTGAAGTGCGTCTCCAGGTGACAGCACTACGCAGTCCGTTCGATAATATAATTTCGCGTCGCTTGGTGGTCAATATTGATAATCAACAAGGTACTGATATGGCTCGCCCACTTCTGACGCTAGTTTCATCGTTAACATGTTACCTCCGACTGACAGTTATCCCTAAAGGAGATCCGATCGAAGTATCCAAGGCCATTTGTATTGATGGTATGGATCAGTCTCCTGCAATGAGGATTGAAAGTCATGGAAGTAAGTCATGGGCAACGGACTTCACTATTTTAACAAAAGGTTCTTTTGGTATTGGCGTTGTGGTAGAAGAGAAGGGCAAAGGTGAAATCGATCACCCTCGGCGTTGGGCTAGCAACATTTGCAACATTACGAATAACTGACTAGTTATGCATACACTGTACAAGTAGTGAGACGGCGAACGGCTATATTGAATACATATATCTCATAGTAACATTGAAAAAGTGCAAGATATCTTCATCTTGAGATCTGCAGATGGCGACGCTGAGTCAGCGCCTCTATAATTTTGCAACAGCCAACGGACATTTTGAAAATTTTCGAACCGCGCTCCACAACTTGACTCGGATTTGCAGCAGCGTCTTGTCTACACAATGGCCGACAAACGAAAAGATCCACCAGCAACAGGGAATTCTGCGCTTGTAAAACGTCAGAGGCAGGCAGCGGATGGTGCAAATGGCTCTGCGACAGCTCTTACAACGACAAGCGGAGGTGGACAGCGAGGCGCGGTTATCCAAGCTGTCAAACGCACCTCAGCGCTTCGTGCGCCAATTATGGAGTTATCAGGACACCAAGGGGAAGTATTTGCCTGTAGATTCGACAGAACGGGAAATCATATTGCCTCAGGGTCTTTTGACCGGACAATACGTAAGATCCATTGTGTGGGAAATGGCTAACTTTTAGTTTTGTGGAATACGTATGGAGACTGTGAAAATTATGGGTTAATAGAGGGACATAAGGGAGCGGTATTGGACTTGCAATGGAGTCGGGACTCAAGGAATATATATTCAGCAAGTGCAGATTATACTCTGGGGACATGGGATACCGAGACTGGTGTACGACTGAAAAAGCATGTTGGACATGAAGATATCGTCAACTCCGTGGACGCCTTTCGAACAGGTTCAGAAACGCTCGTTAGTGGAAGTGATGATAACTCAATTGCGGTAAGGCTCCCTTTTTCTCTTATTTCTGCTTGTGATTCATTCTTGGACTTATGCTAACGTTTAGTTATGGGATCCACGATCGAAGTCAGCTCTGGCCGTATACGAAGATAAATATCCGATATGTGCTGTTGCATTCTCAAATGCGGGAGATCAAATCTACAGTGCTGGTCTCGATGAGGAAATAAAAGTATGGGACGTGCGACAAAGATCAGTAGTATACACTCTAGTGGGCCATCAAGATACTATCACCTCCCTTGCAGTATCACCGGACGGCACAACACTCCTTTCAAACTCAGCAGACAATACAGTCAAATTATGGAACATACAGCCATTTGCGCCAGCAAATAGACTGATACGGTCACTAGAAGGGGCACCTCAGAGTTTTGAGAAGAACTTACACCGTGCGGCATGGAGTGCGGATGGTCAACGAGTGGGTGCCGGATCAGGAGATCGAACAGTTGTAATATGGGATGTAGGGACTGGATTAATGGGATGGAAGTTACCTGGACATACAGGAAGTGTGAATGATGTGACATTCTCGCCCACGGAACCGATTATTGCAAGTGCCTCAACGGACAGGAAGATCATTGTTGGTGAGCTTGTCTAAGATTAATCATTAAACAACATTACCTTTGTAGATTAGACTGGGAGGCATCAATATTCCCTGTACCAACTATCTTCAGTGGAGACTAGCATGAAAGTAGCGAAAGAAAACCACTGGCAAAATGCAACGATTACTCCAAATTATAAACGAGAAACCGGTTGACTATTATAACATTCAAGGCCTAAAACAAAACTCCAAATGCATTCCCAAAACAAACAAATACAGAAAACAATACTTCACATTCACGTTCATAGATACCCATAACCTTTCGATCCCAGGGTTCTTCTTTTCTCCTCTATTTTCGCCTTGACTTCCTCTATCTCCATCCTCTTCTCATCTTCTTCGGTGATGGTAGGACTCATAGGACTGGTTGGGCTTAGTCCGGCCTTCTCGCGATGAACCGCAAAAGTAGCAGGAGGCAATGGAGGAAACAGTGACGGCTTGGTAGGTCTTCTCCTCAATTGAACTCTGGGATTACTTCCAGACGTTGATCCCGAAAAAGTAGTCGGAGCGGTAGACGGAGGGGGCACATAAGACGTCGCTGATTTATTTGTGGTAGTTGTGGTATCAGTGGTCGTCGTCATGAATGAAGTAATCCGTTCTTTGGCAGCGGATGGAAGAGGTGGACGTGGTGTGGGGATAGGGATATGAGACGCTGCTGACGACGCATTAAGTGTACGCGGGGAACTCATGGGGACGCTGACTCGGGATCTTACTGTCGGCGAAGTGGAAATTTCAGACGGTGCAGACGAATGGGTTGGTATTCTGGAAGGAGATGGCAGAGGACTGGACAGTCGCGGATAAGAGGGTTTTGGATGAGTTACCGAAGACGACCCTGGTCGGTCCGGAGAGGTAATAGCAGGTGAAGGAGGAACATCTGACGGACGCGGGCTAGGCAGCTTACTTGCTGGTCGAGCCGTAATAGGTGAAAGCGTAGATACTTGAGATGCCAATGTCGATGGTTGTCGTACGTGGCTCGGTCTGGCTAGTGTCTCCCCAATAGCCGATTTGAAAGGAGTCGTCCTAGGAGACGGCGAGATGGATCTAAAAGGAAAATCAGGGCCAGGAGGACTTCTTGGGAATGGAAGTCTGGCAGGCGGTGCATAAGACCCCACTGACAGATCTTCCTGAACTTCTGGATCAGAAAACTTGACTTTCGTAGTATGTTGTCCAGAAAATATATGTACCAACGGTGAGGACGGTGCTCTTGTAGTGCCTCCGGCGGTATTGGCTCGTGGCCGATTTGCACTCCGTGGTGACGGCTGGTCCAAATAATACGATGGCTTGGCGTGGTAATAAGAAGGTAATTCAGCGGGTGCAGAAGGCGGTGTTCCCGGAAATGTGGATTTGGTAGAGATCGAAGTCGCACTTGCTGGTTCGGACAACGGAGATAGAGCAATTTCTTTGATCCCACTGAACTCAAACGGTGGGATTAGAGGGGAAAGTTTCCTAGCCTCATCTGACGCACCGACCGATTTAGATCGATATCTACTAGGTGATCTCGGCTTGGCTCCTCGTTTAGTAACGTTGGTATCTACCGGAGGCGGGGATGGTTTTCGTCGAGATTTCGGAGATGTAGATGTAGCGGGTCTCATTTGTTCAGGTGAGAACCGCTGTCGAAGAACAGGTGACGGCGTTGAAGATGAAGGTGGCGGCTGCGGCAACGGTCCCGACGGAGCAGGTTTTTGAGGAGGCACCTCATTCAAATTAATCGCTCTCAGTTGCTCATAAGAAGGACTGGTAACATTTCTTCTCGGCGAAGAACTAGATCCAGATCGTTCTGTTTCATCGGTTTCGGAATATGTTGTTGCTGTTGTCCCAAAGGAACTTGTGCCTGAAACCGCTGAAGTAGGAACGGTCTCCTCATCGCTCGAGTTACCGTCCTCTCCCCTTTGAAGTTTTTCGTTCAACCATAACCGCTGTGGGGAACTATTCAAGTCTGACTGGGGACCTTGTTCCACGATAGGTGACGAAGTTTGCGAATTCGGCGGTGAGAGTGGTGTCTCCACATAATGTTGACCCCTGATCATCACAGGTAAATCGACAGACCACTAGAGACGATTAGCAGGTCGTTAAGCGGAAACCTACCGTTCTCTTTGTCCGTTTACTGCGATCCTTGGGAAATAGTCTTGCATGCATGGTGACGCGTAGAGAATGCGTCAAATTCATTTCGCCCTTTGCAAATTTAAACTCCATTGTTTGAGGGACTTTTGTTGGAATATCGAATTCTATGAGAACTTCTTCGCCACCAGTGTCCGGCCGATAATAGGTTTGGTAGGGGAGTAGAGTGGTGTCAGTATGTCTATTGACAATTTGATTATAGCGAAGTGTCAAGGTTGAAGTCAGCGATAGTGAAATCTCATCTGGTTCGTACAATGGCAGAGGGAAATACAGTGACATGCGATGAGATGGGGAAAGTGTTGTAGGAGTCAAATGTGTTGAATAATTAAACTACAATCAGAAAACGTCATTCAACGGTTGCTCACCCGGATTGTCTGTAGAAATGGACATCGGAAAAGATCCATGTCATCTAGTGGCGGTGAATACGGTGTCACCTGTAATGGCTTTGGAATAGGTGCTTGCGGTGGAGTAATAGTCACAAACGTCCTTGTCTCCAACTTTAACAAATTCCAATGCGTAGAAGGACATTTTCGTCGTGCGGTTGCGGTAAGTAGGTAATCCACCAGAAACAGTCCTTTTTGGGCGTTATAAGAGGCGATCAACTTTGCAGGCGAAAGTTGTATTCGAAAGGGTAATGAACGAACACGATTCGAGACTCCGGGTTTGACATATATCGGATTGTCTTTGTTGGTGAGTCTAACGCGACATGATTCAATCTACACCCCGAGGTTAGTACAAGATACTGCATAGAGTCTCAGAAAAGGAGAAGTACAGCAACAGTTTCATAACTCGGTTTCCCATGGTGTTCAAGGTTTCGCGCTTGGTCATGCCACTGTGTATCCATTTGTGCATAGCCTAACAGCTCCACTTTCACAACCCACAACTTCTCATCGCTGTCCCCTGCTATCGCGGAATTCAAATCAATGTCAACAAAGCCTAAGAATAATTAGCCGAGGACTGTGGCGGTATGTACCTGTTATAGCTTCGTCAGCGCGAAAAGACGCCTTATTCAAGGTGATGGTGGTTTCAGGACGCATTTTCGTAGTGATCGTAACTTCTTTTTCGTTCGTGATAGCTTGCCGATTCGACTTTTTGAGGCGCCTTGTCATTTGCAGATACCAGA
>Ga0335073_10016120_pt1 | contig 10438 bp, 9 predicted proteins | sample Lox_Sample_22_FD_207093 | JGI IMG/M metagenome (GOLD analysis project Ga0335073, IMG submission 207093) | Soil microbial communities from Loxahatchee National Wildlife Refuge, Florida, United States - Lox_Sample_2.2 | ecosystem: Environmental > Terrestrial > Soil > Wetlands | place: USA: Florida...
TGTGGCGCTACAGCGGCATCGACCGCTTCGACCTGGACGCCTACGCCCCGCCCCGCCCCGACCCGGGCGCGGCGGCCGCCACGGTGGCGGCGGCGCGCCCCGTGGCCGACACCCTCGGTCCCCGCAGCGCCCTGGTGGTGACCCGCAACGGGGCGGTGGAGCTCGTGGAGCCGGCTGCCGGGGCCCCGTCCGGCCTGCGGGTGACGGCGGCCCGGCGCGTCACGGCGGCCCCGGCCGGCCTTGGCCGGCTGGTCCCCGGGGCGGGCGGCTTCGACGCCCTGGCCGAGGCCTTCGTGGCCGACGCCGTGGTGGTCACGGTGTCCGCCGCGACGGTGGTGGCCGACCCGGTGGTGGTGCTCCACGTGGTCGATCCCGCTCCATCGGCGGCCGGGAACGGTGCCCCCGGGGTGTCGGCCTTCCCCCGCACCGTGGTCGAGGTGGGCCGCTCGGGCCAGGCCACCGTGGTCGAGGTGGTCCTGAGCGGTCCCGGGGCCCGGGCCGGGCGGGCGGCCGGGGCCGCCGACGCGGGCGGGTGCCGCAGCCTCGTCGTCCCCGTGACCGAGCTCGAGGTGGGCGACGACGCCCGCCTGCGCTACGCCAACCTCCAGGTCCTCGACGACGGGGCCACCTGCCTGGCGGTGCATGCCAGCCGGGTGGGACGCGACGCCACCCTGGGCGCGTTCACGGTCGGCCTGGGCGGCGCCTACGCCCGGGTCCGCACCGACTCCGACCTCGCCGGCCAGGCCGGGCGCAGCGCCCTCCTGGCCGCCTACCTGGGGACGGGCCACCAGGTGCACGACTTCCGCACCCTGCAGGACCACCACGCCCCCCGCACCGAGAGCGAGCTGCTGTTCAAGGGGGCCGTGGCCGACACGGCCCGCTCGGTCTACAGCGGGCTCATCCGCATCCGCGCCGGGGCCAAGGGGGCCAACGCCCTGCAGACCAACAACAACCTGGTCCTGTCGGAGGGCGCCCACGCCGATTCGGTGCCCAACCTCGACATCGACGAGAACGACGTCCGCTGCAGCCACGCCTCGACGGTGGGACCCATCGACGACGAGCAGCGCTACTACCTCGAGAGCCGGGGGATCGAGCCCGCCGCGGCGGAGCGCCTCGTCGTGGCGGGCTTCTTCGCCGATCTGGCCCGGCGGGCCCCGGTCCCGGGGGTGGGGGCGTGGCTGGAGGAGGCCGTGGACCGGCGCCTGGCCGGCCGTCTCCCCTCGCAGCGCCAGGATCCCATCGGCGGCCACCGTGGCTGAGTCGGTGCGCCTGTGCGGGCGCGACGAGCTCGAGGTCGGGACGGCCCGGTGCTTCGAGGTGGGCGGCGTGCGCATCGCCCTGGTGCGGGTGGACGACGGCTTCCACGCCGTGGGCGACACCTGCAGCCACGAGGACTACTCGCTCTCGGAGGGCGAGGTCCTGGTGGAGGAGTGCGAGATCGAGTGCTGGAAGCACGGCTCGATGTTCGACCTGCGCACGGGGGAGGCGCGCTCGCTCCCCGCCACCAGGCCCGTGCCCGTGTTCCGCGTGCACCTCGAGGGGGACGACGTCATGGTGGACGTGCCGTGAGGGCCCCCGAGGCGGCCCGGTGAGCGCCCCGGCCGGGGTGCCCGGCGCCGGGCACGTGCTCGAGGTGCGGGACCTGCGCGCCGGGGTGGACGGGCTCGAGGTGCTGACCGGCATCGACATGACGGTGCGCAGCGGCGAGGTCCACGCCGTGATGGGCCCCAACGGGTCGGGGAAGAGCACCCTGGCCCACGTCCTCATGGGCAAGCCCCGCTACCAGGTGCTCGGTGGCTCGGTCACCCTGGACGGCCACGACCTCCTGGCCGAGCCGCCGTGGCGCCGGGCCCGCCTGGGGCTGTTCCTGGCCCCCCAGGACCCCACCGAGGTGCCCGGCGTCGCTCTCGAGGACGTCCTGCGTGCCGTCGGGGGCGACGTGGCCGACGCCGCGGCCGAGGCGGCCCGGGTGGGCCTCGAGGCGGGGTTCCTGGCCCGCCCCGTCAACGTCGACCTGTCGGGGGGGGAGCGCAAGCGCAGCGAGACCCTGCAGCTGGCCCTACGCCGCCCCGCCGTGGCCGTCCTGGACGAGCTCGACTCCGGTCTCGACGTCGACGGCCTGCGTGATGTGGCCCGCCGTGTCCGGCAGGGGATCGAGGAGTGGGGCCTCGGGGTGCTGGCGATCACCCACTACCGGCGCCTGCTGGCCGTGCTGCGGCCCGACGCCGTGCACGTCCTGGTGCAGGGGCGCATCGTGGCCAGCGGCGGTCCCGAGCTGGCCGACGAGCTCGAGCGCACCGGCTACGGGGCCTTCGAGGCGGCGGCCCGGTCCGGGGGGGCCGACCCCGGCCGGGGGTGAGCGAGGAGGTGCGGTGCGGTTCTTCAGCTTCCACCTGATGCCCTATCCGGGACTGCCCCCCGACTACGAGGGGCCGGCCTGGGTGACCTGCCCCAACACCTTCTTCGACCCTGTCCTGGGGGGAGCGCTCTACCACCGCTACATCGACGACCTCGTCTACGCCGAGGAGCTCGGCTTCGACGGGGTGTGCGTCAACGAGCACCACCAGAACGCCTACGGGATCATGCCCTCGCCCAACCTGATCGCCAGCGTGCTGGCCCGCCAGACGTCGCGGGTGCGGATCGCCGTGGTGGGCAACGCCCTGCCCCTCTACGACCCGCCGACCAGGGTGGCCGAGGAGTTCGCCATGATCGACTGCCTGAGCGGGGGCCGCCTCATCGCCGGCATGGTGGTGGGCGGGGGACCGGAGTACTACTCGTTCTCGCTCAACCCGGCCCACGCCCGGGAGCGCTTCTACGAGGCGCACGACCTCATCCTCCGGGCCTGGACCGAGCCCGGGCCCTTCGAATTCATCGGCAAGCACTACAAGCTGCGCTACGTCAACACCTGGCCCCGCCCCGTGCAGCAGCCCCACCCCGAGATCTGGATCCCCGGGGTGGGCTCGCTCGAGACCCTCGAGTTCGTGGCCCGCCACCGCTACGCCTACATGGGCATCCCCTACTTCCACATCTCGGTCTTCGAGCGCATGTTCACCATGCTGCGCCAGGCCTGCGCCGACGCCGGCTACGAGGCCGACCCCCTGCAGCTGGGCTGGCTGGTGCCGGTGTTCGTGGCCGAGAGCGACGCCGAGGCCCGGCGCCGCTACGAGGAGCACTTCTGGTACTTCGTGCGGCGGCTCCTGCCCGGCATCAACATCTCGCCCCCCGGCTACACCTCGGTGCGCTCGACCGAGAACATCATGAAGAACGCCGGCACCTTCGCCCTCAACCTCCGCAGCTGGGACGAGGTGGTGGAGGGTCGCTACGCCGTGGTGGGGTCGCCCGACACCGTGGCCGAGATCCTGGAGGCCGAGATCGAGCGCCTCGGGGTGGGCAACCTGCTCGGGCTGTTCCAGCTCGGGACCCTGCCCGCCGACGCCACCCGGGCCAGCCTCGAGCTCTTCGCCCGCGACGTGATGCCGCGCCTGCGCCAGCGCTTCCCCGGCGCCGCCGTGGCCGGGGCCGCACCGTGAGCACGGCGGGCGCGATGGCGCCCGGGACGTGCGAGACGGCCGTGGGGACGATCGAGGTCCACCGGGGCGGGGCCGGTGGCGCCGCCCCCGTCGTCTACCTCCACTCCGTCCAGGGCGAGGTCCCCGGCCTGGCCCTCCTCGACCTCCTGGCCCGGGAGCGCGCCGTGGTGGCCCCCCTGTTCCCCGGCTTCGGGGCCTCCGAGGGCCTCGATCGCATCGACGACATCGAGGACGCCGCCTTCCACCTGCTCGACGTGCTGGACCGTCTCGGCATCGCCGCCTGCGACCTGGTGGGGACCTCCCTGGGGGGATGGATGGCGGCCGAGGTGGCCGTGCGCTGGCCCGAGCGGGTGCGGCGCATGGTCCTGGTCAACCCCGTGGGCCTGTGGGTGGACGGGGCGCCCATCACCGAGATCTTCGGGCGCGACCTGGCCGAGCTGGCCGGCGAGCTCTTCGCCGATCCCGAGCACCCCCTGGCCGTCCTCATGCGCTCCCTCCAGGCCATGGAGGCCGACCCGTCCCAGATCCCCTTCGATCTGGTGCGCCCCGTCCTCCAGTCCATGGCGGCCACGGCCAAGGTGGGGTGGAACCCCTACCTCCACGATCCCAAGCTGCGGGGCCGGCTGGGCCGGGTGCAGGCCCCCACCCTGGTGGTCCACGCCGTCCACGACGGCATCGTGCCCCGGGCCCACGCCGAGGCCTACGCCGCCGGCATCCCCCGTGCCACCGTGGTGGACCTCGAGGGTGCCGCCCACCTGGCCGTCCTGGAGCGACCCGAGGCCCTGGCCGGGCTGGTGCTGGCCCACTGCGGGGCCTGAGCCGGCCCCCGCCGCCGCCCCGGCCCGGAGCGGGAGCCGACCCGGTGGCGGGCGGGGCCGCTGGTACCGTGGATCGCCATGTCGCGCCCCCCCGGCCGTTCGCCCGGCGCGGGGGCGGGCCCGGGACAGGGGTCGGGGGGCGGGGGCGTGGGGTTCGGCGCCGGCGCCCCCCCGAGCGGGGTGGCCCCCGGGGGCTCCACCGTGGTGGGGCGCTCGGGACCCCTGGCCGTGCCCATCGAGACCGACCCCGGTCCGCTCGTCCCCGCTCCGCCCCGCCGGGGCGGGCGCCGCCGGCACCGACGCCGCCGCAGCCGGGGCGAGCGGGCCGTGCGGGGGGCGGTGGTCCTGGTGGCGGTGGTGCTCCTCCTGGCCGGATCGGTGTACGGCTACCTGTGGTTCCGACTGGGGCAGATCAAGTCCGAGAAGTGCTCGGCCTGCGCCGCCGCCGTCGGGGGCGCCCCCTACAACGTGCTCGTCGTGGGATCGGACTCCCGGGCCGGCGACACCGGCCAGGCCGCCAAGTCCTTCGGGTCGGCGGCCGAGGTGGGGGGCCAGCGCAGCGACACCATCAAGATCCTCCACATCGACCCGGCGGCGGGGACGGCGCGGCTGCTCTCGATCCCCCGCGACACCTACGTGGCCCTGTCGGGCATGCCCTCGGGCACCGGCCTGGCCACCGACAACAAGATCAACACCGCCTTCAACAGCGGTCCCAATCCCCTGATCCAGACCATCGAGAACACCTTCGGCATCCCCATCAACCACTTCGTGATCATGGACTTCGACGGTGTCATCGACCTGGTGAACTCGGTGGGGGGGATCCGCCTCGACTTCCCCTACCCGGCCCGGGACAACGACGACGGGAACAACAACTCCGGGCTCAACATCACCCACGCCGGATGCCAGACCCTGAACGGCAACATGGCCCTGGCCCTGTCCCGGTCGCGCTACTACGAGTACGAGGTCTCGCCCGGGGACTGGCGCTACGACGGGACCGGGGACCTGGGGCGCATCCAGCGCCAGGACACCATCATCGAGGCCGTCATCGACCGGGCGAAGTCGAGCTACAACCCCCTCACGGTCAACGCCTTCCTGGGCTCGATCGTCCACGACATCACCAAGGACGACCAGATGTCCACGTCGATGATCCTGTCGCTGGCCCAGCGCTACCACGCCTTCTCGGGCTCGGCCCTCACCACCTACACGCTGCCCACGGCCGGGGCCTACTCCTCGGAGGCCGGGGACATCGAGGTGGTCCAGCAGCCCGCCGCCGAGCAGGTCATCACCCAGTTCCTGGGCACGGCTCCGGAGCGCTCCACCACCCCCCCGCTCGACGCCTACGGGTCCCCGGTGACGGTACCGCCCACCACCGCCCCCACCACGCCGCCGAGCTCGTCGGGCCGGGCGCCGGCCACGACCACCACGACGGCGCCGGGGACGGGGCCGTTCAACCCCACCACGTGCTGAGCCGCACCTCCACGGGCTGAGGCCCGGAGGGGCCCGCCGTGGTCCTCAGGCGTCGTGGCCCCGGGCCGGGAGCAGCTCCCCGAAGTTGCGCCCCGGGGCCACCCCCGTGGCCACCACCTGCTCGATCAGGGCGGTGGCGTCCCGGAAGCCGCACTGGGCCGGGGGCCAGTAGCGGTCCATGGTCCCGGGGGGCCACGGGACGCGGTCGATGCGCTCGAGGGCGGCCATGAACACGCCGAAGGCGTACTGGCCCTCGGTGGTCTTGTCGCCGTGGCGTGCCTCTTCGTCACGCGCCCACCGCCGGAGATCGAACGTCCAGCCCGCGATCCTGTGCCTGGCCCTGAAGCCCATGTGCGGCTCCTCGTCGAGTGCCCACCGAGATGATCGGCGGGCGGGGGAGCCGACTTGACCCCGGGGCCGGCGTCCCCGCCCCGGGAGGATCAGGCCGAGACGCCCTCGGCCGCCTCGTCCAGGCCCTGGGCCAGGGTGTTCCAGGACAGGGTGGCGCACTTGATCCGCACCGGGAACTTCACCACGCCCTGCAGGGCCGCCAGCTCGCCCAGGCTGTCGGGGTCGACCACCACGGCCTCGTCGGGCCCGGTCCCGTTGGCGGCGACCTCGCCCTCGCCCAGCCGGGCCTCGTGGATCGACATCATGGCCTTGAAGGTCCGGATGAGGTCCCGCACCTCGGCCACCGTCTTGCCCTTCACCGCCGCCGACATGAGCGAGGCCGAGGACTGGCTGATCGAACAGCCCTGGCCGGCGAAGCGGATGTCGCGCACGGCGTCCCCCTCGACCTCGACGTAGACCACGATCTCGTCGCCGCACAGGGGGTTGAAGCCCTCGACCCGCCGGGCCGGCGGCGTGGCCAGCTCGCCCCGGTTCCTCGGGCTGCGGTAGTGGTCGAGGATGATCTCTCGGTAGAGGTCTTCGAGACCGGACATGGGTTCCCCTGGGTGTGGCGCCGTGGACGGCCGCTCAGCCGAACAGGCTACCGGCCTCGGCCAGGGCATCGGCCAGGGCGTCGACGTCGGCGCGGTCGTTGTAGAGGTAGAGCGAGGCCCGGGCCGTGGCGTTGACCCCCAGGCGCCGCATGAGCGGCTTGGCGCAGTGGTGCCCGGCCCGGACGCACACCCCGGACTGGTCCAGGACCTGGGCCAGGTCATGGGGGTGGACGTCGCCCAGGGCCAGGGACAGCACCCCGCCCCGGCACTCGGTGCCGGGGGGACCGAAGATCCGCAGGTCCGGCCCGAGGCGCTCGGCCAGGACGCCCTGGGCGTAGGCGGTGAGGTCCACCTCGTGGGCGTGGACGCGGTCCATGCCCACGGCCTCGAGGTAGGCGACGGCGGCCCCGAGGCCCACGGCCTCGGCGATGGGCGGGGTCCCGGCCTCGAACTTCCAGGGCAGGACGTTGGCGGTGAACCCCTCGTGGCGCACGTCGCGGATCATCCCGCCCCCCCCGAGGAAGGGCGGCATGGCCTCGAGGAGCTGGCGCCGGGCCCACAGGACGCCGATCCCGGTGGGGCCGAGCATCTTGTGGGCGCTGAAGGTGAGGAAGTCACACCCCAGGGTGCCCACGTCGGTGGGCAGGTGGGGCACGGACTGGGCCCCGTCGGCCAGCACCACCGCCCCGGCCCGGTGGGCGGCGTCGGCGATGCGGGCGAAGGGGGTGACCGTCCCGAGCACGTTGGACATGGTGGTGAGGGCCACCAGCTTCACGCCCCGGAGGAGGCGGTCGAGGTCGTCGAGGGCCAGCCGGTAGTCGTCGCCCACGCCGATCCAGCGCAGCTGCACGCCGCGCTCCTCGGCCAGCATGAGCCAGGGGACGATGTTGGCGTGGTGCTCCATGTCGCTGAGCAGGACCACGTCGCCCTCGGCCAGGTTGGCCCGGCCCCAGGTGGAGGCCACCAGGTTGATGGCCTCGGTCCCGTTCTTGGTGAAGATCACCTCGTGCTCGGCGTCGGGGGCGCCGATGAAGCGCCCCACGTCGAGGCGGGCCGTCTCGTACAGGCGGTCGGCCTCCTCGGCCAGGGCGTAGACCCCACGGTGGACGTTGGCGTGGCTGCGCCGGTAGTAGTCGTCCATGGCGTCGAGCACCGACTGGGGGCGCTGGGCCGACGAGGCCGAGTCGAGGTAGACCATGGGCCGCCCGTGCACGGTGCGGCCCAGCAAGGGGAAGTCGGCCTTGAGGGCCGAGAGGTCGACGTCGCCCGACCCCGGCGTCCCCGCCCCCCTGGCCGCCGGGGCGGCCGTGCCGATCACGTCCGCCATGGCTCGTAGCCCTCGGTCTCGAGGCGCTCGGCCAGCTCCGGGCCGCCCCGGTCGACGATGCGGCCGTCCACCAGGACGTGGACCACGTCGGGGCGCAGCAGCTCCAGGATGCGGGTGTAGTGGGTGACCACCAGGACCCCCAGGGCCGATCGCTCGGCCCGGACCGCCCCCACCCCGTCGGCCACGATCCGCAGGGCGTCGATGTCGAGACCCGAGTCCGTCTCGTCCAGCACGGCCAGCTCGGGCTGGAGGAGGGCCATCTGCAGGATCTCGTTGCGCTTCTTCTCGCCCCCCGAGAACCCCTCGTTGAGATGGCGCTCGCCGAAGGCCGGGTCGATGCCCAGGCGCTGCATCCAGTCGAGCATGGCCATGCGGGCCTCGAGCACGGAGCGGTCCTCCCCCGCCCGCCCGGCCATGGCCTGGCGCAGGAACTGGACCACGGGGACGCCGGGGATCTCCTCGGGGTACTGGAAGGCCAGGAACATCCCGGCCTTGGCCCGCACGTCGGGGGGCCAGGCCGTGACGTCCTCGCCCCGGAAGCGCACCGCACCGGCCGTGACCCGGTAGGCGGGGTTGCCCATGAGGGCGTTGGCCAGGGTGGACTTGCCCGAGCCGTTCGGTCCCATGAGGGCGTGGAGCTCACCCTCGCCCACGACCAGGTCCACGCCGCGCAGGATCTCGTCGCCGTCCACGGCGACGTGGAGTCCGTCGACCTGCAGCAGGGGGGCCACGGCGCAGAGTCTACCGTCGCCCCGGGATTTGCACTACGGGCGTAGTGGCAATCCGGGGACGGGGGCGGGCCGGGGCCCGGGCCGGGCCCGGAGGCCACTGACCAGGTCCTTCGCCACCCGGGCGCCAGCCGGTAGCGTCGCCGTGTGAGCGATCCGTGGACCTTCGACGGCCGGGTGACCTCCCTGGGGGGCGCCGGGGGCACGGTCACCCTGGTGGACGAGTCCACCTTCACCATCTCGGGGCGGGAGGGGGACGTGGTCGGTCCCTCGGCCGAGGGCCTCTTCGTCCGGGACACCCGCATCCTGTCCCGCTTCGAGCTGCGGGTGAACGGGGCCCGCCCCGAGGCGCTCACGGTCATCTCCGACGACCCCTTCTCGGCCACCTTCGTGTCCCGCTGCCCCCCCCGCCCCGGGCACGCCGACTCCACCCTCATGGTGTTCCGGCGCCGCTACGTGGGCCAGGGCATGCGCGAGGACGTCGTCATCCGCAACTTCGGCGACGAGCCCACGTTCTGCTCCATCGAGCTCTTCGTCGACTCCGACTTCGCCGACCTCTTCGCCGTCAAGGAAGGGCGGGTGGGGAAGGCCGACGGCGACGTCACCCGGGAGTCCGGTGCGGCGCATCTCGAGATCTCCTACCGGCGGGGCCCGGTGAACCGGGGCGTGGTGGTCCGGGCCCACCCCGTCCCCACCTCGGTCTCCGACGACCTGGTGTGCTTCGAGACCATCGTCCCCGCCAACGACGAATGGACGGGCTGCCTCGAGGTCCACCCCGTCATCGAGTCCAAGGCCATCGACCCCCGCTACCTGTGCGGCCAGCCCGTGGACCGGGCCGCCCCGGCCGAGCGGCTGGCCAAGTGGCGGCGCCAGGTCCCCCAGGTCGGCACCGACCACCAGGGCCTGCGGTCCGTCATCGCCTCCAGCGCCGAGGACCTGGGGGCGCTTCGCATCTTCGACCCCGACTACCCCGAGCGGGTGGTGCTGGCGGCGGGGGCGCCGTGGTTCATGACGGTGTTCGGGCGCGACTCGCTCATCACCTCGTGGATGGCCCTCCTCGTCGACCCCGACCTGGCCCTCGGGGTGCTCCAGACACTGGCCCGGTTCCAGGGCAGCGAGATCGACCCCCGCAGCGAGGAGCAACCGGGCCGGATCCTGCACGAGATGCGCTTCGGCGACGCCCCGTCGCTCTCGCTGGGCGGGGGCAACATCTACTACGGCACGGCCGACGCCACGCCGCTGTTCGTGATGCTGCTGGGGGAGCTGCGCCGCTGGGGGCTGGCCCGCGAGGTGGTGGACGAGCTGCTCCCCAACGCCGAGCGGGCCCTGACCTGGATCGAGGAGTTCGGTGACCTCGACGGGGACGGCTACGTCGAGTACCAGCGCATGACCGACCGCGGCCTGGCCAACCAGGGGTGGAAGGACTCCGGCGACGGCATCCGCTACGCCGACGGCCGGGTGGCCCACGCCCCCATCGCCCTGTGCGAGGTCCAGGCCTACGTGTACGGGGCCTACCTGGCCCGGGCCCACTTCGCCCGTGAGGCAGGCGACGAGACCACCTTCGAGCGCTACCGGGCCAAGGCCACGCGGCTCAAGGCCGACTTCAACCGCGACTTCTGGCTGG
>Ga0335073_10016121_pt1 | contig 10437 bp, 4 predicted proteins | sample Lox_Sample_22_FD_207093 | JGI IMG/M metagenome (GOLD analysis project Ga0335073, IMG submission 207093) | Soil microbial communities from Loxahatchee National Wildlife Refuge, Florida, United States - Lox_Sample_2.2 | ecosystem: Environmental > Terrestrial > Soil > Wetlands | place: USA: Florida...
TGTTTGGGGCACATTTCCGCCTCGGCCCAGCATCGGCCACGTCGATGTGATCGACGAAGCCCATCGCCCCGGCTATACGGTGCGCAACTTGCGGCTGGAATTCGGCCCGGACGACAACGGCACGATGCGGGTGCGCGTTTATATTCCGGATGGAACCGGCCCGTTTCCCGTGCTGATCAACAGCAGCCTAGAGGGTTGGGCGCCTTCACTGATCCGGCGCGGCTATATTTCCGCCGGCTACGCGGGAAATGATTTCATGGATGACGCCGCCGCGCTTTCTTCGCTTTATCCAAATAATGATTTTGCGCTGCTGCCGCGGCGCGCGTGGTGCGCGAGCCTGGTGGTGGATTATCTCTACTCGCTTCCGCAGGTGGATAAAAAGCACATCGGGATCTACGGATACTCGCGCGACGGCAAAATGGCAACGATCGCAGCCGCGTTCGATACGCGCATCACTGCTGTGATCGCCGGGAGCACCGGCGTCGGGGGAGTGCTGGCGTTTCGAGCCGCGAGCGAGACCGGCTTTGGCGAGGGTATCGAGACGACGACCCGGGCGTTCCCGACCTGGTTCGCGCCGCAGCTGCGATTCTTTGTTGGCCGCGAGGACCGGTTGCCTGTCGACGGGAACCTGCTCGCGGCCCTGATTGCGCCGAGATCGCTGCTGATGGAGTGGGGGCACAATGACCAAGTGTCCAGCACGTGGGGGAACGAGCAAACGTATTATTCGTCGCTGAAAGTTTACAAGCTGCTCGGCGCGCCGAATGCCGATGCGACGATGCGCGTGCCCGGATTCCATGGAGCGAATGACGAAGAAGCAGACCTTGACTGGCTCGACCAGCAGTTTGGCCGGCAGAAACCGTATTGGACGAACAATCTGATTTTCGGATGGGATTGGAACCAGTGGCGGCAGCATACGGGGGAGACGGTCGATCTCACGAAATATCCAAGGCACTCGGGTGACGACATCCTGAAGGGTTCGAACGGGTCAACGATATCTTCGGTGGCGGGCTGGCGGGAAAAGGCCGACGCGCTGCGCAAATCGGTATTGTGGATGCTTGGCACGGAACCCGCGAAGCTGGCGCCCGAAGATGAGGCTCCGCCGTTTGCGTTCCCCGGACGGGGCCGGGGTCCCGCGCCGAGCGCCTACAACTACATACCCAATCCCGCGCAAGTGACGCCGGATATACCAGCGTGGGTGATTTCGTCGAACGGGACGAGTTTTGGCTGGGACGAGCCGCAGAAGAGCGAAACCGCCTCGCGCCGGATTACCTTTGGAGGCGGCATTCGCGGCGATCTTTATTATCCGAAAGACACGCCGCCGGGGAAAAAGCTGCCGACCGCGATTTGGCTTCATGGATTCAGCTACCCGCTTGGATATATGTGGGTCTATCACACGGTTGATCTTCATCCGATTCTCGCTCTCGTCCAGCAGGGATATGCGGTGCTCGCTTACGACCAGAGCGGATTTGGCAGCCGACTGACAGAGACGGGCCCTTTTTATAATCGCTATCCGCACTGGTCCCACATGGGGCGAATGGTAGAGGACGCACAGGCAGCGGTAGACGCTCTGGAGAAGGACCCCATGGTGGATGCGTCACACATCTATCTTTTCGGATATTCGATTGGCGGAACCGTGGCTCTTTACACGGCGGCGCTCGACCCGCGCGTTGCGGGTGTGATTTGCGCGGCAGGGTTTACGCCGATGCGGACCGATACAGCCGCGACCGGCACGGGCGGGATAGCGCGCTGGGCTTATGTCCGCGATATTCTGCCGCGACTGGGATTTTTCGTCGGGCACGAATCGCAAGTGCCCTATGATTTCGACGATCTGATTGGGATGATCGCGCCGCGGCCGGTTTATGTGCTGAATCCGTTGCTGGATCGCGACGACACCGCGTCTGATGTGGAGGCGGCTGTGAAGGAAGCGGGCGAGGTCTACGCGCTCTACGGAGCGTCGGAGAAGTTGGAGATCAGTTCGCCCTGGGATTACAACCGGCTTACGAATGCCGAGCAAGACGCGGCGATCAAGTGGCTAACGGAGCATTCAAGCAGCGGTGCGACGGTTGCGCAGCGATGACTGGCTCGTCCCTTGCGAATTCGTGCCGTTGGAAATCATTATCCTCATTTCGCCGGGATTCGCTGTAAAGCGCCAGGGAAGCGAATGCGGCCTGTATATGATTGAGCGACGTCCCGGCAGAGCGCCGACCGACCTCCTGGTGAAAGATGTAAGATGAGGGCTGTCGCCTCGACGGCGCTGCGAAGCCTACCACCCACGTTTTCGCGATGAAGCCGCGGCTTAACCTTCGGTCCTCAAGGTTCGTCGGTCGACCTGAGTTGCAGATACTGAGAGTTCGAGGGGCTTGAGAATATCAAAGGGAGCAGCAGGGCATTATGGTTCGAAATGAAAAAGCGCGATTTGCCAAACGCGGTTGCGCGGCGCTCGTCGCGGTATTTCTGATTGCGCTTATGTGCGGTTGTTCGCGGAATCCGGAAACGGCCAAGAAGGATTATTTCAGCAAGGGCACGGCTTACATGGCCAAAGGCAATTATTCAGCGGCCGCCATCGAATTTCAAAATGCGATCCAGATCGACTCGCACTATGCCGACGCGCACTATCAGTTTGCAAAGTGCCTGATGAAAATGGGGCAAGTGCCGCGCGCGTACCAAGAGCTTGTGACGACGACGACGCTGGAGCCCGGCAATGCAAGCGCGCAAGTGGACCTTGCCAGCCTGTTGCTGGCCGCGGGCAAATCAATGGATGCGCGCGATCACGCGCAGGCCGCGCTCAATACCGACCCCAAGGACGTGCAAGCACAGGTGGTGCTTTCGCAGGCCGATGCAGCGGTCGGGTCGATGCCCGCCGCATTGACGGAGGCGCAACAGGCGGTCGATCTGGATCCGAATCACGTGGCTCCTTACCTGAGCCTCGCTCTGATCGAGGAAAAGAGCGGCGACCTGGCAAAAGCTGAAGAGACCTACAAAAAGGCGGTTTCGGTTGATCCCAAATCGGGACCGGGCGCGATGGCGCTGGGCGAGTTTTACTCGCGCCAGAAGCAGTGGGCGGAGGCGGAAGCGCAATTCAAGACAGCGATGGCGCTGGAACCGAAGAGCATACCTCCGCGCCTGGCACTGGCCGGCGTGTATCTGGCGGAGGGACAAAAGGACGCCGCCGAAACGACGATGCGGACCGCCAAAAGCGATCTGAACGGCGTCCCCGGCGGAGACCGCGTGCTTGGCGATTTCTATTTATCGCAGGGAGAAGTCGACAAGGCATTGGGCGAGTTCGCATCGCTTTATTCCGAACATCCGAAGGATGCGGGAATCGCGCAAACTTACGCGCAACTTTTATTGACGCAGAACCGCACCGCCGATGCGGCCAACGTGGTTAATGCGCTCTTGAAGGCTGAACCCGGCGATGTGAACGCGCGCATTCTGCAAGGGGAAATCCTGACCAGGCAGGGCAAACCTGCCGACGCCGTGCAGGAGCTGGGAGCAATCACGACTCAGGAGCCAAATAACGCGCAAGCGCATTACCAACTAGGCATGGCCTATGCGGCGAACGACAATACGGTTCAGGCGCAAACCGAGTGGCAGACGGCCGAGAGGCTCCAGCCGAACATGCCGGACCCGGAACGGGCGCTGGGCGACCTGGCCGCGCATCAGGGCGACTATGCCGCCCTGGCGCAAAGCGGCGCGAAGCTGATCAAAATGCAGCCGCACCTGGCGGATGGCTATCTTTTCCACGCAGCAGCGCTGATGCATCAGGGCAACGAGGCCAGCGCAGAGTCTGACTTGAAAACAGCGATGACCGTTGCACCAAATGATCCGCGCGCGTTCATCGCAATGGGCGATTTGCGAGCGTCTGAGAAGCGTGCGGACGACGCGGCGAAACTCTACAACGAGGCGCTTGCGTTGGACCCGTCTTCTGCCGAGGCGCTGACCGGCCTGGTGAATCTGGACATAGCGGCAAAACAGCCGGCGAAGGCGCTGGCCCTGGTGCAGGATCAGATTTCGCGAGTGCCAGCGAGCAGCAAGCTTTACCTGATACTCGGCCAGGTGGAACTGCGCAATCAGGCGCCCGATAAAGCCGAAGCGGCGTTTGAAAAAGCCACGGAACTGGATCCGAACAACGTTCCGGCGTTTATGTTTCTCGCCAGCGTGCAAGCATCCCGCGGCTCGGTGGATCAGGCGATCACGGGATACCAGCGGGCCATTCAGGCGAACCCTCGCGACGTGCGGATCTATGTGGCTATGGGAGGCCTGCTCGAATCGCAAGGCAAATGGCAGGAAGCGGAAAACGCCTATCAGCAGGCTCTGCAGGTACAGCCGAATTATCCCGTCGCGGCCAATAACCTTGCGTACCTGATGCTGGAACATGATGGAAATCTGAACGTGGCATTGTCTCTGGCGCAGACGGCACGGCGCGGCTTGCCCGATCTGCCGGCTTCAGCGGACACGCTAGGTTGGGCGTATTACAAGCACGGGATCTACAACTCGGCCGTCGACCTGCTGCAAGTTGCCGAAAAGGCCGACCCCAAAGACCCCACTTATCACTACCATCTGGGGATGGCCTACCTGAAGACGAACAACACGGAGATGGCGGATCAACAGCTCAAAGACGCACTGCAGATCGATCCGCACTTCGCGCACGCCGACGAAATACATCAGCTTCTTTCTCGGTAGCGGATTGGCAGAGGACAATCCGCTGAATCGTGCCGCCCGGCGTTCACGGCTTGCCTTGGGTGCGCGCCTTTGCATAGGTGCGAGGATTCGGGCAGAATAGGTCGCTAATATGAAGAAGAAAGTGGGCGTTCACCGGCTGGCGGAGCGGGCGAATGTTTCGATCGGAACGGTGGATCGAGCGCTGCATGGGCGCCCGGGCATCAACGAGAAGACGCGCGAGCGCATTCTGCGAATCGCCCGCGAAATCGGATATGAGCCTAATTTAGCCGCGCGCGCACTTTCGCGCAGCCGTACTCATGTCCGCATCGGTGTGTGCGTCCCGCGGGAGATTCACTTTTTCTACGACCAGCTTTGGGAAGGCATCTACGACGAAGTGAAACGGTTTCGGGACTACGGAATCGACTTCATTTTTCGCCCCGTCCCCGAGCTTGGCAAGGGCGAGACGCCCGAGTTGAAAAAGATCCTAAGTTCGCGGGTTCAGGGAGTGATTCTCACTCCCGGTCGTCCGACGGAAATTACGCCGGTGATCGATGCGGCCGAAGAAAAGGGAGTTCGCGTGGTATGTGTTTCCACGGATGCGCCGGCGAGCAAGCGCTCGTGCATCGTTTGCGTGGAGCCACGGCTGAACGGATTGCTTGCCGGAGAATTGATGGGCCGCTTCGTGCCCGCAAAAGCAAAAGTCGCCGTGATTACGGGAATGCTGCGAACGGAAGACCATTTGCGGAAAACGGAAGGTTTTGCGCACTCATTTCCGGAGTACTGCAGCGGGGGGCAGGTGGTCGAGATCATCGAAGCACACGAAGATCCTGGCGAGAGTTTTCGTAAGACTTCGGCGTTGCTCGCGCGAATTCCCGACCTGAGCGGAATTTACGTCAATACGGTGAATTGCCTGCCGGTGTGCAAAGCGCTGGAGGCGCGAAACCGGGCGCTCTCCGTGAAGCTGATTACGACGGATCTGTTTCAGGAGATGGTGCCGTATTTCGAGAAGCAGACGATTTGCGCTTCGATTTACCAGCGGCCGTATCAGCAGGGTCGAACCGCCCTTGCCACGCTGGTGGAGCACCTTTCCCACAACGCGCCGCTTTCAGCGACTTACCTGAACCCATCGATCGTGTTGCGATCGAACCTGCACCTCTTCCGCGAGGTGAGGCGGCAGCAAAAGGGATCGGCGATGATGACGGCAGCCGCGTCCTGAAGCAGGGAATGCTCAGCGGGCGCCGAGCAAAATGTCCACTGTAAGCTGATCGAGCCGCTCGTAAGGCAGACGCTTCTTCAGCATCGCGTCTTTGTTGAATGCGTGTGCCAGGAGCTTCGCCGAAGCGGCTGCGGTGTAGCGCCCCACGACTGGCACGGTTTTCGGGCCCGACGAAATCTCCGCCAGGATCGCCTGAATCTCGCGGTCTTCATTCCATTGCTGCGCCTTCTCTTTGAGGATCAAGTACGTTCGCATGCATCCGCGCGCGAAGTCCTTCACGCCTTCACAATTTTCGGTGCGATAGGCATGTGCATCGAAGTGGCGCGAGCCTGCATACGCAACATCCTCGAGGAATTTCACCAGGAAAAAGGCTGATTTGGGATTCGCGGAGCCGAAACGAAGATCCTGATCGTAACGGCCGGGCGCCTGGTCGTTGAGATCAATATGAAAGAGTTTGCCGGCTTCCCACGCTTGCGCCACGCCGTGCATGAAATTCAGGCCGGACATTTGTTCGTGAGCGACCTCCGGATTCACGCCGACCATTTCGGGATGATCAAGAGTGGGAATGAATCCGAGGTAGTGCCCCGTGGTGGCCATATAGATGTCCCCGCGGGGTTCATTGGGCTTGGCTTCGAGAGCGAATTTGAATTTGTAGCCGCGGGCGATGTTGTATTCGCAGAGATAATTGATTGCCTCGCGAAGGCGTTTGACCGCGTCGTCCGCCTTGCGGCAGGCATCGGTTTCCACGCCTTCGCGACCTCCCCACAAAACGAAAATGGCGGCGCCAAGTTCTGCGCCAATGTCCATGGCGCGCATCGTTTTTTGAACCGCGTACGCGCGGACTTCCGGATCGTTGGCGGTGAAGCCGCCATCGCGGAAGACGGGATGGAAAAAGAGGGAGACGGTGGCCATTGGAACCACGAGGCCGTGTTGCTTACAGGCCTTCTTGAAGTCGCGGACGATCTTGTCCTGCTCGGCCGGAGTTGCATCGATCGGGACCAAGTCGTTGTCATGCAAGTTGACGCCCCAGGCGCCAACCTCAGCCAGCATCGCGACGATTTCCGGAGGCGACATCGGCGGACGGACGAAATCGCCAAAAGGATCGCGGCCGCGATTGCCGACGGTCCACAAACCGAACGAAAATTTGTGCTCCGGCTTCGGAAGGTAATTGCCATTCGCTTTTGTCACGAAAGTCTCTCCGTGTAATCAGTCGCAGGCGGCACCGGATTTTCGCGGCCGGTCGGCTGGAATCTGTGCGTGTACGGTAACGAACGGCAAATAGTAGCACGAGCCGTTGCAATTGCAAGCGGTGTTCGGAGCGTGAGGAGCGGCTCTGCGAGAAGCGGCTTGAAGCAGGGAGTGCAGGGGAGCACGAAAATACTTCTTGACACAAATCCGCAAGCTGTTCTATAAGCCCGTTAACGTACACGGGCGTTAACGTACACGTAGCGCCTGTGACGGGTACCAAGTTGCGCTCCGCGTTGCTGCGGAGCGAGGCCCGAACAGGTGGGGGCTTTCTAAATCGCAAGAAATCCCGTTGTGGTGGGCAAGGACAATTTCCTCACTTGGATGAGGATGTCAATGAATGGGGGTCCTATGAAGCGTCTGTTCCTAATCGCGATATTTGTGTGTTTCGTCTCTTCGGTTCATGCCCAGTCAACCGTCATCGATCAACAGATTTCCGGTACCGTGACGGACGCAGGCGGCGCCGTGGTGCCCAACGCCACGATTGAGATTACGAATGAAGGCACGGGCCTGGTACGAACGGTGACCTCGAACGCGGACGGCAACTACGTGGCGACAGATTTGCCGGTGGGCTCCTACACGATCTCGACCTCCGTCTCGGGCTTTAAGAAGTTCGTGTCACAGCATGTGGCGGTGGAAGTCGGCGGGAAGCCGAGCGTGCCAATTACATTGCAGGTTGGCGAGCAGACGCAAACCATCACGGTGCAGGCGAATGCCGTCGCCGTGCAGACGGCCACGTCCGAGGTGGGGCATCTTGTGACCGGCGAAGAAGCAACGCAAATTCAGTTGAACGGCCGGAATTACATGCAGTTGATGACGCTCGCGCCAGGTGTGTCCTCGACAGTGTCGAGCCAATTCAACCTCTTCACGACATACGGTGTGGCCGGAAGCGACCAATCCGTGAACGGGAACCGCACCGACACGTTCAACTACAACATCGATGGCGTCGACAACAAGGATAACGGCGGCGGCGGAAACAACTTTGTCAATATTTCGCCGGATGCGCTCTCGGAGTTCAAGACGGTCGCTTCGGGCTACAGCGCGGCGTATGGCGGCAGCTCCGGCGCGACGGTCAGTGTGGCGATCAAGACGGGAACACAGTCCTTTCACGGCGGGACATATGAATATCTGCGCAACCGAGTGATCCAAGCGTATGCATTTCAGCCCGGCACGGCCCTAGTGACGAACCCCACTAAACCACAGTTGGTCTATAACAATTTTGGCGGGGAAGTCGGCGGCCCGATCTATATCCCAGCACTTCAACACTCACAAAGACAAACTCTTTTTTTTCACCGCGCAGGACTTCAAGCGAGAGCGGACGTCGACTGTGACGCAGTGGACGGTGCCGACGCCAAACGAAAAGCTCGGCAATTTTTCGGCTGCTAACCCCGCCTATTATCCGACAGGATTCACGACTACGGGCATTATTCCCCCGTGCGGCGGAACCGTGACGACGAATTGCGCCACCGCAAATGGCCTCGCGCTTGCGGCTTTATATCCGAACCCAAATGGACCGCCAGTAGGAGCCACTACGGGTGAGTCATACACTTTTCTCGCTCCCAACCCAATCAACACGCACGAATACCTGATAAAGATCGACTACATCAAGAGCGCGAAGAACCAAATCTCGGGATATTGGGTCCACGATTACTACACGTTCCTCGGCAACGCGACCAACTTGATCTCCTATGACCGGCAGGTGCCTGGCATAACTTCGGGTCTCACCTGGACCAATATCATAAACGCGAACACGGTGAATACCTTGACTGGATCGTTCTCCGGCAACATCATCACGGAAACGAAAGACATTTTCCCAAATTCACTTGTGGGCATTAAGAGCATTTTGAGATCGGCGAACAACTTGACGTACTCAACGCTATTCAACGCCTCTCCGGACATTCCGAGCGTTTCGGCAACCGGATGGACGACGCTCAGCTCGACGCCTCTCAATTTCGATAACTATGAACGCATCTATGCGATCAAAGACGATCTGGCGAAGACGGTAGGAAATCACAGTTTGAAAGTGGGCGTTTCCGTATGGCGTAGCCGCAAAAATCAGACCGCTCCCGGTGCGCTAAACGGCTCGTTCGGTTTCGTCGCCTCCGGCGGTTCGAGCCAGCTGAATGCAGACAACGCTCTGGCTAACTTGTTGGAGGGGAACTACACCTCATATACGGAACAAAGCAGCTATTCGCAAATTTGGGCCCGCTTCACGCAAATCGAGCCGTACGTGCAGGATGATTGGAAAGTCAGCCGGCGTCTAACATTGAACCTCGGCCTGCGCTGGCAATACATGCAGCCTCAATATAGCGCGCTGAACAATACGTCGGTTTTTGACCCTGCCTACTACGTTGCGGCGGACGCTCCGATGATAAGCCCGACTACGGGCGACATCGTGGGGGCGAATCCTTATCCCTATAACGGATTGGTCTTGCCTGGCAATTCTTTCCCGAAGCAAGCAGTTGGACGCGTGCCGGACATGACAAATCCGCAAGTGCTCGCCCTGTTCCATAACCTGCCGTATGGAGACAACAATACGGACTGGAACGCGTGGGGGCCGCGTATCGGTTTTGCATACGATTTGACAGGCAAACAGTCGACTGTGCTGCGCGGAGGTTACGGGCTCTCTTACGAGAGGGTTGAAGGCAACTACATCTTCAATTCCGTTTCCCAACTGCCATTTGTGGCGAATGTCACGCTCAATAACGGAACGGTGGATAACATTAGCGGAGGAGCGCCGCCCGCCAGTGCACCGAGCGAGATTCCGACATCGCATAACCTGAATCTGGATCCGCCGCGCATCAAGACCTGGAGTTTTGGCGTGCAACAGAAACTCTCAGCGGACACAGTGCTGGAAGTCGATTATGTGGGTTCGAGCTCGGCTGATCTCTCCTACGATCAGGATTTAAACCAACTTCGACCCGGAACGGGAACCGGAGTCGTGGTGAATTCGCTGAGACCTTACCTGGGATACGGAGATATTCTCTCGACCGCGAATGGAGCGATCTTCAATTACAATTCGCTACAGGCGCGCGTGACAAAACGCTTGCAGCACGGCGGCACTTTGAACGTTTCCTACACTTGGGCCAAAGGCCTCACAGACGCCCAGAGCTATAGCTATCTTCCCGAGAACACGTATAACCTTATGGGCGACTACGGCCCGGAGAACTTCACTCGTAACCAGATCCTAGTGATCAGCTACGTATATCCGCTTCCTTTCTGGCAAACGGGCGATCAGATGTACAAGAAGCTACTCGGCGGTTGGCAGCTCTCCGGTGTTACGAACATCTCGACGGGGCTTCCGGTCAATGTGC
>Ga0335073_10016122_pt1 | contig 10437 bp, 8 predicted proteins | sample Lox_Sample_22_FD_207093 | JGI IMG/M metagenome (GOLD analysis project Ga0335073, IMG submission 207093) | Soil microbial communities from Loxahatchee National Wildlife Refuge, Florida, United States - Lox_Sample_2.2 | ecosystem: Environmental > Terrestrial > Soil > Wetlands | place: USA: Florida...
CGCTACCGGCTTCTTTTCCGGATCAGGCATCATTGGCAGCGAAATCTTTCCCACCGCTGTCCGCGCCCGCGCCCTGGGATTCACTTACAACGGAGCACGCGCGCTGAGTTCGGTCGCGCCATTCGTCATTGGGAAGGTCGGTCAGACCAAGGGCCTGGGCTGGGCTTTTTATCTGTGCGGCGCATCGTTTCTCCTCGCGTGTGCCACAGCTGCGCAACTACCCGAGACAAAAGGAAAACATCTGGAGTGATCCGGCCTTGGCTGTTTGCCTCAGTCGACCGGTTCGATGGCGGCGATTGCCTCCGGCGATTTCGCGTCCGGCCTTTGCACGACCACAATCGCCGCCAGAACTAAAACGATGCCGAGGGTTTGTACAGGACCCAGGGTCTCCCCCAAGGCGAAGGCCGCGATGACAATCGAGAAAACCGGCTCCAAGCAACTGACCACAACCGCGCGAGTCGGCTCGAGATATTGCAGACCTGCGAAATACAGCGAAAATGGAACCAGCACGGAAAGCAGTGAGAAAACGAAAAGAAAGAGCCACTGTCCGCTCGAATAGTGTGCCCGTGCAATTTTCCAGGGGGAGTTCACGATGATCCACAACAGAGCCGCGCTCCCGATGGTGTACAGCAACACAATCCAGCGGTCATAGCGGGCGAGAATGCTGTGGCCGCCGACGTTGTAGAACGCGAATGAGAATGCGGCCAACAGCGAAGCAACCACGCCCCAGGGGTTGAGTCGCAGACCGCCAGAACCAAACACTCCAATCACCAAAACAATTCCCGCCAGCGCCAAAGCAACCGCTGCGAAACGGTGCCAGCTCGGCTTCTGTAAGCGGCGCGCAATCGCGTATAACAGCACCCAAACCGGCGCGGTGTATTGCAGGATGATGGCGGTTGCCACATTGGTTTTTTGAATGGCGAAATAGTAAAAGTAGTTGGATGCCGCCACCCCAAACACACCGAGCAGGATGGTTTGCCGCAGATCGGGCAGAGGCAGGCGCAGCGCCCGTCCTCCCCGCAACAGCAGCAACGCCGGAAGCAAAACCAGAAACGAAAATGTTGTCCGCGTTTGGGAAAGAATCAGCGGATCGATCGGCTGCAACATTCCCAAGCCGGGCAGAGGACGTCCAGTAAACGCCGCCCGGCCGAGCGTGGCCGCAATGCCCCAGCAGAACGTGGCGGCAGCGATATACAGATAACCACGATACGGTTTGCGGGCTTCGGCTGGCAATGTCCTAAGAAAAGAGGCAGCGATTAGAAATTGCTAGTCAAATACAATTTAAAACCCGTCATTCAACGTACTCGATCTGTGTCGTGATCTTTGCCGTTTTCTCCAACATGGCTGAAACCGAACAATACTTCTCTTTCGACAGCCGCACCGCGTCTTCTACGGCTTTTTTTGAGACTTTCCCTCCTACCCGATAAGTCAACCGGATTGCGGTAAAAACCGTGGGCGGCTCGCTGGCCCGGTCCGCCTCGGCCCGCACTTCCAGGCTCGACATCGGTTCCCGCTTTTTACGCAGAATCGCAGCCACGTCGTACCCAGTGCAGCCACACAGCCCAATCAGGACCAGTTCCGTCGGGCTGTTGCCGGCTTTGCTATCGCCATCCACAACCATGGGATGGCCGCTGGCTGCGACGGCGTTGAAGCACACGTTATCAATCCATGTCGCGCGAGCTTTAATCATGTTTCTCTCCGACGTCTGAAGAAGTCGCCTTCGCCGGCGTTTCTCCCTATCTTCGATTGTCCGTCCTCGGTTCCGGGTGTATGAGTACGCGAAACAGCTCCGGCGCCGCCTGCTTGAAGCGGGTTTCAAGCTCAGTCTGGATATCATGCACGCGCGAGAGCGGCAAATCGTCCGGCATGGTGCAATGGCAGGAAACGTACAAACGGCCGCGCACGCGTTTGATTTCAACATCGTGCATGTCAAGAATTTCCGGGAACTGGGTGGCAATGGCCTTGAGCTGTTTTTCCGATCGCGCATCCTGCACGATTTCTTCCGCCGGCTCGATGGTGGCCGGCTCACTTTCAATGTGAGTCAAAATCGATGAGATCTCCGGAACTTCCTGGCGAATCTCCGCTTCGAGCTGGCTCACGCGGTCGTGAGCTTCTTTCAAAATCATTTGCTCATTCAGTTCCAGATGCTGTTCCACATGCAGGCGATCATGCAGGTCCTGCACACTGACGTCGTGGACGTTGACGTTGTTGCGCGTCGCCACGGCGCGAATCCGGTCAAAGATATTTTCAGTGCGCGTGGCACGTGGCACCGACCTAACCACAACATCGGCCTCCGGCAGAATGCTTCGGACCGCGTTTGTCACTGCGTCGGCGACCTGTTCCGAGCGCTGGAACGTGACATTCCGCGAAAGACCCACAGAAAGGTCGGCAAAATAGCGATTGCCGGCGCGGCGAATGCGCACCCGGTCGACTTCCAGCAATCCATCCACCTTGGAGACCGCCGCGATGATCTTGCTCCGCACCCCCGTGGGCGCGGCGTCGAGCAATGCGTCGATGGTCCGGCGGGCAAGCCGCCAGCTGACCGACACCACCACTCCCGCCACGAAAAGCGCTGCTAGCGGATCGGCGAGGCGCAACCATCCGATGCCACCTCTGTTCCCCACCATGACCAGGACCAGCCCGAGCACAACCGCGCCAGTCGACCAGACATCCGTAGAAAAATGCAGCGCATCCGCCTCCAGGGCCTGACTGTCGTATTTGGTGGCGATGCGGCCCAGAGCACGGGAACGCCAAAAATCCACCACCATGGAAGCAAACAGCACCAAAAACGCGATAATGCTCGGCTCGATTTCCACATGATGAAAGAACAACCGTTGGATGGCTTCGTATACGATCCAGAAGCAAGTGAGCAGAAGTAATCCGGTTTCTACGAACGCCGAAAAATTTTCTACCTTGCCGTGGCCATATTGATGTTCCGCGTCGGCCGGCTTGTCCGAGACTCGGACCGAGAGCAGCGTAATCACCGCAGCAATCAAGTCCAGAGCCGAGTGAGCAGCTTCCGAAAGAATGCCAAGGCTTCGGGTGCTAATGCCGACGATCAGCTTCAGCCCCGTGATGACAACTGCAGCCAGAACGGAGTTTGCTGCCACGGCGCGCTTCTCGCCGCGCATCGACTCGGGACTGAAAATCGCCGGCTGCCCTGACATAGGCGCATTATAGCGGTCGGAGAATTTTCGCCCGGGTGGCGATGAACCAAGCGCAATAACCCGCGATTCGCCGAAACGACTCTATGCTAGGATTTTCATTGGCTTTGCAAAATTGAAGATGAGGTGTGGAATTCATGTTTCGTTGTGCATGCCTATGTTTATTTCTTGGAGCGGTGGCCTATGGTCAGACTACAACTCCCGCTAGCCAAACCAGTGCGCAGAAGCCGAGCGTCCCGGCGGCCAGCGCGGCTACGGCAAGCTCTGCGGCAGAACTGCCTGCCGATGCCGCGGTTATCACGATCCAGGGCAGCTGTTCCAATGCAACGGCTGGCAAGAACGCCTCGGACTGCAAAACGGTAGTCACGCGCGCCGAGTTCGAGGCCTTGATCCGCGCCTTCGCGCCAAACGTGCCGCAGGCCGCGCAGTCGCGCATGGCCATGTCGTACGGGGAAATGCTGGTGGTGGCCAACGAGGCCCACAAACGGGGTCTGGACCAAACTCCTGCTTTCCATGCGAAGATGGCGGTAAGCCGGCTTCAGCTGCTGGGCAAGGAGCTCGACTCTCAATTGCAAGCGGAAGCCGCGCAGATTCCCCAACAGGACCTCGAAGCCTACTACAAGGAACACGAGGCAAACTTCCAGGAGGCTGACCTGCAGCGCATCGCCATACCTTTGCGAAAGCAAATGGAAGCTCCGAAGGAAAAGCTGAGCGACGAGGAAACCAAAAAACGCGAGCAGGAAGCACAGAACGCCATGAAAAAAGAGGCGGAGGCGATCCACGCCCGGGCCGTTGCCGGCGAGGATTTTGACAAACTGCAGCAGGAAGTCTACAACTTTGCCGGGTTTAAGATTTCGGCTCCCAGCACGAAACTGATGAACGTTCGCAGGAGCGCTCTGCCCAACGATCAAGTGAGTGTGTTCGAGCTCAAGGCCGGAGAAATTTCTGCGCTCCTCACTACGCCTACCGGTTACGCCATTTACAAAGTCGACAAAAAAGATGCGATTCCGCTGGACAAGGCGCAGACTGAAATTGAGCAAGCGCTCAGCCGGCAGCGTTTTCAGGCTTTGCGCCAGGCCGTGATGCAATCGGGCACGCCGGTCCTGAACGATGCTTATTTCACAGCGCCATCCGCCCCCGCTCCGGCTGCGCCTGCCCCCGGCGGACAAACCGGCAACAATCAGACGCCGCCAAAACCTCCAGCTCCCGGCCCCAAATAGAAGTCGCGATGGCCGAAAACAAACCAACGGTAGTGGTGACGGGAATCTCAGGGAACCTGGGACTCCGTCTTTTGCCTCAGCTTTCCGGTTTCAACGTGGTAGGAGTAGACCTGAAACCGCCGGCCAGTGACGCCCTCACTCGTTTCGAGAGTATCGATTTGGGAGAAGAAGCCTCTTGCCGCGAGATGTTGCTTCTGCTCCGCGAAGCCCGAGCGGTGGCGGTCGTTCATCTTGCTTTTGTCATCGACCCCATCCGCACCAACGTACTCGATTCGGACCGCATGTGGCACATCAACGTTGCGGGAACGGCGCGCGTGATGGAGGCGATCACGGAAGCCAACCGTGACGAGACGCTGGTACAAAAGTTCATTTTCCCCAGCAGCGTTTCGGCCTACGGCCCTGATTTGCCGGGCCCGGTCACGGAAGATTTCCCGCTCGGCGCGCATACCTTGCCCTACGCCATTCACAAAATGGAATCCGACAAGGTGGTGCAGCTGCGGGCGCCCGCCCTGCGCGGTTGCAGTGCCTACATGCTGCGTCCGCACATTCTTGCCGGCGCCAGTGTGGAGAACTACCTCCTCGGAGCCTTCCGCGGTACGCCAAATGGAGGGGGAGTGCGCGCCGCCCGAATGCGCGAGCGCGGCGCCCGGCTGCCCTGCATGCTCCCCTACGGGCAAAAATATCTGGATCACAAAATCCAGTTTGTGCACGTCGATGACGCGGCCCGCTTGATCGCGCATATTCTCCGCAAGAGTGAACCGGAAGCGCAGCGGCTCACGATTCTCAATGTTGCCGGACGCGGAGAATCATTGACCTTTGAGCGTTGCATCCAGATGGCACACGCGAAGCTCTGGCGCGCTCCAAGCAAATATGCTTTTCGACTGGCCCTTCAGGCGTACTGGAAACTTGGGATCTCTGCGATTCCGCCCGAGGCCTGGCCCTACATGACCGGCCAATACATCATGAGCACCGACCGCCTGCAGAAGTTCTTGGGGTCAAACTATGATGATGTGATTCGCTTCACCGTGACCGACGCTTTCGCCGACTCGTTTCCCGACTCCGGGGCGGAAACCGGACAGAATACCTAGCTATTTCTTTCCTCTGTACAGTCCGGCAATGCCAAATGTGTAGGGCGTCCAGGAAGCCTCCGCGAATCCCGCCTCCCTCATGCGGTCGAGCATTTCTTCGGGGGCGTGAAAGCGTTCGACCGAAACCGGCAGATAGGCATACGGCCCTTTGACTCCCGAGATGAACGTTCCAACTGCCGGAAGTACATGTTTGAAATACACGCGATAAAACTTTCCGAGCGCGCCATTTGGCTCGCCAAAATCCAGAATGCCGCACTCCCCCCCCGGCCGCAGCACCCGCACAATTTCCCGGAAACCGGCGTCATAGTCCGCCAGATTGCGGAAGCCGAATGCCGAAGTCAGAAGATCGAAACTGGAATCGGCGAATGGCAAGCGCAACGCGTCCGCTTCCACCCATTGCAGAACACGATTTCCATCCTTCGCCACGGCCCGAACCAGCATGGCATGAGAAAAATCAATTCCTAGAATTCTTGCCCCCGACTTTCCCGCTTGTCGGCGCAGCGCGAAGGCCATATCCCCGGTGCCGCAGCACAGATCCAACGCTTGCGCATTTTTCAAGCTAAGAATGTGGGCAAAAGTTCGCGCGGCTCGCCGCCACCATAGGCGGTCCACGTTGCAGGAAAGCACATGATTGAGCAAGTCGTATCGCGGCGCGATAGCGGTAAACATCTCGCGCACGGCGCGCGCGGCCGACTCCTGGTTGATCGCGCCTGACGGAGCAGACCCGACTACGGCTCGGTTTGCTTTGGCGATTTCCAAACGTTTATCCCCGTGGCCGCTTCGCCGTCGATCTCCGGCGCAACTCACTGACCGCTTCGATCACCGCCTGCTCTGACACATCATTGTCAATCTCGACCCGTCCAATCTGTCGAGGCAGAACAAAATGCACCACCCCATCGCGTGTTTTCTTGTCCGTCTTCAGCAGACGCAGAATGGTTTTTCCCTCGCTTTCGACTTTCGGCAAGGCGCCAAGCCGAAGCGTTGCGTCGGCAATTCTTTGCGAAATCTCCGGCCCGCATTTTCCCGTTCGGGCAGCTATATCAGCCGCCGCGACCATTCCCCAGGCGACCGCTTCCCCGTGCAGATACCGGCGATAGGCGGTCGCTGCTTCCAAGGCATGGCCAATGGTGTGGCCGAAGTTCAATACCCGGCGCAAGCCGCCTTCCCGTTCGTCGCGTGAGACCACATCCGCTTTGAGTTTGACTGATTCCCCAATCACCCATTCCAGTTTCGTTGGGTCGCGCCGCAGATCTTTGACGCTAAGATCCTCCAGCACGCGGAACAACTCCACATTCCCGATCACGCCACACTTGACCGATTCATAAAGCCCGGCCCGAAATTCACGCTCCGGCAGAGTAGAGAGAACCGCCGGATCGATCAAGACCGCCAGCGGCTGCTGAAAAGTCCCCAGCAGATTCTTGCCCGCGCGGAGATTTACGCCGGTCTTGCCTCCGATCGAAGCGTCAACTTGCGCCAGCACCGTCGTCGGAATCTGTATAACTTCGACGCCGCGCATATAAATCGAGGCCAGGAGCCCCGCCACATCTCCGACGACGCCACCGCCGAATGCGACAATCACGGCATCGCGCTCGGCTCGCTGTCGCACAAGTTCTTCGCCAAGAACTTCAACCGTCGCCAATCGCTTGTGGCGCTCGCCGTCGGGCATCTCAACGAATTTCGCATCGAAACCAGCCGCAGCCACCGACGAGTGCAGTTTCTTGCCCCAGCGGCGCTTGACCGGCAGTACGGTGACCACGAAAAGCTGCTTGCGGTCCGGCAGCAGCTTGCGTAGTTCCTGCCCCGCCCGCTCCAGCAGGCCGTTTTCAATGATCGCCTCGTAAGACCGCTGAGGCACGGTGATCGTCACGCGTTTCACGGCTCCAATCATAGCGTAAGCGCACGCGGTCCTCGGGCAAGCAAAGTGTTACCATCTTTTTCTATGCAGTGTGCGCCAGCCCAAACGGATTTCCTGGTTGTGGGCGCGGGTGTAGCCGGCATGCGCGCTGCGATTGAGCTGGCTGATGCCGGTCGCGTCGTAGTTCTTGCCAAGCGCGAGATCGCCGACTCCGCCACGCAATATGCCCAGGGCGGCATCGCCGCCGCGCTCAGCGACGAGGATGAAATCAGCCTCCACCTTCAGGACACGTTGAGCGCGGGCGACGGGCTCTGCAACATCGAAGCCGCCAAAGTGCTTGTGGAAGAGGGCCCCGAACGAATCGAAGAATTAATACAGTGGGGTACAGAATTTGACCGCGAAGGCACGAAACTCGCGTTCACGCGCGAAGGCGCCCACAGCCGCAACCGCATCCTGCATGCCCACGGTGATTCCACAGGACAGGAAATTCTGCGCGCGCTCGTCGCCAAAGCCAAAGCGTTGAAAAATATCCAGGTCTGCGAATTTGAATTCTCGACTGACTTGCTGCTGCACGACGGCCGCGTCTGCGGCATTGCATTGATCAGCGAAACCGGCGAAACGCGCTACGTAGCGGCGTCGGCCGTGTTGCTGGCCAGCGGCGGACTCGGCCAGCTCTATCGCAATACGACCAATCCCCCTGTCGCCACGGGAGATGGCGTGGCCATGGCCCACCGCGGCGGCGCTGAAATCAGCGACATGGAATTTGTCCAGTTTCATCCCACCGCGCTTTATCTAAAAAACGCACCGCGCTTTTTGCTCTCCGAAGCACTGCGCGGCGAGGGCGCTTACCTGCGCAATCTCGAAATGCAACGTTTCATGCCCAAGTACCACCCCCTGGCGGAGTTGGCCCCGCGCGACGTGGTAGCGCGCGCCATTGTGCATGAACTCGAAGTCAGCCGGACCAAAGATCCGGTGGTCTATCTCGATCTCACTCACCTCGATCCTGATCACATCAAGGCCCGTTTCCCCCGCATCTACGCAACTTGCATGGAGTACAACATCGACATCACTACAGACTTGATTCCCATCCGCCCCGCCGCGCATTACGCCATGGGCGGCGTGCGAACGGGTCTGAACGCTCGCACGAGCCTGCCCGGACTCTATGCCGCGGGTGAGGCCGCGGCCACGGGCGTCCACGGCGCCAATCGGCTGGCCAGCAATTCCCTGCTTGAAGGTTTGGTCTTCGGCGCCCGCGCAGGCAGCGCCATGCGCGATGAACTGCGCAAGTCTCCGGCCAGCATGACTAAACCGCCACGCACCGCGTACTCTAACGGCCCTGTGGATGCTGGAACCGAGGTGCTCGTCCGCGAAATTCAGGATCTGATGTGGCAAGACGTCGGGATCGTCCGAAACGGCTCAGGGCTAACGCGCGCGATTGATCATTTGAGCAAGATGGCGCCTCGCGTTTCAAACCCACGAACTCGGCGCAGCTACGAAGCGCGCAATCTTCAGATCGCGGGCCTACTCGTGGCCCGCTCCGCTCTGGCCCGAGAAGAAAGCCGCGGCGCGCACTACCGCACTGACTTCCCCGCACACCATGACGCCAAGTTTCTGAAGCACTCGGTGGTCGCGGGTGGGGCAATTCGTTTCGCGTGAGGACCAGTCCGCTGGGAAAATTCCCTCACCCCATCGCAAACTGCGCGAACCTGATATCTTACAAACCCGCAAGTGATGTCGAACCAGGAAGGCAGCCATGGACCGCCGCACGTTTCTAGGTTTGATGGGAGTTGGACTTTCCAGCAAATTCGGCCGCGCCAATTTCGCGCCGCTGACACTCAGAGGGCTCGATCAGCCGCCTCCCGGGAATGCCAAAGCGTATGGCTCCGGCTATTTCGGCGAGTGGATCACCGACGAATTTGGACTTCCCGCATACCGCTATACGTGCAATCAACTTACCGACCCGAAAGCCCGCACTCCGGTTCACCCGGAATGGCGCAGCCCAACCGACCATACTCACCAGGTTGGCAATGATCGCCTGGTCGCTGCGGTCTCGAACTACGGATACGTGCAGGTGCGCCAGGACGAAGGCTCACCGAAGTTTTTGAACGACTATTCTCCTGAGAATTTCCGCTACGGCGGAGGTCTCGGATTCCTCGTCGATGGAAACAGCACCCTCACCACCTACTATCCAGGGAACGCCGACTCATTCGATCGCATCATGGGCGTCGGCTACCTGCGAAAAATCGTGCGTGGAAATAGCTATGAGATTGATCAACTGATTCTGGCTCCCTTCGGCGACGATCCTGTTTTGCTTTCTCAGGTCACAGTCACAAACCGTGGACCGGCCGCTGCGAATCCGCGCTGGATCGAATATTGGGGCTGCCACAACTATCAATTTTCGTATCGTTCGCTGATGGAAGCGTCGCTTCAGGGAGACATGGGCAAGGCCGCGCAGTTTCGCCGCGATTTTGCCGGAAGGTTCGCCCACCAGTTCTCGCAAATCGCAGATCACTCCGGTCTGATCGAGCGGCAGAAATTTCTTGGCCGTACGCCGGACGAAGAAGCGGCCTGGCAGAAAGTGCAAAGTTTGCTGAAGGAGAATCCGACGGCGTTTTTCGGCAGTCCCGTGCCGGAGTTCCCTCCGGGCGTATCTTTTGAAGACCTCAACCCTCCGTCTACCTTCCTGGTATCTCTCGACGCCCCGGCAGATGGTTTCGCCACCAACGCGGCCACTTTTTTTGGAACCGGCGGAGTCGACCATCCTTCCGGGGCAGCCAATAAACTCGATCATGATCTCGCAACCACCGGACCGGAAAGCGCATTCTTGCTGGAGCGAGATCTCGCGCTCGCGCCCGGGCAAAGCCAGACCTTACGCTTCCTCTACGGCTATCTTCCTGACGGATTCGTCCCCGAAGACCTAATTGCAAAATACTCAAAGACAGCTCCATCCCTGCAACCCGACTCAAGCTCGAAATGGAAAACATCCGGTCTTCGTTTTCGCGCCGCTTCCGAGCCCTGGGTGGAAAGAGAAACGCTCTGGCACAATTACTATCTCCGCAGCAACCTTACTTACGACAGCTTTTTCCGCGAGCACATTCTTTCGCAGGGCC
>Ga0335073_10016123_pt1 | contig 10436 bp, 8 predicted proteins | sample Lox_Sample_22_FD_207093 | JGI IMG/M metagenome (GOLD analysis project Ga0335073, IMG submission 207093) | Soil microbial communities from Loxahatchee National Wildlife Refuge, Florida, United States - Lox_Sample_2.2 | ecosystem: Environmental > Terrestrial > Soil > Wetlands | place: USA: Florida...
GCGTTTCTTCGTCCGTTCAGGAACGCCGGTGGGGAAGGGGTTCGCTATGTTGGTTCCGCGGGGCCCGAGCCTCAGCGGTCGTACATCGTTGCCACGGTGAAGGGTACTGGTGCCTTGCGGCCCAAGCGCAGGAACGCAGGACGGCTAGCTCTCAGGCCGGCTGGCGAGGCTGCCCGGCAGCCAGCCTCGGGCCGGAACCTGCCTAGCCGTGCCACAGGTAATGACCATGCTTCTAATGGTCATGCGTCGGACGAGCGTCGAACGCCGACGGCAAACGGTGTGTTTCCCGATGATCAGGCGCAGGGCGGTCAGGCGGCAACCGACACCGTGAGTGCTGGCCGGGCGTCAGGTCCGCCGAGCCGTTATTCGCTGAGGAACTGGCGTGTCCGTTCACGTCTGCTGCTGCTCGTTACTTTGCCCACCGTGGCTGCCTTGGTGTTCGGCGGCTTTAATGTCGGCTCCTCAATCGTCAGCGCACAGGCTGACCAGCGCACGCTTCAGCTGGCCCGGCTGGCCGGCGATGTCACCAGCCTGGTGCAGGCGCTGCAGAACGAGCGCGAGGACACCATCACCTACATCACCCTGGGCAACGAAGGTGGCCGGGCGAACGAGCTGGGTGCACCTCCCGCCTCAGCTCTCCAAGAACCTCCCGGGACGACCGGACCAGATATTGCCGCTCCTGAAATCACGCTGCTGAAGTCGGACTACCGCGCCACGACCGCGGCGGCGGGCCCGGTGCTCAGCGTGGCGGCCTCGATCGGGAGTTCCTACCCGGCGCTGGTGCAACAGCAGGCCCAGGACGCGATCGCGGCGGTCAACGATCTCCCGGCGCTGCGGCAGGAAGCCGCGGGCACTCTGCTCCCCCCGCTGGCGGTGGTCAATTACTACGGAAACACCATCACGCAGCTGCTGTCGCTGGAGAACCAGGTCGCCGCGGGTAGTAACGACGCGACTCTGGCCGACAGCGTGCGCGTCCTCGGCCTGATATCGGACATGAAGGAGGAGGTCGCACAGCAGCAGGCGATTGTGACCTCGGCGCTCACCACCGAACTTAACGGAGCCGTTAGGCTCAGCAGCAACTCGCTGACGGTGCTGAACGACGAGTCGGCTGAGCAGCAAGCGAACGTGGCTGCGTTCCAGCTCGCAGCGACGCCGGCCCAGCGCGCGATTTACAACGCCTCGCTGTCGTCGTCGTCCGCGTCCAACGCCCTGCAACAGCTGGCCCAAGCGGCATCGCTGATCAACCTTCATTTCAGCTCCAACAACGACCCGACCTTGGAGGTCGCCTCCAGCGACACCTCGTTCACGGTCAGCAGCCTGGGCTCGGTTGAACAGCAACTGGTGGCCTCGGTGATCTCCCGGGCCACATCGCTGCGCGATCACGCCATCACTTTGGCGATCATCATCTTCCTCGGGGTTGTCCTGCTGCTCGCGATCACGCTGGCCACGACGACCTTCATCGGCCGGTCGATGGTGGGGCCGCTACGCCGGCTGCGGACCGGTGCGCTGCAGATCGCCGGGGTGCGGCTGCCCGAGACGGTGCAGCGGATGAGCGAGACCGACGGTGAGGGCGTGTCGCTCGAGGTGGAGCCCATCAATGTGGATTCCACCGACGAGATAGGTGAGGTCGCCCGGGCCTTCGACCAGGTCCACAGGGAAGCGCTCCGGCTGGCGGCCAACGAGGCGGCTCTCCGCGGGAACGTCAACGCGATGTTCGTGAACCTCTCCCGCCGCAGTCAGTCTCTGGTCGAGCGGCAGCTCCGCCTGATCGACGATCTGGAACAGGGAGAGCAGGACGCGGAGCGCCTGTCGAGCCTGTTCCAGATGGACCACCTGGCCACCCGTATGCGCCGCAACTCGGAGAACCTGCTGGTGCTCGCGGGTCATGAGGAGGCCAGGCGGTGGAATCAGCCGGTGGCGCTGGTCGACGTGCTTCGCGCCGCCCTGTCCGAGATCGAGCACTACGAGCGCGTCACGCTGAACGTGCAGCCGGGGATCGCGGTGCGCGGGCAGGCGGTCAGCGACGTCGTCCACCTGACCGCTGAGCTGGTTGAGAACGCGACGTCGTTCTCGGCCGCGGAAATGCCAGTCACGATCGCCGGGCACCTGCTGAGCAGCGGCGGGGTGCTGCTCGAGATCACCGACCAGGGCGTCGGCATGGGGTCGGAAGAGATGGCCCACGCCAACTGGCGGCTGGACAACCCGCCCGTGGTGGACGTCGCGGTCTCGCGTCGCATGGGCCTGTTCGTGGTGGCCAGGCTGGCGGCCAAGCACGGCATCCGGGTCCGGCTGCGTCCCGCGGCCTCCGGCGGGCTGACCGCTCTGGTTTGGCTGCCCGATGAGGCGATCGTGCATGAGACATCGGACGGCACCCCGGGCCTGCGCCGCACCGGCTCGATGGCCGAACCCGTCCTCGGGCGGCTGACCGACGGGGCCCTCACCGCCGGTGACGAGGCTGTGACCAGCGGCTGGGGAGACATCAGCCGCACAACAACAGACGCCGGCCACCCAACAACGGCCGAGCAGGAGATCAATGCCTCCCGGGCGCCGAGGTTCGCGCCGCTACGGGCGGACGCGGAAGAACCGCCGGCCCTTGGCCCGAAGCGGGTACCCGGTGCGGGACCCAGGCCGGGCTCCGGCTGGGCGACCGGGCCGTTGCCCGCGTTCCGCACGGTGCCCCGGCCGGCCTCCGACGACGGGTCCGAGGTGGCCGCGACCGGGCCGCAGCCGGCGATCGGGGCGACCGGGCCGCAGTCGGCGATCGGGGCGACCGGGCCGCAGCCAGCGATCGGCGCGACCGGGCCGCAGCCGGTGATCAGAGCGAGTACGGAGTCGGCCGGAGAGGCCGAGACGACCGGCGTGGATCTGCCCGCCGCGGCTTTCGATTCGTTCAGTATCGGGTCGCCGCCGCTCGACGGCGGCGCGGCTGAGTCGCCGCCCACCAGCCCGCAGCCGGTTCTCGGTGCGCCCGCGACCACCGGCTGGGAGACGGGCTTGCCGCCCAGCGAGATGATTGTGCCGCCCGCCGAGGGGCTCGGAGAGGAGCATCGGCTGCCTATTTTCGAGGCAGTGGAGTCGGACTGGTTCCGTCGAGGGCGGCAGGCCGTTGGCCGGACCAGCCGGGTGGCCGAGCCAAGCAACGGGTGGGCCTCGCCCGCCGACGAGGGCTGGCGCGCCGCCGAGGTCGTCAGTACGCCATCGTCGGGCGGCGTCACCTCGGCCGGGCTACCGAAGCGGGTACCGCAGGCCAATCTCGTTCCCGGGGCCGTCGGCGCGGCGGCCGGGGGGTCTTCAGCGGCGGCGCCGGCCAGGTCGGCGGCGGCCACGCGGGACCGCTTCGCCAGCTTCCAGCGCGGCGTCAGGCAGGGCCGTGCCGCGGCGGGCCAGGGCTCGTCTGACGACGCAGAGGATAAAGGTTCGGAATGAGAGGTGACATCGGTTGTGGTGGCGGTCATGCTGAGGGCTGGCAACTGGTGACGGTCGTGATAGAGCGAAGGGAGCGTTCGTGAGCCCGCTTGTGCGTCCCGCCCAGGACCTGAACTGGCTTATCACGAACTTCGTGGAGCGGGTGGCTTCGGTCGCGCATGCGATCGTGGTGTCGTCGGACGGGTTGCCGATGGCGTACTCCCAGGGGTTCCCGTCGGACCGGGTTGATCAGCTTGCTGCGGTGACATCAGGGCTAACGAGCCTGACCCAGGGGGCATCGCGGGTATTCGAGGGTGGTGCGGTCACCCAGACCGTGGTTGAAATGCAGCGGGGGCTGCTGATCGTGATGGCGATCAGTGACGGGTCGAGCCTTGCTGTGCTGGCGGCTGCGGACTGCGACATGGGGCTGGTGGCGTACGAGATGGCGCTGCTGGTCGAGCGGGTGGGCAGCGCGCTCACCCCCGAGGTGCGCGGCGGTCAGCCACCTGGGTGGCGGGAGGATGGCAGACTGTGACAGGAGACGCTGGTGTCGGTCCCGGGCCGGGATAGCCAGGCGCCCCTCGGCGGCAGGTATGGTACTCGGCCGGGCAATGGTGTGCCCCGGTCGGTGTTTGAGCCTGCGGCTGGTCTTGACGCCGGTGCCCTTGGTCCCAATGGCCTTGGTCCTGGCGGTGGCCCAGGCGCGGACGGCGCCGGGCGCGATCCACGCCTGGGGCGCGCAGGCGCGGGTAGTTCTTTGGTTCGGCCGTATGCGGTCACGGGCGGGCGGACGAAGCCTCGGACTCAGCTCGAGATTGAGGCGATGGTCGCGGCGGCTCACTATGAGGCGCGGGACTTGTCGGTGCTCAGCCCGGAGTGCCAGGCGATTTTGGGTTTCTGCCGGGATTGGCGGTCGGTGGCGGAGATTTCCGCGGTGTTGCGGATGCCGCTAGGGGTGGCGCGGATCTTGATTGCCGATATGGCGGTGGAGGGGCTGGTGCGGATTCACCAGCTGGATCATGCGCAGGGTCGCCCGGACCTTAACTTGCTGGAGAGGGTGCTAAGTGGACTTCGCAAGCTCTAACGCGGTCTCCGGCGTCGCGGCTGAAGCCGCGATGACGTCGGTCAAGATCGTTGTGGCGGGTGGGTTCGGAGTTGGAAAGACCACGTTTGTCGGGTCAGTGTCGGAGATTACGCCGCTGACGACCGAGGCGGTAATGACATCGGCCAGCGATGGCCTTGACGATTTGTCGCATACCCCGGACAAGACGACCACGACGGTGGCGATGGATTTCGGGCGGGTCACGCTCGATGCCGGGCTGATCTTGTACCTGTTCGGCACGCCCGGGCAGCACCGGTTCTGGTTCATGTGGGACGACCTGATCCACGGGGCCATCGGAGCGGTGGTGCTGGTGGATACCCGCAGGCTGGCGGACTCGTTCCCCGCCGTTGACTACTTCGAATCGGCGGGGCTGCCGTTCATCGTGGCGGTGAACGGGTTCCATGGTGACTTCCCGCACGACGTCTCCGACGTGCAGGAGGCGCTGTCGGTCAGCCCGCACGTGCCGGTGACCCAGTGTGACGCGCGGGACCGCCGGTCGACCAAGTCGACGCTGATCTCGCTGGTGGAACACGCCATGGCGATGCAGCTCAGCCCGCGCTGAGCCCGAAGCCTGGCCAGCGCAGCTCTCCGTACGCGGGCGCAACGCGGCCCAGGCCCGGCCTGGGCCCGCGTGCCTCTGCTGTAATGGGTCATGCGAGCCCGCTGGGGCGGTAGCTCAGCCGGTTAGAGCAGCGGACTCATAATCCGCCGGTCCTGGGTTCGAGTCCCAGCCGCCCCACCGATCGATGGACGACGACCCCGGCCCAGGCCGGGGTCGTGGCCGCCGCAGCGGGCCCCGGAGGGCTGACGCACCTCGACCGCAGTACCGCGGCGGTCCATGAGACGTTTTCTATACGTTCAGGCAGTCGAACGGGAATGGCCGGGGGCCAGACCGAAAGCGGATATCGTGCACGGGTGGCATCAACTGCCCCGGACGGGGGCGCTGTGGCCGCCGCCCGGCAGCCGGCGGTGGCTGGCGTGCGCCCGGCCGGGCTAGCGTGGTTCCGGCGCGACGGCGGGCTGCTCGCCGTGGGTGCGGCCGCCTTCGCCGTGGCCATCGGCGGGTACATCGCCTATATCCTGACTAATCGTACCAACCTGTGGATGCAGCCGGTCGATCTGCGCGTGTACCGCGACGGCGGGCTGATCGTCCGGCACGTCAGGCCGCTGTACCGGGCGTACCGCGCCTCGCCCCTCTACGACTGGCCCGGATTCGTGAACCTGCCGTTCACCTACTCCCCGTTCGCGGCCATCGTGTGCACGGTCCTGACGCTGTTCTCGTTCCCGACGCTGATGGATATCTCGGTCGGGGTGAACATCGCGGCCGTGCTCGCGACGATCTGGCTGACGTTGGGCGGGCTCGGGTACCGTCGCGGCCTGGCCCGGCTGGGCGCGACCCTGCTGCTGGCCGCGCCGCTGCTGTGGACCGAGCCGGTGCAGCGGACGCTGTTTCTCGGCCAGATCGAGCTCTTGCTGATGGCACTGATCATCTGGGATCAGTGCCAGCCGGACCGGCGGTGGTGGAAGGGGGCCGGGGTCGGCATCGGGGCGGGCATCGATCTCATACCGCTGATCTTCATCCCGTACCTGCTGCTGACCCGCCGGTTCCGGCAGGCGGCCGTGGCCACAGGAACGTTCGTGCTGACCATCCTGATCGGGTTTGCCGCGCTGCCCGCCGATTCGAGGAAATACTGGCTGACCGGGCTGTTCGCCCATGGCAGCCGCACCGGATTCGTCGGCTGGGAGGGCAACCAGTCGCTGCCGGCCCTAGTCACCCGGCTGACCGGCAACGTCGTGCACGCGCAGCCGACGTGGCTGGTGGCCGACGTGGTCGTCGGGATCGCCGGGGTGGTGTGCGCGGCGCTGCTTGACCGGGCGGGCCACCGCATGGTCGGGCTGCTGACCTGCGCGCTGACCGGGCTGCTGGTCTCGCCGATCAGCTGGGACCACCACTGGGTGTGGATCGTGCCCGCGACGGTGGTCGCCGCGGTCTACGCGCTGCGGGCCGTGGGCGCTGCCCGCTGGGCGCTGGGCGGCCTGGCCGCTGGGCTGGCGCTGGTGTTCGGGGCGTGGCCCGGGGCTCTGTGGCACCTGCCGGCCAGCACCGGCGGGTACTTCGAGGGGCTGATCTGGGTGCCGCCGCTGACCAACCCGGAAACGTACCTGCGAATCGGCGACCGCCCGTGGTACCCCGAGTACCACTGGCACGGACTGCTGCTGATCACCGGGAACCTGTACGTGCTAACCGGGATCGCGCTGTTCGCGGCGCTGCTGGTGCTCGCGCTCGGCCCGCTGCGGGCCGCCCGAGCGGGGCAGGCCGTGCGCAGGACGAGCGAGTTCACACCGGCAGCAGCCGCTCCGCCGGGCCAATGACCGCGTCGATGGCGGCCGGCGGCCCCATCTTCCACCGCTGAGACAGGCACAGCCAGACCAGCGCCACCGCAGCGGCGAGCAGCACGGTCGGCGCCCACCAGAAGAGGCTGTTGGAGGTGATCGCCGCGAGCAGGTGCTCGGGCGGGAGCCCCGCGTTTCCCGGCATCAGCGCGAACGTGGCCGCGGTCAGCCGGGCCACGATCAGCCAGTCGAGCCGGGAAGCCGGGTACAGCGCAAGCAGGCAGAACACCATCGCGTCATACCACGGCAGCTGGTAAGGCCAGATGAACAGCCAAGCCAGGCCGACCGCCAGGGCCGGCCTGATCGCGGGCAGGTCGGGCACCCCGTCCGGCAGGCGCCACAGCAGCAGCAGGGCCACGGCAACCAGGAGCACCCCGGCCAGCAGCAGCTGGTGCGGGAACATCCGGTTGTGGGAACCCACGAACAACTGGTAGTAGTTGTCCACCGACGCCGCGCTGTCGCGTTGCAGCAATGCCTTGGCGGCCGGGGGACCGAACCATGCGTACGTGGGCAGGAGCACGAGCGCGGCACCGGCCCCGGCGCCCAGCCACGCGGACAGGGAGCGGCGGGCCGCCCAGGCCAGCCCCACGCCGAACAGCAGATAGGTGATCTTTATGTCGGCCGCCGCGCCGACCAGCAGCCCGGCCGCCAGCCCGCGCAGCGCTCCGGGCTGCTCGGCTGGCCCTCCTCCGCGCATCACGATGAGCCCGAGGAAGCCAGCGGCGGCGGCCAGCACATCGACGTGCCCAGCGGCGACCAGCACCCATAGCAGCAGCGGGTTCGCCGTCCAGAGCAGGTGCGCCCGGGCCCGCTGGGCGGGATCGGAGCGCAGCAGCCGGTCCAGGGCGAGCGCCACCGCGCCGAACGCCAGCGCGGTCCAGAGCTTCAGCCAGAAGTCGATCCGCGCCGCCGAGGCGCCACCAAGCTCGGCCGCGGCCCACTGCTCGGCGGTGGCCAGCGGCCCATACACGGCCACCCGCCGGCGCCACTCGTGCGGGACGGCCCGGCCGACCGGGTCTCCGGCGAGGCGCAGCTGCTCCGGGGTCATCACGTAGGGACTGTCGCCGAGCACGACCATCCGGCCGTATGCGGCGTAATCGAGGGCGTCCGTGGAGCCGGCCGGCGGCAGCACGGTGAACGCCGCGACCGCCACCAGCCCGACCGCCAGCAGCAGCCGGACCGGAGGCCGGGTACCGCGGGACATCGCGGCCAGGCCCGCGGCCATGCCGCCGCCGCCCAGCAGGGCCGCGGCCCACATGGCCCAGCTCACCGCCGGCAGCGACCAGGGCACGTGCAGCACCCAGGGCGGCCCGACGGCGGGCACGACGATAAAGGGATGTTCCCAGCTGTTGCGGATGACCGAGGCCACGATCATGATCAGGATGGCGCTGACGATCCCGGCCACCGCTGACCAGGCCAGGAACCGGGCGAAGCGATCGGGGGCGGCGAGCGGCGGCGCGATCCGGGTGGACGGCGCGGCCAGCTTGGCGCCAAGATCCTGACTGCTGCCAGTCGTCCCACTCATCGTGACCTTATGCTCGCCTTCACGTCATTCCCACCGACCAGCAGGCTCGATGTGACTCCCCGGACGCCAGACAGAGCTGCCACACGTGCAGCCGGCGCATGATCGCACGATAATCGGTAGTTGTTGTGATGCGGGGCTTCGTTCTTGATGCTTTGCCAGTTCTTTCATCGCAGCAAAAGCTAGACCCCGTCGGTTTTGCCAGGGCAAGCGAGGAGAAGCCGATGCCGCAAGCGCCCGCACTGCGAGATACCGGCCAATCATCGAATGTCGCCAAGCTCGTCACGCTGCATCACCGGCGGCGCGGGTGGGCGTGGGCCGGGGCAGGCAGCGCGGTTGGCCTGGCGGTGTACGCGGGGATCGACGCCAGCTCGTTCGAGCATGTCGCCGGGGCGGCAGCAACCCTCAGCGTTATCCCGGTCCTGGTGCTGGTCGGCCTGGTTGTGGCCGGCCTGGTGGTGGTCATCGTCGATACCGCACGCCTGCACCGCGCCGATGCCGCGGTCCGGGTGCAGGCCAAGGGCAGCGTTTCGCATCACCCGCTGTACGCTCAGCCATACCGGTGGCCGCCGCGCCACCCGGGCAGCTGGGTTGCCATCATCTTCTTGCTCACCGCGATGACGTGCATCACCGCCTACATCCTGCCCCAGGAAGTCAACGCGTTTGCTTATGTGGCCGGCGCGGAGCACCAGGACACCTTCAACCCGGTGTCCTACAGCCACTGCCCCATGGTTTACGGGCGCGGCTGCCATGTGGTGACCGAAGGCTACCTTTCCAGAACTGGCGAGCAGGTCAGCTGGGCCAGCCAGGCCCCCCTGGGCCAGCCGTTCGGTGTCCGTGACCCGCTGTGGGCCTGGGGCACCGGGCGCAAACTCATCGGCGGCGACGGCTCGGCGATCCCGTACATCGTGGCGGGCCTGTTCCTCGACGCCGTGGCGCTGCTGCTGCTGTTCGTCATCGTCGTGATCGTGCGCGAGACCTCACCCGGGCGAAGCCAGCCGACGCCGGCGCCCGCTGGCACAGGTCCGGGCGCAGTCCGCCGGACACCTCATCCCGATCGCGGTCACCACGGACATGGCGGTCGGCGCTACGCCCGCCGGGGGCGACGTAAGCGCTGACGGTCGATCATGAAACCGGGTCTGGGTAAGTCCGGGTCCGGTGAGTCCGGCGGCGGGTAGCCGGTGCCGATGCCGGCGTCGGCCAGGTTCTCGCTCAGCGCCGGACGTTTGCGCAGCTGCCAGACCAGGAAGATGCTGCCGATGACCCCGACCGTGATCGCGGTGACGTGGCCAACCGCGGGCACGGCGAGCTGGCTCAGCCCGCCGAAGATGTTGCCCACCACCACCAGCAGCGCGAGGTCGAGCGCTGCCGCGGCGCGCACCGGCCATGAGCCGTAGAGCAGGGCCACCACGATCGCGGTCACGACCACGTAGGAGGGGCCGACGTCGATGAGGTCCCTGTCCGCCGCGGGCAGCAACCCGTAGTGCACCCGGTAGCCGACGATTCCCTCGCTGACCAGCGTGCCGATCACCTGCCCGGCCAGGCACACCACGGCGGTCCGCCAGTTGCCGAGCACCTTGTTGGCCCCGAACAGGGCCAGCGCGATCAGGGCCGGCCAGGCGAGGGCGTATCCCTGGGTGACGAACGCGGAGACCACCAGGGAGCCGGCCGGGTCATGGCGGAGGTTATGCACGCTGGTGCTGGCCCACGCGGTGAATGTGGCCAGCTCGTGCGGGGACAGCACGGCGCTGACCACCGCGACGATCACGAAGCCGACCAGATAGATCCAGGCCACGGCGTAGGACATGAAGACCGCCTTCAGGTCCAGTCGGCTCATGGGACCAGCGTAAGTGGCCAGCCTGAGAACGCCGTCCGGTGGCTGCTGCCGGTTTCCGGCTGCTTACGGAATGTGCGCCTTCTTTGTCACTGCGACTTATCACCTCTTGGCGCGGCTTGACTAGCTCGAATTTATGTTCGATAGTGATTCAGTGGGGGCGGAAGTTGCGCAAGTTA
>Ga0335073_10016124_pt1 | contig 10436 bp, 8 predicted proteins | sample Lox_Sample_22_FD_207093 | JGI IMG/M metagenome (GOLD analysis project Ga0335073, IMG submission 207093) | Soil microbial communities from Loxahatchee National Wildlife Refuge, Florida, United States - Lox_Sample_2.2 | ecosystem: Environmental > Terrestrial > Soil > Wetlands | place: USA: Florida...
AGGCGGAAGTCGATTTCATTCGTTCGAGTTTCCGGGCCAACGGCAAGGAGCCCGAGATCATCGTGCACGAGCATTGCGGGGAATCGGGCGCAATCGGCGCCGCGCAGGAAGCTCTGCGCTTGTGGCACAGGGGCAAAACGACTACCTTCATCGGTCTCGATGCGGTGCGCAACATTCGATATCGAACCACGCGCAATGAAGATACGCGCTGCTACTTCTGCAAAAATAACTGCCTGCGCACATTTATCGACGTGGACGTGACAGGCGGAGCTGCAAAGGAGGAGTTACAGACTCCAATAAATGAAGATCGCGTGGCAACGGCGGAGGAAGTCGAGGTAGCGGCCCACAACCTCCCCAGCCTGGAACAAGTCCAGGCGAATCTGCCGACGGTCGATCAAGGATCATCCTGCAGTATCGGTCACGCTCACGATGGCGGTGGCGGATGCGGCTGCAGTTCGACGAAGAATACCTCGTTCCGCGCCAAGGCCGAACCTCTGGTCCAGATCCTTGCTGCGCCGGGCGCAAAGAAGCCGGTTGAACCGCCGAAGCCGACCATGGAGTTTCAGCCGCGCAAGACGAAGGTGCCGCTGCGCATGGGAGAGCAGCGTCTGATCATCGCCACCTGCGAAAAAGGCACGGTTGAAGATCTCAGTGATATGAGAGGGATCAAGGCAGATATCGACAAGATCAAGGCCGCGAATCCGAACTTTGTCGATATCGCTGCGCGCGAGGTCTTTCGTCATCGCGACGTGCCCCATGTGGCTGATCTAATTCCCGCAAGGAAAGGACCATTTGTTTCAAAAGCGGTCAAGGAGCGCGCAGCGCTGATGGAGCGGCGCAAGGAATTGCGCATCGGCATCCCACGCCTCCTGAACACCTACACTTATGCCCCGCTCTTCAATGCCTATTTCGCCAGCCTTGGCGTGCAGGCTGAAAACATCGTCTACTCCGACTACACCACTCCCGATCTTTACCGCGCGGGCGCCAGCCGCGGGGCGGTCGATCCATGCTACCCGTCGAAAATCGGCATCGCGCACGTGTATAACCTGCTGGCGGTCAAGCACGGCAAGAAACCTCTTCACGCCATCTGGTTCCCGATGTACGACATCCTGCACACGCCTCTGGTGAACCTGACCGGCTCGAACGCCTGCCCGACGGTGACAGCGACCCCCAATGCGGTCAAGGCGGCCTTCACCAAAGAGAGCGATCTCTTCGCCGAAAACGGGATCGAATATCTCGATCCCATTCTGAATCTGCAAGACCGCAAAATCTGCGCGGATCAGATGTACAGGACCTGGCGCCCGCTTCTCGGCCTCTCGCGGGAAGAGAATGACCGCGCTGTTGAGGCCGGATTCCAGTCGCTCGATCAATGCGAGGACGAAATCCGCCGCCAGGCGCGCGAAACGCTCGATCAGCTTGAGCGGGAGGACCGCATCGGAATCGTGATGCTCGGCCGCGTGTATCATCACGACCCCGGCCTGAACCACGAAATTATGGAAGAGTTTCAAAAGCTCGGCTATCCCGTCTTCTCGCAGAGTACCCTTCCCCTGGATGAGGATCTCCTGCAACGGCTCTTCGGCGATGAGGTCCGGGCGGGAGTTATCACCCATCCCCTCGACATCAGCGACGTGTGGAAGAATCGCTATTCCACCAGCACCAATCACAAGGTCTGGGCGGCGAAATTCACGGCCCGCCATCCCAACCTGGTCGCGCTGGAAGTGTCGAGCTTCAAGTGTGGTCACGACGCGCCCATCTACGGAGTGATCGAAGGGATCATCGAAGAATCTGGAACTCCATACTTCTCATTCAAGGACCTGGACGAGAACAAGCCCACTGGGTCGATCCGCATTCGCGTGGAAACCATCGACTATTTTCTGCGCCGCTACCGCGACGACATTATCGAGCGCAAGCGAAAGGAACTGGACGTCGAATCGCAACTGGCGGACTTCGAGCGCAATTTGAGAAATGCCGAACAATGGACTGAGGTCGCGTATGCAGCCGATTGACAGAGCGGCGGCACGTCCGCATTTCCGACAGCGGCAACGGGAACGAAGCACGCGTGTAATTCTGTGCCTTGCATCGCTCTTTTTGGTTGCCGGGTCGCTTTGCGCGCAGGCTCAGCCTGCAAAGAGCTCCAGCACGGTCGACAGCTCCGAGATCGTGTGGAGAATGGTGGCACAGAACGAGACTCGTGCAAACCAGCTGAAGCATTTCACGTCCCGCCGGCATTACCATCTGGAATTCCATGGCCTGGGTCGATCCATGGTGGCGGATATGCATGTGCAGGTCAGCTACGACGCTGGAATCGGGAAGACCTTTCATGTGACGGATGAATCGGGATCGCACCTTCTTCTCAACCATGTATTCAAGAAGCTCCTCGAAACCGAGGAGGATGACTCACGGCAGAAAAAGTCAGCGCTCACACCGTTCAATTACAACTTCAGTTTCGATTCTGAAGTAAGCGAGGGCGACCGGAAGCTCTATGTCTTCTCCGTCGAACCCAAGGTAAAGAACAAGCTCCTCTATCGCGGCACGATCTGGGTCGATGCGGAAGACTATGCGGTCGTCCGGGTCGAGGCTGAGCCGGCGGAAAATCCTTCTTTCTGGATTAAGAGCACAAGAATCGACCATGTTTACTCCAAGAACGGATTGTTCTGGTTGCCGCAAACGAACAGAAGCGAATCGAAGGTCCGGTTTGGCGGCACGGCCGTCCTCACGATCGATTACGGCATCTATGAGTTCGACAATCCATCTCAATCAACTCAGATGCAGGCCCCGGAGATGGCCGCGGACAAACCCGCGGGCGAAGTGCAGTAGACGGCGGCATTCTGAAAGGTTAATCAGTCTGCGACCATCCTCCTGCCGCCGCGAGAAAGGCTGCGCTCCGACGAGGATCGACCTTTGCTTTGGCGAAGTGCGTGCTCAAAATGCGTATCGAAAAATTCCTAATCTCGTTAACTCTATTTTCCGCCTTCGGCGCGAGCGCTTTATCCCAGGAACTGCTTGCCCCGGAGCCGCAGCCCGCACATATTGCCGGCACTGTGACGGATACGAATGACGACATGATTCCGGGAGCCACCATCACCCTGAACGGTCCCCAACAGAATGCGCACAGTGTTGAGACCAACGACAGAGGCTTCTTCCAAATCGACAATATCGCACCCGGGACGCCCATCCAGGTAACCGTCAGAGCGGCCGGCTTCACGGACTGGCAATCTGCGGAGATTGTCTTATCGCCAAGTCAATTCGACATCCTCGACGATATCAAGCTCAAGATAGAGAGTGACGCAGTCTCAGTGGTGGTCACAGCCTCCCGCGAGGAGATCGCGGTGGAACAAGTCAAGATGGAAGAGCAGCAGCGGATGCTTGGCTTTATTCCTAACTTCTATGTCAGCTACAGCAGGAACGTTGCGCCGCTCACGTTCAAGCTCAAGTTTGAAATGGCTGCTAAAGTGTCGATCGATCCCGTTACCTTTGTTGGGGCGAGCGTTGTGGCAGCGAGCGGCCAGGCGGGTCATTATCCGAATTATCCGGAAGGCATATCGGGCTATGGTCAACGCTTTGGATCGATTTATGCGAACGGCCTCACGGATATTATGGTAGGTGGCGCGATACTGCCCGCTGTTTTACATCAGGATCCGCGATATTTCTATCAGGGCACGGGAACGACGAAGTCGCGCTTGTTGCATGCTCTCTCCAGCCCGATGATCTGCAGGGGCGACAATGGGAGATCTCAACCAAACTATTCAAGCCTTGGCGGATATCTTGCTTCGGGCGCTATCTCGAATGCCTACTATCCGGAATCAAATCGTGGCGCAGGGTTGCTCTTCAGAACCTTTGGAATCGATTTTAGCGCGGATATCGCGAACGGTGTTCTGCAGGAATTCGTCCTGCGCAGGCTTACGTCAACTGCGCGAAATCGGAATTGACTGTAGGTTATTTCTCACAATGGCAACCAAGCCACTTGTTATTGCGCATGCGGCGGGCGGCCTGAGAAGGATTCTCAACCGCAGTCGCGGTCATAGCCGGGTCCCCGGGAGAGATCGTTTCATCTAAGCGGCGATTCTTGCTTGAACGCCTCCGTCGCCCGTTTCGCCCTCTCGATCTATTCCGCCCAGTTCTTGCCCGCAGCAGCTAATGGCGAGTCGCGTTTTCGCCGCAATATACTCGTCGACATCTCGGACTCGACCAAATGGGATAGTCACATAGCCATCCGCCCATCGAATATGATGGGCGCCGTCATGGCATGATTCGACAACCCCGGGGAGAGCGGCGACGGATTCGATGAATCCATAAACGCGGGCCCCAACCGGAAGTGCCAGAAGTTCTTCGAGAAGCATTGCGTCTCCCATTCATCCTAACCCGTACGGCGATAACTCTGCCGTCGAACTCATTCATGAAACTATTTGACCTGTCGTCCTCGCGTCTTTCTCAGGCGCTGTATCAGTAAGGATCCTCCGGCAGAGCCGGAGGCTTTCGATTGCTGGCCCCTCGAAGGGGCCTGATCGCAATCGGTGGGAGACAAAAGCAACCGCAACAGAAGCAGGGTTGCCAAACAATCGGCTTCAGCAAAGCGAAAACAACAGCGGGAGGGATACTCCCGGAATTCTCAAAGTTCTACTGCCACCCCGGCAGAGCCGGGGGATCTCCCGTTTGATTAGGCCAGAATCTCGGACCGGAACCTATTGGACGATGGTATCGTCAATACATTGGTATGAGGCGGCGGATAACTCCTTGAATCAGGTCTCGGGAGGGGTCGGGCCGGAAACAGGCACCGCCTGCGCCTGTGTTTCACCGTTGGCGCTGGACCTTCCTCGAAACCGGTAAGGGTCGGCTATTTGGCAGGCGGTTTCTCATCTTCCGACGAATCTATGCACGGAAGCCATACCTGAAACCGAGTATCTCCCGGCCTCGAGCTCACTTGAATGCTTCCGCCGTGCTTTCTAACGACTGTCTGTACGGTGGTCAGCCCGAGACCCGTTCCCTCGCCTACACCCTTTGTCGTAAAGAAAGGGTCGAAGATGTGAGGCTCAATTTCAGGTGGAATTCCAGGACCGCTATCTCCGATTTCAATAACGGCATAGCGGCCCTCGCGAAAGGTGCGAAGCCTAAGCTCACCCCGAGCCGGCATAGCTTCGATGGCATTCTCAATGAGGTTGGTCCACACCTGATTCAGTGCGGCCCCCGCGGCTTTCACGACAAGAGGAACCTGTTCGTAAGTGCGCTGTACCCTGATTCCCGGGTGCAAGAGATGGGTCAGTGCGGCGAGCGTCGTTTCGAGGCTCTGTATGATATTGACATTCCGCACGGGCGCCTGATCCAGATTGGTATATTCCTTAATCGTTCGGATAAGGTCCGATATCCGCGCCGTCCCGCTCTCGACTGTGCGGAGAAGGACCGGCAATTCTGCGGCCGCCGCGATTCTCGTCAGCGCGGGACGGGCAGTTACGGCATTGAATTCCGCCAGAAGGGTGTTGAGCGTGCCAGGCTGCATTCCGCCTCTTGCCAACGCAGCCGATAGCTCCCAGGAATTCGCAAAGCCATGACTTCTCAATATCGAATCCAGACCCTCCTCGAGGTCGCTGAGCGCGAGCGCATCCGGCAACGCCGACCCCGCTTCCATCAGCGAAGCTTCCACTTCTTCAATTCGCGCCCTCTCAGCCTCATGAAGTGGCCGTCGCCATAGCTCGGCATTTGCATTTCGCATTTTCGCCAGAGTATCCCGCATCTGGGCGGCAGCACGCCTGGCAGCGGACGCGGGGTTATTCAGCTCGTGAGCAAGCCCCGCGGCCAACTTGCCTAAGGAAACCAAATGATCTCGACGCTGCTCTATCCGGGTCCCTTCGCGAATCCGGTCGGACATCATTGCGACCAATCGGCTCGTCAATTGCGGCATTCTCTGAACGAGCTCCGGCAGATGCGCGGCTGAAAACTTCAGCAGACGTCCATCGGTCACCGCCCGCCCCGTCACCGTGAACCGCTTCATCCTGGAGAATGGAAATACGCCGCTGACCTCACCGGCCTGCGCGGGGATCGAGACCGTGTCACCACCGAACTCTCCCTGCCATTGAAAGCTCCCCTCCAGGAAGACATACATCCAGTCTGCCGGGTCGCCTTGACGTACGAAAATGTCTCCTCCATGGACCGAAAGCTCTTCTACATGGCTCAGGAACCACTCGATCTGTTCTTCCGGCAAGTCCGCGAACGGCGCTATCCGCCGCAATTCAAATGAACTGATCACCTTTTAGACCTCTCTGCGCTGCGGGTGTGGAAAGTCTTCCGCGAAACGAAGGGCATGGAGATTGAAATGCTCCCACGCGATTCCTCAACCCTATTCACTTAGAGCATGAAGATCGACCTGCCTCCGGATTCGGTCCCGACCAAGTGATGCGTGCTTGAGTTCCAAGGTATTGGAAATATGCATCGGCGATCAAGCTCTGCGCTGGAACCTGCGGCTCGTGCCGGAGAAGGCAAATTCACCAGATGCGACCTCTTCTACTTGATACCAACGTATCGGCAATACCATGGTCCTATAGAACCTGAGTCAGACCTGTGGCGTAATTACAACTGTCAATCGAGTGCAAATCGCACCGATAGATCTCCATCAAGGAGTGCCAGTGACTTATTCGATTTCATCGTCAGAGCCCCCGAATCGGCGAGGCCGTGGATTCGATGCCAAGTTTGCCATTTGACCGCAGCATCTTGGGGCTACTGTTGTTCGAGAAATCGAGTTAATAACAGCCGCGCGAGAACGATCTTTTACACGGCCATTCATGCAACCGGCTCTGGCCTGACCGCCGAGCGGGCGCCTGCTGGTATTGAGATTGAGTCAAACCGGGCTCATAAATCTGAACCGCGGGCGCCCGCTCTGTGCGCATATGAGGAGCTACCAAATGTCGGATGATTTGATGTTTCAACTGTTGCTTGATCCGGATTCGGATATCCGCATCTCTATTAACGAATGCGATGGTGATGTTGCGGCGGTATGCGTAAACGCGGGCGAGGTTCTTCTGCGTAGAGTATGGACTCCGGTCTATGAGACTTTCAGGATGCGCGAAAAGAGTCTTGCTAAAATGCTGTCCTCCGCTACGACCGGGGGTGCCGCGGCAGAGGAGGCCGGCCCAATGGGAGCGGAGCGATCGATTCCGCCGCGGAGACAGGCGGAGGCTTGCGGGCATCGGTTTCATGCGGCGGAGCAATCGTCATGCGCGGTGTCGGCGGCCTTTCTTCGAAGATCGTCAATGGCACGGTCATCGTCGGCTCGGTGAGCAGCTTGACCTTTTCCCGGTTATAGGGGAACAATGGGCCGATATGGTCGGGCTTGAGAGGGGTGGCAAAGATCAGCCGCATCGGCAAGCGGTTTCCGATGGGGTCGTCGAGCGTGCCAACTGCCATAAGATTCACCTCGCAATCCAGGATCTCTCCGGATTCCGAGAGCCGGCGAAAGACATCAAGCGCCTTCAGACCCCGGCGTTCGATATCGTGGATCAGGTCGTACTCGACCGAATACAGGGCATCGCCCGCGTCCCGCACACGCTCATAATCGAACGTTGACAGCATGACGGGCGTCCCCCATGGTGGATTGAGCGAGACAGTCTGTGTCAGCAGCGCTCTTTCCATTTTAGGAAGATGCGACGAGATCAAGCCGGTAAGACTCAGCACCTGTTCGTCGATATTGGCGTCGGCGGTTTCGCCAAGGCGGTCGATCATTTTGCGCAGCTGATCGAATGCCGAAAGAAGAAGGCTGGTAATCTCGGCGTTGGGAATCATCTTCTTCGACCGGATCATCCCCAGTACAGTTTCGGTCTTTTGCGCCAGTTCCTTCACTTTGACCAAGCCGAAGAAGCCACTTGCCCCCTTGATGGTATGAACCGTCCGCAGGACTTTATTTACGAGCAGTGCATCGACGCTCGCTCCAGCTCTTCCAATGGCCCGGAGATCGGCCTCAACCGAAGTCAGGAGTTCCCGCGAGTCTTTGATAAACTCCAAGAGAGTCTCGTCTGCCAAAACCAAATCCGCGTCCATTGCGATTCTCCTGTTTCAATCTTCAGTTATAGCGATTCGAGGATCGCTGCATCTCGAACTCATCTCTCTCGTGCCCTCTCTCTCGTGCCTGCTCTCTCGTGCCTGCTCTCTCATGCCGGCGGGGACAACCGGAGAGCGCGAAGCTTACGTAGATTCCGAAATGACTACACAACCCCTGGAGTCGCAGTTACGTTCAGGCGCGCCGTCAACCTCATGCTCTTGAGCAGACGGAATATTTCGGGGCTGACATTGGTCACGTGAACCTTGCCCCCGTTGGGAACCACGCTGTTAGCCGCGGCAATGAGTAAGCCCATTCCGCTCGAGTCCAGCATCCTGGTGCTGGCCAGATCGAAAACCAGTTCGCGGGCGCCCTCATTCAACATCTCCCTGAGTCCGGCCTGCAGATCCGGAATGATGGCCGCGGTCAAATCTCCCGTTAACCTCACCGAGCCCTGGCGATTGTGGCGTTCGATAACGTAAGGTGCCATTGCGCGTTTCCTTTCGCATTCGATTCTTCCTGCCGACCCAGAGTGTGACCCGATTCCCGCGTCGATTGAAGCGCACGCGCTCGGCGTACAGCGCATAGAGGTGCAAGCCGCGGCCGGAGCATGCAGTTGTATCCGCTTCTCTTTCGAGCGCCATTCTCCAGTTGAAGCCTGGGCCGTCGTCGCTCACCTCAAGACGGATCCATTTCCGCCCCATCCAGAGGCGCAGCAAAATTGACTTATCGGCATCGTTCCGATTTCCGTGAATTACGGCGTTATTCAGACATTCCCGCGCCAGCAGCTCCACAGCGAAGCAGACTTCACCCAGATCGTTGGCCTCAAGCAGGTCGCGGACCTTCAGGCAGAGCGATTCTGCTTCCGACAGCCGCGAGGGAATCCTCTGTTGCAAAGCGGCTGACGCACTTCCCCGTTGAGATTTCATCTCTCTACCCCCACCAGCAACGTGTCGTCGGCTGGGGACAGGCCTGCCATCACGTCATCTACAACCGCGGGGACAAGTTCGCTGAGCGGCAGGTTGCGGTTTGAGACACAGGTGTTGGCCAGGCGTTCTAGACCACCTTCGTAGGAGCCGCCGGTCTCGATCAGTCCGTCGGTATAAAGGAAGAGCCGATCGCCCGGCATCAGGGTCAGTTCGGCTACGCCAAAAGCCGCGTCGGCGAATGCGCCCACCACGTCTCCTTCCTGGCGCAGAATGGTCGCCTCGCTCTGGTCTGGACGGATGACAATCGCCGGTGGGTGACCGGCATTCACCACCAACACACGCCCCGTCCGGTGATTGAACCGGGCATAGACGAGAGTAAAAAAAGCACTGGGCGGAAGGATGCGGCATAAGGAACTGTTGATTGAGCGGACGATTTCAATGGGGAGGTTCAGCGGGCCCGAGTACTCGGCGGCCAGCGCCTTCAGCGATGCCGTCCACAGGCTGGCGGCAAGATCGTGGCCACTTGCGTCTGCCACAAGATAGTCCACGGCGCCCTCACCGGCGGAGAGCACATCGTAGAAGTCACCGCCCGCAGTGAGCACCTGGCGAATGGAAACCTGGAAGCGCGCATCCGGGAAGTCCTGCGGACGCGGCATCAGGCCCTGCTGCGCGTTGGCCAGTTGCCGCACGCGTTCTGCCTGGAGTTCGGCCAGCCGTTCATGAGCCCGCTTGAGCCGCAGGTGTGTCCGCACCCGGGCTATGACCTCCGCGCCAACGATCGGCTTAGTAATGTAGTCAACCCCACCGGCTTCGAATCCCCTGACTTTGGTGGTTGTATCCTCGCTGGCGGAGATGAAGAGGATCGGTGTCGCAATGGCCGAACCTCTGCCCTGCATAGCCTGGCAGATGTCGAATCCGGACCCGTCCGGCAAGTTGACATCGAGCAGAATCAGGTCCGGACTCTGTTCGCGGATTCCCTGCAAGGCCTGAGCGGCATCTCTCGCGCTGGCGGTCCGGAAGCCGGCCCGTTTCAGGAGCCCGTCGAGAGTGCGCACGGTAATCGAGTCGTCATCGACGACCAGAACCAGGGGAGAAATCTGCCGATCCTGCATGAAGAGAGACACTCCTTTGCCTCACCGCAGACTGTCGTTATGTCTCAACGTGACTTGTCACCGCGATGCCGGAACCGCCGTTTTCACCGGAAAGCCATCCCTGCAGCTCCACGACCTTCTTGAAGCTCTCGAACTCTTCCATCGCGCATGACAGGTGGCTGCGGCAGTCGTCCAACCTTCCGGCAGCCGCGGCCGTTTCCATCGCGGCGGCAATCTCGTGCAGAATCTGTGCTGTCACGGTTGCAGCGGCGCCTTTCAGGGTGTGCGCCAGCAACTTTGCGCCGGATGCGTCCTCTTCATCGAGCCGTAAGCGCAATTGCCGCAGTTGGGCCGGGACTTCCTGGACGAATCCATTGAGGACAGCACCGGCCA
>Ga0335073_10016125_pt1 | contig 10436 bp, 8 predicted proteins | sample Lox_Sample_22_FD_207093 | JGI IMG/M metagenome (GOLD analysis project Ga0335073, IMG submission 207093) | Soil microbial communities from Loxahatchee National Wildlife Refuge, Florida, United States - Lox_Sample_2.2 | ecosystem: Environmental > Terrestrial > Soil > Wetlands | place: USA: Florida...
GGCACGTCGCTGGACATGAACACGCCCGGCTCGGACGCCCCGCTGCCCGGCAGCGCGGAACTCGGCGGCGCGCTCGGTGTGCTCGCGCGTACGCGCTTCCTCGGCACGGATCCCGCGCGCTGGACCGCCGCCCCGGTCGGCTAATCCCGGTCGCCACGCGGGGGCCGGCTAGCCCTAGCCGGCCCCCGCGTGGCGTAAGTGTTACGAGTTTGGTATTAATTCACAGACGTAACGGTATGGCCCGCGACAAAGCGGGAAAGACCGTGCGTAGTCGGCGATCAAGCCTCGAACGGTGTGATGTCGTATGGGCAGTGCGCTCCCGCCCGGTGAGCCGAGCACTAGTCGGGACGCACCGTTCACTGACGAGGCCCAGCCCGACAGCGAACAGGCCCAGCCCGACAGCGAACGAGCCCAGCCCCCCGGCGAACAGGCCCAGCCCCCGGACGAGGACCCGGCCGAGCACCCGGCCGAGCCAGCCCTCATCGAAGTCGATCCGCCGGGGCCGCCGCCGGACACCAGTGGCGAGGGGGACCAGGCGCCGCCGGCGCGACCCGCGCGCAAACCGCGCAGCGCCCGCCGCCGCCGGCGGACCAAGCTGATCTTGGCCTGCGGCTCTGCGAGCCTCGCGCTGCTGCTCGTCGCGGTGACCGCGGGCGGCTATGTCCTGCTGAAGCACTTCAACGCGAACATCCAGCAGGACGACCTCACCGGCCTGCTCGGCAAGCAGCCGGTCAACCTGCACCCGCAGGCAGAGAACATCATGGTCATCGGGTCGGACTCGCGGAACGGCCTGAGCAAGGCATTCGGCAGCGGCCTTGTGACCGACCAGTCGGACACGCTGATGATCGTGCACATCCCGGCCAATCGTCAGTGGGCCGAGGTCATGTCGATCCCGCGCGACTCCTGGGTGAACATCCCGTCCTGCAAGATGGGCGACGGGCAGTGGTCCTCGCCCACCCAGTTCAAGATCAACGAGGCGTTCGCGATCGGCAACCTGTACGGCAACCACACCGCGCTCGGCATCGCGTGCACGATCAGGACCCTCGAGCAGGACACGGGCATCTACATCAACCACTTCGTCGCGGTGAACTTCACCGGGTTCGAGTCCATGGTGGCGGCGCTCGGCGGCGTGGAGGAATGCAACCCCACGCCGATCAACGATCCGCTGTCCGGCCTGCACCTGACGGCCGGGTACCACCTGCTGACCCCGACGCAGGCGCTCGGCTACGTGCGCGCCAGGTACACCCTCGGGGATGGCAGCGACCTGGAGCGGATCGGCCGTCAGCAGGCGTTCATGTCGTCCCTGGTCAGCCGGGTGAAGAGCAAGCTGCTGAACCCGCTGGCCATCTACCGGTTCCTCGACGCCGCGACCCGCTCGCTCACGATCGACACCCAGCTCGGCGGCATCACCGGGCTGTACGACCTCGGGCAGTCCCTGCGGAGCCTTCCGTCGGACAAGATCGCCTTCTTCACGCTGCCCAACTTCCCGCGCGGTGAGGTCGTCCCAGGGGATACCGCCAATGTCTTGTGGACGCAGCCGGAAGACAACGCGATCTTCGCCTCCTTCCGCGATGACGTGCCCGCGAGCCGGTCCCTGTTCGCCAGCCCGTCGTCGCAGCACGGGACCATCGCCGCTCCGGCGAGCACCGCTCCCGGAGCGGGCGCCGCCCAGGCGGCCAGCGTGAACTCCGTGAACAGTGCCAGCCCGGCCCCGAGTGCCAGCCCGTCCGCCAGCGCGGGCACCGGTGCGGCCAGCCGTCAGGCAGCGACGCCGCTGACGATCCCGGACCGAACCGCCAACCAGAACATCTGCGCCGGCTGACCCGCGATCGACGGATACCGTTGACCGGGTGAAGAGGGCGTTGCGACCAGCGTGGCGGGCGGCTGCCTGCGCCGCGCTGTGCGCGGTGCTCGCGCCAGTCCTGCTTGGCCTGGCGGCGCGAGCCGCCCGGGCGGCTCCGCCGCCGGGAAGCACGGGGCCGCGGGTCGCGCACGTCGTGATCGTCGGCATCTCAGGACTGCGCTGGACGTACATGTCTGCCGCGGGCACCCCGGCGCTGTGGCGGCTCGCATCCGAGGGTTCGGTGGGTTCGCTCGTCGACTACGCCGAAGAGCCGCTCGCATGCCCCGACGACGGCTGGCTCACGCTCAACAGCGGAGCCCGCGCCCAGGGACCCCGCCCGTGCGCCGCGCTGCCCGCCGTCGTCCCGGCCGGTGCCGGCGCGCGGATTCCCGCGATGACCCGCATCGTCGGCTACAACCAGCAGTTCCACGAGGACCCCTACTGGGGCCTGCTCGGCAGCCTGGCCGCGTGCGCCACCGCCGTCGGCCCGGGCGCCGCGCTCGCCCTGGCCACCCCGTCCGGCGCCGTGCCGTCCTACCTGTCGTCCGCGTCGGCCATCACCCCGGCGGTGCTGGCCCGCTGTCCGCTGACCGTCGTCGACTTGGGCGCCCTCACCTTTCCCGAACGAGTCTCGGCGTCTGCCGCCGACCGCGCCCTCGCCAGGATCGTGGCCGGCCTCCCGCCAGACACCCTGCTGCTCGTCACGGCGCCGGGCGCCGCCCTGGGCGGCCGGCCGCACCTGCGGTCGGTCGTGGTCGCCGGGCCGGGTTACGCGGCCGGCCTGCTGCGGTCCTCCTCGACCCGGCAGCCGGGGATCGTGACGCTGACCGACCTGACGCCAACGGTCGCCGACTGGCTCGGCGCTCCGGTGCCGGCCGGGATCACCGGCGCCGTGCTGACAAGCGCCCCCCGGGGACCGCTCGCGCCCGCGGTGCGCGTACTGGTCGGCAGGGATACCGCCGAGCAGGTGTGGATGACCACGCACGGGTGGTTCTTCGCCGTGTACGCGCTGCTTGACGTGCTGCTGCTCGGTGTGCCCGTCGTGCTCTTCTGGGGCGGCGATCCCGCCCGGGCCCGGCGCCGGGCGAAGTGCTGGCGCGCGGGGGGCGTTTTCGCCGCCGCCGTCCCGGTCGGCACGTTCCTCGCGGGCCTCGTGCCGTGGTGGCTGTACAGCCACCCGGCGGCGTGGCTGTACGGGATGGCCGCCATCTGGGCGCTGGCTGCCGGGGCCCTGGCCTGGGCGGGACCGTGGCGGCGGGACGCGCTCGGCCCGTTCGGGGCGCTCTGCCTGTTCACCCTGGCGGTGCTTGGCGTCGACGTCATGACCGGCTCCCGGCTGCAGCTCGAGACGCCGTTCGGGCTCTCCCTGGTCGTGGGCGGCCGGTTCTACGGCATCGGCAACGAGGCGCTCGGTGTGTACTGCGTCAGCGCGCTCACCGCCGCCGCGTGGCTGGGCCTGATCGCGGCGCGCCGGTTCCCGGCGCGCCGCTGGCCGCCCGTCCTGGCCGCCTCCGTCGTCGGCCTGTTCGCGGTCGTGGCGTCCGGCTGGCCCGGCTTCGGCGCCAAGGTGGGCGGGACGATCGCCCTGGTGCCGTGCCTGGTCGTGCTCGTGCTCGCGGTCGCCGGCGTCGGCGTCAGCCGCCGCTGGGCGGCGCCGATCGCGGTGAGCGGGCTGGCGCTGTTCGCGGTGTTCGCCCTGGTCAGCTACTTCTTCCCGGCGACCGGCGTCTCGGACATCGGGACGTTCGCCGGGAACCTGCTGCACGGCCGCGGCGGTGGGCTGCTCGAGCGCAAGGTGAGCTCCAACGTGGGCACGCTCACCCTCAGCGTGTTCAGCTGGCTGATCCCGGTCGTGGCAATCGCCGCCTGGGCGGCGCTGTGGCGGCCGGCCGCGCTGCGGCTGAAGACGCTGCCGGCGGCGTTCGCGGCCGAACCGCTGCTGCGCACCCTCGCGTGGCTGATCTGGCTGGTCCTCGTGATCGGCTGGTTCGCCGACGACTCCGGTGTCATCGTGCCCGCCGCGGCACTGCCGTTCGCGGTGCCGCTGGTGATCTGCATGGCGGCGTCCGTTTCCTGTGCGGTTGGTGCGGCACGCTATGTTGGTACCGCCTTCGCCGGGTCTTCCGTCGCAGGCCAGACCCCAAGGTAAGGCAGAGGACGCCTGAGTGCAGTACCAGCTTTCGCGTTTGGTGATCGGCCCCGTCTTGTACGCGCTCGCGCTCGGCCGGCCGCGGGTCGTCGGCATCGAGAACATCCCCGCGACCGGACCAGGCATCGTGGCGTCCAACCACCTGTCGTTCATCGACTCCATGTACCTGCCGTGGATGATCGACCGGCCCGTCGTCTTCCCTGCGAAGGCGGAGTACTTCACCGCCAAGGGCCCGCTGGGGCGGATCTGGGCGGCCTACCTGCGGTCTACCAACCAGCTTGAGATGGACAGGGACGGGGCGCGCTCCGCGCAGGCGACCCTGGAGGCGGCGCTTGGCATCCTGCGGGCGGGCGAGCTTTTCGGGTTCTACCCCGAGGGCACCAGGTCGCCCGACGGCCGGCTCTACCGTGGCAGGTCAGGACTCGGCTATCTCGCGCTGAACTCCGGCGCCCCCGTGATTCCCGTGGCGATGATGGGCACGCGGAAGATGCTCCCCCCCGGCGCGCCGCTGCCGCGCCCGACGCGGATCGAGATCAGGATCGGGAAGCCGCTGGAATTCGGTCACCTCGCCGGCCAGCCCCCGGCGCGGGCGCGCCGCGCCGTCGGCGACGAGGTGATGGCGGCGATCGGGAAGCTGTCCGGCCAGCAGTACGTCCACGAGTACGCGAGCGACGTGAAAGCGAAGCTGGCTGGTTAGCCCGGGGGGACGCCCCCGGACCCCCCGGCTGCGCCCTTAACGGCGCACGTGCTCCCTGGTTCCTGCGGCTCTGCGTGCCCCTCTCGCGGGCTCTCGCGATGTGGCAGCGTCCGCAGGCCAAGCAGCCGCCATTCTGCCCCCATTTTGCCCGCCACACTGGCCCCTCCTGTGCACTTTGTATATGCGTCGACCACTTTCGCGGCCGAATTGTCCGATATGTCGTGCGGCGTCTATACAAAGTGAACGCCAGAGGCTGGTGTGACACTGGCGCCGGAGTCCGTCTGGATTAACCGGGCAACATGAGGCACAATCCAGAACTTGCGGCACGCCTGAGACCGTCAACTACGTGGGACCGGCGCGACCTAGTCCCGGTTGTCATCCCATTCGATGATTACGGGCTGGGGGCCTGTGCTGGCCTCGGGATTCCAGATGTACATGGGGCCGGTGGTGGCCAGGCCCACGGAATCCGGGGCCGTGGCGAATTCGGCGGGGGCCTGTTCCCACGGCGGGCGGGCGGCGTGCTGCGCTATGCGCGGCCTGCTGGTGGGGACCGGGAGCGTCGGCAGTGGCTGCGCCGGCGGGGTCGCGGGCTCCCAGGGCGGCTTGCCTGTCGTCTTCTTCCTGCGCGCGCGGCCGGTCATTCCGATCGCGCCGTCTGACCCCGTGGGGACGATCCGCGGAGTGACGACCGACGGTGTGCCCGCGGCGTTGAGGGCGCGGGGCTGACCCCAGGGGCTAATGCCAGGCTGCCGTGGCCGATGTGCCGTCGGCGGCCGCGCGGCCGACTGCTGCGCGGCCTGCTGTACCGTGGCCGCGCGGGACCGCCGGGCGTGACTGCCACCCTGTCCCGCGCGCTGCGCGGACAGCGGCAGCCGCGTCGCTTGCGCGCGCCTGCGGCGGACAGCGGCCAGGATGAGCACGCAGCCCAGCGCAGCGATGAGCGCGCACGCCGCGAGCACCACTTTCTCAAGCAGGGTTCCCGCGAGGTCGCCGAGGCTCGCCTGGTGCTTCGCCAGCGGGCGCGGGCTCGCCTGCCGGGCCGGGGGTGTGCGCGCGACCGGGGGCGCCGTGTGCGCCGGGGCCGGGCGCGTGGCGGCCGCGGCGATCCTCGACGCCGCGGTGAGCGCGCTCGCGGCGTCGAGCGCGCCATAGCCGCTGCCCGGAGCCGGGTGCGCGCCCGTCCGCCGCGCGGCCCCGTTTTCCAGCGCCTGTGCCACCTGGGCCGGGGTGAGCCGCGGGAACCTGGAGCGGATCAGCACCGCGACACCGGCGGTGAGCGCCGCGGACATGTCCGTGCTCGCCAGCGTGGCATAGCCGCCGTCAGGGGTGGCCACCGTAAGGCCCGCGCCCGGCGCGGTCAGCGTCACGTAGGCGTGCTTGCAGGTGAACAGCGCCAGCTGGCCGTCGCGATCCGTGGCGCCGACCGCGATGACGCCGGGATAGCCGGCCGGGTAGTTGACCGTTCCCGTGCTCGCGCCGTTGTCCCCGGCCGGCGCTACCAGCACGACGCCGTGGGCGAGCGCGTAGCTGACCGCCGCCCGCTCCGCCGGGCTGCCGCCCGCGGCGGCGGGGTCGCCGGTGGCCGCCGGTCCCAGCATGCCGGGGTCAAGCGGCAGCGCGATCACGGTGGCGCCATGGCCGACCGCGTACCTGATCCCGGCCGCGATCGCGTCAGGGAGCTTGCGGGTGATCGCGGCGTCGGAGTTCAGCGGGTCGTTGTACTCGAGCGTGACGCGGACGGACAGGATCCGCGCGCCGGGAGCGATTCCGGTGATCCCCGCCGCGCCGTTCTTTCCGTGGCCGTGGCCGGCGAGCAGGCTCGCGACGGCGGTGCCTTCCCCGCCCCAGAAGGGGCCGCCGGCCTTGCGGCCCGAGCCGCTGTAATCGGGCCCCGTGGTCACGGAACCGGTCAGGTCCTTGTGCGCCGCGTCCACCCCGGTGGACAGCACGGCCACGGTGACGCCCTTGCCCTCACCAGGCGCTGACTGCCACGCGCGGGCCACGTTCAGCGCGGTGAGCCACCATTGCGCGGCGCGGGTGGGCGCGGCGACGTCCGTGACCCGCGGCTGGGCGTTCGCGGGCAGCACGAAACCACTCGTTACGGCGAGCGCTGCCAGCAACGGCAGCGTGCCACGAAGCAGACGGGGCATGTCGGTCACGCCATCCCCTCCATGCCGGGGCGAAGGGGCGGTATCCGGATAATTCAGTCCCTTATGGTGTCACGCGGCTGCCCCATCGGAAAGCGAACCCGCTGAAATAAGTTCGTTACTCTCAGCGTCACCCGGGTCCCCGGCCGGAGCCCCAGCTGGCGGGCAGCGTCGCCGCCGTTGACCGCGATCGAGACGAATCCGGCGCTGTCCGTGTAGCAGACGAGTTCGCCAGGGCCGACGTCGCCGAACGTCGCGCCGAAGGGCGCGTCGAGCTCCCGTCCCTGCCATGCGAGCGTGACCGCCGTGCCAGGCATCAGCCCGGCTCGCGCGGCATCCGGTCCTGTCACGGACAGCTGAGCGTTGCCGAATCTGTCCACGGTCACCACCTCGCCGTCGGCGGTGCCACCGCTGACGCGGCTGGCCGGCCTGGAAAGCGCGATGAGGCTGGCCACGTCGAGCCGTTCGCCTGCCCGCTCGAACGGCACGCCGGCCGCCAGGTGCGCGGCGACCGGCATGAAAATGTCCCGGCCGTGGAAGGTCGGCGTGACCGATTCCCGCCACAGTGCGGTGTTGGTGAGGCTGACCGCCCCGGTGGCGCCGCCTGACGCCTCGACCGCCCAGGACAGGAGGCCGTTGTCCGGGCCGACGAAAACCGACCCGCCCGCGGCGACCGCGACGGCGCGGCGGCCGGTGCCCACCCCAGGGTCGACGACGGCCACGTGCACCGCCGGCGGAAAGTACGGCACGGTCTGCGCGAGCACGGCCGCGCCGCGCCTGATGTCGCCAGGAGGCACCAGGTGCGTTATGTCGATAATGCGTGCGTTCGGCGCGATCCGGGAACTGACTCCATGGCACGCGGCCACGAAACCGTCTTCAAGTCCGTAATCGGTCAGGAACGTGAGACAGTGAAATGAAGCCACGCTCTGCGAGCGTACTGAAGGGAGCGGCGGATGCCGGCGTTGTCTGAGCGCGACATGCGCGTGCTCGCCTTCGAGCGGGGCACGTGGCGGACCGCGGGGGCCAAGGAGCAGGCCATCTCGGAAGTGCTCGGCATCTCGTCGACCCGTTACTACCAGCTGCTGAACGAGCTGATCGACAGCCCGGAAGCGCTCAAGTTCGACCCCGTGCTGGTCAAACGGCTGCGCGCGCAGCGGGCGCGGCGCCAGCGCATGCGCTCGGCGCAGCCGGGTACCAGATAACGGTGACCTTGCCGCGCGCCGGCTCGGCGGCGGGCCAAGCCGGGCTCGACGCGATCGTGGCCGACCCGGCGGGCGCCCTTATCGCGACCGACTTCGACGGTACGCTGTCGCCGATCGTCGCCGACCCGGCGGCCGCCTACGCCGCTTCCGGCGCGGCGGACGCGCTGGCCCGGCTGGCCGGGACGGCGGGCACGGTGGCCATCATCACCGGCCGCCCCACGGCCGAAGCGCTGGCTCTTGGCGGTTTCGGCGGCATCGCAAACCTGATCATCCTCGGGCACTATGGCGCGGAGCGCTGGGAGAACGGAACGCTGACCGCCATGCCAGCACCTGACGGCGTCGGCGTCGCGCGGCGCTCGCTGCCCGGCCTGCTCGCGGCCGCCGGCGCGCCTGAGGGCACCAGGCTCGAGGACAAGGGCACGGCGCTGGCCGTGCACACAAGGCAGGCGCCCGATCCGGCGGCGGCGCTTGACAGCCTGCGAGAGCCGCTCGCCGCGCTCGCCGCGGACACGGGCCTGACGCTCGAGCCGGGGCGCTTCGTACTTGAACTACGCCCGCCTGGCACCGACAAGGGCACAACGCTTCGCGCGCTGGCCCGCGAGCGCGCCGCGCGCTCAGTGCTCTTCTGCGGGGACGACCTCGGGGACCTCAGGGCCTTCGCGGCCGTCCGGGCGATGCGCGCGGACGGCATCCCCGGCGCTGCCGTGTGCAGCAGCAGTGCTGAGTGCCCGGAGGTGGCAGCGGCCGCGGATCTTGTCGTGGACGGCCCGGCCGGCGTTGTGCGCCTGCTGTCCGCGCTCGCCGACGCGCTCGGCGACCGCGGACAGGCGTAGCGGCGGCGGAAAGCATGCCGGGCTGGTTCCCGCCTTGGCGGGAACCAGCCCGGCCACGCTGGTGGTTACCGGTTTAATCCAGGGCTTCGCCGGGCGAAGCCGAAGAACTTAGGAGACGACGATGACCTTCTCGGCCTGCTGTCCCCGGTCGCTCTGCGTGATCTCGAACTCGACCCGCTGGCCCTCTTCGAGGGTGCGGTACCCGTCCGACTGGATCGCAGAGAAGTGGACGAAGACGTCCTTGCCACCGTCGACGGCGATAAAGCCGTATCCCTTGTCCGGGTTGAACCACTTGACGGTGCCCTGAGCCATTCCAAACAACTCCCTAACTGCTGCTCGGGCTTCGAGCCCCGCCCTTTCAACCGCGGAACCCGTCGATCGCGACCCGCCTAGCCGTGCAAATGCACGATTCCGTGCTCACACCTGCCTTGCCGGCAACGACCGGAAACGACCTTACCCTGTGCGCGGCCTTCATGACGCCAGATAGCCGCCAATCGCGGGAACGCGCATCGCTTTGGTTACCGGTGGTATCACTCTCTGAGATTACGACGTCACTCAGCTGACAGCCGGGCCGTCGAATCCGGCCGCGCTGAACGCCTCGAGCGTGGGCTTGATGGCCGTCGGCACCGTGACTGCGGGCTCTACGGCGTCCAGCGTCTTCAGCCCGTCGCCCGAGTTGATGATCACCGTCTCCGCGTCCGGGTCGAGCTCGCCGGAGGCCAGCAGCTTCCGCAGCACGCCGACGGTGACCCCGCCGGCGGTCTCGCCGAAGATGCCCTGAGTCCGGGCGAGCAGCTTGATCGAGTCCACGACCTCGTCGTCGGAGACGTCCGCGACCACGCCGCCGGTTCGGCGCACGACGTCAAGCACGTACGGGCCGTCTGCGGGGTTGCCGATCGCCAGCGACTTCGCGATCGTGGACGGCTTCACCGGCCGCACCACGTCCCAGCCGTTGGCGAACGCCTGCGCCACCGGCGCGCACCCGGTGGCCTGCGCACCGAAGACCCGCCATGGCGCTTCGTCCACGAGTCCGAGCGACACGAGCTCGCTGAACCCTTTGTCGATCTTCACCAGCTGCGCGCCGGAGGCGATCGGGACCACGATCTGGCGCGGCAGCCGCCAGCCGAGCTGCTCCGCGATCTCGAAGCCCAGGGTCTTCGAGCCCTCGGCGTAGTAGGGGCGCACGTTGACATTCACGAACGCCCAGTCCTCGTGTTCGCCGGCTAGCTCCGACGCCAGCCGGTTCACGTCGTCGTAAGTGCCATCAACGGTGACGAACGTGCCGCCGTACACCGCCGTGGTGATGATCTTCTGGTCTTCGAGGTTGGCCGGGACCATGACCACCGAGCGGATTCCCGCTCGCGCCGCGGCGGCGGCCACGGCGTTGGCCAGGTTGCCTGTCGACGGGCAGGCGAGCACCTTGAAACCCAGTTCGGTCGCCGCGGCCAGGGCCACGGCAACCACCCGGTCCTTGAACGAGTGCGTCGGGTTGCCGCTGTCGTCCTTGATCCACAGCCGCCGCATGCCGAGCTCGGCCGCCAGTCCGTCGGCGCGGACGAGCTTCG
>Ga0335073_10016127_pt1 | contig 10436 bp, 10 predicted proteins | sample Lox_Sample_22_FD_207093 | JGI IMG/M metagenome (GOLD analysis project Ga0335073, IMG submission 207093) | Soil microbial communities from Loxahatchee National Wildlife Refuge, Florida, United States - Lox_Sample_2.2 | ecosystem: Environmental > Terrestrial > Soil > Wetlands | place: USA...
GTAATATCGACGGCGTGCTGCAGCAGTTCGATCTCGCGGGCTGATTTCACTGCCCGCAGCTTGCTGAACATCGGTCCGGGATCGTTTACCGTTAACGGCGGATCGAGAGCCGCAAGTTTGCGGACGGTCTCGGCCTCGCGCCGAAACTCCGCCGCGGCGCCGGCCCCGCGCCCGCTGCCCAACATGGAAATCGGCGATTCCTTGGTTCCGAAGCTGCCGGCGAGAGATCCGAACTCGGAGTTCACATCGATGGGGATCGCCGGCGCTTCCGGCATGCCTCGCCCGCGGCCGCCACCTCGTCCTCCACGAGCGGGAGGATCGGCAAACACCGTCTTGGCCTGCGGAATCACGGCGGACAGAAACTCGTTTAGCCGGCGCGCGTCCCAGATGGTTTCGATTCCGGAGATCTCGCGCGCTTCAGCGGGGGTGAGGATATGGCCCGTCCAGTTCTCCTGCGATGGATTGGACGGCGGCATAAAAAGAATCTCGCGATATTTCGCAGCGCCGGGGATAAGGACGAGCGCGCTGCCCGCCTGCGGGATCGCGGTGAGGTAGAAGAAGTCGTTCTCCTGGCGATACGGCCAATCGACATCGCCGGCGTAGTTGCGGGGCTCCGCGGCATAGAGGATGAGGATGCCTTTGGCGCCGATCTGTTCGGCAGCGGCTTTGCGGCGAGCTTGCAGATCACTGATGCGGTCGCGCTGCCACGAAGCGGGCGCCGGTGGCGCGATTTTCCAGATATCCGCGGCGTGGAATTGCGGCGCCAGCGCGGCCAAAAACGAGGCCGCTAGTAGACAGGTGCGGTACATAGCCCTCCCGGTGGGACTATTATAATCGCGATTCCGGCTACTATACCTGCAGACAACAACCCGCGACGGACTTCGGCTACAATTCAATCAAGAGGTCTCTTGTGGCCGATAAACCGACTCGACCCCCAGAAAGCGTCTCCCAACCGGATGCGGCTCAGCCCTTGAACGGCAAGGACCAGCCGAGTGGACAGCCACCAGTCCGCCACGCTTCGGATGAGGCGTTCCGCAAAGCCCAGGAGAAGACTCTCAAGCTGCACGCCGGCCTGTTTCGCCGCCTTTCCCAGTAGCATTTGACGGTCTTCCCTCTTTGGAACAAGAGCCGGTTTTTCTCACTCGCGAGCAAGTCGACACCATACACAACCAGCAAATTGAAGCTTGGGGCGGATTGAATGGTATCCGTAACGAAAATGCGTTGGAATCGGCCATCGCGCAACCGTGTAACGTCTGGATCTACGGCAATGGCGACGTTTTCGAAATTGCCGCCGCCTACGCGTACCACATCGCGGAAAGCCAGGCTTACTTCGATGGCAACAAGCGGACCGCGGTACAAGCCGCGCTCGACTTCCTGGAAATCAACGGAGTCGACACCAACGGATTGCCGGAGCTGGCAACTTACGAGGCCATGATCCGGGTGGCTAACCACGAATTGGACCGTCCGGGGCTTGGGGCATTTTTTCGTCTGGTGTTGAAACAGCGGTAGGCGTCTCTCGAGTCCACGCTCAGATTACAATGATCTGAACATGGAACATTACACCTGGGACGAGATGGAGAAGGAAGTCCTCAGCCCGTTGATCGCGCGCAAGATCATCGCCGGCGAAAAAGCCATGGTCGCGCAGGTCTTCTTGGCCAAAGGCGCGGTGGTGCCGGAACATAAGCACGAAAGCGAGCAAATCACCTACATCCTCGAGGGCGCCCTGCTCTTCGAAATCGACGGCAAAGAAATTCTCGTGAGCAAGGGCCAGGTGCTGCGCATCCCCTCCTGGATGCCCCACAAAGCTACCGCCGTCGAAGACACCCTCGATCTCGACATCTTCAGCCCCATCCGCGAAGACTGGCTGAAGAAAGACGACGCCTACCTGCGTCGTGGTGAAGAATCCCATGGACCTCGGACTTAAGAATCGCGTCGCCCTGGTGGCTGCATCCAGCACCGGACTCGGAAAAGCCGTCGCCCTCGGCCTGGCGCGCGAGGGCGCGCACCTGGCGTTGTGCGCGCGCACCGAATCCACGCTCATGGATACCGCCGACGCCATCGCCGCCGAAACCGGGGTCGAGGTTTTGGCTCGGGCCATCGACGTCACCAAGGCAGATCAGATCCGTACGTTCGTCGCCGAAACCGCCGCGAAATTCGGACGGATCGATATCTGCGTCGCCAACGCCGGAGGACCGCCGTCCAAGAGCTTCGCCGAAACCACCCTCGACGACTGGCATCGCGCCGCCGACCTCAACCTCATGAGCACCGTCCTCCTCGCCAAAGAGACGCTGCCGCACATGCAGGCGCGGCGCTGGGGGCGCTTCATCGCCATCACCTCGGTCACCGTAAAGCAGCCGCTCGAAGGCTTGATCCTTTCGAACTCGATACGCGCCGGCGTCAGCGGGCTGGTGAAAACGCTGGCCGCGGAATACGGGCCGTACAACGTGCTGGTCAACAGCGTCTGCCCCGGCTTCACCGCCACCGATCGCCTGATGGAGTTGGCCGACGCCCTGGCCGCGCGCAAAAGCACGACGCCCGAGGAGATCGAAAAGACGTGGGCCGCGCAGGCGCCGCTCGGCCGCATCGGGCAACCCGAAGAGTTCGCCAACGTCGTGGTGTTCCTGGCGTCGGAGCGCGCCAGCTACGTCACCGGCGTGGCCGTGGCCATCGATGGAGGCATCGTAAAGGGGATCTACTGATACTTGGCCAGCCCATCGGACCACCAGCTTCGCAAAGAAATGGGCCTGGCCGACCTGGTCCTGGCGCAGGTGTTGTGCGTGGTCGGCTCCACGTGGGTCGGCATCGCCGGCAAACTGGGCCGCGCCCACACGGTGGTCTGGATCGCCGGCATCCTCACGTTCTACTTGCCGCTGGCCGCTGTGGTCATCTATCTCAACCGCCTGATGCCGGTCGAAGGCGGCCTCTACGAATGGGCCAAGGCAGGCTTCGGGGAAGTCGCCGGGTTTCTGACGGCCTGGAACCTCTGGGTCTACGCAATCGTCGTGACGGGCGCCGTCATTTTCGTGGTGCCGACCGACCTTTCCTACGCCATCGGTTCATCCGCCGCATGGCTGCCAGGCAGTAAAGCCGCCACGCTGGCCCTCACCGGCGTCGTCATGGCCGGGATCACCTTCGTCGCCATTCGCGGCCTCAATATCGGCAAGTGGCTGCACAATACCGGCAGCGTGCTCGTCATGACGGCTTACGTCATCCTGCTCGGATTGCCGATTTGGGCGCTGCTGCGCGGCTCGATCCACACTTATACGCCGGTCCCCATCGCCATGCCCAAATTCGACTGGTTCACGCTGGCCATCTTCGGACAAATGTGCGTGGGCGGCCTGAGCGGCTTCGAATACGTCGGCATCCTGGCGGGCGAATGCCGCAGCGCCGCGCGGACCATCGGACAATCGGTGGTGATCTCGGCGCCCATCATCGCGCTGATGTTCATTCTGGGAACCAGCAGCGTGCTGACGTTCATCGGCAACCAGCCGATCAACGTCATCGGCCCGATTCCGCAGACCATGCGCGCGGCCTTCGGAGCCACAGGCCCGGCGGCCTGGGCGGCGCCGCTGGGGATCTGTCTGCTGATCGCGCGCGCTATCGCCAGCGCCAGCCTGCTGTTCACCGGTCTGACGCGGCTACCCATGACGGCCGGCTGGGATAACCTGGCGCCGCCCTGGTTTTCGCGGCTCCATCCGCGCTGGCGGACGCCCGTGAACTCCATCCTGTTCATGACGGCGCTGGTGATGGCGTTTGTGCTGCTCAGCATGCTCGGCGTTCGCGAGCAGGAAGCCAGCCAGGTGCTGGGCGCGGCATCGGTGATTCATTACGCCATCGCGTATATCTCGCTGTTCGCGCTCCCGGTAATCGGGCGGCGCGCGCTGCGGTCGAAATTGCCGGCCTGGCTGAAGGTGGCGTCAACCGCGGGGCTGGTGACCAGCACGATATCTCTCATCATCGGCGTCTATCCGATCGTCGACGTGGAGAGCCGCGCCGGTTACGCGCTGAAGATCGGCGGAGTCGTGGTGCTCAGCAACCTGGTGGGCGTCGCCGTATACATGTGGGGCCGGTCGCCAACCGGCGCGGCGGTTGCCAACCTCCGCCAGGACGGCTGAACTTTGCGTCCGTCACGCCTGGTATAAACTTGCTTTATGTGGATGCGTCTGGGGCCCCTGTTTTTCCTGGCTTTTTCAGCAGCAGCCGCGGATTGGAATGCGCGCCTGGCGGCCGATTATCTCGACGCCCGCCAAAAGAGCTGGATTGAGTGGCCAACAGCCAGCAAGGCCGGCAATGGTCCGTGCATCTCCTGCCACACGAATGTCACTTATCTTTTGGCTCGTCCGGAGTTGAGCCGCGCGCTCGGCGAGACCTCTCCGGCACAGCCCGAGACGCAGCTTCTCGACATCCTGCGCGCTCGCGTGCCCGCCAGAACTCCGGAAGAATTCGCTCCGAACCGCAAGGGCGCGGGGGCTTTGCAGGGGCTGGGTACCGAATCGGTGCTGTCCGCGCTCCTGTTGGCGTCCGACGATGCGCGCCGCGGCCGGTTGAGCGCGGAAACCGAAAAAGCGTTCGATCGCCTGTGGGCGTTGCAGGGCGGCGGAGCCTGGACCTGGTTCAATGCCAGCCTCGACCCATGGGAGGAGCCGGAATCCGCGTTCTACGGCGCATCGCTGGCCGCGCTGGCCGTCGGGACCGCGCCGGGCTATGAATCGCGCGCCGGCATTCGCGGCAATATCGACGCGTTGAAATCGTACCTGGCGGCGCACCAGGAATCGCAGCCGATGCACAACCGGTTGGCGATGTTGTGGGCGTCCACCCGCCTCGCTGGCCTGATGACGCCGGCGGCCAGGCAAGACCTTGTGAACAAAATGCTGAAGCAGCAGCAGCCCGATGGCGGCTGGACACTGGAATCCCTTGGACCGTGGAAAGAGCATCCGGACGCGCCCGCATCGGCGGGCTCGAATGCGTACGCCACGGGCATGGTCGCGTTCGTGTTGCAGCGCGCGGGAGTACCGGCCCTGAACCCCGCGATGCGGTCCGCTCTCAATTGGCTGCGCGCGCATCAGAATCCGGTGGGATACTGGGATGCGTCGTCAATGAACAAGCACTACGAACCGGGTTCCATGCCTTCGCTGTTCATGCGCGACGCCGCGACGGCCTTCGCCTCGATGGCCCTGCTGCAGAACAAACACTGAGCGATTCGGACCGAGTGTCGCCGCTGCGAGCGACGGGAGGAGTTCCGGCGCCGCGACCGGAGGAGTTCCGGCGCGGCAAGCACGAGCGCTTGCGCCAGGTCCAGGCTGCTGTATCCTGGGGCAATGCGGACTTTCACTCTGCTCTTGCTCGCCGGCGCGGCCTGTGCGCAGCCCAAATTTGAGATTTCCTGGAGTAAGCCGCTGGATGGCCACGTGGTCCTGATCCTGGCGCCGAACGCCAATCCGGAACCGCGCATGACGCCCGGCGAGGGGTTGAATACCTCGCAGATCTTCGGCGTCGATGTCGACAACGCGCGAAGCGCGGTAGTCGACAAGTCCACGCTGGGCTATCCGCGCGACAACTTCTCGCAGGTCCCGGCCGGCGACTATTACGTGCAGGCCGTTCTCAATATTTACGAGACCTTCCACCGGTCCGACGGGCACACCGTCAAGCTCCCCATGGACCAGGGCGAAGGCCAGCACTGGAACAGCAAACCGGGCAACCTCTATAGCGAGCCGGTGAAGATTCATTTCGATCCGGCCTCAGCGGCCGTTACCAAACTCGAGCTGACAAAAACCGTTCCGCCCATCGAACCGCCCGAAGATACGAAATACATCAAGCACGTAAAAATCCAGAGCAAACTGCTGAGCGCTTTCTGGGGACGGCCGATGTATCTGGGCGCGATCGTGCTGCTGCCCGAAGGGTTCGACGAACATCCGGACGCCCACTATCCGGTGCTGTATTCGCAAGGCCACTTCATGCGCGACTACAACGGATTCCGCACGGAACCGGCGCGCGGCGGTCGAAGCGGACGCGGCGGACGCGGCGGGCGCGGACGCGGCGGCGTCGACTACGCCTACAAGCTCTACCAGGATTGGACCTCCGGCCGCCTGCCGCACATGCTCATCGTGTTTACGCAGGACGCCAATCCGTTCTACGACGATTCGTACGCCGTCAATTCCGCCAACGTCGGCCCGTACGGCGACGCGCTCACGCAGGAGCTGTATCCGTACGTCGAGAAGCAATTCCGCGGTATCGGACAGCCCTGGGCTCGCGTAGTCTATGGCGGCAGCACCGGCGGATGGCGGACGCTTGCCTTGCAGGTCCTGTACCCCGACTTCTTCAACGGCGCCTGGGTCTTCTGCCCCGATCCCATCGACTTCGGCGCCTACGCCATGGTGAATCTGTACAAGGATGACAACGCCTTCTACGCCAGGAGCGAATTCAAGCGCGTGGCGATTCCGATGGCCCGCGACGGCAGCGGCACCATCACGTCCGACATGGACGATGCAATTCGCTTCGAGCTGGTGCTGGGCACGAAGGGCCGGTCGGCCGAGCAGTTCGACATCTGGCAGGCCGTGTACAGTCCCGTCGGGCCGGACGGTTATCCGGCGCTGATCATCGACCCCAGGACCGGCGCCATCGATCACAAAGTGGCTGAATACTGGAAGGAGCACTACGATCTCGACTACATCATGCAGCGCGATTGGAAGACGCTTGGCCCCAAGCTGATGGGCAAGCTGCATTTCACCGTGGGCGAGGCCGATACATTCTTTCTGGAGCGGGCCGTACACACCACCGAGACTTTCCTCGAATCCACGCGGGAAGCCGGAAAGGGCCCGTTCGCCGACGCGACTTTCGACTACGGTCCGGGCCGGCCGCACTGCTATACCGGCGACAGCTTCCTGCCGCAGGCGGTATCCAGCGGCACGCTGCAGCAACGCATGATGCCGGTGATGATGGAGCGGATGCTGAAGACCGCTCCGCAGGGCGCGGATATGAGCTGGCGGTATTAGGTTATTTCCCGAAACAAGCTGCCGATTCCCCGCGTTCGGGCGTCAAAACCTCATGCCGCGATCTGCCGTCTTTGCGATCTTCGTCTTCGCCGGCGCCGCGTTCGCCCAACCCGCGTTTGAAGCCGCTTCTGTCAAAATCTTCCCCGAAGGCGCTCCCGTTCAGTTCAGCGGGTGCATGGGCGGACCCGGCTCCGACGATCCCGGCCGCATCGACTGCCGGTACGCCTCACTGCAAATGCTGCTTGCCAGGGCCTACGAGGTGAAGACCCAGGAGATCTTCGGCCCCGGCTGGATCGAGACTGCGCACTTCGACATTCTCGCCAAACTGCCGCACGGCGCTACCAGGGAACAGGTACCCGCCATGTTCCGCACGCTCCTCGCCGAGCGCTTCAAGGTGGCGCTGCACCATGAAACGCGGCCGCTGCCCGGTTACGCGATCACGGTGGCCAAAAGCGGACTGAAGATCAAGGAGACGGACAACACCGCCGCACCCGAAGACCCGCCGTCCGACGGCAAAATTCATCGCGACGAGGAAGGCTTCCCTATCCTGCGCCCCTCGGTGATCCGGCAGGGAGCCGTGATCCTCTACAACAACGGGCGTGCCCGGCTGACAGGCGGCAACATCCCGATGCGACAGCTCGCCGAATCGCTCTCGCGCCAGTTGGATCGCATCGTGGTGGACGAAACCGGACTGCCCGGCAAATACGACATGACGCTCAACTGGACGCCCGAGCCACCCGAGCCCGGCGCGCGTCCGCGCGATGCGTCGTCCGCTCCGTCGGTCGATCTGCTCACTGCCCTGGAAACCCAGCTTGGTTTGAAGCTGGTTTCGAAGAAAGTGGACCGCGACACCCTGGTGGTCGACCGCGCCGAAAAGGTCCCGGTCGATAATTAGCGTGGCGCGCAGGCCGCTCCAGCACCATGCATGCGCCGCCATACGCCTGGAGTCACGCCAACCATGGCGGTGAAGACCCGGGTGAAGTGGCTCTGATCCGCAAATCCGCAGAACGCGGCCACGTCGGCCAAAGACAGCGCTCGCTTCCCGAGAAGTTCCTGGGCGCGCTCCACGCGATGCCGGAGAAGCCACCGATGTGGAGGCATGCCCGTCGACCGCCGGAAGGCGCGCGCGAAGTGACGGACCGACAAGCCGCATTCACTTGCCAGGCGGCTTAGCGGAAGTTCCTCGGCAATACTGGCGCTCATCAGCTCCTTGGCTCGCCGCTGCTGCCAGGCCGATAGCCCGCCGGGCGGTATACCGCCCTTGCCGTTCATGCCGCCATACGTGCATGCCATATGCGCGGTCATGGCTAACGCGACGTGGTCGAAGAACAGCGAGTTCGCCTGTTCCGGTTTTGCGGTGAGCGGCAGCAGGGAGGAGAGCAAGTGCCGCACCACGGGATCGTCGACGCTGACACCGGGAGTGTGCCGCAGATCGCCCGGCCGGGGCAGTCCGGCATCGGCGGCCAGCGCGTCCAGCGCCTGTCGCGGCAGGTAGAACATCAGGCTGTGATACGGGTCGCGAATGTCGGCCACCGGACCGCGCCGCAGATCGTAAATCGAGGTGACTCCTTCCGCGTAGTTCTCAGGCCGGGTCAACCGGCCTTCGAAATATAAATCGTGATTGGGGCAAGCGCGCAGTTGCAGCGCGATCAGGTAAGCGTCCTCGCGAGGCAATGGAGCGGTCCGGCCGAAATCAGGACGGTCGCATTTGAGTTCGGTGACAGCCAGCGTCGATTTCTGCAGGACTCTGGCCACCAGGCTGGGCGCGTTCGGCGCGCGAAAAGCTTCGCTCAATTGTCTGCCGTATGCTTCGCGGTTCCGCATACACCCCTCGCGGACGAACTCTGGGTTTCATTGTACCTTTCGCGTCCCGATCAGACAAATTACGCTCCTTTCGTTCAAGATCGCGCCCCGGCGGGTGGTGAAGAATCGGATTCAGAAAGGAAGCACATGTCAGATCGAACCAACGCAATCGTCCTCATCCACGGGCTTTGGATGACGTCTCTGAGCTGGGAAAACTGGAGCCGGCGCTACACCTCGCACGGGTATCCGGTAATTGCCAGAAGCTGGCCCGGAATGGAGGGCGGCATCGACGAACTGCGGCGCGACCCCTCGGCGATCGCCACGCTCGGAATCGATGCCATCGTCGCCCACTACGAGCAGATTATCCGCGGCCTCGACAGCCCGCCATTCATCATCGGGCATTCCTTCGGAGGTCTGATCGCGCAGATCCTGCTCGACCGCGGCCTCGGCGCCGCCGGGGTCGCCATCGCGCCTGCGCCGGTGAAGGGAATTCTCTTTCTACCCCTTTCGACGCTGCGGGTCTCTTTTCCGGCACTCAGCAATCCGGCAAATAATCATCGCGCCGTGCCGCTCACGCCGGAGCAGTTTCACTACGCGTTCACCAATAATCTGAGCGATGAGGAATCGCTGGCAGTGTATGAAAGGTACGCGGTACCCGGTCCCGATCACGTGCTGTTTCAGGCCGCGTTCGCCAACTTCAATCCGCACGCGGCGACCGCCGTGGATTTTCATAACAATCATCGCGCTCCACTACTCCTCATCTCGGGAGGCAACGACCATGTGTCGCCCGCGTCGGTGGTGGAGGCAAATTTCAAGCTGTACGGGAAATCACAGGCCGTCACCGAATACCGCAATTTCCCCGGACGGACGCACTATACGCTGGGTCAGGATGGTTGGGAAGAAGTTGCCGATTACGCGTTGACATGGGCGGAAACCAGGACGCGGAAGCAGCCGGCGGCTTCGGCGATGTAAGGAGAGAGACCGGTGAACCGATTACAAGGAAAACACGCACTGATTACGGGCGGCGCCAGCGGGATCGGCCTGGAAACCGCGAGGCTGTTTCTTGCCGAGGGCGCGAGAGTGGCCATCACCGCGCGCAGCATGGAGGCATTCCAACCGGCGCGCCAGGAATTCGGAGATGCGATGCTCTATATCGCGTCGGATGCGGCCGTCTTATCGAGCCAGAGGACAGTGGCGGAGAGCATCCAGCAGAATCTTGGATCGTTGGACATTCTGTTTGTCAACGCGGGAGTAGCCGAGTTGAAGCCGGTGGACCGGTGGGACGAAGCCGCGTACGACCGTTCCTTCAACACCAATGTCCGCGGCCCGTTCTTCTTGATCCAGGCGTTGTTGCCGATTTTTGCAAACCCCGCCTCCATCGTTCTGAACGCATCCATCAACGCTCACATCGGCATGCCCAACACCAGTGTGTATGGAGCCAGCAAGGCAGCGCTGCTCTCGCTGGCGCGCACGCTTTCGGGCGAGCTGATTTCGCGCGGAATCCGCGTGAACGCGGTCAGTCCAGGACCGATTGCAACGCCTCTCTACAGCAAGCTGGGCCTCTCCGCGGCCGATCTGAAGGCGGTGTCGGAATCGCTGGTGAGCCAGCTACCTGCGCGGCGTTTCGGACAACCTTCCGAG
>Ga0335073_10016128_pt1 | contig 10436 bp, 10 predicted proteins | sample Lox_Sample_22_FD_207093 | JGI IMG/M metagenome (GOLD analysis project Ga0335073, IMG submission 207093) | Soil microbial communities from Loxahatchee National Wildlife Refuge, Florida, United States - Lox_Sample_2.2 | ecosystem: Environmental > Terrestrial > Soil > Wetlands | place: USA...
CCATCGCAGGTCCGCCTCCAGGTGATACAGGCCGTGATCGGCCAGCAGGGTGTCCATCAGGTCGCCTTTTTCCTTCAGATCGGTGAGCTCGCGCATGCGCTGCAGGTGCGCCGCGCGCTGCACATCGAGGTAGTGGTCGGCCGGCCGGCCCAGCATCAGTGCCAGCACGACCTTGGCGAACAGCACCGTCTGCAGGTGCGGCTCGGGCGGTGTTGGCTCCGACAGCCAGTGCTCGACGTCGGCGATGCCCGCCTCGGTGATCGCATAACGCTTGCGGTCCGGGCCCTCACCGTGCTCGGCCGGCCCGGCGATCGCCTTGCCGTCGCGGGCCAGCCGCGACAGGGTCGCGTAGACCTGGCCGTAGGGAAGCGGCTTGCCGCGGCCGAACCAGGTGTCGTAATCCCGCTTGAGGTCATAGCCATGGCTCGGCTCCCGCTCCAGCAGGCCAAGCAGTGTCAGGGGGACGCTCATATCTGAGAGCATACACTCAGCGTATACACGTCGCAAATAGCAGATCGGGCAGCTATCCAGCTGCTGGGCGACTATCCAGCTGGCTGGGGGAGCCCAGCGAGATGATCTTGCAGCCGAGCGTGCCTGAACTGGTAGAGGTCGCCGCGCTGGCGCAGGATCTGCAGGTCATACGCGTCGCTCAGGAACGCGGCCAGCCGCCAGGGGAGCCTGCCACGCACCGCGAGCGCCGCCGTGGCGATCAGGTACTGCGGCCACGCGTGGCTCAGCGCGATCGCGAGCCAGATCGTGAGGCCGATACCCAGCCCGTAAAGGAAATGAGCAACGTCCTGGCGCTCGTTCTGCAGCCCGAACCCGGTACCGAAGAAGACCGGGATGACAACCAGGAACGGCACAGCCAGCACGAGGACCATGTTCCTGTCCGCGCGCAGCGCCGACACCGGGCTGGCGGCCGGGGCCGAAGCGGCAGGCGCCCGGCCCCACTGGACCAGCGCGAACGCGGCGCCGATCACGGCACCGGCCGGCACGCCAAGTTCCCAGAGCGGGTGCTCGAGCGCGAGGATGCCGCCGAGGATGCTGACCCCGTACCCGATGACCAGGCCCAGCCCGGCGCCCCAGGCCAGGCCGATGGCCATCGTTCTGGCGAACTCACGGGCCCGGCCGGGCACATTCAGCCGGAAGTAGGCCGGCTTATCGGCCAGGTTGAACAGCTTCGCCCGGGCGGCAAGCCAGACCAGGATGGCGGCGACCAGCCAGTTGAGCACCGCGGCGGTCAGGCCTTCCCGGACCCCGGTGGCCAGGCCGTGGTCCCGGCCGGCGCCGATCCCGTCACGCAGCCCGGATTCCAGCGCGTACGCCACCGGGATCGCCAGGGTCGTGCGCAGCGGCGTCCTGGTGAGATGGCGCAGCCGCAGCAGCCACCGCGCACTGGCGGCGCCGGGCGGATACGACAGCGGGGCGAGCAGGTAGACCGCACCGACAACGAGCGCAACGTCCAGCCCGTGGGCGAGGCCGTAGAGCAGTCCCTGGTAACCCCCGAACAAGACCCCCCGGCTGAGGCCGAACATCGTGCCAGCGATCACCGCGACCAGCACGGCCGTGAACGCGGCCCGGCGAAGCGGGCTGGTGAAGGCACCCATCGCATACCGCAGCCGCAGCCAGTCCAGGTCGTACGTGCCCAGCCGGGCCAGCTGGCCGGCCACGAAGATCAGCCAGCGGCCGGCGCTCGCGGCGCTCCAGTATCGCCGCGGGCGGGCGTCCTCGCTGGTGGCGTGCTTGCTGAAGGTGGCGTTAACGAGGCCGTCAAGGATCCAGTGCTCGATCGCGGCCGGGTCGCCCGTCCCAGCCAGCCCGGCGGCCATCTCGCCGCCGTTTGCGGGGGAGGAGCGGATCAACGCGACCATCAGCGGGCTGGACAGCGCCTCAGCGAGCGGGCCCGCCGGGTACGAACGCAGTTCAGCGGCCACGCGGTGCCAGCCGTCCGCGCGGGGCCCGGTCGTCCCGCGTTCAATAAATTTTGCCGCGTCCTCAGCGCCGACCGGCTGCAGTGCGACGATCGCGGCGCCGGGCAGGACATGCCCGCACGCTTCCACGGCCTCGTGGTATTCGCCCGGGCGGCAGGTCAGGATCAGCGGCTGGCGCGGGCCGAACGCGCGGCTGAGCGCGCCGAGCAACTGCCCACGTGGCTCCGGCGCCAGTTCGTCCAGTCCGTCGATCACCGGCATCACGCGCTGCTGCGCCAGCAGATCGGCGACTGCCCCCTGGCCGTAGGCCCTGGTGTCCCGCAGTGATGGGTACCTGTCGGCGACTGCCCGCTCGATCCAGGTCTTGACCATCTGGCCGGGCAGCATCGACGCCGCCGGTATGAGGACGGGCACCGGGTCCGCTGCCTGACGGGCGCGCAGCAGCTCGTCCATGAGCAGCGCGGCCAGCGTGGTCTTTCCGGCCCCGCCCGGCCCAAGGATGACGAGCCGGCGGCCACTGCGGATGTAACCGGCCAGCGGGCCGACGTGGCCGGTATCGCCGGGCGGCACCTGATCCGCGGCCTCAGGGTCGGCATCCTCGCTGCATGGACGCCAGCTCACCGCGAGCGGCCGCCAGCCCTGGAGCAGGCGGTCGCTCAGCTCAGCGGTGCAGTCCTGGGCAACGAGGCTGGCCAGCCGGCCGGCCGCCTGGTCGGTCTGGTCCTCCTGGTCCGTCTGGTTCTTCTGGCTGAGGCCCGGCTCGGCGTCAGCAGGCTTACGGGCCCGGGGGACAGGGGCGGCGAAAGCCGTGTCCCACAGGCCGAGCAGGTGACTGGCGCTGATCCGGTCGCTGTCGAGTTTCCCGGCCAGCTTCCCGATGGCTTTACGCGGCGGCTGCGCCTGGCCGTTTAACCACCGTCCCCACCGCGATTTGCTGTAGAAGCTCTGCTCGCCCGGCTGTGATGGCAGCGACGACGTCGCGACCTCCAGCGCGCGGCAGGTGAGCCCGCCGAGGTCGACCAGCCGCCGCAACTCGAGCACGAACTCACGCTCGGCGGGTGACAGCTCCTCAGGCAGCGGCATCCGCCGTTGATCCTGGCCCCGCACGGCAGCCCCTTGATCTGGCCGTGGCGCCTTGGCAGCAGCCGGGCGCCGAATATCCCAACGTCCCAGAACGTCCCAAGCTATCCCAGCTCGGCCTGGCGGGAACCAAGACGCCGCGATCTGGAGTAGAACGAGACTCGCGTCTGACCGGCCCTGACAGCGGAGGCAGCAATTGTGAGTGACGGGTTCCGGGCTGTCATAGCCGAGCTTGAGGCGGCGTCCGGCGTTTTCGCCCGCGAATCCCGGGTGCTGTCCAGCGCGGTGACCGGCGCGGGGCCGGACGCGCCGGACGGCGGCGACGGGGTCATCAACGCGGCGCTGTCGGACGCGCTGCGGGTCGCGACGATGACGACCGGGCAGTTCGCCGCGGTGGTCGGCAGCTACGGCCAGAAGCTCCGCGCCGCCGCGGGCGAATATGAGGCGGCCGAGGATTCCACGGCCGCGCGGGCGCTGCAGATAACCGCGCTGCTGCCATGAGCGCCGGAGTCAGCGCACTGCCTGCGTTTTCTCATGACTGGGTGGGCGGGGACATTCACGGTCTGTCGGCGCTGGCCGGGCAGTGCTACCGGATCGCGCCGAAAATCAGCGAGGCGGATTCGGCGCTGACGCTGCACGCAGGCGAGATGGTCTGCACCGCCGGGTGGCAAGGCGACGCGGCGGGCGCGTTCTATGCCGCCTGGGAGAAGGATTCCGCCGCGGGCAGCGAGCTGGCGAGCACGTGGGAGGCGATAGGCGGGATCGCCGACACGCTGGCCGTCGAGCTGGCAGCGCTCGAGAACGCGCTGGAGTGGGCGGCCGCTGCGGTGGAAGCGCAGGGAGTGGCGGTCGACCCGGGGACCGGGAACCTCGAGCCGACGGTCACCGCCACCACCGGTGCTGCCGCAGCCAGGCTGGGCAAGATCATGGGGGCCTACGCCAGCTTCCGCGCGGCCGTCCTGAGCCGGGCGACGGCGGTGCGGGCGGCCGCCGCGACCCAGCTGGAAGCGCTGGCCGGGGGACTGCTGCCGGGCGCGAAGGGCGGTGGCGTCGGGCCGCTGGTCAGCAGGCTCGGCAACGCGCGAGCCCTGTGGGCTGTGCCCACGACCTACCGTCTGGCCCTCGAGGAGCGCCTGCCAGCGCTTGAGCTGGCCGTTCAGGACGCGGAGCGGGCAGCCGTCCAGGAGCTGATGGCCGCCCGGACGCTGTTCGGCAGGGGCGCGCCCATGCCTGCCGCGGCCAGGGAGCAGCTGCAAAGCGCCTACCAGGAACTAGAGGAAGTGCAGAGCCGGATCGATTCGGCCGCCGGGCTGGAATCCTTCAGTTCCCAGGTGGCGGCGGGCGACGCAGAGGGCCTGGCTGACGTTCTCGGCGGAGCCAGCGGTCTGGTCAAGGCCATTCCGCTGGCCGGCACCCTGGCCGGATCGGCCGAAACCGTCGTGCATGACGTCCTCACCGGCCATTCCCTGGGTCACGGGCTCATCGACGCCGCGGCCAGTGGCGGCGCTGGCTACGGCGCGGGCGCTGGTGCGGCCGCGGTCATCGGCACCGGTTCCCTGGCGGCCACCGCCGGCGCGGCCGCAGCGGCAGGCGCGGCCGGGGCCGTCGCCGGCGACTTCGCGCACCACCTGGTGTCCGATCTGGGCCAGGAGGTGAGCAGGCACGGCCTGCTGGACGGCACCGTGCAGGGCGTCGGGGACGCCGCCAGCCAGACCGCCAACGACGTCGGGAACGTCGTTTCAGACATCTTCGGGTAGCGCCGGGCCCGCCCGCCGGGATAACCGGCTGCTGGGTCAGCCGGCGGTCCGTTAAGGTGCCTGTGATGATACCGGGGCAATCGTGACGGATCTCAGGCTGCCGCCGCTTGTGGTCGACCACAGTCAGCTCTGGCTGCAGGTGGACCTCAGCGGGAACCAAGACTGGGCCTGGCGTGCCGCCGCGCAGCTGCTGGCCCGGCCACAGTGGGCCCAGTACCGGACCGCCAGGGGCGAGAAGCAGCTCACGGCGCTGATGAAGCGGGCCGCGGCCATCGCCAGCAAGCAGGCGGGCGCATCACTGGGGTTCATCCTCTTCCCTTCCCCCGAGGAGAGGATCAAGGGGATGGCGATGTTGTCCCCGGTGGATCTTGACGGCCTGGCCGCCGACGAGGCGCTGACGGAGCTGGTCGAGCAGCTCGCCCCCAGGCTTCCCGTCGGCTCCGAGCCTGAGATCACCCGCATGCAGACTCCGGCAGGCGAATGCCAGCGCCTCCGGCTCCGTTATGCCGCTGACGGCGAACCCGAGGGCCGGGTTGGGGAGCAGATCGGTTACCTCTGGCTGTTCGAGGGCTACAGCGCCGCCTGCTTGCTGATGTCGTTCACCAGTCTCCCCGAAGCTGCCCGCTGGCTGCCCGCGCTGGACCAGCTAGCCTCCGGAGTCCGGCGGCAGCGTTCCGGGGACGAGCCGAGCCTGACCGCCCTCCAGCAAACCGCTGCCCCGGGCCCTGGTGGCGTCATCGAGATCCGGCCCGTCCGCCCGGACGGCAAGCTTCTCCCTGGAGAGCGGGCGATCCTGACCAGCTGGGTGCTCGCAGCCGACCCGCACTTCGGCACCCTGACCCTTTCCATCGGTAAGCGCGGCAAGCCGCAGGTGTTCCAGTTGCCCTCGACGGGCAGCGCCGACGCGGTCGCCACAGTCTGCCTTGCCACCCACCAGTGGCACATCGGGCAACGGTCCGGCTCCATCTGGCGGGTGCTCTTCCTTGACCGCGAGAACCGGCTAGTCGGGGCCGGTCAGGCGCGGGATCACCCGCAGGCGCTGCGGCTCTTCCCGGCAGAGGTCTTCGACCCGCTCAAGGCCGTCGGCATCGGTGTCGTCAGTCAGTGGTACGACACCACGCAGGCACTGGAAGACGCCTGCCCGGGAGCTGTCGGCAAGGTAGCGCTGGCGGGCGAGAGCCAGAGAAAGATGGCCGCTGTTGGCCTCACGGCCGCGCTGGTCATCTTGGCCATCATCGTCGCGGCCGTCTACCTCGCCACGCACTAGGTTCGGGTCAGTCGCTGCGCCGGCGAGCCCGGGTGGCCTCGTGCATAACCGCCCAGCCGTCGGCCACCGGACCTACGTGCCCGAGCTTGTCGGGGTTGAGGACCGCACGGATCGTCTGGATACGGCCGTCGAGTATGTCGAGCCCCAGCGTGCAGAAGACCTTGCCGTCGCGGTCGCGCAAGATCGCGCCCGGCTGGCCGTTCACCTGGCGCGGCTCGATCACGGTCCCGATCCGGGCAAATGGCGGCAGCATCGCGCCGAGCACGCGGGTCACGTTCACGGCACCGGCGACGTGCTTCCACTGCGGGGCCTTGCCGCCGCCGTCGCCGGTCATCTGAACGTCGGCCGCCAGAAGCTCTCGCAGCCCGTCGATGTCCCCTTGGCTGATCGCGTCGAAGAACCGCCCGGCGAGTTGCTCGCGCTCCCGCCGGTCGGCGTCGAACCGCGGCCTGCCAGCGTCCATGTGGTGGCGCGCCCGCACAGCGAGCTGCCGGCACGCCCCCTCAGAGCGCCCAACCGCCGACGCGATCTCCGGGAAACCGAAGCCGAACACCTCGCGCAGCACGAAGACCGCGCGCTCGAGCGGGGTCAGCCGCTCGAGCAGCAGCAGTGCCGCCATCGACACCGAGTCGGCCAGCTCCGCCGCCCGCGCGGGATCGGAGTAGGGGTCGGTGAGCAGCGGCTCGGGGAACCAGGGGCCGGCGTACTCCTCCCGCCGGCGGCGGGCCGAGCGCAGCACATCGATCGAGATCCGGGTCACCGTCGCGGAGAGGAATGCCTTGACCGACCGGGGCTGGGTCGGGGAGGCCTCGTAGCGCAGCCAGGTCTCCTGAACCGCGTCCTCGGCCTCGGTCACGGTGCCGAGGATCCGGTAGGCGATCGCGAACAGCAGCGGCCGCAGGTCCTCGAACTCCTCGGTCCGGGTCACGCCAGCCCTTCCTTGAAGCCCCGGCGCCACGAGGGGTAGCGCAGCTGCCAGCCGAGCACCTGCTTGGCCTTGGCGTTGGAGAAGCCGCGCCCCTCGGTCATCATCACGACCGCGGCCTGACCAGCCAGCAGCCGGGCCAGCCAGCTGGCGAGATGCATCGGCGGCTTCGCCCCTGCGCACGCTGCCAGGTACGGCAGCCACTCGCTGGCTGGGGCTGGTTCGTCATCGACGATGTTGAACACGCCCTTCGCCTTCTGCTCCACGGCCAGCACGGTCGCGCTCGCCGCGTCGTCGAGATGCACCCAGGAGCTGCCCGCGAGGTGAAACCGCCAGAAGTGATCATCAAGGTCCGGTGACCTGGCCCAGCGGATCCAGATATCCGTACGCGCCTGCCAAGCTTCGCGTAAGTCCACCAGCGCAGTCTCGCCCACCCCACACGGGCCGGACAACTCAGGCGAGGCGGACGGGGAGCGACTCCAGGCTTGTTCATAAGGCTGGAAGGACGCCAGCGGAGTTCCTCTGCCGGCGCCGTCTCCTCAGCGCGCGGCCGCAGCTGCGCGAAGATCGCTGCCGGGTCCTGTAAGTAGGAGGGGTGCACGACTGGATCGTGAGGTGCTTGGGTTTGCGCAGGTCGTGTGGCTGGCCGGAGTGATGCTGTCGCTCAGGTGGGCGGGGAGCTGGCTGGCTGGGGTGGCTGGGGTGGCTGGTGTGGCGACCGCCGGGAGGTCGGGGCCGTCCGGCAGGTACCGCGACTGGGATTCTGGGGTCACCAGCCTGGTCAAGATCATCTCCAACAATCCTGTCGTGGTTCCCTGGTAGGAGTCGTCGTCGAAGGACACCAACTGTGTCGCGTCTGTCACGTTCCGCAGGCTAATGTGCCGGTTGCGGCGGCTGAACTTGTCACTGGCTGAGCAGCTAGAGGCAGGAAGCCGGGTCGAGCAGACGCGGGCTCTGTATGGGCATGTTCTGCTGCAGGCGGCGATGGCCGCTGCCGTGCTGGGTGATCAGGGCAGGGCTGGCGAGCTGATCGCCGAAGCCCGTGACGTCGCCAGATTTGTGACAGCGGGCAGTAATCATCACCGGCTGGCTTTCGAGCCGACCAATGTGGCTTTGCATGAGGTAGGCACTCTGGTTGCGCTGGGTGACAACGGCCGCGCGGTCAAGGTCGCGGATGAGATCGGCGGTGAGCGGCTGCATACGCTGCGCAAGGAGCGGCGGGCGGCACTGCTGGTCGACACGGCACGGGCGTGCAGCCAGGTCGGGAATCGCGACGAGGCTCTGCGCCGGCTGCTGGCCGCAGAGCAGGTCGCGGCCCCGGAGGTGCGCTGTCGGCCCGTAGCGCAGGCCACCATCGCGGATATGCTGCACCGCAGTCGTGGCATGCCGGCCCTGTCTCTGGCTCGTTTGGCGGAGCGGGCGGGTGTCCGGCCGTGAGCGCGCGGGTCCTGTACGTGATCGCGTGTGCCGCGCCGCCGACTCGTCAGGTCGGTCGGCTGGTCAGCCTCGCGCAGGCGGACGGGTGGGATGTGTGCGTGATGACCACTCCCGGCGGCAGGCAGTTCGCCGACATCGCGAGCCTAGAGCAGCTGACCGGTCATCCGGTGCGCAGCGATTACAAGAAGCCCGGTGAGCCTGACGTCCTGCCGCCTACGGATGCGATCATCGTTGCCCCAGCCACGGTGAACACGATCAGCAAATGGGCGGCGGCGATCTGCGACACCCTGGCGCTGGGGATCCTGGTGGAGGCGATCGGCAAGCAGACGCCCATCGTCGCGATGCCGTTCAGCAACCGGGCTCACGCGGCCCATCCGGCGTTCATCGAGGCCATCGCCCGGCTGCGGTCCTGGGGCGTGACGGTGCTGTTCGGGCCGGACGTGTATCCGCTGCATGAGCCCGGGACCGGAAGCCGTTACTTGCACCTTTTCCCATGGGAGCAGACTGTTGCCGCAGTCAATGCGCTGGTGAGTCCCGCGAACTCTCTGGGGAGCACCGAAACCACAGCGCGCATGGGTAACCAGCAGGAGAAGTAGCTGCCGTGCTCCGGTGTGCTGTCGGCTGTTCCTCGCTGGCGAGACTACTGCCTGCGCCCAATGACATGCGGCGGAGCGCGGTGCTGGAGGCAACGGAGGGGCCGACTTTCCTTTGAGCGGTCAGCCGAGTTGGCGGAGCAGGGTGGTCATGTCGGAGCAGATCCATTCTTCGGCGATGAACCCGTCGGCGATGCGGTAGAACTCGTGGCTGACGTACTCGATGGTGCGGCCAGTCGCGGGGATGCCGAGGAACTCGCCGGAGTGGGTGCCGCGGAGCCGCAACCGGACAGCCACTTTGTCCTGAGCGGCGAAGATGTCCTCGATGTGCGCCTGGAGGTCGGGGAAGGCGTGCTTCATCATCTCGAAGTTCTGGCGCCAGGCCGCTCGTCCGCGCATGGGTTCGGGCAGTTCAGCGAGGTTGATGATGAAGTCCGGGGTAATGCGGGCCAGACACTCGTCAATGTCACCGGCGTTGAACACCCGGGCTGCGGAGCGCACTAGCTCGACGTTCGCGGCGGCCGAGGTGATCTGCGAGGCCACAGGGGTCTCCTATCTATCTAGCGGGCTCAGCGCTCGGCTGACCGAGCGCACGGCCCATAAAAAGTGAATAGCTGTTATAGTGTAGTACTGTAACTATATGAACTCTGAACGGTGGGAGACAACTCTCGACCGGCTCCTTGAGCTGACGGTGCTGCTGGGCCGCGATATGGCCGACTTCCTCGCCGACGCAGGCCTGACCGAGTCCCGGGTCCACCTTCTCTGGCAGCTTCAGCAGCGCGGGCCATGCACCCAGCGCACGCTCGCTGCCGACCTGGGCGTCACTCCTCGCGCTATTACCGCCTTGGTCGACGGCCTGGTGGCCACCGGGCTTGTGACCCGCGAACCGCATCCCTACGACCGCCGCGCGACACTGGTTACCTTCACCGAACAGGGACAGACCACCGCGCGGGCGCTCCTCGACGATCACCGTCGGCTCGCGCGCCAGTTGTTCGCCGCCATGCCAGACGATGTCTTCGACAGCTTCGATACTGGCCTGCTCCTGGTGGTCACCCGGCTGCGCGGCGTCCTGGCCGCAAAAAGGCCCCAGACGAGCCAATGATTGACGGATAACCCGGCGAGCGGGACGGCCAAGTGTCCGGAGAACGTCAGCCGTAGCGCATTTTTCCCAAGCGCCCCACCCACGGCCGGACGGGGGTTTCCGAGGAACGGGCGACAACGACCCTAGGGCTCGCGACTAGTGCGCAGCTGCAGCGATCACGAGCGACGAACCCGCAGGTCAGGCCGGCAGGAAAGGCTTGCTGTCCCGTCTCACCTGAGTTGCTCGACAAGCGCGCACGAGCACGTGGCCTGGGACTTCGAAAAGGCGCCAGAGCCAACGACGAGCTCCTGCAGCTTGGTGCCACCGTCGTCAGCAGACACGAGCTGGGGGGAGGAAACCACCGC
>Ga0335073_10016129_pt1 | contig 10436 bp, 10 predicted proteins | sample Lox_Sample_22_FD_207093 | JGI IMG/M metagenome (GOLD analysis project Ga0335073, IMG submission 207093) | Soil microbial communities from Loxahatchee National Wildlife Refuge, Florida, United States - Lox_Sample_2.2 | ecosystem: Environmental > Terrestrial > Soil > Wetlands | place: USA...
GCATAGATCGGCATTTTTTCCATGAGCAGCTTGAGCCGCTCGGCAAGCGAGGATTTGCCGCCGCCGACCGGCCCGAGCAGATAAAGGACCTGCTTGCGCTCTTCGAGCCCTTGGGCGGCGTGGCGGAAATAGCCGACGATGCGCTCGATCGTCTCTTCCATGCCGTAGAAGTCGGCGAAGGTCGGATAGACGCGGATGGTCCGGTTCATGAAGATCCGGCCGAGCCGCGGATCGTGGCTGGTATCGACGATCTCCGGCTCGCCGATTGCCGCGAGCATGCGCTCGGCGGCGCTCGCATAGGCCATCGGCTCGCGGGCGCAGCATTTGAGATAGTCCTCAAGGGACATCTCGGCCTCTTTCTGGCTTTCGTAGAGTTTGGAGAAGAGGCCGAAAACGTTATCCTGCGAATTCATTGCGCCACCTCGATTCCGTGTCGCCCCGGTAACAATCCAACCAATCACGCCTTAAGCTATATACGCAGCGAACCATAAAGCGTGGTAACCCTAAAGTGCCTTTAATGTGACAATCTGTTGCGCCGATACAAGGGCCCGCGCGGTTGAACAACGGGCCAAGCACCCTATTTGCTCCATGTCGCGATGCACGTCCGCCGGCGCAAGTCGACGCCATCATGTCATTCAACTCGCGGCTGTCGGCGGTATCGCGTGCGTCCAACTGCCGCATCGAGGAACGCGCACCGGCGTTCGTCGCACTGAAATGGCATTCCGATCAATCGCATCCCCGCGATGATGGCCGCGCGCCCAACGGCCTTGTCAGCATGTCCGAAAATGAACCCAAAGCAAGCGCCGCGTGCAGAATGGATACGAGGATCGCGGCGACTGGGATGCGATTTGTGTCAGGGACGTCATGATTCCAACGTCGAGCGAACGTTATTCACAGCCATGCGCGCTGTTGCGTCGCAGCATGAAGGCGCGAGAGTGTTCCGTCGCGACTCCGCCCTGGCCGGCGACTCGTCTGTGCGGGATCAGCTTCCGACGCGGAAGGGGGCGACCAAACCTTCAAGACAGGCGAGCACGCTCAACGCCGTGATGCGGCCGGTGCGCGGATTTTCCGAGGGCACATTCTCGATCGTCATGCGAAAGCGCGCGCTATCGGCCTCCACCTCGATCGTGTGCGTGTTGCGCTCGATCGCGGGATCGGCCCAAATCTCGAGCCGGGTGCGGTCGGGGCCGATGCCGGCCAGCGCCAAGGCCGCGGCGACATTGACGTTGGCGGGAAAGCCCCGCGCCCCGTCGCGCGCGGTGCCGTCGAACACCCGTTTCGGCGCATTGAGGCCGTCGAGCGAAATTCCGTTGGCGACGAGATAAGGAGCGCCCGCCAGCCCTTGCGGCGGCTTGCGGGTGATCATGCGGACCGACACGATCTCGCCCGTGGCGGCGGCACGCACGGCGTCCAGGCCCAACAGCGCGCCGGTCGGGACGATGATCCGTGCGCCCTCCGCTTCGGCACGCGCGACCAGGTCGAAATTGTCGAGGAGCGCGCCCGCGCTCAGCGGCATGAAGATTCGCTTGGCAGCGATGGCAGGCTCGGCGACGGCGCGGAAATGCGCGGCCGGGATCGCCTCGACCACGATGTCGGCGTGATCCGCAAGTGCCGCGAGCGGCACCACCGGCGCATCGATGCCGTCCTTCGCCAGCCGCTGCTGCCCCCGCTCGGGGTCGCGCACCGCGACCGCCGAAAGCCGCAATCCCTTCATCCCCGTGGCAAGACGGCGCGCCACCACGGTTCCAACCGCGCCGAGGCCGGCGATGCCGACTGCTAAGCTCTTGCCATTGGCGCTCGCCATTTGCCACCTTCCTCAGGAGACCGGAGCATTGCAGGGCGCGGCCGCGATGAAAAGCCCCGCGAGGACGGCAAGATGAGCGTCGATGACGAGAACACCGGCACGATGCCGGTTCGCGAGCAGCACCGCTTCGAGGCGCAGCGGCTGGCCGACTGGATGGATCGGACCCTGCCGGATTGTCGCGGCCTGACCGGCGTCGAGCAATTCAAGGGCGGCCAGTCGAACCCGACCTTCCTTCTGACCTTGGCAGACCGTCGCCGGCTCGTCCTGCGGCGCAAGCCGCCCGGCAAGCTCTTGCCGTCGGCGCATGCGGTCGACCGCGAGTTCCGCATCATTTCGGCGCTGGCGCAGACCGATGTGCCGGTGGCGCGCGCCCGCGCCTTGTGTCTCGACGACTCCGTGGTCGGCACTCCTTTCTATATCATGGACTATGTCGAGGGCCGGGTGTTTTGGGAGCCCGACCTTCCGGGGCTCGAGCCGGCCGAGCGCGCGCGGCTTTACGATGCCCTCAACGACGTGATCGCGCGGCTGCACCGCGTCGATTACGCCGCGATCGGCCTTGGCGACTACGGCCGGCCGGGCAATTACGTGCGCCGGCAGATCGATCGCTGGACCAAGCAGTATCGCGCCTCGGAGACCGAGACCATCGAGGCGATGGACCGGCTCATCGCGTGGTTGCCGGACCACGTGCCCCAGGACGAGGCGACCAGCATCGTCCATGGGGACTACCGCCTCGACAATGTGATCTTCCATCCGACCGAGCCCCGCATCCTGGCGGTGCTGGATTGGGAGCTGTCGACGCTCGGCAACCCGGTCAGCGATTTCGCCTATCACATGATGTCCTGGCGCCTTGGCGGCACGACCTATCGCGGCCTCAAAGGGCACGACCTCGCCGCGCTCGGAATTCCCGGCGAGGCCGAGTACCGGCGCCGGTACTGCGAACGCACCGGTCGCCGCGAGCTTGCCCATTGGGAGTTCTATACCGCCTACAATATGTTCCGCCTGGCGGGCATTCTGCAGGGGATCATGGGCCGGGTGATGGAGGGGACCGCCGCCAATCTCCGCGCCCGCGAGACCGGGGCGCGGGCGCGCGCCATCGCCGAAGCGGGATGGGCGCTCGCGCAACCGGCCGGCGGGTAAGGATGAATCCCGGCATTTCTATCCTTAACGAGATATTTTCGCTTAAAGATCAATACGATCGTAGCGGCGTCGGAGGGATTTTCTAGGCGCGCGTTTGGATTTTGGTAACCGTGACCCGGCGACACTCGCCGTCATGATTACAAAATCCTCTCCGCGCTCTCTCCCGCTCCGGCCGCGGTTCCGGACCGCCGCGTCCGTGCTGGCTCTGGCGCTTGGACTCACGGCCTGCGCGGGCTCGACGCAGACGAGCTCGGTTCAGACGGACGTCAAGGGCGCGACGATGCTCAAGATCGCCGACGAGACAAGCTCGGGCGGCGATCCGGCAACGGCGCTGAGCCTTTATCGTCAGCTCCATGCCATGGCCCCGAAGGACCCGGTTCCGCTGGGGCGGCTCGCGGCGACCTTCATGACCTTGCAGGATTACCGCTCGGCGGTCGTGGCCTATGGCATGGCGGCCGCGCTGCAGCCCGACAATGTGGATTTCCGGCGCGGGCTGGCGCTCGCGGACCTGATGCTGGGCGATCCCGAATCGGCGATGAAGGAGACGCGGACGGCGCTTGCCCAAAGCGCGAACGATCCGCGCCTTTACAGCGTGCTGGGTGTCGCCCAGGACATGACCGGGCGGCACGACCTCGCGCAGCAGAGCTATCAGCACGGTCTCGACTTGGCGCCCGCGAATATCGGCCTGCGAAACAATTACGGGATGTCGCTGGCGCTGGCCGGCGATTATGGCGCCGCGGTGAGCAAGCTGTCGGAGATCGCGGGACCCGCCGGCGCGCCGCGCTATCGCCTCAATCTCGCCCTTGCCTATGGGCTTGCAGGCGACGATGCCAAGGCTTCCGCGGTGGCGAGCCAGGTGCTGGACGCGTCCTCGGTGCGGAACAATCTCGCTTTCTACGCGCTGCTGCGCGGCATGACCGAGCAGCAGCGTGACGCTGCCATCATCGGCAGCGAGCTGCATGGCGGCGGCTTGCCGCCCGTCGAGGTGAGCCAGAAGAGTTCCTCCGACATGGTCGCCGCGGCACCGCAAATCCCCGTGGCGCAAGCCTCGCTCGATCAGCCCACGGTCATCAACGAGGCGCCGCCGACGGTTCCTCCTGCCGCGCCCGACAAGATTGCCAAGGCAACGCCCCGATCCGCGCCGGAAAGGGTCGTGCCGCCGCCTGTCACACGACCGGATCCCGTCCCGGCTCCGGCCGCCGCTCCGCCAAGTGGCAGCGCCCAGGCGGCGCCCAGCCCCGCGGCACCGGTGCCACCCGTGGCAAGCGCGTCGCCCGTCCCACTGGTGCCGACGGACGCGCCTTCGCCGGCGCCGCCGCCCAAGGCCGCCCCTGCGCCGCACCCCGACATGGCCGCAAGCTCCGACCAGCCCGCGCCGGTCGCGGACCCGTCCCCGAGCATGCCCGCCGCCCCGGCCGACCCGAAGCCGCAATCCGCGCTCGTTCCGATCCGCCATGCGGTTCCGGCGGCCGTCGACCTCAGCGCGATCGTGCTCGATCTCGCGACCGCCGAACCGGTCGCGGTTCCCGCGTCGGCGCCGGCCGATCTCGGGCCGCCGCCCGCCCCCATGCCCGTTGCCGTCCCCGCTCCCGCCCCGAAAGCGCCTCCGCCCCCTGCGGCGGACGCCACGCCTGCGCGCAATTTGTCGGTGACCGTCGCGGCACTGGCAGCCTTCGAGGGAACATTGAGGAAGGCGGCGCAACCGATCCAGCCAGCCGCGCTGGTCGTTCCGGCGGAAGAGCCGCCCGCTCCAGCATCGGGCGACGAATTGTTCGCGGTGCAGCTTGGCTCTTACCGCATGGAGGCGACGGCGCATCACGATGCCGATCTCTTCGCCGCGAAGGGCGTCATGGCCACGATAACGCACACCACTGGCCGAGATGGGCGCCAATGGTTCGTGCTCCGCACCGCTGCCGTGGCGCGGCAAGAGGATGCGCTCATCCTGCTCCGGACGGTGCGGTCGCTGGGCGCGCAAGGGCCGATCCTGGTCCACGAGCATCCAAGCGATCCGACGGCCTGAGACGACGCCAGCGGACGGCTGACGCTCGCCAACCGGCCCGCGCGGCCGGGCGTTGAAGGCTGACCCGGCGGAAAAACCGCTTGCCAGCCGGACTTCCCTGCGCTTTGAGTCGAGTCCACGGCTGGGGTGCCAGTCCCTTATGGGGACGGGCTGAGATCACACCCAACGAACCTGTCTGGATAATACCAGCGAAGGGAGCCCGCCATTCCGTCCCGACGCGCCTCATCCACGGCTCCTTCGGTTGCCATCATCGGCGCCGGGGTGATCGGCCTGTCGATCGGCTGGCGCCTGGCCGAGGCGGGCGCGGCGGTCGATGTTTTCGAGCGCGACGAGGCCGGGCGCGGGGCAAGCTGGGCGGCCGCGGGGATGCTTGCGGCCGGGGTGGAGTGCGAGCCGGGAGAGCTCGATCTGCTTGCCCTCAATCGTCGCAGCCAGGAATTGTGGCCGGGCTTTGCCGCCGATCTCGAGCGCGCATCGGGACAATCGGTGGGCTTGCGTCAAGAGGGGACGCTGGTCGTCGCTCTGACCCGCGATGACGCGGCGCAGCTTCGCTTTACCCAGGATTTTCACCGGAAGCACGGGATCGCCCTCGAGTTCCTGTCGGGCGCCGCCGCGCGTCAGCGCGAGCCGCATCTTCATCCCAATCTCGCCGGCGCCTTGTTCAGCCCGCTCGATCATCAAGTCGACAATCGGCTCGTCGTGCGTGCGCTGATCGCGGCGTTCAGACAGGCCGGCGGGACGCTGCACGAGCATGCGCCGGTCGCGGCGGTCGATCTCGTCGGCGGCCGTGCGGTGGGCGTCTGCGTGGGCGAGACGCGGCATGCTGCCGATGTCGTGGTGCTCGCGGCGGGCGCCTGGTCGGCTCAGGTGCCGGGTCCGCTTCGCGCGCTTCCGGTGCGCCCGGTCAAGGGCCAGATGCTGGCGCTGCGCATGGACAAGGATGCGCCGCTCTTGCGGCATGTCGTGTGGGCGCCAAAAGCCTATCTCGTGCCCCGGCTCGATGGTCGGCTCATCGTCGGCGCCACGACCGAGGAGCGCGGGTTCGATCGGGACCTGACCGCGGGCGGCGTGCTCGCGCTGCTCGACGGGGCTTGGCGGGCGGTGCCGGGCGTCGAGGAGCTGCCGATCGACGAGATGTGGGTTGGCTTCCGGCCCGGCTCGCGCGACGATGCGCCGATGTTGGGACCGTCGGGCATCGATGGGCTGGTGGTGGCGACCGGGCATCACCGCAATGGGATCCTGCTCACGCCGGTCACGGCGGAGGCGATGGCGCGCTATATCTTGACGGGTGCGCTCGACCCCGTGGTCCATCCCTTCGCGGTCGATCGCTTCGCCGCGCGGGCGAAGGAGGAGGCATGACCACCATTCGCGTCAACGGCAAGGACGAGCTGCTCGCGGCGCCGACCGTGGCGGAGTTGTTGGCGCTGCGCGGCATCCATCGCCCGCGCGGCGTTGCCGTGGCGTTGAACGGCGCGGTGGTCCCGGCCGGCGCGTGGCGCGAGACGAGCCTCAGGGGCGGTGACGTGGTCGAGATCGTCAAGCCGTTCGGCGGCGGGTGAGGGCGCGATGAGCGATGGTTCGGCCAATCTCTCCGATCCTTTGGTGATCGCCGAGCGGCGTCTTGGCTCGCGCCTCCTCATGGGAAGCGGCGGTTATCCGAACCAGCAGATGTTGCTCGACGCGCTGGCGGCGGCCGGGCCGGCGCTCGTCACCGTCGCGATCCGCCGCATCAGCCTTGAAGCCTATGCGGAGAGTCTCGTTGATCTCTTGGGCGACGCCTACACGATCCTGCCGAACACGGCGGGCTGCGCCACGGTGCGCGATGCGGTCCTGACCGCCGAATTGGCGCGCGAGGCGCTCGAGACCAATTGGGTGAAGCTCGAGCTCATCGGCGATCGCGAGACGCTTTATCCCGATGTGGAACAGCTTCTGCGCGCGACCGACGAGCTCGTGCGCAAAGGCTTCGTCGTGCTGCCCTACTGCAATGATGACCCGGTCTCGTGCCGCAAGCTCGCCGATCTTGGCGCGGCGGCGGTGATGCCCTTGGGTTCGCCGATTGGCACGGGTCTCGGCATCGTCAATCCCTATGCGATCGAGCGCATCGTCGCGACGAGCCCGGTGCCGGTGATCCTCGATGCCGGCATCGGCACCGCGTCCGACGCGGCGCAGGCGATGGAATTGGGCTGCGACGGCGTGCTCCTCAACACCGCCGTCGCCAAGGCGCAGGACCCCGCGCGGATGGCGGCGGCGATGCGGCTTGCCGTCGACGCGGGACGGGGCGCGCGTCTCGCCGGCCGCATCCCGCGCCGCACCCAGGCCGAGCCGTCGAGCCCGCAGCTCGGGCTGATCGGCGGGTGAGGCGCGTGGTCAGCGATTGATCTCGACCAGCAGAACCCAGGCGTTGCTGCCGGCGGCGCCGAATGACAGAAGGATGGCGGGTGGAAGCAGATAAAGCCCGGCCTCGTCCCCTCGCGCCAGCAGCACCAGCCCGGCGAGCGTCATCACCAACACCGCGATGCGGTTGAACCACACCGTCCGCGTCGTGCGGCGGCGATGCACCGGATCGAGATGGCGCACATAGCCGGCCTGCAAGGGGATGATGACCAGAAGGGTCGCCATCCCGGCGACGACGATTTCGCCGCCCAGAAGCCGCATCGGTTGCGCCGGCACCAGCGTCACGGACGAGACAACGAGGACGAGCAAGAGGATGATGAGGGCCTCGAGCCCGCGATCGGCCATGCGGCCAAGCGCGAGAATCCGGGCCTGATTCATCGACACGCTCACGAACAAAAGACCGGCCAAGGCCGCCGCGGCGCCAAGCTCGCCCGCGAAGAAACTGCTCCAGTCGCTCAACGGCTCTTTCCCCTTGGCCCGATCAGGGTCGGCGGCGCGGGCGCGCGATCGGCTGGACGCGCCCCGGATGTCGGTGCGATGCTTTGCGATGCATGCTTCCCGATCCGCCGCTTCTTGTCATTACCGATCGGCGCCAGGCGTACCGGCCGCTGGAGCAGGTGGCGGCAACCGCGTTCGCTTCGGGCGGCCGCTGGCTCAGCCTGCGTGAAAAGGACCTGGCGCCGGCTGCGCGGTGCGACCTGCTGCGGCGGCTCGTCGCGCTGGGACGAGCGTGGGGCGCGGTCGTCGGCGTGCACGAGGATATCGATGCCGCCATTGCATGCGAGGCCGGGGCCGTGCATCTGCCCGACGGCGCGTCGGCTGCGGCCGCGCGCGCCCGTCTTGGCGGCGGCATCCTAATCGGCGTCTCCGCGCATGACGCGGCCGGCATCGCGCGCGCGGCGGCGGAGGGCGCGGACTACGCGACCTTGAGCCCGATCTATCCGAGCCGCAGCAAGCCCGATTATGGGCCGGCGGTCGGGCTCGAAGCGCTCGCCGTGGCCGCGCGCGCGGCGCCGCTGCCGCTTCTGGCGCTGGGCGGGATCGACGCGGCCAACATCGCCGCGACGCTGGCGGCTGGTGCCGCGGGGATCGCGGTGATGGGTGAGGCGATGCGCTCCGATGGCGATGTCGCGGGACTGGTCTTGGCGCTTCGCCGCGCGCTTGCCGGTCGCTGACCGCGACGCCATAGTCTTGCTATTGCAGCGATCGGGAAGGGACCGGACCCCGTGATCAATCTCTATTACTGGCCGACGCCCAATGGCCACAAGATCACCATCTTCCTCGAAGAATCCGGAACGCCTTACAAGATCTTTCCGGTGAATATCGGCAAAGGCGAGCAGTTCGCGCCGGACTTCCTGAAGATCTCGCCGAACAACCGCATGCCGGCGATGGTCGATGACGATCCGGCGGAGAGAGGCCCGCCGGTCAGCCAGTTCGAATCGGGCGCCATCCTGCTCTACCTCGCGGAAAAGACCGGCAAGTTCCTGGCCAAGGATCTGCGCGGGCGCGCCGAGGGCCTGCAATGGCTGTTCTGGCAAATGGGCGGACTTGGGCCGATGTCGGGCCAGAACAACCACTTCGCGAATTATGCCGTCGACAAGATTCCCTACGCGATAGCGCGGTATCGCGACGAGACCAACCGGCTTTACGGCGTGATGGACAAGCGTCTTGCCGACCGCGAGTACCTGGCCGGGCCTTACTCGATTGCCGACATGGCCTGCTATCCCTGGACCGTGCCGCCCGAACGCTATGGTCAGAATCTCGACGACTTCCCGAACCTGAAGCGCTGGTGGCACACGATGCATGACCGGCCGGCGGTCGTGAAGGCGTACGAGATCGGCACCCAGTATCGCGGCGTTCCCGCCACCGATCCCGAAGCCCGCAAGATCCTGTTCGGCCAGACCGCGGCGACGGTGCGGCGCGAGGGTTAGCTTTTGTCCCGATTTGGGGCGCGTCACTCCTTCCAGGTGACGCCGACCACGCCAGCAAGGGACGCCAGCTCATCGATGATGGCGGGCGTCCGCGTGTCGCCGAAGCGGCGATAGCGCTGCACCTGAAGGTCGAGCCGCCGATGCTTGCCCTGATCGCCGACGACGATGCCGGCCGCGATCACCGTCATGCCGGCCTCGCCGAGCCGTTGTCGAACCTCGGCGTCGCTTGGTCCGCCGGCAGCAAGCTCGATCGAGAAACGCTCCCGATGCTCCTGGTGCAGGCGGTTCTCAACCCGACGCAACGGCCACAGCGCCGCGTAGCCCAGTATCGTCGCAACGGCGCCAAGCGCGAGAAGGCCCGCGCCAAGGCACAGCCCGATCACGGTCACGAGCCACAAGGTCGAGGCCGTGGTGAGTCCGACCACGAGATCGCCGCGCCGCAGGATCGCGCCACCGCCGATGAAGCCGACACCGGTCAGGATCCCGAGCGGGAGCCGCATGAGGTCGTTCATGACGAATGAATCGGGTTTCCGTCCCGCGGTCGGGAGCAGGAAATTCACCTCGATCATCGCCACGCTGGCGGCGAGCGCGACGAGCACGGTCGTTCGCATGCCGCTGGCCTTGCCTTGCTCGCTTCGGTCGTAGCCGATCAGCAGCCCGGCCAGAACCGTCAGCGCCAGCCGCAAGGTCACGTCGGTCCAGTGGAGATCCGTCGGCATCAGGCCTTGGCGGGCGTGTCTTGGACGATCACCTCCCGCCCGGACCGTTCCCGCAGGATCGGGAGGGCGCGCTCCTCGGCGCCCTGCTTCGCCAGCCGCACCACCAGCACGACGCCGCCGCTTTGAAGCTCGGCGTCGAGGAAGGTGGGCGTCGTCAAAGGTGCCACCTTTCCGATCGCTTCGCCGATGGCTGCCGTCCCGCCCGCCGCGACGACTGTTGCAGCGGCGATCATGAGCGGTGCGGCGCCGACGGCGACCGTGAAGCCCGCCGCGGCGAACGCCGCTATGGTCGTGGCGACGCTCACGCCCAGATTTCGGGCCTGCCGGATGTCGGTGTCGCTGACGCTCGCCGGCCTTTCGTCCGGACGGTCCGCCGCGACCTTGGCCGGATCGGCGGCCACGTCCTTATCGACCGTAGGTCCCGATATGAA
>Ga0335073_10016130_pt1 | contig 10435 bp, 5 predicted proteins | sample Lox_Sample_22_FD_207093 | JGI IMG/M metagenome (GOLD analysis project Ga0335073, IMG submission 207093) | Soil microbial communities from Loxahatchee National Wildlife Refuge, Florida, United States - Lox_Sample_2.2 | ecosystem: Environmental > Terrestrial > Soil > Wetlands | place: USA: Florida...
CGGGCCGCCGGGCTGACGCCGGCGAGGCTTGGTGCGGTAGTTAGAGCCCGTGCGACAGCGTGGCGCAGGAGCCTGTGGAACCGTTGATTGCTGCCATGAGCGCGAAAGCCAGACTCATACCTGGAAGGCTCCTCCCGGCGGCCTACACCGTCCCTTCGCCCCGGGGAGTTCGTTAGCCACACCTGACAACCGAGCACGCTCACCGTGGCCTGCCGGTCGGCAGGCCCGTTTTCGCACGCTCGGATCGCCCCAGGCGCGTCGGGGATTCACAAGCCAGCCTCCGCGGATCTCAGGGCTCAGACCGGATTGATGGCGTCATCGGAGCCGGCACCAACGACTGAGACGCCCTACCCGCGCAGTTGCGGGACTGTCGCCGTCGGCTCCAGGATGCCCGTCCGACCACGAATGCAGGGGCGCCGGTCAGATCGCCAATTCCTCCATGCTGCTTCTCCACGCCTGAAGCGGTCACAACTGCGGGGCTCCGCTTCGCGTCGGACGGGACGGTCAGATCAAGGCTGTCCTCTCAGCGACGAAGAGGCAGCTGGTAGGTGTGGGCGGTCAGGCTCGCCGGGTGTCGTCTGCAGGGGAGGCCTCTGGGACACGTGCGAGATTCCGGGCGCCTTGGTGCAGCCCGCCGGGCACACGGCGCTCGCCACGGCTCCTCCCCACCCCTGATGCGCGTGCGCGGGAAGCACAGTTCTTTAGCCGGCAGCCGACGGCCGGAACGTGTCGCGGCCGGGCCTCGCACGCTGCCGAGGCGTCCCGCCAGCCGGGCCCGGAGGCCCGGGACTCTCCCGGGCTGGAAGGTGACGCCTAGCCGAAGTTGATTCGCTTTGTGCAGCCGCTGGTACAGCCGAGCTTTGACCGGATGAAGTTCACGCCGTAGTGGAACGTCTTCGCGGTGGCGGTCGCCTGCCACACATGCACGCTTCCTTGATAGCGGTGCACCCGGTCCCTCCAGCTAGCTCTGCACGTCCAGCCGAGCCGCCCCTCGGTTCGCCGGCAGCCGCTCACCTCTACCTCGAGCGGGTGGGCGCTGAACCGGTGAACGACATAACGGACCTCCCACAGGCCTTCAGCGCGGGAAACAGACGGGGGCGGCGGGGGCGCCGGCCACCCGGCCGTGAATGAGGCGTCGCCGCCGGTCGAAACCGTGCAGTACAGATCCCCGCCGTTTTCCGAATAGATCGTGTAGCCGCCGTCAATGCACGTGTTGACGAAGCCGTCGGGGTTGTGGTCCTGGTCGATCGTTTCTGTGTTGTTCCCGTCGCTGTGGAGGGTGTACGCGCCCTGGGAGATGACTCCGCCTGGCCCACTCACCGTGTACAGCACCGGCGTGGCGCCGGTCTCCCAGAACGACGCCTTGTCGGAGGCCCAGTACAGCGTTCCGGAGCCCGGCTCGTCCGCCGCGAGTGTCGGGTCGCCGTCCCAGGTCAAAGTGTTCAGGGAGGTGGACGGGCCGGGAGACCATATCCCGGAGCACGGGTCGAGCGTGTCGGTGGCGGCTCCCGCCGGGTAGCTGAACGTCACCTGCACGGGGGCTCCGACGCCGTTCGTGCAGCCGACCGTCGGGGCGAGAGTCACGATGAGCTCCTGCCAGACGAGATTGTCGCTCACAATCACACCGGGGTTGGTGACCGCCGGCGGCTGATGGGCAGAGTCCCATGGCCCGCCGTATGCCTGCGCGCTCATCGGCAGCGCCAGCGCGAGCGCTGCGGCGGCGCCCAAGGCCAACTTCTTCACGTTCCTTCCACGCTCCTTCTACCGCTAGGCCTTCGGGGATGGACGACGGCTGGGGCCGTTCCCGGTCATGCAGCAGCAGCCGCAGATCTGTTCCGGACCCATCATCGGCCGCGAACCCACTGAGCTTAAGAGGCACGGTCACCACCCTTTCGGGTCAGCTCCACAGCGTCAGCGGGTGGTCCTCCTCAACATGGCCGTCCGACGCCGACACGGACAACTCGGACCAGCCGGCCGCTACGGCCGATGGGCGAGAGCTCAACAGGGCCTCCAGTAGCAACGGCGCGGTTCCTACCGGAGGCTCGCGCGGAAGTGAAACCGAGTCGCGGCCGGAGCGTCGCGCACCACCCTCCCATTCGCCAATCTCCAGACGTGGGACGTTTGCCGCTCGGCAGCGCCGACTCACCAGGCCATGTCCCTGCTTTCTTGCGATTGCGAGAGCCGACCCGCCCACGAGAACCTGATCGGCGGGGCCCGCCGAGTTGTGCGCCGCGCACAACGGGCGCACGCCGACCGTCGACCGGCGGGTCGCCGGCGCCGCTTCCCCTCCGGACGAGGAGGAGCGCTAATGCGTTGCTCGCGCTGGCGGACGGAGCGGCAGCCTTCGATCCGGTGCGTGAGCTGGCAGCTCGTCACTTCGTGACTGACACGCGGACAGCTGGTTCCGAGCAAACGGGTAGCGAGGCGTCACGGCTGCTGCTCGTCCCAAGCGGCAGCGGCCGTGTTTTTGCTGGAACGGGACGGGCCGAGCTGCGAGCTAGCGCGGCGGCGGTCGACGGCCGGCTGCCGCTCCGCCTAGAGAAGGGGAAGCAACGTGTCACCACTAGGTCGCTCGCTCGGCAACGCCGCGGGCTGCGAACAGCTCGGGCGTGCCCTCGACCATGACCGGTAGGTCTAAGAGCACCCCGCGCAGCGACGCGTTGGCTTGCAGGATCGCCGCGAGCAGCACGCCCTGACTGCCTCCGACGTCCACTAGCGTCTCGATCCCGCTGAAACTGTGGGCCGCCGTGGCCGCCGCAGCCTCGACCTCCGAGAACATCGTCATCGCGCTCTGGAACTCCGCCGCTTCGCTCGGGCCGAGAGATTGTCGAAGATCGGTACGCCGTGCGCCAGCTCCCACGCCGTAGCTCTGGAGTCACGGACGGCTGCGGGTAGCGCCTCGATCGCGCCCATCCAGCCCGGGGTGATCGCGAACGCCGCGGCATCGCGCATGCAGATGGGGGCGCTCGCCGCGAGCGTCTCCGAGAGAGGCGTGTTCACGTAGTGCTTCGAAGCCCGGGATCACGGACATATTCGCCCCGCCGGGCGGGGCGGGGCAGCCTTAGTGCACGCTTCTGGATGGGCGGTTCAGCCGACCGCCCGATCAGCGGATGTTCTCGGAGGGCTTGTGGGTTCACGCTGGGGCTCGTGTAGACCCCCATGGCCAGGGAGGTCGTCTGTCCCGTACGTCGCGCGGTCGCTCCCGAGGAACTCCTCGCCGTGGGGAACCGGTCCGCGCGGCGCGACGATCGGCGCTCAAAACCCTGGAGGGGGACTTCCGTCGCGCCGGGAGGGGCGGCGCGCCGATGATCCCCGGCCGGGACAACCCCGAGGACCACAACCCGGAGGACACCATGAGCATCTTCAAGCATCACCGCCGCGCCGAGCGCGCCGCCCGCGCCCGCAGCACGTTCTCCAAGCGATTGCTGCTTCGCGGCCTCGTCGCGGGTACCGCCGTGGTCGGGGTGGTGGCCCTGGCGGCCGCCAGCGCGGTCCCGGCGCTGGCGGACGACCCGGGCCCTCCGCAGACCACCGTGCCCACCCCCACGCTGACTCTCGGCAACGGCACCGGCGCTCGCGGTCAGTGGGTTGCCACCGGTGACGCCTACGCGCCCGGCCTTAGTGATGCCGCGATCTGGGTGTTGGAAGGGACCGCCCACGGATGGTCGACGATCGAGTACGAGAACGGTCTGACCACGTCTTCTCGGGCGAGCGTCCCGTTTAACCCGGGCGGGCTGTTGTCGGCTGCCGGGGAGACGGAGCGGGTGCTGGTCAGTCCCCAGGTCGGCTACGTGACGCTGGCGGTGGACCCCCTCAAGTGCGGGCACGAGTACCAGGCCTTCACCTGGGACCCGACCGACGGTTTCGTGTTCAGCAACATCCTGACCGAGCCCGCATGTTCGTGAGCTGAGACCGCCGGCGGGGCTGGCCGGCCACCGGGCCGGAGGCGATCGGGGCACGTGGGGGATGTCAACGCGGCGGAGGGCCTGAACCGGCCCTCCGCCTCGGGCGGTTCCCGGGAAGCGGGTCACGGCTTCGCAGTGGCTGCCAGCGCGCGGTCCCCGGGCGGAAGATTCGCGACCGCATAGACCAGCACCCCGCCGCTGGGGAACCTCGACGCTCACCGCGCGTCTTGAGCGTGATCGCCGCCGTCGCGGACAGCCTCGCCGGTTGGATCCCGGCGCACTCGCTGCCGCGCCCAGCCAAAACGGTTCCGCGGAGCTTCTCACCGCGCCAGTCCGGACTAAACCCTGGAGGGGGGTTTCCGTCGCGCGAAGGCGGGGGCGGGCGGATAGTCCCCGACCAGCGACAACCCGACGACCACCACCCGGAGGACACAATGAGAATCTTCAGGCATCACCGCTACACCGAGCGTTGGGCCCCAGCGCGCAGCATAATCGGCAGGCGATTGCTGCTTCATGGCCTCGTCGCGGTCATCGCCCTAGCCGGGGTGGCGGCCCTGTCGGCCGCCAGCGCGGTCCCGGCGCTCGCGAACAACCCGGTCAATACGGGACCCAGCCTGACCCTCCGCAACGGCACCCTTCTTCCCGGTCAGTGGTTCGCCTCCGGGTCCCATTACGCCCCCGGCGTCGCCATCTCGATCGAGGTCTTTGACCTGACCGAGGGTGGAAAGCTGGTCGAGTCCCAGAGCAGTTACCTGTACACCTCCATCCCCTCGCTCGTCCCCTACAACCCGGGCGGCCTGTTCGCGGCCGCCGGGGCCTCGGAGGAGGTGCTGGTCGATCCCGACGTCGGCTACAGAACCGAAGCCGCGCACCCGCTCCGCTGCGGGCACCAGTACCAGGCCTTCACCTCGGACCCGACCGACGGCCTCGTGCCCAGCAACGTGCTGAGCGAGCCCGCGTGCTCGTGAGCTGAGCCCGGCCGGTCCGGCGCCAGTCGGCCACCGGGTGGCGGGGGTGACTGGGGCAGTGCGGGACGCCACCCAGGCGGAGAGCTGGAACCGGCTCTCCGCCTTAGGCGTTCCCGGGGGAGCGGGGGGTCATGGGCTAGCCGAGCGCCGCGGGCACGCGGTCGGCCGAGCGGACGATGCGCGGACCGCAAAGGCCAGCACCGCACACCTCCCCTCGGGGCAGTTCAACGCCACTGCGGTCTAGATCCATGAGCTCCGTTGTCGCGGCACCCGCATCCGCTGAACCCGTGCTCGCCGCCGCGGCCCGGCAAGAACGGTTTCGCGGAACGGCTCACCGCACGAGTCCGGGCTGAACCCTGGAGTGGGGTTCCGTCGCGAACGCACGGCCGGTGCCGCCGGCTGATCGGCGACAACCCAGGCGACGGAGCCGGACCGGATCCGGCTCGCAGACGAGCAGGGTGCGCACGATGTTCAGCAACCGGATCAAGACCGGGCGGGGACCACCCGCCTCGTGCGCGCGTTGGCTCGGCTCGTCGGCGTGTGCCGACGGCTGAATGGGCGCGACCCGCCCGAGAGCCGACGCTTCTGCAATCAGGAGACCTAGCGCCCGGCACATCGCTCACGTAGCTGCTGCCATGAGGCGCAGAACTCCCAAGAGAGTCGGGCGGTTTCTATGTGTTCGGCAGCGCGGGGTCGAGCGCGACGCTGACTGTCGCATCCTTAGGCCCAGCATCACGGCTGACGGTCGGCGTCGGCGCTCCCGGTCGGGACGACTTCGGGAAGCGCGGGGGGCGTCTCCACGGCGCCGGCCGACCAGTTGTGCAAGTCGTCCAACGCGCAATGACAATGACACATGTCGGCGCCGAACCGGGTTAGCAGCGTCCTCCGTCGACCGCTCGTTGCGTCAACGAGGGCGCGCCACGTGGCGCCTTGGGCGGCATCGTCACACGCCCGCAGCTTCGTGGATCTGGAAGCGGCCGCGATCCCGTGATCGCGGGGGTCGGCGTCCCGCGCCGTGCGCCGAGGTGCACCGCTCGGGTGAGCGCAGCGCGGCGCGAGAGCCGCCGCGAGCCGGGCTGCATCTCGCCGTCGCCGGGGCCGCGACGGGGCTCGAGCAACGAGCTCGGGCGACGGCCGCATCAACACCGAGATCGCTCAAGCCCTGTTTGTTACCCCCAAGACCGTCGACACCGACCTGTCCCACACATACGCAAAGTTCGGGATCTCCTCGCGGAAGTCCCTGTCGGGGGCCTTTGGCGGGCGCGTGATAGCGCCCTGGGGCCCCGCCCCTTGGCGCGGAGCGTCTCGGTGAGAGCCGCCTACGAAAAGTTCAGGTGCGGTTCCCGATGCGCGCGGACGATCGGATTCAGATAATCGGCCTCGACTGTGGATCACGTCGAGGGGGGACCGGAGATGACCAGGACGCTTGTCCGGACGGCTTTGGCGCGCGTACTCGCGGGGCTCGTGCTCACCCTCGGGTTGTTGTCTGCGAACTGTGCGCGAGCGTTCGCGGCTCTCCCCGCCGGGCAGATCCAGACGTATGACATACCGGCGGCCGACGGGTCTGCCCCGGACTCGATCACGGCCGGCCCGGACGGCCACCTGTGGTTCACGGAGATCGACAACGCACAGATCGGCCAGGTCACCACCGCCGGAGCGTTCCAGGCGTTCACGACGCCGAAGACGGGGTCTTACGCGATAACCGGCGGCCCGAGCGGCGACGGCCATCTGTGGTTCACCGATGCCGGGGACGACGAGATCGGCAAGGTCACGCCGACCCCGGAGTCGATCACCGAGTACCCGATCCCTCCGATCATGAACGAAGCGCCCGAGCCGCACGCGATCACCGCTGGCCCGGACAGCGCGCTGTGGTTCATCGAGAACGGCGTGAACATGATCGACCGGATCCCGACGAACGCGACGACGACCACTCCCGGGATCCAGCAGTTCACGATCCCCACCGCGAACGCCGATGCGACCGGGATCACGACCGGCCCGGACGGCAATCTGTGGTTCACCGAGGAGTCGGGCGACAAGATCGGCAAGCTGACGCCCGCGGGCGACTTCACCGAATACCCGAATGCCGGCGGGAGCTTCCCGAGCGCGATCACTGCCGGGCCTGACGGCGCGCTGTGGTTCACCGAGTTCGGGGCGATCGGCGAGATCACGACCAGCGGCGCGATCACCGCGTTCCCGTTGCCCTCCCCGACCGGCGGCATGGGCGGCGCGGACCCGACCGACACGATCGCGCCGGGTCCCGACGGGAACCTCTGGTTCGCCGCCACGACGGGGTCGACGCCGGGCAGCGAGTGGATCGGGCGAATGACGCCCGCGGGAGCGGTCACCTACTACCCCCTGAGCGGCCCCGCCATGACCGGGCCCAACGTCGCGGGCATCGCCGCGGGCCCGGACGGCAACATGTGGTTCACCGAGGCGGACGCCAACGACATCGGGGAGATCGGGACGGCCAGTGGCGAGCCGTCAGTTTCCCTCTCGCCGCTAAGCGGCGTGAATTTCGGCAACTCGACGCTCAACGCGACATCAGGGCCACAGAAAGTAACTCTGACCAACACTGGAGGCGCGCCGCTGATGCTTGGCGCGGTCCAGATCGTCGGCCCCGTCGGCACGCCGTTCGGGACGACGGCGGATGGGTGCTCAGACCAGACCGTCGGAGCGGGCGACACGTGCACGATCGAGGTCACGTTCGCGCCCACGAGCGCGGGCTCGTACGCCGCCAGCCTGCAGTTCTCCGACAACGCCGACAACAGTCCCCAGTCGCTGGCGTTGACCGGAAGCTCCGAGCCGGTGTTCGCGAGTGCCGGCCTGAGCTTTGGCTCGGTCGCGGTTGGTAACAGCGAGGGCCCGAGTAACCTGATCGTCGACAACGAGGGGGCAGCCCCGCTGATGGTCTCCAGCGTGCAGCTCACCGGTCCGCAGGCGTCGTCCTTCCGTGTCGGGACCGATGGTTGCTCGGGGCAGGCCGTGCCACCGGTCGAGTCGTGCACGGTCGGCATCGCCTTCTCCCCACTGGTCGCCGGTCCCAACAGCGCCTCGCTCTCGGTCACCGACAACGCATCCGGCAGCCCGCAGGCTGTGCCGCTGAGCGGTGCCGGCGTGCCTCCAAGCGCCGGGGTTACCCCGTCCAGTCTCGACTTCGGGTCGCTCACGGCGGGGACCTCGAGCGCCCCTCAAACGGTGACGGTCACCAACCCGGGCCCGATCGGGATCACGGTGAGCTCGTTGCAGTTCGTCGGCGCGGGCGCGGGTGCCTTCACGACGACATCCGACACCTGCACCGGTCAGACCGTAGCGAGCGGTGGCTCCTGCGCGGTCGGCGTTTCCTTCGCACCGAGCAGCGCCGGTAGCTACTCAGCCTCGTTGCAGATCGATGACACTGCCGCGAACAACCCGCAATCGGTCGCGCTGAGCGGGTCGAGTTCGCCAGCCGTGTCCTCACTCGGCCTGTCGGGCACCGTCACCGACGGTGCGGCCGGCGATGTGCCGATCATCGCGCTGGTCAGCGTCTGTCCGCTTGACCCGGCACTTTCCTCGCAGTGCCAATCGCTTGCCACCGCGGCTGATGGCCGCTACGACTTCCCTTCGCTGAGCTCGGGGGTCTGGCACGTCGAGGTCTCGCCGGGCGAGCCCGGGTTGTATAGCGCCTCGGCGGACGTGACACTCTCGCCCGGAGTCGGCGCCGTGCAGGACTTCACGTTGGAGCCGCCGGCCCCGCTGAGCGGCGGGGTCACGTTCTCGGGTCCAAGCGGGACGACCACGTCCGGTGTCCCCGGCGAGTACGACAACGATCCGTTCTCGTTCTCGGTGCCGGTGCGCATCGACGGCAACCAGACTCCGAACAGCACGAACGTGTACGCGTTCGTGGCCAACATCGCCTCCCTCGGCGGGGGTGGGGTCAATCTGGCCGGGGTGCTGCTCTTCAGCGTCCACTTCAACGCGTCAGGCCAGCCCGACAAGATGTCGAACATCATCGAAGGCCAGCTGGACTGCGGACCGCTCGGGTCGCCCTCTCCGTGCGCCGAGTTGTCCGCGCTCGGATCGCCCGTACAGGCGCCGAGCATGCAGTTGACCGGCAACCGGCTCGCCCCGAGGCAGGACTGTGGAACCGGGGTCGGCGCGTTCAAGGGCCAGTTCAACCTGTACCCCACCAAGAACGGCGGAATCATCTTCGAGTTCTACTACGGCTTCGGGGATTATGGCCAGATCCCGCTCGACCCGATCGGGCTTGCCACCCCGGAAGACACGGGAAACCCGCTGCAGGACGCCGCGCTCGACCTTGCCGTCGCTTCGGGCAACGCCCTGTTCAGCAAGTTCCCGGCGTTTGCCGCTTACAACACCGTGATCGGCGTCCTGAACAACGTCGCCAACGTGGCGCACACCGTCAACGGGGGCATAACCCTGGGCAACGTGCTCACCGGCACGGCCTCGATCGCGATCGCGGCACTCGGGGTCAATTCGGGTGGAGCGTTCACGTGGGGCGCGGGGCTGATCAACAACACGTTCGGCAACCTCCTCGGCACGGTCAACCCCTCGCCTCCGCCCACGCCCGCGCCCTGCCCTCCCAAGCCGCCGCAACCCGGCGGACCTGGGCCGGGCGGTGGCGGCGGCGCCGGCGGTGGTGCGGGCGGTGATTTCTACCTTGACCCGAGCGGCCGGGTTCAAACGACTCGCGGGGTGCCGCTCGCTGAGGCGACAGTCACCCTGACGCGCGCCACGACAGCGCATGGGCGCCAGGTCCCCGTGCCTGCGGGCAGCACGATCATGTCGCCGGGGAACCGCCGCAATCCGGATCGGAGCGGCCCACTGGGAACGTTCGGGTGGGACGTCCTCCCGGGTTACTACCGGATCACCGCCAAAAGGGAAGGCTGCCGGGCTCCACGCGGCGGGCGCGTGGCGCGCAGTGCGGTGCACCAGGTCCCTCCCGCGGTCGAGAACATCGTGCTTACCCTTCGCTGCGCCAACATCCGCCGACGCCCGGTGCGCATACGGTTGAGCCTGGCCAGGGAGAAGTACGGGACGTTCGTGCTGCGCGTCCGCCTGACCTCGAGCGGGGCTCGTCTCCCCTTCCTCGGGACGATCACCCTCAAGCTGGGCTCCCGCACACTGGCCTCGCTGGTCCCGAGTCCCGGCACCGGCACCGCGATCCTCGACGCAGACGGGCTGCGCCGCGGGCGCAACACGATCAGCGCGACCTACACCGGGGACGCCGCCCTGGCGCCGGCGCACGGCCAACTCACTCAAATGGGCAGATGACGCGGGCCGGCACGTCCGCAAGCTAGTCACCCGACGTTGGCTTCCTCCGCGGCCGACCGGCCACCCGCTCGAGAGCGGAACCGCCGCCGGCGCGACGATCGACGCCCGAAAGTCTGGAGGGGGGGTTCCGTCGCGATGGAGGTCGGCTCGGACCGATCATCCCGGGCCGGGGGCACCCCCCAGAACGACAACCCGGAGGACAACATGAGGATCTTCAAGCATCACGGCCACAACGAGCGCGCGGCCCGCGCCGGCATCATGACCGGCAAGCGATCGCTGCTCCACGGCCTG
>Ga0335073_10016131_pt1 | contig 10435 bp, 10 predicted proteins | sample Lox_Sample_22_FD_207093 | JGI IMG/M metagenome (GOLD analysis project Ga0335073, IMG submission 207093) | Soil microbial communities from Loxahatchee National Wildlife Refuge, Florida, United States - Lox_Sample_2.2 | ecosystem: Environmental > Terrestrial > Soil > Wetlands | place: USA...
CACTCATCAGCTCTCGCGCGAAGACCAACACATTTACCGCGATGATTGCAGTCGTGACGATGGGGAAACTTGCAGGCTGTCGTGACGCATCCCGCAAAGGAATCACGCCGCCCATGCTATCCTCCTTCGCTTTTAGGGATGCACACCGGTTTTGCAACCACAACTGCAATCGACGAGGTCGTCGATGAACAGCAAGGCTTTCATGATTAGGCCTTCGGGACGATTTATTTATCGAAAGGAATCGTGAACAGCATCCCGTTGTTCCGCTTTGAAGGCCACTCTACCTTCTCTCCTCGGTGTTGCCAGTGATTTCCGTCACAGTTCGCGGAGAGGTGGGTCTTTAATTCTTATAAGAGCCTGCGACACGCGATGGATGCCGCCTAGAAAGGCGAGATTGAGGAAAAGGTATGGAGTTTAGAGATGTTCTAAAAAACAGACGTGCGGTTCGTGAATACAATGACATTCCCGTTACGCGGTCCATTATTCAATCCCTGATTGATGCTGCCGTTCAGGCACCGAGTGCGATGAACCTGCAGCCTTGGGCATTTTGTATCCTTCTTGATCGACAGCGCATCGAGGCGGTCGCGAATCGAGCCAAGCATTGGCTTCTCGAGAATACGGGCGAGACTTCCGCTGACCTTCCTGTTCACTATATGTTGACTGACCCTGACTTTGACATGTTGCACCATGCTCCTGCACTGGTGCTCGTTCTAGCCAAATCTTCTGACAATCAGGCAATCGAGGACTGTTGTCTTGCAGCAGAAAACCTGATGCTGGCCGCCCGTGACGTCGGGCTTGGCACCTGCTGGATAGGGCTTTCACGTCCGTGGCTTAATCTGGCGTCAACCAAGGTTGAGCTTGGGATACCGGAGAAGTATCGGATTGTGGCTCCGATCATTCTCGGTTATCCGAAGGCGTGGCCAGAATCGCATGGACGGAATCCACCAGAGATTCACTGGATACCTTGAATCGTACAGCCGAGGGCAACCAGAGAGCTTCGCTCTGCTGCGAGGAAGAGATATGAGTGGTTGCATTTGGGATCAACGCGCTTCGTTTGTCACCCGCCGAATCGTCGCAGTAATCCTCAAAGACAGTGTGATATGCGTCACGGTGATTCCGTGCCGGTCCTTGTAAATTCCAGTGTTGCAGCACCATTACAGAGCAGCGACGGTTCGTTTGGGGGTCGATATGAGCACGATGACGTTTACGGAGCATCAAAAGGAAGCAGACCACGTTCATCTGGGCACCTGCCCCGTGAGAATCAAAGGGATTCTTGCAGCAACCGATTTTTCAAAGCAGGCAACGCTGGCGCTGAAGATTGCTGCCCGTCTGGCCAAACAGCTACGTAGCAAGTTCTATATACTTCACGCCATCATGCCGCAGGCCTATGCGCCTGGCGCAGGCATGCTAAGCCCAGTTCTGCATGAGGTTGATACAAAGCAGGCTGAGGAGCAGCTGCACAGATACACTGTCAAAATTCCTGAGGTGCGGACAACAAAGCATGAGGAGCTTGTACTGAATGGACCTCCGACGGCCGCCATGCGATACCTGGCAGAGGACAAAGGGATAGACTTTGTCGTTGTAGGATCGCACGGCCGCGCCCACCTCGGGAAATTTATCTTTGGGTCCGAAGCAGAAGCGGCGATTCGTCATTTGCCTTGTCCGGTGCTGGTTGTCGGACCACATTGCGGGCGACGTCGGGGACAGTTGAAGTCGCTTGTATTGGCCACAGATTTGCCTGCGGGATCGCTACGGGCTGCGCAGTATGCGATGTCCATTGCTCAGACAACAGGCTCCATCGCGACCCTTGTGCACGTGCTTCCAACGCGTGTCGTAGCGGAAGACTCTCTGCTTGAAGCTGAAAAGGAGAGCGCGATCAAGGAACTGCGCCACCTCGTGCCGAGCGACACCGAACTGAGGAAGCATGTTCATTTCAAGATCGCAGTTGGCGACCCCGCGGAACAGATCGTTCAAATTGCAATTCATGCCAAGGCAGGCTTGATCGTCATGGGGGTTCGTGAACACGGAGTCCTGTCCGACCATGCACCATGGGCCACACTGTCAGCAGTCATTCGCGGCGCGCACTGTCCGGTCCTGGCTGTGCGACCGCATCTCCTATAACCCCGGTCTCTGGCCATCACTCTCCGTGGCGAAAGAATGCTGGAAAGCAAACACGAGCGTACCTACGATCCGTTCTCATCGTCCTCTTCGAGGCATTTACGACCTTGCATGACATCAAAGTCTGACCCCAGATCTTTGGGCCGCGGGCTTTGGGATCAGCAAAAACGGAGAGAAAACGAGCCGGTGCAAATCAAGAGGTGAATAGTGCACAACTCATCTTTAGTTGATCGAGCAGAAGACCTCCGGAATGAAGGATTATTTGCATCACTGATCCGTGAATGCGGCTGTCGCTCAGCTATTCCGGTCGCTGTCTGCTGGCCATGCAGCACTGTTTCCCTCGCAGGCGCGGTGGAAGCTGCGACCGTGGGAATTATCAGGCCAATTCTGGTCGGGCCGAAGGATCAACTTCAGGCAATTGCCACCTCCTCAGGTTTCTCCCTTCATGCGTATCCCATCCTCGATATCGACACCGAGGAAGTTGCTGCGGCCCAATGCGTGGAACTCTGCCGGACAGGCCGCGCCGCAGCTTTGATGAAGGGCAGTCTCCATACGGACCTTCTGGTGCATTTTGTTCTGCGAAAGGAAGGCGGACTCTGCACGTCCCGCCGTATTAGTCACGTTTTTATTATGGAAGCTCCGCTTTACCAGCGCGCTCTTTTGATTACCGATGCCGCTGTCAACATCTACCCCACACTTGGGGACAAGATCGACATCGTGCAGAATGCGATCGATCTCGCGCACGCGCTCGGTATCCGGCTGCCCAAAGTGGCAATCCTGTCCGCCATTGAAACAGTCAACCCCAAGATAATCTCGACCGTCGATGCCGCGGCGTTGTGCAAAATGGCCGATCGGGGACAAATTACAGGGGCAATTCTAGATGGTCCTCTCGCGTTCGATACGGCGGTGAGCGCAGAGGCGGCGCGCGTAAAGAATCTGACATCGCCGGTAGCTGGGGAAGCGGACATTCTCGTTGCCCCCGATCTCGAGTCCGGCAATATGCTGGCCAAGCAGCTTGAGTACCTTGGAGGCGCTCAATCGGCGGGCATCGTCCTTGGCGCGAAAGTTCCCATCATTCTCACCAGCCGGGCCGAATCAGCAGAATCGCGAGTAGCCTCCTGTGCAGTAGCATCACTGCTTGCAATTCCTCAATCCCAATAGCTTTGCCGAGTGGCAGTGAATATCGCCGCAATCCAAAAGGCAATTCTCGCGCGAACCTCATCCTGCTCGATGCCGAAGTGACACCCGGAAGATCGTTCGATAGGGAAAACTTGTTAAGCGGCACAATTCAACAGGTCCCCTAGTCTGGTTCTGGTTGCCTGGTCATTCATGACGTTTGGCGTGTGAATTTGCGCGTCCTTCCTGAGTGCTGCGCTCTTCACAGCTCGCGCTATCGATTTGCGGAAACGCTCACATCCTGCTCTAAAGTGGACACTCCCACGTTTTCTCCGGCGGCGCTCTGGTCAAGTCGGAAATTTGATTGGTCTATTGGTCTCGATGAGGCACCAGTCTCTTCGGCAGGCCATCGAGCACATTTTAAAAGGTTGTGCTCTACGTCACAGACGTATCGCCATCTGGGCATTTAAATTTGGTCGGTCAGAATAAGTTGCAAATGAGGTGATAGCCATGGCCACAACTGAATTCGAACTGGAGACTGGTACCTCCCGCACTAACATCAAGTCTATGAAAGCGCTGACCTACCATACATCCGGCCATGGTCCCGGAAGGTATGCATGGGAGGACAAACCATTTCCGTCGATCAAGGAACCCGGGGATGCTATCGTGCGGATCACTACCTCGACGATCTGCGGAACGGACCTCCACATTCTGAAGGGGGACCTGCCGGCCGTGACTGATGGCCGCATTCTCGGACATGAGGGCATCGGCATAGTCAAGCAGGTGGGGACAGGAGTTACGGAGTTTCGCGTTGGAGACAAAGTTATCATTTCGTGCGTTACTGCTTGCACGAAGTGCGATTTCTGCAGAAGAGGCATGCCTTCGCATTGCAGATATGGTGGCTGGATCTTGGGCAATACCATCGACGGGACGCAGGCCGAGTATGTGCGCATTCCCCACGCCGACGGAAGCCTCTACCACTTCCCAGTTGGCGGCGACGAAGAAGCCCTGGTAATGCTGAGCGACATCCTGCCCACTGGTTTTGAATGCGGAGTTGTCAATGGGCAAGTGAAACCAGGCGACACCGTCGCCATCGTGGGGGCAGGTCCGATTGGACTCGCTGTCTTGCTGACCGCTCAATTTTATTCTCCCGCGATGATCTATGTGATTGACCTTGATGAGAATCGTCTTGCTGTGGCGAAACAGTTAGGCGCGACTACTGTGATTAATAGTTCGGACGGGAAAGCCGCGGAGCGTTTGCTGGAGTTGACAGGAGGCGCGGGAGTCGATGTGGCTGTCGAGGCGGTCGGAGTCCCAGCAACCTTCAATATCTGTCAGGCCATTGTCGCAGCAGGCGGCCGTATCGCAAACGTAGGCGTCCATGGCAAACCAGTGACCCTTCACTTGGAGAAGCTATGGGATCGCAACATCGCGCTGACCACACGATTGGTAGACACCGTCACGTTGCCCATGTTGCTGAAGGTTGTGCTATCGGGCAAGCTGCACCCGAGCAAGCTGGTCACCCACCGTTTTGGCCTAAACGACATTCATGAGGCATACGAAACCTTTGGCAATGCTGCCAGAGAGAAAGCTCTAAAAGTGATCCTCACTAACAATTGAACTCACTGAGGGAAATAATCAACAGAACTTTGCAGTTGGCATCTGTTTCACAATTCATCGTACGGTGCTCGCGACTTTGTATCAGAGGAGATTAAATCAGAGGTTTTTGAGTAACCGCGTGGCCTCATCAAGTGATTGGCGGTGAACAAAAAAGTCTTTCCATGGCTCGGTACGCTGGAGTCGTTTCATGAAGTTGCCAATGTTGAAATCCGATGGGACAAGTGTTGCTTTGACCTCCGACCAATCGAGCGGAGTCGAAACGGGCGCTTTTGCGCGATGGCGAACAGAGAAAGGAGCCACGATCGTCTGGCCGAAGCCGTTGCGAAAGGGATCAAGATAGACACGTCCATGCCGTGCAGCAACCGAATGCTCAACCGTCAATTCAGCAGGGTGCGCAGCCGCCACGCGCGCGACAACGGATTCGGCGAACAAGAGAACATCATCAGTATCGGGTCCATTATGGATGGGTACCATGACGTGCATTCCTCTGCCGCCGGAGGTCTTAGCAAAAGAGACCAATTTCAAAGCGTCCAGCGCTTCTTTGATATGCAGGCCCGCGCGAGCCGCATCACCGAACTCTCCAGACTCCGGATCGATGTCGAAAGACACCCAGTCTGGCTGCCTTAGAGAAGTTGCGCGCCCCCCCATGATATGGACCGCGATGCAGCCCAGATTTACGAGAGCCAGTTGGGTGTCTAACGAACCACCCACCACGTAATCTGTAAACCTCTTTTCGTCAGTGACATGAGAAATCCGCTTCGTCGGCGTGCCTGCTGGCATGCCTTTCGGTATTTCCTTCTGGTAAAAGCAATCACCGAGCATTCCCTCAGGGCACCGCTCCAGCGAAAGGATGCGATCCTCCATATATGGCGACAATTTGGGGAAGATGGTCTCGTAAAAATTAGCTAAATCGAGCTTTGTGTAACCTTCCTCTGGCCAAAAAACTTTATCTGGATGGGAAATGACAACCGATAGACTCTCGTGTACCCTGCGCGCGGATTTTGGACGCTTCATTTCGGAATCTCCGGCAAGATAACCTCTTGGGGGCGTTTGTCGTCGCGCAAACCGAGAAACACGGGTTGGCGGAGTTTTTTGCCTTCCGTCCATTCCTGAAAGGAGACCTGGGCAATAAGCTGTGGGGCAAGATGGAAAACCCCATTCCCAGGTGGAGGGTCAACGAGTGTACTGCGCTCGCGAATGAGCGGCCGGAATCGTTTGTACAACTCCGCCAGTGTTTTTTCGCTAAATCCAGTTCCGACCTTTCCCACGTAGCGGAGTCGTCTGTCCTGATAGGCCCCCAGAAGAAGCGCTCCAAAATATCTGCGGGAGCCGGCGGGTTTCGTAAAGCCTGCAATAACAAATTCGTCTTCCTGGTGGACCTTGACCTTTAACCATTTTGACGAGCGCCCTTCAACATAGGGAGAGGACAGATCCTTTGCCACCAATCCTTCGTACCCACGATGCTTTGCCACTCGAAAAGCCTCAAGACCGTTTGCGGCGAGTCTACGAGAGGCTAGCAAAACCTGGCTTGAACCGATTGCATCCTCCATCACGGTGCGACGCGTAGCAAGAGATTCCCGCCGAAGGTCCTTTCCTTCATAAAAGAGACAGTCAAAAACTGCGTATACCGGTTCACCCGCTCCCTGTTGAAGCAGCTGAAAACGTGAAACACCTTGCTTGTCGAACACGACAACTTCACCATCCAACAAAAGTGACCCGATCTGGAGTTCTCGGATTGCCTGGGCGATATCAGGAAACCTATCTGTACGATCTTCTGCGCTTCGGGATAAAAGTCGAACCCTATTATCCTCTTTATAAGCGAGCATCCTGTCGCCATCGTACTTTTCCTCGTATACCCAGCCGGCCTTGTTAAATGGCCTGGCGGTGAGGGTCGCGAGCATGGGCTGAATACGAAATGGGATGCGTTTGCTCATGTTTAGCTCCGAGTGCTAATCCGGAATTCTACGAGAACGTCCAGCACTAGACTTCTGACCCAGAGTGTTCGCCCAGATACCTAGTGGGCTCCCGAGCCCCAACTCATCCTCCACTTGCCTGTCAGCTGGTTAGGAGAATTCACCTCATTTGCCCTCCTACGAAACCTCTTGACCATTGTCAAACGTATTAGTGGACGGAATGAGATCGACCTAGGCGCCCTCGAGACGATGTGATGAACTCAAGGTGGGAAAGTGACTGGACCTGATTGGAGCAAGTAACGCGAGCTGCCGCCCCGCCTGGTCCCCAGCAACCAAATCGGAAACGACGCGTGCAACTCGTGGTTGTCATAGCAAGCAATTGTGAATAGGCCCTTGTGAAGGGGTGCTGATCGCTGAAGTGCAACGATTTCTTCGTAGTTGGGAAGGCTGACAAGCATAACGCTGCTTTCTTGATCCGAGGTGTCGCATTCGCGCTTTCCTCAGAGCCTCGCCAGAACGACCATCGACCGCGCCCTCACTCTGTAGGATAAGCTGCCTAAGCAGTTGGCCCCCCCGGGATCACAGAAATCCGATGGGCTCGGCCGGCTAGTATCTACGATACGGACCCACTCGATTGCTTGACCTTCTTGAATGACAAAATCCAGGTCTTCCCAAAAGGCATTGATCATCACATAGAGATCGACGTCGCCCTGTGAGGATCCGTGCAAGCAGTAAGCGAGCGTATGCGAATCAAACGAAAGATCCGGAGCCTGATTGACTCCGTACCAGCGCACATCTTCTCTCCAGAAACGGCTGCGGGCGATCGAGGGGTGTGCCTTCCGAAAGGCAATCATGCATTTGAAAAAGCGATACACGTCGCTGTTTTCTGCAAGCAGATCCCAATTCACCCAGGTAACCTCATTGTCTTGGTTGTAAGGGTTGTTATTCCCCCGTTGAGTATTCATGAACTCGTCGCCCGCCCGGAACATCGGAGTGCCATTGGACAGGAAAAGCAGACAGCAGAAGTTCTTTATCTGCTGCCTCCGTAAAGCCATGACCTCGCTTGGAACACTCTGGTCGCCTTCCCACCCGCAGTTCCAGCTCAGGTTGTGATCCGTGCCATCAGAATTGTTGTGACCGTTGGCTTCATTATGTTTCTGGTTATAAGCAACAAGGTCATACAGACAAAAGCCATCATGACAGGTTACGAAGTTGACGCTCTGATATGCGTGATAGGCATTCATGACATCGTCCGGGAAGAGATCGTTACTCCCATAGAGTCGCGTCATCAGAGCCGAGACCATGCCCGCGTCCCCTTTCACAAAAGCGCGCACGTCGTCGCGGTACATCCCATTCCACTGCAGCCAGGAGATGCCGGGAAATGTTCTGCCTAGCTGATAGCTCACCGGGTCCCATGCCTCGGCTATCAGCCGAACGGTGCTCAATTCCAGCGCTCCATTGACGGCTGCGAGCACCGGCGGATCCTCCAGATTGACGGAGCCATCCTGATTCCGGGTGAAAATCGATGCCAGGTCGAAACGAAAACCATCCACATGCATCTCTTTTACCCCGTAATTCAGACTGTCCACGATCATCTTGCGCACATAATGGTTCGCGCAATTCACGGTATTGCCGGTTTTGGTATCGTCCCGATAGTGTTGCCAGTCGGACTCCAATAAGTAATACGTACTGTTATCGATGCCTTTGAAGCTGTAGATCGGACCGGCTTCATCGCCTTCGGCCGTATGGTTATAGACGACATCGAGAAGCACTTCAATTCCGGCCGCATGAAATGCATCCACCATGGCCCGAAACTCAGTCAGGATTTCTTCTGTTTTAGTCGCACTTGCATAGCCGCGTTGCGGGGCAAAGAATCCTAGTGGCATGTAGCCCCAGCAGCTTCCTTCTTGTGGGTCCTGTTGGGTCACCGGCATGAGTTCCACAGCGGTGATCCCAAGATCCTTCAGGTAAGGAATTTTCTCAGCCAGTCCGGCAAATGTTCCGCGCTTGCCAATGGATACGCCCGAATTCGCGCGCGCCGTAAACGCTCGAATGTGCAGTTCGTAAATCACCAGGTCGGAGGTGTGAACAAGAGATACATCTCTTGTCCAAGAGAACGGCGTTTCCTCAAGGACGACGCCCAGAGGAGCCCTTCCCGCATTGCTCCCCGGCAGCTGCGCGACTTCACGGCTGAACTGTTCTGGAAAATATATAGAACGCGTGTAAGGATCAACCAGAATCTTCTGACTGTCAAAGCGATGACCCTTCCCAGGTTCGTTCGGTCCCGAAATTCGATATGCATAATAGCGGACTCCGGCAATCAACCCGGCTTTTAAACGGCAATGCCAGACTCGACCAGACTTGTTAATCAGAGGATTGAACCGATATTCGTAGAAGGGATGCGCAACATCCTCTCGCTTGTAAAGGAGTAAGGTCACCTCCGACGCGTGTTTAGAGTACAACGCAAAGTTAAATGCGTTGTCTTCAGCGACCCAGGTGACACCGAGAGGAGATGACGTGCCCTCTTGACTGTACCAATTTGTACTCATGAGTCGCGCCGCAGGAAACTCTCCGCTTCCTTCTCTCTCTTTGCTGTGCGGCGGCGTTTGGCCGACATCGGGTCCAGAAGCGATTTTGTCTTCTGTAGTAGCTGACCCTCTTCCAATTCGATTTCTGCTTCCTTAGCATTGATGCGCTGCCGTAATTCGCGACGTGCTTTCATTTCTGGCCTGTTGCGCTGTTGCCCGCGATCACAATTTTGTCGGGGATCATCAAATCAACGTCGGGTACCTTGCTCTTGACTTCCACCTCCTGAAGCTCCTCTTGCGAATCTCCGCGATTGGCAAGAAACTCCAACAGATACTGGTTTGCGAGATGCTCATTTATGTCGGTCAGGAATGGACCTAATGAGAGCAAAGGCCCAGGTCCCGCAAAGTAAGCTTCGCCGCCAGTCTCGTAGGCGACATGCGCCAGTTGGACCTGCCCCTCATTCAGCTTGGAAAAGTTCGTTGTAGCGTAGTCGGCGCTCGGATGATAGATCGCATAAATCGTGACCTTTGCGCGCTCTGCGGCCTGAATCGCCGCTTCGGTGGATTTAGTTTCCGGCGGCTGAAGATCAACCTGAGCGGGGTCGAGTCCGGTGGAGATCATCAGCACAGCACGGCGTGATGAACCCTGCTTCCAGCCTTTGATCAAATCCGCAAGCGCATCGTAAGGATTTGAGGGTTTACTGCCGCCAGGAGGACTGAGTGCTTTGATAGCCTGCGTGCGATTCTGAGTCGGATGCAAGGCTACTTGTAATTGCCCGTCCTGGATGTAAGCCACGCCGACAGAAGTCGTCGATGGTTGAGCGGTGATAAATCTGCGTAGTTCATCGAACTTGGAGCCGACCTCGCAGCTCGAGCAATTGTCGACCAGAATGAATAATTCAAGACCTGCGCGCTCACCGCGAAGTGGCGTTAAACCTGTGATCGTCAGAGGTTGATGATTCTGCATGACAATCAGATCATTCGCTGTGAGCAGGGGTGGCTCATTGCCATAGTGGTGGCCCATGGTCACTACCATTTGCGTGGGAACCGTACTCTGGCTCCATGCGGCTTGAGAGCAAGCCAAGATCAACAATATATATTCACCAATCTTGCGCATCCCTGTTCTCCTCCCGACGGCGG
>Ga0335073_10016132_pt1 | contig 10434 bp, 10 predicted proteins | sample Lox_Sample_22_FD_207093 | JGI IMG/M metagenome (GOLD analysis project Ga0335073, IMG submission 207093) | Soil microbial communities from Loxahatchee National Wildlife Refuge, Florida, United States - Lox_Sample_2.2 | ecosystem: Environmental > Terrestrial > Soil > Wetlands | place: USA...
AAGGGTCGACAAGATGTCGCAATCATGCCAAATCCCTTCGCCGTTACTTGGGGTCATATCTCGCTGATATGGACCGAGATCCGCGCCTTCTTCGATCTTCTCGATCTCATCTCGTTCGACTACGTCATCAATCTCTCCGGAGCCGACTATCCTCTGAAGTCCGCAAAGACAATCTACCAACATCTCGAGAAGAAACCACGGAGCAATTGGGTCTGGTGGAGGAACGACGGCGGTAAAAACACTGCCGAATTGGAATGGAGATTCCACAACATGTTCCATTGTCAGTCGCAGGGAGTCCAAGAGGGTCAATGCGGCTATTATCCAGCGCTTTGGCAGGGATACCGGGAGTTTGATGGATACAAAGATGTTTTCCCTCAATTATACAAGACATCGCAGTGGATGATTCTGCATCGGTCGACGGTCGAAGATTTACGCTCCTCGGAGGCAGCAAAGTTACTGTTAATGCACTCGGAACACACGCTTATGCCGGACGAGATGTTCTTCTCCACCTTCCTCGCATCAAATTCAATCAATCAGCGAACGTTTCGAGACCCCAAGCGACTGATGTATTGGTTCGGCGGTTCCCATCCATACGACTGGACCAGGGCAGACGAACAACTCATCAAGGATTGGCAAAGCCATTTCCTCTGGATACGGAAAGTTGATGTGATCCGAGATCCGAAACTCAAACAACTATTAGACAACATCCGACGGAACGATACAATGTCTGATCGGATGGTGTTAAAATATAAAGAAGGAATTGTTCCTGTAGACTAAACGACATACACATATATACCCAAGTATTTAGATCATAGCATATTGTATCGATAGACTTTTCGACATGAATATCACTATTCAAACACATAACAAACCTTCGCATTTAGTCCACGAAATCAAGCGCCACTTTTTGAAACCGCATATCTCAGCCTAACCATAATTGACTGTCCCCTGAGTCGCAATACGCGCTCTCCAAATACCTCCTTGACCTGTAAACCATTCTCCTCCAGGTATCGCCACGAGATTATTCATCGTCTCATTACTGGTGACTATTTTCCCCAGAAGAACTCCATTATTCGGATCGACGACATCGATACTGGAGCCTGCTGCAGTAAAGATGAGCCCCGATTCAGCAATCTTAATGCCATCGGATACATGCACATCGCACACATATATTAGACGGCGGTTAGTTAATGTCGAGGTTTCAGCGCTATAATTGTCGGCATAAACTCCCCTGACGTCGGCTTTGCAGATTAATGTCCTGAATACCTTGCAAGAAGAGGTTTATAGAACCGTTAGCTGTCAAAGGAGTGTTTGTCACGTAGACCGTGGTATTGCCTGGAGCGAATGCAATTCCATTAGGCCAATCAAGTGAATCGTCTATCACTTTCAAGCGGCCGGTGCCTGGATTGAACGACCAGACCCCTGACGGCATTTCAGGTGGATACGGAACAATATCATTTACCTTATGTCAGTATAGAAACAGACAGACCTACGTAGGCAAAAGGTGCATCCGTGAAGAGGATATTCCTAAATTGATCAACCACAAGGTCATCTGGAGTCGCAAATCTGAGACCTCGATAATTGTTCAACAGAGTCGAGGATTTGTTTGTCTTCGGATCAAATGTAAAAAGACCTGGCGGAGCGGTCATGTTTATGCCATTCGTGCCCCAGATTATAGTCCCGTTTACGAGCCAAGCGCCATTGATTGAGTCCACTGGAGGATCGGCAGTCAGATTGCTCATGGTTGGCTAGATATCAGATATTTCAGATAGAAAACATACCGGATCGGAGTTGAGATCGATAATGATCTGATAACTTTGGTTCTGAGGACTCACTATTATTGTGTTTGTGTCTGGAATCCACACAGGAGCTTCATGAACCGCCATTGAGACATTAAACATTTTCTCGCAGGTCGCGTTGGGACCGATGATATCAAAAAAGGATGAATCGAAGGCAATAAAGTTCGCCTGAGCGATTTGCATTAGTTCATTATTAGCCACAGTGTCATTCGTGGTGGTTCCGCTCAATTGAGCTAAGATCAGTCATGGTGGCAACACGGGAACATACATTCAGATGGACGAGAGAACGCCCATGGCAGAGCAAACTGCTCCGGACCAAGAAAGACGACATTGGTGGACGTATTGAATGCTGGAGGCAGCTGCTGGAGCAGTTGACCGGCAGCAGTCACAAAAACAAACCTACTTATAACGAGTGACCTCCACATGTCGTTGAATAGTGCAAAAGAAGGATATGGTATAGGGTGCGATGTAGTAGTTTCGTATTCGTAACAGCTAGCCCCATTTTTGCGGGGAAATGACGTCGCACTGAGGTTGAGGAGATCTCTTATCAACCGGAGTGCAGGGGCAAATTGATCCGCGATTGTCAATACCATAAAGTTACGTCACCAAATCGTGACCCTCGCCTGGCCTTTTGAAATGGGAAATCTTCTCCCACAGGGAGCGCTTGTATAAATGGTCCTTTTCTTGGAAATATTCAGAGAATATTTTAGATGAAGACGTGTTAGGATTTGAGATTCGCGCATATAAAAATGCCGCTCGAATTTGGAGCCCAAGCCCCACGGATCCCTCGCAAGCTAGAAGTGATGAAAGTTATCTGAGAGTTCGAACGTAGCGCAGTTTTGAGACTGCAAAAATGAAGTGACATGAGAGTTCGAAGCAAGTCAAGGACTTTTTCTTTGTACTTTATATTGGTTCTTTGTAGCCAAAAAGAGCCGATTTCATCCTCATTTGAAATTTCCTCCATAAATCACAATCCATGTCCTGATCACATCCTTTTCGTCATGTTCACATGATAAGTGCCTTGACGGTACGCCTGATGTCGGTGAACGTTGAGCGTTAAAGACTTCAAACACATCAATTGGGATGCACTTATCCCGTGCCGAAATTACTGGCTACCGCTTAGGCGCAGGGGTGAATCAGATGATCGACGCCTCATTGATAAGGCTGAGATGCCGATTGTCCCCCCCGGTATACATGTATCTCACCGGCTCATTCCCCGAGAGCGGATCGCCCGAACATTCTCGTTGTTTTGGTTGGCAAAACACTCTTCTCCACTCTCCGCCACAGCCACAATGGACAAATAGTTAATGCCAAATTTCAGTAACTGGCGACGGGTACCTACAAACAGATGACGTCTACGGACCGTAAGAGAGAGCCAAATACTTCTGTAATCTCTCTCGCTCCCTCGAAGATATAAATCGCATCCACATCACACCGATGTAAATCCAAATCGTACAATCTAGACACCATGTACATCCTTCGATTTATCGCTTTGTTCGCGCTCATTGCGCTCACAGTTTCATGAGATACAACGGAAGCCCCCGATGCCGGTGGTGCCGGTGGTGGAGGAGCAGTGGGCGGAAATGGCGGATCATCGGTTTCGGCTTCGATTTCGTCCATGTCCATATCGCAGAGCTCGGTGGCAAGTATGGCTAGCGCAAGCGCGTCCACGGTTTCGGCGAGTGCATCTCAGCAATTGGCGACATTGAGCGGAAGCGGGGCATCAAGTATTGCGGCTTCGTTGAGTTCGATTGCGGGAAGTACCACTGCTGCCGCGAGTAGTGCTAAGAGTGTTGGGAACACGATTCTGCCTTGGACTTCGAATGCTGGCATTGTTGCTTAGCGGCCATTGCGCAAATGATGGCAGGAGCCTTCGTGTTATAAATCGAGAATTGTCAGATCCATAATATACTAAAACAATTGGTTACGTGGCTAGAGTATATACCTGCATCATCTCCTTCCTATATTTCCTATATTTCTCTCAGCGGAGCAAGTAGATCCGGAACACGTTAGATTAAGTTCCCACGTTCCTGGTGCTCTCTTTCCCTTGTGGCCCCGCAGACTTGATGACGTCCGATCACGATCCCAGCCGTGTATACTTTTCTGAGGTGCAGATTAGAAATCTTTCGAAGACAAAGCAGACTGAGAATTCGAGAATTCTGTCTAATCTCAGCTCTGAAACATCGGTATTTCGTGATCTTTGGAGGACCGATGTTGGCGTTCCGTGGAGATCCTGTATAATACTTGAAAAATACCTGCAACAGGTTCCATGTCGCTTCGTTGGTAGAAGAGCAATCAGTACATTCAATAGATTTCGGTAACGAGAACCTTCCGTTGGTTGTCAACGGAGATAGGAGGATTAACGACAGTTGAATTGCGGGTCACACAAAATATTGACCTTTCCCTTGGAATTCCCTGGAAAATCCCGGGATATCGTCATCCTAGAACGGAGCGCTGTTCCGAACTCCGGCTGCGAGATTTGTCAGTGCCACACAATCACGCAATAACTGAGAACCGGCACACGATCTCCTACATCGAACGCACTCATTAGTAAAACTCGTTATTAGTGTGACCCACGGTCCCCATCGTATATAAGCTCCCCTCCCATCATCCATTCCTCCCATCTTCACAAATCTAAATCAATCCGATCATGTCCGCAACCCAAACTCAAACACAGACGGCCACGAAGAACGCTGTTCTTGCAGAACTCAATTTCTACAATGAAGCATCTCTAGACGGCGAGAAACCCCACAATTACATGTACGAGTACGATGGACCGCAACGCAATTACGGCGACGTCACTCATATCGTTCCCATCAATGACATCCGGGGCCACGAAAGCGACTTTACGCTCGACAAGAACGGATTTCAAATCGTCCAATCCAACACCTTGGAAAGGGAGTTTAAAGACGACGAGCAAATCAAGGATGGATATTACAAAGAGATTGAAGCGTTGTTGAAGAAAGTCACTGGCGCACATAAAGTCGTCATCTTCGACCATACTATTCGTCGCGCGATTCCCGGACAAGTGGATAAACCATCGTCGCGTGGGCCCGTCGGACGAGTCCATATCGACCAGACTCCATGGGCAGGAGAGGAACGTGTTCGATTACATACCGGCGACGAAGCGGAGAAGTTGTTGAAGGAACGGGTTCAGATTATTAATGTCTGGAGACCGATTAATGGGCGTGTGGAGGATCATCCCCTGGCCCTTGCAGATTATCGGACGGTGGATTGGGATAAAGATCTCATTCCCGTGGCATTGAAGTATCGTGAGAGGGAGGGAGAGACGTTTGGTGTCAAGTATTCGGACAAGTTGAAGTTTTATTACAAGAGTGGGATCGACTCTGATGAGGTTTATCTCATCAAGTGTTATGAAACCAAGCTGGACGGACGAGCGAGGTTGACACCTCATACGGCTTTCACGGATCCCAATACTCCGGACAATGTTAAACCGAGAGAAAGTATCGAAGTTAGAGCATTGGTCTTTTCGCATGAGTAAATTATGGGTATCAAGGTAGTGGCTTTCGATATTGGAGTTTTGATTTGGTCATTGTAGCGGAATATATTTAAAATAAATTTGAACTGAACATGCATGATTTCCATGATCGTCGCAGAAAAAGAAACTTGAAGATCACAAACCCTTTGAAGCCCAGGAAAAAGATTCGAAAACGAGCTAACTCGAACAGCCTTCTTCCTGCATGTCCCCAAATCCGCGTGCCATATCATATCTTCCGGGAGGTCGTAGACAGGTGTCGAGCCTGAGACTTCCTGACCCGGTCCCTCTCGGATGCAACCACAGACCACGACAGAGCGGGTTGCAGTTCCTTTGAATAGGTTGACAGGATATCCACCTGAGTGCAGGTCGTCTTAACCGTTAGACAAAGTTCCCTTTACCGGTTGAAAGAAGTGCGCCGGAAAGTATTGGGACACTTAGTATGCCAATAGTTGTGTAATGAACTTTTCTGCTCCAGAATAGTCATCCAACTTTGCGGGCAACGAAGTAGTTGATAGAAATATTCCATACGACGGGTGCCAGTCGTTGCAACTCCCCCTGGTTCAACGATCCGGACGGTCCATTCTTTCCACTAGAAGGAGGCGATTTTCCGCTGTTTGGCACGCTGGATGTGGGCTTTTGCCGTTTTGATTTTTCCGGCTCTCGCGGAGTGGCCAATCAGAAGCCTCGATTGTGACGCAAGACGAAAACAAAGTAAGTTTGGTGGAGACAACACGCAGGGGCATTCCCCGAAACGCATTTCTGCCGCCGACCAGAATTTTTGAACCCTTTCTCAGATCTCCTGGCCCCCCCACCACACCGCCCCGAAAATTGAGATGCCCGTTCGAGATACGCAAAATTAGAGCGAAGGAAAGTTGGGCGTGACCGCGAAATCACGTAATCATTCCCAATAATACGAGTGCATTCATTGCCGCGCACCCTCCCACACTCCCCCCCATATTTTTCGCTGGTTGAGAGCATTTCTGGAGTGACTTGTTTTAATTGTTTTCTTTGGTTCTGATTTCTCGATTTTCGTGGTTGCCATTCTCCTATATAATCGCCTCCACCCACATTCAAGGTTTCTGCCATCAAATCCACCCATCACATCGCCATCCACACCTGTTGCCACAAACATCACCATCTAGAAATCATTCCATCCATCAACAAACCTTAGCTTTTCTCATCAATTTTTCACTTTTCAAATGGCTCGTACCAAGGTAAACCTCTTCTGACCCTTTGTTTCCTTTATTTCTATCCTTTCCTCCTAAATAGCTCTGTACTGACGCTGTGTCATAGCAAACTGCCCGCAAGTCCACTGGTGGGAAGGCGCCTCGTAAACAACTCGCCTCCAAAGCTGCCCGTAAATCTGCTCCCGTAATCCCCCCTTCTTCTCCATCATCAAAGACCAACTTTACTGACGGATACTATCTAGGCCTCTGGTGGTGTCAAGAAGCCCCATCGTTACCGTCCCGGTACCGTTGCTCTCCGAGAAATTCGTCGATACCAAAAGTCGACTGAATTGCTCATCCGCAAACTTCCGTACTTGCCCATCATTCCCAACCTCCACCTAACGTCTGTGACTCATACTGATTGTTTCTAGTTTCCAACGTCTCGTCCGAGAAATTGCTCAAGACTTCAAGACCGACTTGAGATTCCAATCTTCCGCCATTGGTGCTTTGCAAGAAGCTGTTGAAGCTTACCTCGTTTCCTTGTTCGAAGGTCCGCCCCCGCTTCCCCCCCTCCAATTTTGCCACGTAGTCTTGTATGAGTCATATGCTAATGTTCTATCTAGACACTAACTTGTGCGCTATCCACGGCAAACGTGTCACCATTCAACCCAAGGATATGCAACTCGCTCGTCGTCTCCGTGGCGAACGTTCATAGATTTCCTCTCTTGTGTCTTCCTTTTTCCCGTACGCGGCGAAACTTTGGTCTTGTAGTCTTTTAGTACATGTTTTTGTTGATGGGACGGTAAATTTGTAGTCTCTTTGCAGGGTTTCCTTTTTGGGTTTGTTTGTATTTGATGACTGGTTCATTCGTTTTACCATTGGGTTGGGAAGGAGGATTATTGCAGATAACTCAATAGAATACTCGTTTAACGTATTCGTGTGCCCTTTCGTAGATTACTGTCAATGGACCAGTCTATAACAGGTTGTCCGACGATGATTTTTCCTAGCTTCAGAACTAAAAACGATGACTTGTACTGCACAGTTTGAGATACAGAGTGAACAGTAATGTCTTTCTAATCTACTCCCAGTGCTAAACTCATTTTTCTCATAAAATTGCTTTGAATGTGAATTTTTTCAGTTGGTGATGTGATGGCCTTGTTTCGCCAGCTGAAGTGGTTGGTTTCTTTTGTTTCTTTCTAGACCACGATCAACAAGAAAGCGGCCCATCAAAGCTAAAATTCATCCGCACTCATTCCTTCGTCACTGACCCGTCTCAAAGAGGTCAGCCTCCTCTCGGTGGCTGAACCTTTCTTCTGCGGCAGTTCATACTCGAATATCCTCGTCTGTAGACTGTGTACTACTGCTCATCGTCATCCTGCGAGTTCTTCGTAGGATCAACAAAACAAATCACCGACCACCTCGCCTCCACAGCCTCTGACCACAATGGTCAAACCCGAACTCGATGTCACATTAGACTACTATGCCCTCCTCAATGTCTCTCTCCGTGCCGACCCCGAAGAAATCAAAAAATCATACCGCAAATTAGGTACTCCCCATCTAGCCGCAAACTTTTCTAACCTTCTTCGTAGCATTGTTATACCATCCCGATCGGAACATTGGACGCGAGCAGACAATGGTAGAAAAGTTCCAATTACTTCAAACAGCACATGAAGTCCTCTCTGACCCCTCCAAACGCGCAACCTACGATCGCACACGCGGAGCAACAGGTCGTGCTACCGCCGCCTACACACGTACTTCCACAACTACATCATCAACAACATCATCCACCCCGAAAACCCGCTACGGCAGACAAAATACGGGCAGCAACGGATTCTCCAAAACTACTCCCAATTCAAGTAAACCAGCGTTTGGATACTTTACCACAAGAGAACCTCCGTCATCTCCAGGGAGTAGGAAAACGGGACCTACAGCTGGTGCAGGCGGAGCAGCAAGGTCTCCACCTCACGCAAACCAGACGGGAGGGTTTGCCAAGGCTACTCGTCCAGGGACAACACGCACGTCCCCTCAAAAGGAAAAAGCAGATGCCTATTTCGGTCGATTTCGTGAGAAAACAACAACTTCATCTACATCCTCGTCAACGTCATGGCAACGCTTTTCATCGGCACATACGCCACGGGCGACACCCCAATCAAAAGCACAGCAACGCAAAGAAGAAGCTCAACGGGCAGCGGGAGTAAAGACTCCCAAACGCCCTGGTCCAACGAAATTTGGGACGACGTTTCAACCTGAATCGGAGGAGGAGTCAGCAGAGTCGGAAGAAGATACGTTCTTCTCGTTTAGCTCCAATGGAGGGAGTTTTAATGGCGTGGACGGCAAGAAAGAACAATCATGGTCGGAACGACGGAGTGCATATTCTCACGTTTTCACGGGTGTCAAGGAAGATTTACGGTCTCCATCCAAGCCCAAACCCGCGACAGGATTCACATTCGAAACGAAAAGTACTGGTTTTGCCAGCGACGGGTTTAAACTCCCTCCCAAAGGCACTGCGGAGTCAACGACAAATGGACTTGGAGGTGGATTCGCCAAAGAAACGACAAAGACATCGGAGGCCCCACCGCTGTTTGCCAACGGACCCGCCCGTCGAAAGTCATCTCAAACACGACCGTCCTCGAGTTCTAGTACTCCTCCTCCTCCTATCAACCCCAAAGAAATTCCCAAAACACCCCCGCCCGTGGAAGAACGTCGTTTCGCTTCCGCATTCTCTCGTCTCAACGTCAATACATCTCCCAACAAAGCCTCCCCACCGAAACCGAAAGAGACATTCAATATCGATGACTGGACCAAGACGTTCGAAGGGATGAACCCTTTTGCGAGTCCCGAAACTAAGAAACTGAGTGAGGATCCGAAGTTTTGGAGTAGCGTCCCCTTGAAAGCGACACCGACGCCTGCAAGGAGGGTTCCTATTCGGGGAATCAAAGTCAAGAGAGCGGGAGGATTGGGTGATATGAGCGATATGAAGAAGGAATTACCAAAAACGGACGGTGGGATAAGGTTGAACGGAGTAGGTGTTACACCTGTCTTCGCAACCTTCAAAGTTGACATTCCATACGGGCAAAACCCGTCTTTCGCAACACCTCCGCCGCCAACCGTCTTTGGAGGTATGGCAACGTCACAGCCTTCCACTCTAACGACTCCACTGGAGACAACTCAACAACCTACTCCGGCATCAACACCACTCTTCAATCCTCCACTGTCTCCTCGCCGCCCGTCCGTGCAATGTATCCCTCAACTACACCCACCAACCCCTCCCAAACAACTCATCCCCCGTCCCTCGAATCCCAAAGAATTCTCCTTCTCCGTGCCCCCGAAAGCCGAAATGCAGTCCCTTGCAGCACAAGTACAAGCATACCATATAGCCTACATTGCCGAACGATCCCGCTTTGAAGAAGCGTTGAAGTCGTATGAAGAACACATTAATTTTACGGACGAGCAGATTGTGAGGACATATCTCCAGTTCAAAGAGGAATTGATTTGGAAACGGACAGAGATGGAGGCGTTGCATACGTTGTGTCTAGAACGGTGGGGATCTGTCGCCAAATTTGCCGGATTTACAGGATAAATAGTTATTTGTGGGATGATGAATTGTAGAAATAGGACTCAGGAGCATGGTTGTTGGAGCATCATTATTTGTCTATGATAGCATCTATACTTTAATGGACCAAGGAATTTTGCCATTCTTGAAGCCGGACGAGTAGTGTTTGCATCTCTTCTTTTGTGCCGACTGTGATTCGTAGAGCACCCTTACATCCCCTCTCTCGTCCTCGGAATCGCACCACCACACCCATTGTCTCCGCCATCTTGGTGTATAATCCCTCTGCAATGGTGTTATCTGGCTCTCCATCTCCATTCACGATTTGGACAAGCACGAAATTCGCGTCTAAACCACCGATGATGTCTCCTATCCCCGGTATCCCTGGTCTCCGCGCCTTCTTGCCCTCTCGGAGACTGT
>Ga0335073_10016134_pt1 | contig 10434 bp, 16 predicted proteins | sample Lox_Sample_22_FD_207093 | JGI IMG/M metagenome (GOLD analysis project Ga0335073, IMG submission 207093) | Soil microbial communities from Loxahatchee National Wildlife Refuge, Florida, United States - Lox_Sample_2.2 | ecosystem: Environmental > Terrestrial > Soil > Wetlands | place: USA...
TTGCCACATCTACTCTAGGTGCTGGGATCGATCATTCTGCAGTACGTTTGGTGATTCACCATGGGCATGCACGCAGTATGATAGATTTTGGACAAGAGACAGGGAGAGGAGGAAGGGATGGAGAACCAGCAGAGTGTATGACTGTTTTCTGGGCCGGTATATTAGAAGACAGCCAGGATGATATAGAGGAAGTATTGAGTTGGATACGAAATAAGGGGTGCTGACCATTGCCGATTGGGGAATATATCAATAGATTCGAGGTGGATTGTTTATCGCTGAAGAATGTCCAACATTGCAATCATTGTGAGGAAGCATGTTGCAAAGAAGGAGTTATCATTATTGGCGGTACTGGAAGTCTCTACACAAGGAGAAAGTCAGTAGATTCGTTGGAGGCAAGGGAGGTATGGGATGGGGCCGATTGCAGGGAGATGCTTGCAGAATTACGAGGACAATGCTCATTATGTTTTTTTTGCTGGACGAAAGACAGATGCAGAGCATCGACTTGACAAATGCAGGTATATACAAGTGAAATCATCGAGTACTAATGTGTAGATATATGGTACGCCTATGTCTGTACTGTCAAGCCACAGGTCTTGTGGGGAAAACATTGTGTTAATCAGAGGGATTTTAAGCCAGGGTGTTGTTCTACGTGTGGTTTCCCACATAAAGCGTGGGGTCGATTTCTTGGTTGTAGAGACATAACTGATGTGTAGTAGGTTGGTTGTCGGCATCAAAATCGTCGAAGACAGCATGCGTTTCCTTGGTGGTATAAAAGGATGGGGAGGGAAGTCGGGCAGATAAACGCAGTCAGGAAATAGAAAGATGGAAACGTGTATGTCTGCGTCGACCGCGGTTTATTCTCTCCTGAGAAATCCCAGCAAGTTAGCTGAATTTCCAAAGCATTGTACAAGGGTGAAAAGTCAAAAGCTTCTTTGACCTCCCAATTGGTGGTGTCCGAGACGGAAATCCTCAGTCCATATCCCAGAACTCGGATATCGATTTCATGATTTTAGAATCGGAGTCGTCCATATTGACAGAGATGGGATGGCAGATTTCACCTGTACACTTCAGCAATCGTCAGCGGATTGAGATTACGTTGCATTCGGTATAGTCAATCCACAAAGACACACCTCCTGAGAAAATGTGAGGAGATATTTTTGTTGACGCGCCCTCGTGGTTGTCAATGATCGACTTTCGCTGGGAAAATTTGGAAATTGCGACGTACAGCGACGCCCTTTCGGGGTTCACGTATTCGTCAGCAAATAATCCAAGGTAGCCAAGGCCAAGGATCGATCAGGCAAACCGTCGGGATCCACCGGCCACAGCTCTTGTCTTTCAAATTATTGTCAAAAGAGCGTCCTACTTGAGAGACAATGAGCGACAAAGATGGCAGCACCTCAGACAGCGAGAAAACTCAGGTCCATGAACCATCGCTAACTCCAGTCCAAGGTCCATCGCCCCCTCCCCTCACCGCCGTAATCCAGCTGACCCCTTCAGAGCACTATTTGAAGAAAGACCTTCTCTCACGACAAATCGCCTCTGAAATACACGATTTATCGTCTCCCACTGCATTGGCTCGATTTGGAGGTCCTTTCAAACCTCTAGATCCAACAAAGCCGGTGACCCCGGAAACCACCGACTTCCCTTTCCTCCGCTTCGTCTTTGTCAATTTTGTCCAATCCTTTCCGTTCCTCCATAAAGATCAACGACCATTATGGCAGGATAACGTTCAACCTGTTTCCACACATTTCAAAGCCAAACTGATGGTAGTTTCTGAGATTGTTTGCAGAAAAGAATATATCTGGAAGTCTAGATCGGAGTGAGACTACTAAACGCCAAAAGCTCGCCAAGAAGTTCGAACGATTAATCTTGTTGCTCCTTTCTTCTGGTATACGAACGGCTTCAGGTAAAGAAGAAAGTGTCACGAACCCTGAATTGGTGGAAGCCGAGGACGATACACGAGGTTCTTTGAGCGAAGCTAGTGATCAACAATTAGCGAATGTCGCTCCTAGCGTTGGCGTGGGAGAGAGTGGATTTGATGTCAACGTCGCTGCAGTTAGAATTACTCGTGCGAGAAGGAGAATCAGGGAGCATGAACATGCAGAGTTTATCATTTGCACGAAACGCACAGGGAAAGAGGATGTTTACGTTGCACGACGATATGGAGCATTTAAGAAACTACACCACGATGTCTTCACAGCTGCGATATTGTGCTGACAGTAGTTGCGCCAAGAGTTCCCCGGGAAAGACATCCCGCGTCTTCCTGCAAAGAATAGAGCCTCCTCAGCGGCCCCCATGGTTCGCGGGATGATCTCCTCCGCCATGGACAACGGGGGAGATTCGGACGAGACGGCGAGTCGAACTTCTTCAGAGTCTTCCCTTGTGGAATCGTCCCCTCCGTCACCACATCTCCGATCGTCATCGCCATCATCGCCATCATCGGCAAGATCTAGGCTTGAGAATCTAAGTCACCATCGTTCGAATTCCTCTCCTTCGCTCCAAGTCCCTTCGCAGTCTTCTCATGTACCTCGCGAAAAGCAAAGACTTACTCTTCGGGCCTTTTTACGTCAGATCATTAGAGATAAGCGTCTTGTAAGGAGCCAACATTTCGTCGAATTCCTTTTGCACGCGCCTATTCAAAAGTTGAACAAAGAAGAAGAGTTGGATATCCAGCGTCGCCTGGAGATGGATCGATTGCGTCTAGAGGAGCAGAAGAAGTTTGTGGAAGAAAGTCGTAAGAGAGCGAAGGAGCTGGAGCAATGGCTTCGAGGGTTTAAGAGCGATCTCATCCGAAACCGTATTCCCACAAGAAGACGTCACTGACTGTAAGAGGGATTGACCAAGTTATTCGAGGAGATTCGAGTAAAGGAAAGTATCCATGATCTCCGCCCAGAGTACCAGAAAGTGGCAGAATGGGCAAAAATAGAGTACGTCTCCTCGATCAGTTGATGCTGATGTAGAATTGCTGCTGTGATTTACCATCTTTTCGTCGCAGAGGACGATTCGACCGAATTATTCGCCCAAGCACAACGTATTCACGGCCTTCTTCCGTATTCGATCGTCAAAAATATACTCCGCTTCTCCAATCCGATGGCAATGCTCCGTGGAATCCTCGATCTCTTCCTGGCCCAGCCTTTCGGCCAACGGAGTCTTCTACAACGGATATTGAGTACAACGCTCAGCGACGATATTCAAAAACTGCAAAAGAATATCGATAGTCTTCGCGAGACGATCAATGACGCTGCCTTGTGTGACAAGTTAAAGAATTATGTCTACGCAGATGTTAGCCTGCAAGACCCAATTAGAAGAGAGGTGCAGGATGGGAAGACTGAGTTGATCACAGCTATTTTGCAGAGTGAGGATATTCAACCCATGTTGAATGGGAAGCAAATTATTCGAATGCACGCAGCTTTGGTAGCATGGAACGCGGTTGTCGATTCGGTAACTATTTCTTGTCGCTCTGGAAGCTTACTGTTAGGTTGAAGAGTCTGCGGTGCCGGATACAGAAGCGACATTGTATGGACGGTTTAGTCAACTTTTGAAATTGTATGCTCGTCAACGTGATAAGCAACAAATTATGTCGCTTGTATTCGAAGGCGTGACGGCAAGCTTGTTGCGAGATATGATCACGATTCTCTATGAACCGCTCGCCAAAGTCTACCAGACCGCAAACGTCTATAATAGCGTGATGGACTTTAAAGAGTTTATGGACGACCTCATCGATGTAGTCCAAACCGCAGAACAACAAGGTCTCCTCACTCTCTGAAAGTTCCTAAATCTGTAGATCTATCCACAGACTCGAATAAACTTGTTCAGTCCTTCATCGACTTGTGCACCCGCCATGAAGACAAATTCTACAAATTCGTGCACGAAGTACACATCCACGACAAAGACCTCCTGTTCACGCATCTCATGAAATGGATTGAAGTAATCCTCTCTTTCCTCCGCGACGGTTTCGCCTCCAAAGTCGACATGAACGCCCTCGTGTTCTCCACCCCGGGCCTCGACGTTCCTGTTGCGCTCCGCGAGATCGACACCCTTATACAATGGAATAAAGACCGTAAAGCCTGGAACGAACGCCGCCTCCGCGCAAAAATGGCGAGTGCGGGTGAAAGTACTGTTCCCCAAGCGGGATTTTCAGTGGCAGATTTCGGATTGGATGAGGATGAGGTGCTGCATCTCCAAGCAGAGAGTGAGGGTGAAGAGGAATCGGATGAAGAGTCGGGCCAACATAAAAGTAGCCTAGCCAAGGACGACTTTGTGGGACAGGAACGGAGGAGGCGTGCTAAGCAGGGAATCGAGACCAAAGATGAAACGAGTAGGCGGAGTGAGCCAAAGAAGCCCGAAGTCGTGGAATTGTTGAAATTGGTGCCCGTGTTCGTAGATAGTTTGAGAGGGGATCTGAGCAGGATGGTGGTTGTGGCGGATACTGTGGATACTCCTGTCGGGGAAACTTTGTAAATACTTTGTAGGGATTTGGAATTCATCGAGTTTAAGCATTGGGCTATAAGGCGCAGAGAGGGCAATTTGGGGAAAGAGACTCGACATGGGATTGCCACGCTGGACATCGAAGCTACGCACGCTTGGACAATGAGCTACCCGAGTTAGACCAATTTCATTTCCACATATAAAGACTAAGTACTGATTACTCCGAACGAATACTTCCCTGAACCTTTCAATTCAATTTACAATTTCCCAGCAGGATATCCGCAGTATACACCACCGGTGGCGGGGAGCTCGTAGCAAGTTGTTCCAGGGCCGCAATCACGGTAGACCCAGCCGCTGTTATCGCAGGTGAGGAAGCCGGTACCTTCGCAGCACATCTCACCGAGGACGGGACAAGATCCCCACTGGGGACTGGGAAGCGCAACGGCAACGGCAAGGAGGCTAGCGACAGTGATGAAGAAGGAACGCATGTTGAAATGTTTTCTGTGTGTGGAACGTGCGTAGGTTTAGAAGCGGATTCGATTTGCGAGAGAAAGATGAACGTGATGTAGGTAAACCTGAGATGCGGTTCGAATTTACTTGGACTTTCGAATTGTGTGTTAAATTGGGGAAGGATATTACCCTTTATATACAGTTTCTGCGTACGAGTCGCTATTGATATGCCTACGTCAGGGTGTTTCTTCGACATTAACTTTGTCTCAATTCAAGTGGTACAGATCGACGGGTTGTCGACGGGTTGAGGATCTCTATTGGCTGATCTGAGGCAGCATTACCGGATTGGTAGATTCTATTCGTGTGCAACCCAGCCCCCTCTACTAATCTCTTCTAGCTGATTTGCTCCCACCGGGAAGCTTAAGACTTGGGTAGACTTGGGGTACACCGCCCGTTATGTGTCACACGGCAGTGCCATTATCCGACTTCAACGCCTCGCTGAGAACGAGAGATGGCTGGTAAACCTTCGATGAATTGGAGGCGAACGTTTAGATATAAAGACGGAATTAGAAACAGGTTTTTCTTGAACTTTAGCTAACGGATCAAGCCAGTCTACAAGAACTTCTACAACGTCAAGGATAAAGTCGTCCCAGCGGCGCTAAAAGACTAATTGCCATATCTAAAGTCAGTCTCGAACGCAGTCACGAGATTTCAGCCGGAATCGAAATTGGAAGTGTCGCAGTCGCTTGTGTGCCCAGCTTGTGTGAGTACACATTGCAATCAAGGACCATGAGTATCGTCATCCGCAACGTGTTTGGTATTACTGGCACAGTGATGCTACTGCACGCTGGATACTCTGCATTCGAGTTCTTGACATATGAGAAAAGCCTCGGTCCCTCTTCTCGACTCGAAATACCTCTAGACGTAGCCTCCCTGAACTCCTCGCAAGCTCATGCTCTACGCAGATCAAGATCGAAACAGTGGTCTCCGTGGTGCTGCTTTGTTTAGCGGTTGTGTTAAACAGTGCTGAAATGAAGCCCGTTCAGTGGCGGGATTGGGCTAGTAAACAGGAACGCGAGAATCCCAGGTACCTGATGCCTGCTCTTATCGCAACTAATTTCAGGACGTCAAACATTATTAAAAACAGACCTGGATTCATCGACATACGTGCCAAAAGAAGGGAGTATCTAGCTGAAAAGGGGCTATTAGCAATAAATATGGGGAAAACATCATCATGATACCATACGAAGGGGAGATAATAAAGCATTCAATTACTTATCGGCATGCTATCATTATGAACTCATCAAAAAGTATCCTTCCTGAGTGTCGCTCCCGGACTCGTGAGGACCATTCGCTTCTGATGTCCAAAGGTTGGCTTTACGTATTACCTCTGAAGCCAATGGTCTATGTCCTTTTAACCGGTGTCCTCATCATCTCAATTTTGTCTTTGTTCTGGTGATTGATTGATCGTCGGAATGCTTAGGCGAAACTCACGATCGGTCTTCGGAATCAAACACCTTGACGACCATCCACGTAATGCCATGCAATGAGGAGTAAGCAAGCAGAAGACAGTCCAAATCCTCTGTCAGGAAGCCGTCACCCTTTAAAACATGTCTCTTTCATAAAGGAGTTTGCCGGTCATGTGTCGAACGCATTCGGCTTGACTTCGGATCTTCCCTCCCCACCATCGCAAACGGACAATGATGCGAATCTCATGACAACATTCAATATGCTCTCCTTAAACCAGGACCCAAAGCAGAGATGGTTCTATGGTGAAGATTTCACTCCTACATGCAAACCTGGACCGTCAGGTACCGGTGCGAGGAAGATCGTTCCACGAAAAACAGATGAAGTTATAATACAAATTCCAGAATTCACAACAGCGGATTCTTGGATTACGAAAGATCAAGACTATCAACTCGTTTACAATGACGATTCAGAGTGGGATTATATCCCGCATGACTCCCCATTGAAAGGCAAGGGGAAAGCAACGCGAGTTGAGAAGCATTTTGATTCACTCCTGTTACCGCCAACGGAGTTTCAGCAATACAATAGTCCACCTGCTGAAGATCCTGGACTACCCAGAGTCGAAGAGTTCCTTTGGGGGAAATATCACCGTTTTGGCAGTCGACAAGGATGGCACGGCGGGAAGAGTGGGGATCTGAGAAGATGGGAGGACAGGGGTTTTACAGAGGCGAGACCACTTTCAAAAAGATACAAATCACTTTTGCAAGGTGGAGCAATAGATATCCGGTTTCATCTCAAAGAAAATGGAGTTGATGGCAGTCAAGATGTCGTAGTTAGGATTCCCTCTTACCCAAAACTAGATAATCTGCAAAGATATTGAAGCCGCTAACGTCCTTTCAGAACTCACACTGAAAAATATCCCAGTCTAGACTCTTCGGAAGAACCCTTCGGCCCCTCCTAAATTTAAGGTACCAAATGAATAAAGCTAATGGTGAGATATGGGAGGAGCCGATATGGAGCCAAAATATCTCCCGTCCGGCGCTAAGCCAGTGCAGATCATCAGCACCGACCGGGTCCATGATGACGCCTGAGGAAATGCAATCGTTTCGCGAGAGCCTAGCAAATGCAAACCGAGTCGTCGCTCTCTGTGGAGCGGGTCTTTCAGCTGCTTCCGGTCTGGGCGTACATTCCCTCCTTCCCGCTATGTTGACTTGAACAGACTTTCCGTGGTGCAGGTGGATGGTGGAGACAACACGAAGCCACCAAACTGGCCACGCCCGAAGCATTCTCCCGCGACCCGTCCTTGGTATGGCAGTTCTACGCCTATCGTCGTCATAAAGCTCTACTGGCAAAGCCAAATCCAGCACATCTTGCTCTCGCTGAATACACTCGTCAGAATCCGGCGAAAATCTTCACGATAACACAGAACGTGGATGGCTTAAGTCCGCGCGCGGGACATCCAGAGACAAATCTTGTGGCGATGCATGGCGACTTGTGGAGCGTGAAATGTGAGAGGTATCGATGTGATTATATTGAGAAGAATTTGGATGATCCTATTGTTCCTGCTCTGGAGGTCAGCGACAAAGACTTTCCGGATGACGAAGCGGTCCCCGTGATACCGAACGGCGAGTTGCCGCATTGTCCAAAATGCAAAAGCCTACTGCGGCCTGCTGTCGTCTTTTTCAATGAGCAACTGCCTGGTTCAATCTTCCAGGACCCTTCAACTAACACATAGTATCAGCGACCGACACAGTGGAAGAATGGTTATTTAACAACCATGTTGACCTTATGCTCGTGATTGGAACGTCAGGGGTGGTATATCCTGCTGCTGGATATGCTTGGAGCGTCAAGATGCGAGGGGGAAAGGTGGCGGTGTTCAATATTGAGAAAGATTCGGGAGGAGAGCGGCTTGAAGATTGGATGTTCGAAGGTACTTTCGTATGTCAACATGGCTAATTGAAGGTCCATGCGAGGAACTCCTCCCTGAAGCTCTTGGAGTGGCTGTTTCAAACCTCAAATGAGGCATTTAGATTTAAAGGAAGGATTTTCGGGAACAATCTTAGCCGTCGATGAAGTCGATGGCGCCACGTCGAAGCGAACTGAATTCAGATTTAGAAGCCGGTTGGCGCGCTTGAATTGCTATGACAGACAAAACTAATTCCGAGGCTTCTAGAGATCCCAACCGAGCGGCAGAAACGTAGACGATTCCCAATCGACAATACCGGTGAGGTGACTATCGTCGTCAGACAAGATGTTTGTTGGAGCAAAGTCGCAATGCACACGTACAATTGGATGATCTCCCAGCCTACCTGCAATGTCAGCTTTAACCTGAAGGCAATTACTTAGATTCCCAAGTAAGCCCTGGAATTTGTCTTGGATACATGGCAGACGTAGGCACTCTTCTAAATAGCTTTTCATCGTGTCGAGGGTAATGCTCATTTCTTTGGCAGGACATTCAAAGCTCTGAGCAAAGAGAACTGCAATGTCTCTGATGGCGGTTTTTTGAGCGGCTTCAGCAACACGGAATTCTTTCGCAGAACACGTCTACCGCCATAAGGAGTGACGTAAATATAAAACAGCTCGGATTGCTTGCATGTAATCGGAAGAACGTATGCTTTGTGGATCTCCATTGCTGTTTCGTGGATTTCCAAGTCGATGGGCTTTTCGCGAAATTGGACGACGACAGCGCCGCCTTGCATCGTATAGCTCTGCATAATTTGATAATAGACAGGGAAAATGTCATTTGAGCCAGTCATGGACTTAGTGATAGCATGGCATTCCTCTTTGGATATTCCCGCGCGGGCCAAAAATTCCTCTCCCGAAGAAGGCATTATCGCCCGACAGACTGAACGGGAGCTCTATTGACCAGTCAGCAGGCTCGTCTCATCAGCGGGTCAACACAACGGTGATTGTTGTTCCTGGGGCATTACTTTCAATGTTGGAGACGGTTACGATGCAGGAGGCTTGGTGATTAAGGAACGGATGACACGATAACCAGTGGCTGATTTGCTTCAAAAACCAGGCGATTAATACATTCATGCATAAAAAGTGTGCTTCCTCTGGACCTCGGGGCAACCCGTTTTGCCGACGGGTCGATCGAAATTGATCGGCACAGTTGCGTATTTAAACCCCACCATCCATCCTCATAGCAAGTCGTCCCCTCAATGTCAGTCCTGACTCAACTCAAAATCTTTGCTACAATAGCCTCAATCTCAGGGGCGACGCTCCTGATCAACCCGGCATTGATCCTCAAGTCGCCCTTGGATCCGATTATGATGCGTCTGACGGGCCTTCCTTCCTCGACTGCCGACCCAGCTGCTCTCGCTCCAGCAGGGATCGCTATTTCCGCAATTGGCATGATTTACTGGTGTGCGATTTGGTCTGGCGATGATAAATTCGTGATGGTTTCAGGTAGCTCTGAAAATATGATATAGCTGATGTCATCTTAGCCCCTGGACGACTGATCATGGCCGGCGTGATGGCATATTTGCCGCTGTTCACCGATCGGGCGTCGACTGGTCTGCTGACAATGTTCCTTTGTGATTTCTCCTTTGCATTATGGCTGGGGATGACAACTGGATTCGGTGGAGTTAGTAGGGGAAAGCTGAGGAACTTTACCAAGATGAGTTAAACTTATTGCATTCAAAGACACTTCGAATTTCAAACGCCTTCACTCATATTCAGATAATGCTTCCATGAAGCTTATAGGGATTGTTTGGGAAGGTTGCACCAAAGACTAGTGTCTGTAACGGCTAGATAAGAGTTAATTCAATCTCGATTCTAAACGACCGCAAAGGCCAGTTTCAAAAGCCTAAATGCCCCGTGTCCATTATTTAGACTTTTCGCTATTTCGCACATGCGTCGGGAAAGAGATCTGATTCGAACGGGATGGTGGGATGGTGGGATTTTTTGCCGCCGCGAACGGGCCTTCTTTCTATTATTCTAAAGATCAAAACAAAATTCAGTGAAGCTCATTCTATTGTCTCCCGAACTCGTTCTACCCCTCTTCAACTTGGTTCGAAATGGCTAGAATCTATGAGGAAGTTCACGATATACAGGAACCGTTGCTTAGAGATGCGGTCGAAGACG
>Ga0335073_10016135_pt1 | contig 10434 bp, 5 predicted proteins | sample Lox_Sample_22_FD_207093 | JGI IMG/M metagenome (GOLD analysis project Ga0335073, IMG submission 207093) | Soil microbial communities from Loxahatchee National Wildlife Refuge, Florida, United States - Lox_Sample_2.2 | ecosystem: Environmental > Terrestrial > Soil > Wetlands | place: USA: Florida...
GTTCTCCCGCCAAAAAATGACATAATAAGTACACCGGCGCTGGCCCACAGCTTGTGCTCCCGACATCTTTTGCGTCAGAATCTTCATCATAGGACATGAGTTACATTTCCTGGAGCTTCTCCCGAATGCCGATTGAGCTGCGGCGCGGCTTCCGCGTTGGCTGCGCTCCCCTGACTGTTTGCCTTCTGCTCGTGCTCGTTGCCCCAAGCTGGGCCGCCGAAAAAGCGCGCCTGCGCGTGGATGATTATCAGATCGAAGCGCAACTCGATCCGCATCTGCATCAGATCACGGCACAAGCCAAGGTCAAGTTCACCGCCCTGCAGGATCTCAACGTTGCGATTTTTGAACTGCACAACGACCTGCGTGTGACCAAGGTTCTCGACGCCGACAATCATCCGCTCTCCGCCGAGCGCGTCACGCAGGATTCGACGGTTCGCGTACCGCTCCCCAACGGCCTGACCAAAGATGCTTCGACCACGCTCACCTTCGATTACGAAGGACAATTGGAGAGTGCCGACGACAGCCCCGTCCCCGGCCTGAAACTCGCTTATATCGGAGATGACACGAGTTACTTGCTTTATGCCGGACGCTGGTTTCCGGTCAGCGGTTTCGGTTTGAATCGATTCACGTCGACGATCAGCATCACGATCCCGGCGCACATGCTCGCCATCGGCAGCGGCAAAGAAACTGTGGTCGAACATCCGGCGGGAGACAAGGCCGGCTCCAGCCCGCTTCCCACCAAAACTTTTACTTTCGTTTCAGACAAACCAAGCTTCCCCGGAACCATCATTGCCGGCGTCTTTCAGGAATTCAAAAGCGATGAAGGCGGCCTCGATCTGCATACGTTTTTCAAGCCGACCCATCAGAGCCTCGCCGCGACGTACACCAACACAGCCGTGCAGGAAGTGTCGTACTTCACCACACTCTACGGAATCCCGCCTTCGCAACGACTCGACGTTGTCGAAATTCCGGCCGACACCGTTCCCTATGTCTGGGCGCCGCAGATTGCCGGCATCTCCGGGCCTTCGATTACCGATAAAGTGAATTACCGCCTGCTCGCCGATGCCATCGCGCATCAGTGGTGGGGCGTTTCGGTCAGCCCCGCGACCAAAGACGACTGGTGGCTCACCGACGGCTTCTCGCGCTACTCGGAAGCCATGTATGTCGAAAACGCCGCCGGAGAAGACGGCCTGGAAGTCGCGATTAAAGAGATGTCAGTCGGGGCACTGGCCTATGACACCGTTCCGCTGTCGAGCGTCGCGAAGCTTGATGTTTATTCGACCGAGTTTCAATCTCTCGCCACCGACAAGGGCGCGATGATTCTCCACATGCTGCGATGGGTTCTGGGCGAAGACAACTACAACAAAACCATGCGCGACTTCGCCAGCACCTACGCCGGCAAGTCCGCGACCATGGCCGATTTTCAAACCATCGCGGAGAAGTATTACGGCAAGCAGCTCACTTGGTTTTTCACCCAGTGGCTCGACTCCACCGGAGCACCCGAATTCAAGCTGAAATATACCGTCTACCGCCTGGGAAATGTCCCGCAAGATCCGCAAAATGGTGCCAAGGAGCCTGGCTTCCGCGTGACCGGCGAAGTTTCGCAAGATCTCGATCTGTTCCGCATGCCGGTGGATGTCCGCGTCGAAACTGACGGCAAAACCGAAAACAAGGACATTGAAGTCGTGGGCACCAACTCGCCCTTCTCCATTGAAACCTTCGGCCGTCCCCGCAAAATCACCATTGATCCCGACCATCATGTGTTGACCGACTCCAGCGACATAAAACTGGGCGCGTCGGTGCTTCGCGGACAGGCTCTGCAACAGCAAGGCGATCTTTCGGGCGCATTGACCGAATACAACAAGGCCCTCGACCTCAACAAGAACAGCTCGTTAGCCCACTACCGCGTTGCCGAAGTTTTCTTCCTGCAGAAGAATTATCAGTCTTCCGCGAACGCCTATCGCGCCTCGCTCGATGGCGATGGCGTTCCCCGCTGGACAGAGGTTTGGAGCGACATTCAATTGGGCAAAATCTTTGACGTCACCGGACAGCGCGAACGCGCGGTCAACGAATACCGGCAAGCGTTGCAGACCAACGACAACACCTTCGGCGCGTTAGATGAAGCGCGGAGATACTTGCAAAAACCGTACGAGCGTCCCAAAGACACGACGCAATAGAAATTTTTGGATTCAACCCGAAATCGCGGGACGCGACTCAATCCAGGCTCTCGCCTGTTCCAGGGAACTGAAAATTCTCATGTTGTCCGGTGTCCGCAGAATCTTGTGCATGCGGGCGGCATGACTCTGGACCGAATTGCTCACAATAAACGCACGCCACGCTTGAGCTGAGAAACAGTCGATCTCGTCGGCAAGCTTCAGAAAATCATCCGCGCCTAGCTCCAGATCCTTGACTTCGGTTAAATCGACCATCTCCGAGAATTCAGGATTGAACTCCGGATGGGTTCGCACGCGTTCGGCATAACGGCGAATATCCGCCGCGGTTAATTTTTTTTTAAAGCGCACGAACACGATCCGCTTCCCTGCCTCAATGTTGAAACTGAAGTGAGTGCCTTCCCCGTGTGCAACGATTTCGAGACCGGAATTTGTAAGCTGCAATTGTCGCTCCTGAATTACAAATCGGCATGCTCTCTCCTCAACATCGGCATATCACCGCGGGGCTTGAACCTGCTGTGCCCGTTTTTGGGCAATCTTCCAGAAATGGAACGATCGAGGCGCAGCGGCGATGCCGCGCCTTTCGGAAATCTTCCCACGGTCGGCTAACCTTTTTTCCGACCATTCGGTCTAACTGATTAATACCAGCGGGAACTTTTCCGGTTCTTGCCGCGTATTCTGATCAGATGTTAGGCGGGATTGAGACCCCTCGCCGAACGTTACCCGGGGCCCCCACGCTCCTCCCGGAAGCGTGGGGGCAGAATTTTGCGCGCCTGCCGTGCGCGTGCTTCTCCACACATCGTCCGCCGATCTTGGGCCACGCCAGCCAGGAAAACAGTTTTAGCTATTAGGAAATTTAGTGGATTTGAAGGGCGCGGCTTCAAGCCACGCCTCCACGTTAAGACCCGGCCTCGTTCCGAGTTCGAAAAAAAACCGGCCTCTTGCGAGGCCGGTTCCGTTTGACTGCGTTGGAGAAACGCTAGAACAAGAACTTCAAGCTGAACTGCAGAATGCGGCCGAGATGCGTATTGCCAATCTCGCCGAAGTTGTTGCCTGCGCCCAGGCAGCTACCGGCGTTTCCGACCGAGGTGCCTGCTGTCGCGGGAGGCAGGAGACACGTCATCGAGGAGGAGCCGCCGTCGCTATTTGTGAGATAGTCTTCGGCGTGGTTGAAGACGTTAAATCCCTCCGCCCGGAACTCAAGCGCCGTGCTTTCCTTGATGGCAAAGTGCTTGAAGATTCCCATATCGAAGTTCAGGCGGTCCGGATTGCGCACGATGTTTCTGCCTGGGCCGCCAAAAGTGAGCCCCTGCGGCAGGGTAAACGCTCCAGGGTTGAAATCGTACTTTCTGTAACTTGAAGCCGACGAAATCTCGCTCGGCGGCGGAATGTTTGAACTTGGGTTGCCGATCACGGCCGCGTAGGAACCCGTACCGACGCCGTTGCCTACGCCGGCATTGTCACCATACGTACCTCCGTCGGTGATGGTGATCGGTAATCCGGTCGAGAACGATTCGATACCGGACCACTCCCACCCGCCCAGCAGTGAATGCCGCAGACCTCCCGTCTTAAAGAGAGGAATGTCATAGACCCAGCCGGTGTTCAGCATATGCCGCTCGTCAAAGTTGGAACTGGCACGAGTGAAATTCGGATCGTAAGAATTGACGAAGGTTCCATCGTAACGATCCGAGGAATTATCGATGGAGTGGCTGTAGGTATACGCAGAGGTCAGAGTTAAGGACCCTAAGCTCTTGCGCACCGCAACCTGCAAGGCGTTGTAGTTGGAATTCGCTTCGTTCTCGAGACGAGTGATGGTTCCCATCCCGACGAACGGCCGATAGTAATCGGCGACGTTGCCGCAGGCGACGGCTAAGTTATTCGCCCACCCGCCAACCTGCGCAGCAGTGTAGGTCGTGCCTGGCCCGGGAGTAGCTGTCGAGATTCCAGTTATCGGATCTGGGACCACGTTGTTGCAATCGGCAGTCGTAATTACCTGGCCCGGTCCATACGGGTTCTGCGATGCCGCAACTGGGTACATCTGGTTCAGATCGCGCTGCAGTCCCAGATGCGTGCCTTTGCTGCCTACATAGGAAACCGTGACCACGCTATGGCCGGTCAGTTCACGCTGGATGTCCAGGTGCCACTGCTGCATGTACGGCCATATCGCTTTGTTGGGAATCGAGAGGAAGCCCGAGGGAAATGCGGGAGCGAGGCCGACGGTCGACGACCCGATGTTGCTGTAGCCTTGAATATTATCCTGGGTGGCACTCTCAAGCAGCGGAGACGTCTGTCCTTCCATGCCTTCGGTATCGGCCTCGTTGCCGTTGGCGTGCTCGTAGAAGATTCCGTAACCTCCACGCAGAGCAGTCTTGCCATCGCCAAAGATATCGTAAGCAAAGCCGACGCGAGGCGCCGGGTTAAAGAGATGCCCCTGCAGGCAGCCCGCATTGGAATTGCCTCCGACGGCCGCAGAGAAGCCATCGAAAGTATACGTTCCACCTGTCCCGCCGCATTGCACCAAGCCCAGCAGCGGGTTCCCGCCGGTGAGAGCATCGGCTGTACAGGTCGGATCGTTCGGACCACACAGCGTTGGGGCATTTGCGGCGCCGGCTGTATAGACAGCGGGATCCCAGTTGTAAGCGTGGTGGTATCGCTCGCGGTAGGTGCCGAACAGGCTTAGCCGCAAACCGAGGTTCAGAGTCAGACGATCCGTCATGCGCCAGTCGTCCTGGAAATACGGCTCTACGATTTTGTATCGGTTGTAAAATTTCAATTGGTTGCTGCCTTGCGAAAAGCTGGCGATATCGCCCAACAGGAAATCGGCAAATGGGTTCCCTGTACCGAGCGGTTGCCCATTCACAATCACGCCTGCTGATGCTTTGTTAAAGGAGAGCGATCCGTTGACCTGCACGCTGCTCAACTCGTTCTTCTCGGCCGTGACAACATACGCGCCAAATGTCAGATTGTGACGGCCAACAATCTTCGTCATGTTGTCGCGGTAGGTATAGGTCGGGTTGGAGTTGTAGGGGCCCTCGGGCCAAATGCCCTCCGGGTCCTGTCCGAAGCCGCCCCCATAAACGTTCGTGCCCCCGCCAATGTTAATGGCTGGCAGCTTGCCGGCAGCGCCATTGTTGTACAGATAGCCCTGCGAATAGCCGGAGGGTAGTTGCCAGTAACCGACGGAATGGAATGCAATGTGATCCGTCGTATAGCTGGCGACGAACTCGTTCAACAGAGTCGGCTTGATGTTGCTGGTCAGTCGAGCGACCATGCTGACGCCCGGTCCGTTAAAGAAAGTTTGGGAGGTCGGGAAGCTCGCTGTATCCCAGATGGAGCCCGGTTCGAGAGTTGTCCATGAGTCGTGAATGTAGCGGAACGTGGCACGCTGATGATCCGTAACGTTGTGGTCGACGCGGACCAGTTCTTCGCGCCAATTCGTAGGCAGCGTGGTGCTGCTCACGTAATTGGAGTTACCCGGGATGTCTTCTCCTGGCGAGGGCGCCTCGATTAGCGGCAATAACGCCTGCGCCTGGGGGGTGACGGTTACCTGGTTATTTGGAAAAGGGTTGCCCGTGGCTGGATTAATGGGGCAGTCCGCCATTGAATTGTTGGCCGCCAGGTTAGGGCAGACATCGCTGAAGTCCCCAGTGCGCTCGGCACTGTAAGGCACTGGCAGATTGAACGTGGCCGGAAGGCGATCGCGCCGCCATTCCTGCGACCAGAAGAAGAACGTCTTTTCCTTGCTCTGGTTATAAACGTGAGGGATGTAAACCGGGCCCCCCACGGTGTAGCCGAAATCGTTCTTCTTGTAAGGAGGAGTGGGGCTAGTCGGGAAGTAGCCGGCGTTGAAGAAATCGTTGCGCACAAATTCATACGCGTCGCCGTGGAAATTCTTCGTACCCGATTTCGTGTCGACTTCGACCGTGCCGGAACCATTGCGTCCATACTGCGCGCCGTAGTTCGAAGTCAGCACTTTGAATTCGCCGATGGCGTCGATGCTGGGATAGACGTTCAGCGTGCCGTTGCTGCCGTTATCCATGTTGTCGCCGCCGTCGAGTTCCCAGTTGTTGTACTCGGTGCGGCCGCCGTTCATGCTGAAGGCAACGCTGCCGTTGATGCCGACCTGTGGCTCATCCATGCCGGTCTGATTGCTTACGCCGGGAACAAGCGAGACCAACGTCGTAAAATTTCGCCCGTTCAGTTCGAGCTGGGTGATTTCCTTCCCGGTAACAACGCCAGCCAATTCCGATGATTGGGTTTCGACCTGAGCTACATTCTCGCCTTCGACCACGACCTCGGTCGTGGCCGCTCCCACTTCGAGGCTCACGTCGACGCGAGCCTTCTGCGCCACGTCCAGTATGACGTGGTGGGCTTCGAATTTCTTGAACCCGGGAGCAGTGACGGTAATGTTGTAGTTCCCGGCCGGCAATGCCGACTCGTTATAGTCGCCGCTAGCATTCGTGGCCATCTGGCGATTGATGCCATGTTCAGGGCTGGAGATGACTACGTTAGCTCCCACAATCGCGGCGCCGGAAGCATCTTTCACCGTCCCGGTGATCGACCCGGTTTGACCCCACGCCGCCCCGCAGAAGATCGCGATAAGAACCATTGCCCGCAACAGTAGACGATACAGTTTCATGGTCATTGCTCCCTAAGGGCGCGAGTTATCTGCGCCGATTCCCGGCCAATTCTGTGTTGAAGGTTCCGGCTTGCGGCCAGACCTCCGCGACTACCCGACTTGCTTGCTGACTTGAGACCCTGAGGCGCTATTAAAACGTATGAATAGTGCTTTTATAAGCCGCTAACTGTCAAGAAAAAAAGAGCTTTATAACTCCGCATTCCGCGACTTGCCGGAAGGCGACCTCTGACGCAAAATCGATTTACCGTGCCAGCCGAACCACCCTTGATCACAGCAAGCTCCGCGTGGACTCCCGTACCACCAGCTCGGGCGCGACTTTCCGGTGGGTCGCGGCTACTTCACGCTTTTCGAGCACGGCGTTGATTCCATCAATGACCACTTCGACGGCGGCCGCGCCCATGGTCTCCATCGGCTGCCGGACGGTAGAGAGTGGCGGCGTGTACAGCGCCGAGGTCGCCACGTCATCGAAACCGACGACCGAACAGTGCTCGGGCACCCGAATGCCCGCCTTATTTAGCGCTCGGATCGCGCCGAACGCGCTCATATCATCGAATGCCAGCACCGCGGTAAATGACCGCTTTTGCCGGATCAGTTCTTCTGTCAGCTTCTGTCCGGCTTCGAAGCTGGAAACCGGATCCCGCGATTCCGGCAAATCGACGATCAGTCGCGAATCGAGTTCCAGTTGAAAATTTTTGGCGCAGTTGCGAATCCCCCGCCAACGTGGCGAGCTGTCGGTGAGCGCCTTGGGTCCGCGAATGATCGCGATTTTACGGTGGCCGAGCGCATGCAGATGTTCCAGCGCAAGAAAGCCGCCGACTTCGTTATCGACAATGATCGAACTGAGCGAGTCGGTTTTGAGTTCGCATCCGATAATCGCCGTAGGAATGCTGCTTTTCTCCACGTCGGCGAGCAGATTGATGTCGACGAACAGCCAGTTCGCCAGCACGATCAGAGCCTCAATCCGCCGATCCAGAAGCATCTCCAAATAACGTTCGAACCGGCTGCGCTCGTTGTGCACGTCAGTAAGAATGGGCAAATACGACGCCTGATACAGCGTATTCTCGATTCCGCGCAGCACCAGCGTGCAGTAGGGATCGGTCATGTCGAAGACCATCACGCCCACCGTCTGGCTGCGCTTGCTGCGCAGCGAACGCGCGAATTGGTTGGGACGGTATCCCAGCTTCTGGGCAGCGCGCTCGATGCGCTTCTTAGTTGTGGCGGGAATGTAGCGCGCAAGCGGCGCGTTGTTCAGAACAATGGAGACGGTCGTCGAAGAAAAGCCGCTCTCCTTGGCTACATCGCGAATCGTCACCATAGCCGCACGTACGAAGAACCGAAGCGGTTCAAAGGAATCACTTTTGGATCGGGCGTGGTGCGCTTGAATTCCGCACTACGCTGGCGGACACTACAGCAGAGAGCGAATCCAGTGTCAAGGGCCGCAATCACATCGCGAACTTGGCTAGCGCTTGTGGGAAGCATGCTGCTTGCCTCCACGCTGCTGGCGCCGGCGCAAGTCTCGCCATCGCATGCACTCAGTCCTGCTTCCCATTCAAACAGCGATCCGGAGGACATTCCGAAACTGTTTGAGCAGGGGCAGGACGCGCTGAATCGTCAGCAACTGGGCGAGGCGGAACGAGATTTCCGATCCGTACTGGCGCTGGATCCACAATCCGGCGGCGCGTATGCGAATCTCGGCGTCGTCTACATGCGGCGAAAAGAATGGTCGAAAGCTCTGGCAGAACTTCGCCAGGCCGAAAAGCTGATGCCGCAAGTGGCGGGGATCCGCCTGAACATCGGCTTGGCCTATTACCGGCAAAACGAATTCCTGAAAGCGATCCCGCCCTTTGAATCGGTGGTGCGCGATCAACCAGAAACGCTCCAACCCCGGTATCTGCTGGGTCTCTGTTATTTCTTCGCGGAGCGCTGGGCTGATGCGGCGAAGACTCTGGAACCTCTATGGGATCAACAATCTGGACAGCTCCCCTATTTGTATGTGCTTTCGAATGCCGCGCACCGGGCCGGCAACAAGGCCCTCGACGACCGCGCATCTGAGCAGTTGATCAAATTGGCCAATGGATCACCTGAATACCATCTCTTTGTCGGGAAATATCATCTGAACCTCGGGCAAAACGATCTGGCTCTTCAGGACTTTGAAGCGGCGGCGGCCGGCAATCCGAAGCTTCCCTTCGTGCACTTCAATCTGGGGATGGCGTACTTGAACAAGCAGGATTACGCGCAGGCCCGCAACGAATTCCTGAAGGATGCGGCAGTCGAGCCCGATCTTGCGCTCGATTACGACGAACTCGGGAGCGTGTATTGGTTGACCCAGGACGATTCCAACGCGGAACAGAACTACCGCCGGGCATTGCGGCTGGACCCGAGGCTGGTGAGTTCGAGGCTCGGACTGGCCAAGATTTATCAGCGGCAGAAAAAGTATCAGCAAGCGCTCGGCGAAATTGATGCGGCCGCCCGGGTGGATCCCTCGCGGCCCGATATCCATTATTTGCGCGGCAGAGTGTTGCTGCTCATGGGACGCAAAGAAGAAGCCAACAAAGAACTGGCCGCGGCCGAGCACATCCAAAACAACGCGCAAAAACAAATCACCGCGCCTGTGCCTTCGCCTGAATTGACAGGCGACGAGCACTAACCGACGCCCCGGATTTACAATTCCGGCGAAATCGTTGTGCAAGAGAGGTGAATTATGAAAAGCGCGCTAAGAATTGGCGCAATCGTGATTGTGGTTCTCATTATTATCGTGATTGCGGTTCCATTCTTCATCGATGCCAATACCTTCCGGCCAAAACTGGAATCAGAACTGACTTCGGCTTTGGGCCGGCCGGTTACCGTGGGAAATCTTTCGCTGTCGCTTTGGTCCGGTTCCGTGGGCGCCGACAACATCGCCATTGCCGACGATCCGTCCTTCAGCAAGAACCCGTTCGTGCAGGCAAAATCGCTGAAAGTTGGCGTAGAAATGATTCCGCTGATCTTTCACAAAACCCTGAACGTTACGGAATTGACTCTGAATCAGCCGGACATCAGCCTGGTGAAATCGGAAGACGGCCAGAAGTGGAATTTTTCGAGTATCGGAACCCAGAACGCCGCCGCTTCCCAACAGACCAACGCGCCGCCCGAACACATGAAGGCTCAACCAGAATCGAAATCCGCCCCGGCCGAAAAACCGGCCGAGAACGAAAAACCTGCAGGGAATGCGACTGAAGCCCCCTCGGGCACTCCGAATCTCACTATCGCGAAGCTGAACATCAATGACGGACGCATGACTGTTTCCCAGATGGGCTCGCCATCCAGTCCTCGCGTTTACAGCAATGTGAATATCGAAGTGACCAACTTCGCGTTTACCAATTCCTTTCCCTTTTCGATGACGGCGAATCTGCCCGGAGGCGGGAGCTTCGATCTGAACGGCAACGCCGGCCCGATCAACTCGACCGATGCTTCACTGACCCCGCTCAGCGCCAAGCTCGCCGTGAAGAACATGAACCTGGCGCAGTCGGGCTTTATCGATCCGGCGGCAGGAATTGCAGGAACTGCCGACCTGAACAGCACGCTCAATTCTGACGGTCACGAAGCCAAGCTCGATGGCTCCCTGCAGGCCACGAACCTTCAAGT
>Ga0335073_10016136_pt1 | contig 10434 bp, 6 predicted proteins | sample Lox_Sample_22_FD_207093 | JGI IMG/M metagenome (GOLD analysis project Ga0335073, IMG submission 207093) | Soil microbial communities from Loxahatchee National Wildlife Refuge, Florida, United States - Lox_Sample_2.2 | ecosystem: Environmental > Terrestrial > Soil > Wetlands | place: USA: Florida...
ATTGTTTAATGAGAACAAAGATTGCAAATACCGTTCAAAGTGAGAAAAAGATGATTGTGGGGGCTACGTTTGAGATTCAAATGCTCTGCAGTATATTCCTAACCCACTTCGCGGGGATCGACGTCATATCGTATGCAGTGCACGGCGGATTGTTGCGCCAACCACTAGGATACGAAGTCCTAGCGCAACAAGCACATCGCAGCTATTCTAACGATGGGCATAACAGTTTTCAAACACTTCCTACGAAAGTCCGCTTCCAGATCTGGCAAGAGTTTCTCAAGCAGGTAATAACTAGCCCTGAACTCATGCTAGCAGCTGTAATGGAAGTTTTCTCTAAGGCAGCATGTGTTAAGCATTTCGGAACGCGGAGGCTAGAGTATTTCTACTTCTAAGAAGTCATTGCGATCTTGAGGCCTGTGAATTGGTTGGGTCGCTTCCATCTCCTATCAGCTTCTCTGCTGATTGTGAAAATCTCGGGTCAGATGCTTGGGCGCATCAGCACGGCGAGTCCCGCATTGCTCTATATCGAGTTGTGAACATTGTCGATGGCAAGCGAACGATTTGACTATGTCTCCTAAGGTTTCAAGATCTTAGGCAGCATCAGAAGTCGGAAATCATCTCATGTCAGCTGCCTTCAGCTTTGTCATTGATGGAGAGAAGTTGTGTTTTAGATATCTCACTGGGCATTCGAAGGGCCACCAACCTAGACTCAACGGCGGCACGGATCGAGGCTCTCCACACTTTGGTCGGTAGCCCTATTTAAAAATAGGATACGAAATAATCTACTGTACGTACCTCGCCGCAACTGGCAGCTGAATCGTCTATCCGACCCTTCAATATTGGAGATCACTTAGCACAGGTAATTCCGCGGATACCGTTCAGCTCTTTGTGAGACCTGTTCTACATTATCTTGGGCTATGTCGTACAGCCTTTCTCTTCAATGCGAAAGTACTAAGTACATGTAGCAAACACTTGACAGGCGTGGTGGAGGTCTGTTAATCTTTCTGCACTATCGCGATGCTCAGCCCCCTGGCGCAGCCCAGCGCTATAGAGCGTCAGTGCGGTGAACCTACTTCATCCTTCACCAGTTCCAATGTTTCATTTTTTTGGCCCCATGCTTCTAATTAGTTGGATACCCCTCGTTATTCTCGGCAAGCGACCTGAGTAGACTTGTATGCTTTTGTGCAATCGTGCCGCCATCCGAGTTCGCAGTTGCAACTCCACTGCTCTCAAAAGCTCCCAGAGCCACTCGTCCCGCTCGCCGTATTTCTCCCACCATTGCCATCCAATTCCCTTTACCTTGCTCTTTGAAAAGACACCCGTCGGCCTGTCTCGGATCTAGGCAAGCGCGAACCAATTGGTAGCTATATCGCACTCACGATCGCGTGCCGCATCCAGCCTCAGCACATTCGCTCGCGCATTTGAACATTTGACAGCCGACCCAATTCTCTGGGTGCGGCTCCAACTCTTCACGGCATGGCAGATCCCAGCCGAAGGTTGACCTCTCCTCTGTCTTACATATCAGACTCATCCACGGCTGCTGGATCAGCACCCAGCTCCCCTTTACGGCGTCGTCCAGGCTACGAGAGAATAACGTCCGGTGCACTTGAAGATATTGCGGCAGATGATGAAGGACAAGAAATTGAACAGACCTTCGGCAGGGATGCATTAGCTTCCGGTCTGGGCATTGGCACCGGTACTTCACCCAAACCACCAAGTGACCGGAGAGTCTCGATAACTAGAGTTCCTGTCGGAGCAAAAGCATCGACCTCGAGTGTCGGCAGTCCGACCCCAGGATCTAGTCAGCCATTGATGTCTCCATTGCCTGATATCATTACTCCTTACGACCCAAATGCTCCCTACGATGCTCCCGACCCTAACCGCAAACACTCACTAAAACCCTCCGTCTCATCTTTCCACTCGTCCGTTCCCGATAACGATTTCGGCGGTTCAGATACGGTTCCTTTGAATAAACAACCAGCAGTGTCCATAAGATCTACGAAGACTGCGCGTTCTGCGTATGACAACGATTATAATCCAAGCAATGGGTGTCCTTCTTCCAAGGAATTCTACCAGTCAGGCCTGCATTGGCTCTCTGTATGCGTATATGCCCTCTCCATATTCTCAACTGTTGGTTCTGGCATTTTTCTCATCATCGCTCTAATAGCTCCGCGATGGGGCCACGCAATACGCAGCACCGGCGGCCTGTCTCCCGGTACTGCGAACGTTCTCGTACAGTTGTTTGCTAAACTGACCGAACTGGCTTTTGTTGCATGTTTCGTAACTTTCCTTGGGCAGGTCCTCTCTCGGCGAGCCGTCAGTCAAGCAAGGAATGGAGTGATGCTTGCGGAGATGAATATGCGGAGTTGGATCATGCAACCAGGCACACTCCTAACGCATTATCAAACTCTTCGCTTTGCCGCGCTCACCTTTCTTGGTGCCCTCTCATTAACCGCCGCCATTGTTGCAATGCTGTACACCACTGCCGCCCAGGCACTTGGTAGGATTGCCATCCTTTCTATCAAATCACAACAGCTAACGAGACCAGTTACTCCACAGTTGAAGTTCAGTCACTGGGAGAACCATACAATGTACGGCCTTGTGAAAACGTCCTTCGCGAATCCAAATTATATTGAGAGCAACTGTCAGAATCCGATCCAGGTGTCTACATGGGACCCGGAGTATTCTGCCACCGACGTAGGAACGACATGTGTATCCATTGACTACGCAGCACAGGGCCTCCATAATTTCAAGACCTATCTAAGCTATTGGGCAGACGTTGTTGCGAATGGAAACGGAACAATAAATCAACAGTATCGTCCCCAAGGTTTCGGTCTCTTTATGGAGAATACAACCGCGAATGCTTCCTGGATTGAAATGATCGACACAAATGCGACATCTCATAAGTTTGGTCGGATCGTCAATAATGTCACTATGGCCTTCCCGCACTCTGGGATCTATCAAGCCGCTCGCGATCCTCAAACAAACCTTGTACAACCTGAAGACCTTGATGGTGTTGGTATCTACAACATACGTGCTGCGATCCCGTCCCCTTATATCAACGTGCTTTGTGCCAATATGAATGGCTCAGAGCTTGCTCCACTCATCTACGCAAACCAATCGAATGTCACTCTGAATTATACCCAGGATCTCCCAACGAATTGGCTTACAAACTTCAATTTCACCGGTTTTGCGAACCTTACTACGGCGGTTGATGACGTCTTTGGCTTTGACGAGAACAATAGACCTCCAATCTTCTACAAATTCCCTCAGCCCTTCAACACCATTCTTAATAACACGGGAATCTGGCCGCAACCTAATATCTACCTCCTCGGTCTGGGAGGTCCGGACGAAAGCACTGGCATCCCGAACAACGACGACTACTTCATGTGTCGTCTCAAGGCGGGACTCACACCCAAATGCAGTACGCATTATACTGCCACGGGCTCGGGAGGCTACATGACAGCGGACTGTGATGATCCAGACGAACCGCTCACATACATCAGATTCAATGGATCTCGACAGGAAACGACCAGCAGCGACTGGTTCAATGTAGCAACTTTGGCGCTGGACAGTCTCGCTCTTAATAACGGAATAACAGATGGAGATGCATCACTTGCACGAATGTTGACGCAATTTCAGCTGCACACCATGGGTGGCTTGAATCCGAGCCTTCCATCACCCGCCGAGGCACTTGCCGTGATGGCCGGCTGCACGCTGCTGATGGGCGCGCAAGACTCGCCCTTCGTCGAATTCTGGAATTACAGCTCGACGACGCTGACGCCCGGAATGGTGCAGCAGTTCCCGGCGCTGATCCAAGCGCAGCAGTACGCGTCGGGCGGCACGCAAGCCTACCAGCGCGTCTTCTACGTGGTGCTGCTGGTGGCGTTTGCGCTCAACGCCTTCGTGCTAGTGTACATCGCCGCGCACCGCGGCCTCGTCACCGACTTCTCGGAGCCGCCCAACCTGTTCGCCATCGCCGTCAACTCGCCGCCGTCGGCGCGCATGCGCGGCGCGTGCGGCGGCGGCCCCGCGCCCGACCAGTACGCGCTGCGCTGGCGCGTCGCCCGCGAGAAGGACCACCTCTTCATGGCCGGCGACGAGCGCGCGCCGTTCCGCGAGCCGCCCGCCGCCGGTGCGCGCGGCTTTCGCAAGTCCTTCTTCCGCGGACGCGCCACCGGCTTTGCCGCGGACGAGGACGCCGTGGAGATGGGTGGTGTTGTGGCGCAGGCCGCCGCGCCGTACGAAGAGGTGCAGCAGCACACGCCGCAGCAGGGCCCGCCGCAGGGGAACCTCGGCAGGAACTTCTCGCTGCTTGCGAAGAGGAGGAGCTACTTTTGAGAAAGAGGTGGAGGGTGATGTTTGCTGGTACATTTCGGCTTTTCTTTCAATTTCATAGCGACGGTGTTTTTGTTTGCCGAAGAGCTTTCGGATTAAAATCACGACTATCACGATACCCTGTATAGCGACTCTGTATTCGCTTCTTCGTATAGATTTGTGGCGGATTGTCCACGGTCCTTAAGTTAGGTCCAACTTTGTCTCTATGGCTTGGTCAAAGGTCAACAAATTTAATTCAAGTGTCAGGCGAGGGGTATTGGAAAATAATGAGTAAAGCGAGCATGCGTACTCGCAATTTCTACCAAAGTTATGATTGATCTTGACCTTTCGCTGTTACCTCAGAGCCAAGATAAGCTAATTATCAATTCATCGCTTCATCATCGCTTTGTACATTTCTGTCTCGAAGACTGTATATCCCATCCCGTCCCGCCCATAGATCAACCGATCCCAAAATCGCAGCAATACTTCACCCACCTCTCAAAGCTCAATCAAGTCTTCCTCCTGCTGATCATCCCGCTCCCCACCCTCCGCCAACGCCTTCCGCACCAGCTCCACACACAGCTCCTCAACATCCTGGCCAACTCTCCACGTCTTCAGCACGACCCCGCGATCCCGGAGGATGTACTCAGCGCGCATCCACCGCTGGCGCCACAGGCCCTCGCGCTTGCCGACGCCGGGCGACCCGGGCGACTGCGACCCGAGCGGCGGCGTGGACGGCGCGCTCCCGCCGCCTCCGCTGCCGGCACCGCTCTCGCTGCCGCCGTGCTGGTACGCGGACCAGGCGCTGGACACGCGCGCCGTCGCGAACTGCGCCGCCGCCGCCGGGTACGTGGCGAGCGCTTTGCGGTAGGAGGGCGCGCGCGGCGGCAGCGGCGGTGGCGCCGCTGGCCGGTCTTTCGTGCCGCCGGGAGACGAGGAGCGCGAGGAGGTGGAGGGAGGTTTGCCAGGCGGTGGGTAGCTGCGTGTGCTGCGCGTGCTGAGGGTGCGGGTGTATTCTGAGGACGGGCTGGGCTCGTGCCCCGAGAAGAGTGGCGCGTTAGGGAGCCGGTTGTAGGCACTTGATAGTGTTTGCTTCGCCAGCGAGGTGTAGGTTGCGGGTTTGGCGGGTGGTGGTGGTGGAGGCGCCTTCTTTGCGAAGTCGGGAGATATAGGAGAATTCACGCTGCGTGGTTGAGCGAGCGGGCTGGGATCGCGAGGTTTATAGTGAACGGAGCTGGATGGGCGACGAGGTTTGGGTGGTGGCGTCCTACCTTCCCGTGACGACGATGGGCTAAGCCGATTCTCGTCCTGATCAAACGCAGGGGATGGACTAAGACGGTCGTTGCTGTGCCTTGTTTGGAGGCTGGTGGACGAAGACCTCATACGAACCGGCTTCACCGGTGTTGGTGGAGGCATTGATTTCTGCACCGGCTTAGAAGTCTTTGTGTTTATTCCGTATAGGCTGCTCAACTCTGAGTCGGTACGGATTCTTGGTGGAGGGGCAGGCTTCGAGATTGACATCCTGTCGGGTGATCTTGACATCTTCGAACCAATCTTTGGCGTACTCGAATCGTCATCGCTGAAGTCAATTAGATTCCCAATCTCTGATCTCAAATCTGGGCTTTCTGGTAATGCAGGTTCAGTCCCAGCCCTGGGGGGTAGCGCGGGCCGGTTGCGCTTCTCCTCCAATTCTAGATCCCTCAGCGATGCTGCAATAGCAGCCTTGAGATCTGGATCATCGTCATAATCCGATATGCTGGAAGGCTTAGTTCGTGAACTCATTGCACCACTACGGCGAGGGCCGCCACCGTAACGATCTCCTGATAGTGAACCCATAGACGGATCATAGAAACCTTGGCTAACGGGTGTCGTCACATCTCTGATGAAGACTCCGAGTACACGCCCAGGATTCTCGATAACAAAATCCGTATAGACTTCAAGATCTGCTTCACCGCTGTCACCAATTAGAACAAACTTTCTATCCGGAAAATCGCTCGCCAAGCGGTCCATTGTACTCTTCTTCCTTTCGGCGACAGGCTCAAAAATTCCTTGAAGCATACCACTGTACAACTTCAGATGCACCGATCCCGGAGGAAGGCCTGCTTGTAGAAGAAATTTTGCGACCATGGGATAGAGCTGCCACGGTGTATTGGAAACGTAGTGAAAGTAAACGCCCATCTTGGCCAGTCGGTTGTACCATTCCCTAACCCCTTCGATCTTCAAGTCCTCCAAATCACGAATGAAAGCATTGCGGAAGCTCTCGCGAGCGCCACTCACCATGGCGGTATGTTTGATAGTATCGTCAATGTCGCTAATTATACTGACGCCAACAGGATTCGTGATGACGACTTCTTCCGTTGCTGACAGCTTCTCAGAAGCAAGAATTCTCACATGAGTGGGTATGAAATCCAAGGAAGCCCGGAGAGCGAAATGACCGGATGCATTTGTGAAGATGGTTCGCTGCCGAGACTGTTCTTCATTGAAGAAGAACGCACTAATTGCCGCATTCGCCATTGGCGTTGAGATGAAAGGCCTCAGTCTAGCCATCAAATTTGCATTTGCGACGGATAGTTGGGACTCAGTCATGTCGCTAGGCATCGGCCACGATGCTCGCTTTTGCACTGGTGTGATTTTCGGGTAGTCATCGCCTTGAATCGTGTTGCTAGCAGCCGCTTGTCTGAGATTATTTGTACTTGCACCGTTTCGATTGTCGCTCGAAGGTGTGCGACCACGATCGTACGTTGATTTATTATCACCGGACCCTTGTGTGGAGGCTTCAATGTATCCTCCTCTCTCAGCGACTGCATTCTCTGCCTCACCTCTCTTCACAATGCGTTCCGCTTCCTTCGAAACCTCTTCAACATCTCGCTGCTCAGGTCCATTCTCGAGTCTATCACGACGTGGGCTGCTCGCACGACTGCCTGAGGGGGTGCCAGAGGATGGTGTCCTCATCGTGGCGGGCAGTCCCGCAAGTTGTCGAGCCAATGTGAAATAAAACCTCTGTCTCCTGCCTAATGGGCCTTTATGGGGAGCGTAGATCCAACCGCGAACGTCCACATCGACGATTGCATTATCCTCCTCATACTGCTCCCACTTTTGACGCCACTCTTCATGCTCATTGTAGCCGACGGATTCTAAGGGTGCGCTGATTGTGTCATCGGTCTGCTGCCGTTGGTATCTTGGTTTCTGTTTGACGTGCTTTCGTGCATAGCTAGGAAACAGAATCATCTCCTGCTCGCCACCGTGTATAATGGCAGCATCCGGATATACTGCGCGTGAGCCATCAGTAAGAGACTCGGAATTGCTGTCCCTATTATCCCATTCTGCCGCGATTCCTTTCCGGATCTCATTTGCTGCCCGAAGGTATCCCTTGAGTTTGGCCCTACGTGACCCAGGTTGTCGAGCACCACTTTGTGCATCGTAGCTACTGTACGATCCTCCTGGTCCAGAATACTGGCTCATCTTGGGATGGAGTCGCGTAGGCTCATCTTCGATTCGTAATCGGTTGAATGCAGCTGGGCTCGTTCGTTGAAGGAGTTTGAGGATAGGCCGAGGATTTGGTTGCTTCCGCAATTGGCGCCGAACAAGGTAACGCCAAATGCGAGACTGAGCTTTGTATTTGAAGTTACTACTACTAATTAACGATCGGTGGCGGAGCTTTGCAAGGTGGTCGTCAGCCTTCAGACGCGTGTGCGCGAACAGACTACGCAGGAACCGAGAAACTCTTTGGAAGCTGAAGAATGGAAGCTTCTTGGAAGGTTGAGGCGCCAGCTTCAAATAACTGAATTGAATTTAGGATAGAAGTTAAGAGCTCGTGACTTCTGCATCAGATTATATGCCTAGCGATTCTATGGTCAAATCTTTATATCATGCTTGATGTCATTCGCAGGTCCCCACCTCCAGTGGATTTAGCGAACCGCAGCACGCTCTGCTTGCCGTATGCGAAAGACTCAGTCACAAGGCTGCATTTTACGTACCCATCAGACAGTCTGCGTCTGTTTGGGAGCTAGAATCCACACCCTCATGTCATTTTTCCAACCTTTTGAGGGTCTTGTGGTCCTGGAATGCGGAAGTGCGATACCTCGCCCTCGCCCTGTACTAACACCCTGCTTGTAATGCTTCTTTAAACCCTGTATCTGACTGTTGTTCACACATATCTCGTGCAAGCCTGATGTCCTATGTTTCTCGAGTACAACACTTGCTCCGCCATATCGTGTGCTCAAGCCAGATTCGTCACGCGACTCATGAAACGTTCGACATAAAACGTTCCTTGACCTTTGGGCGTGATATCTGTAAGGCTGGACCAACGAGCTTCGATTATGAATGCTCTCTGGCGCTTCAGTAAACTCTGGCCATGGACCTTCGTGTCTTCTTCTATTACCTTCACCCGTAATGACTGGACTGTCGGCGTTGGACCATTCTAAGCTCCATGATGAATCAAACCTCGCCAACAGGTTCAGGTCGCTGTGAGAAAACTAGTTTATATTTGACGATTTCGACTATTTCAAGCTCCCCCTGGGAATTTTCTTGTTCCGAAGGCATTCGCCTTAGTATAGCTAGAGCTTTTGGAAGCTTCTTGACTTCACCCGTAAGTCGCTGATGTTTGCCGATATATAAATGAACGCGTTTCATCCACTCTGTGTCTGCTGGTGGATTATCAACACTGTGGAGTGGGAAATCTAGCCTTCCAATGGAGACAGCTTCGTCAAATTGAGAGTCGTCATTCATTTCATCGGAAGTCTTAGCTGGAGGTGCGTGTATTGTGCCTTGGATTTCGAGAATCGCTAAACCAGATGGTGTTTGTAGTAACTGTGGGAGTGCATTAGGAGCACCATCGCGCAATATCGTACGGTCAGGCGGGTGAATTTTAACCTCCGGCATGATTTCTCCAACGAGGTAATATCAAGGGCGACTATAAATCGAGATGCGAGTCCGTTCACGCGAAACGGTGAAAGAGGCGACGCGTGACAAGTGATGATGCGTGGTAGGAACTCGTAAATTTCAACTTCTAGCAATAACGTATCTGTATCTCTGCCTTTCAAACCACAACATCCAGGTCAAACTTCCTGCTCGACCTTGGACTGTTAAAAGTTTTACCACATCTCTGGGTTGGATTCTAATAGAGGAATCGTACTTCCTCCATCTTTTCTCTCATCAAGCTCTCCAATGCACGACAAACGATCACACCTCGAGTTCTTCGCATTGCGAATACCACAGCATGGAAGCGTCGCCTCTGACACAGCAGGCAAGGCCGCAGACATTTCAGCCGAAGATTGTTCATCTCTATGAAGAGCTATTCAAGGAAGATGAAGAAGTAGAAAAGCCAGAGGGATTTTGGCAGGAATTCTTTCTTCACAAGCCAGATGGTGGAAGCCTTCGACAGCTACTCCACGATCTTAGTCCGGACGAGCTTTTACACTTTCAGGTACGGAGGAGGAGTCATTGTTCTCTACACAGTGCTAACAACGTCCAGGAACATCCACAGCAGCTGTTCATCCGCGCGATTGAGCGGGCAAAAGTTGGTGTTGCCCCTTCTGACGAAAATGCCCTCGATGTATGCTTCCTCTCATATTTATCTCTGCGGTCCGATCGGCTTACCAACTAAGACTTTGACAGTCTTCTTAGGAGCAGTCTTGAATAAGCGATACACAAATCCCAGTTCAGATATCATATCTGTCCTTGCTGGGCTGCACGATGCTGATGCTGTCATTTCGGATTTTGTCACGGCTCTGGATACAATCATTCGCAATGGGAGAAACCGTACGTTATGAGGGAGTTATTGTGTCCAAACCATATCGACTAACAATGCATAGTTCCATTGCGGCAAAAGGCAGTGAAAGCTGCTTTGGCGATGATATCCGGTGCATATTCAACTGGCTTAGTGACCTACTTTATGCACAGAGATCTCTTCCCAGCGATAATGAAGGTATATTTCTCAGTCTAGGCTCAAGAATCCCGCTTAATTTTTGACAGGTTGTGCAAGATTCGGAAAGCAGCGAGCAAAATCTTGAGCCATTCGTCCTGCTTGGGCTTCTGGTCAACTACAACAAATTTGAATTCGCGAATCCATATCGTTTGCGCCTCGACGATTTCGTCAATGATACCGCTATAAAGAAA